>LQAI01000019.1_pt1 | contig 168644 bp, 221 predicted proteins | sample 1535821 | NCBI WGS metagenome assembly LQAI01 (sample SAMN04331586, study PRJNA305678) | bioreactor metagenome | isolation source: bioreactor_5 inoculated with Wadden Sea sediment 1st replicate of a... | place: Germany:Bremen
GCCCAGAAGACGGCTGATCCACGGAGAATGGGTACCCGCCTCCATTGCCACCCTGGCGTGTTTGTAACGCTGAAAGAATTTGCTGACACCGGCCTTTGTATTGGTCACCTGGGCAGTCTCCAGTTCGTTGCCCTCACCGTCGAAAACCACTGCTATGTGAAATTTGTCTCCCAAATCGATTCCTATTGTGATAGTGTTTTCCATGGCTGGTCCCTCCTTATCTTTGCAGCCCTTTGGGTGACTGCGTTAATAATTGAGCGTGATTATATCACAGTTCGTCGGAGGGATCAGCCTTCTCATATTATCCTGTCACGTAAAAAATGACATGGGACACATTCTTTCGCTGAACTGATAGTTTTCATTTTTATTAGCTCTGGCCGATTGGTCAATTGTTCAGTTGAGACCGGATTTGAGAGTGCAAAAAAATATTAACACTACCCTGCAGCATAATTTTTCGCGGCCCGGATAAATTGCGGATACCAAAGCTATTCAAAACCTGCTATGGTCAGTCCTCATTGTACCAAAAGTTGTTGATACCAAAAATTGCGAGAAGGATTCATGAGCGAGATTGACCTTTCAGGATTGAAAATCGGAATGGAAAGCACATTAAGTATTATTGTTTCAAACGAAAACAGTGCCGAAGCTGTCGGCTACAAAGGCATGTCGGTATTAGGGACTCCCCACCTTGTTGGGGTTATGGAAACAGCCTGTATTTTTGTCCATGAATTTCTTCCTGAAAACTACCTGACGGTGGGAATCGCCAACCGCATGAAACATCTGGCCCCATCCCCCATCGGTGCAACTGTCACAGCAATCGCTCGATTAATTGCCATCGAAGGCAGAAAGCTGACCTATGATGTGGAAGCCCACGACTCAGTTGAAAAGGTGGCCGAGGGGACTCACATTCGGTTCATCATTGATTCCAGAATTTTTTTGCAAATATCGAAAAAAAGAAAGAAAAGCTGGGTCTGATTTGAAAAAACGGAAACGTTTCCGGATTATCATCGGCCCTGCTGACCCGGGCAGCTCTGAAAAAATCCGCTCCAGGCGACGGTCTCCGGGTTATATGGCTGTGTCTTTACCGGGGATCTTTTTGCTGAAAAGAGCTTGACACCCTCATGCCGGTCAGGTCCATTTCGGATTAGTGTTTGGATGAATCGTTGGCTGCGCTTCGATCTGGCGGACATATTCGTACAGCACAATTGAGGCGGCCACGCTGACGTTGAGGCTCTCGGACCTTCCGTACTGGGGAATGGTCAGCCGCTGGGCCGCAGCCCACTCCGCTTTCATCATCAGCCTTATTTTATGCGGTCCGGTCATGAATTCTTTCCTGAAGGGTTCTTTTCTTGATCCCGGACTGTGGAACCGGTACAATGGCCGGCTGAATGAATAGGGAAACAAGTTCAATATAAGATGTAGTACAAGGAGGAGCGATGAACGTAATCATTGATCTGTGTGTGGTGCCTCTGGGTGTGGGGTTATCAGTTTCAAAGTACGTGGCCGTCTGTCATGAAATCATCAAGGAGCCGGCCTGTCCTGCGAACTGCATGCATACGGCACCAATATCGAAGGGGAGTGGGACCAGGTGTTTGCCGTGGTGAAGCAGTGTCATGAAAGGATTCATGCCATGGGCGCTCCTCGCATCACCACCACCATCAAGGCCGGCACCCGCATAGACCGGGAACAGACCATGGCGGGCAAGATCAACAGCGTGAAGGAAAAACTGGCATAAGTCAAATCGGTTCATTGGCTTTCAGAATGGTAAGCATTTCATCGATTTTTTTCTGAGCCCCGGCCGCCTCCAGGGTACATCCACCGGCACCTTCATGCCCCCCACCGCCGTACCGGGCAAGCAGATGGCCGGCATTGACCCGGCAACCGTGGTTAAAGATGTTGCGGCCGATGCTAACCAGTAACTGTTTTTTTGGGGATCTTTGTAACGGATCTTGACGCTGGCCAGGGTCTCGGGAAACAGGCAGTAGACCAGGAACCGGTTGCCGGACGGGACCGGGTCCAGTCGCCTGAAATCTGTGATGCTGACCGGACCGGTCACCCGGGTGTGGGATTTCAGAAATCCTTCAAAGTCCCGGTTCTGCAGGATGACTTCCTCACACCGGGTTTTGACGTCAGGATCGGCCATCACGGCATCCATGGATTTTGTCCGGAGCAGATCCACCAGACGGTCCCAGTAAGGGGCCTCGTTGCCGTCCCGGTTCTGGATGGTCATGGATAGCAGAATATAGGGATGGTTTTCCGGATACAGGACCTGGTCCCGGGTGAGGGCGGCGGCATCGATGATATCGGTGTGAAAGATCAGGCCGTCGAACCGGCCGTCCAGATGTCCGGATGCCCTGTAATACTGATAAATTACGCCCGCAGCGGACGGGGCCACGGCAAAGGCCCCCTCAAAATCATGGTCAGGCCGGTTGGATATATGATGGTCAAACCACAGGGAACACCGGGCATCATAAGGCAAGTTGGCAAGGATGTCGCCGGCTTGTATCTGGGCGGTTTTCTGCTGCACGTCTCCGGGTTCCACCCAGTAAACCGGGGTGTCGATATTCAGGGCCTGGCGCAGCAGGACGGCACACACAATGCCGTCAAAATCGGGGCGAGTAACGATTCTCATGAGTATTTTTCTCTGATAAGCGTGAAATCGGTTGCATGGTTCCAAACAGGTGTCATAGTATGAAAAGGTATAGATCAAACCAGCAAGCTTTTCAAGGCAGATACACTGATGACAGATGAAAACCCTTTTTTTTCCATTGCCGCCGATTCAGACCATTGTCGGGCCATGGCCCAGCTCAAAATCCGGCGGTCCGAATTCATCTGCCGTCTGGCCCGGACCGATTCCGTCGAAACCGCCAAGGCGTTTATTTCAAAGGTCAGCAAAGAGAACAAAACCGCCACCCATAACTGCTGGGCCTATGTGGTGGGAGATGCCGGGCAGATCCGCCATAGCTCGGATGCCGGCGAACCGTCGGGCACTGCCGGAAAACCGATGCTCAATGTGCTGATATCCCATCAGATGACCCGGGTGACGGCAGTGGTGACCCGGCATTACGGCGGGGTGAAATTAGGGGTCCGTGGGTTGATTCAGGCCTATTCCGAAGCCGTGGAAGCAGCGCTTTCCACAGCAAAAAAAGTCCGTTTAATCCAGGCGGAATCCATAAAAGTTCAGGTGCCCTATGAATGCAATGATCAGGTGTTGCACCATGCCCATCAGTTTAACGCCACCGTTGCGAACACCGAATACCGGGAATGGATCGTTCATGAATTTCTGGTGAGAAGAAGCCGGGCCAGGGCCTTTGTTCAGTTGTTGTCTCAGTTCGAACCCCAGGGGCTGAAGCGGTTGTCATAATCTGATTGACAGGGCATTATATTTAGTATAATTTAATTAATCTTAATTATACTGAACTATTTAACTGATATACGACATTATGAAAACAAAACTTGGCGCATTGTTACGGGCCATCCGAAACACCCGGAATCTCACCATCAAGGACGTGGTAGCCAAGGCCGGCATCAGTTCCAGCCTGCTGTCCCAGATCGAGCGGAACCGGATTTCCCCATCCCTGGACACGCTGCTGCAGCTGCTGGAGGTGTATGGGGTGTCTCCGGACAAATTCTTCAAGGATTACGAAACCCAGTCCCAGGTAGAGATCATCCGGAAAAACCAGCGGAAAATCTATAAACGCAAAGGATTTTCCTATGAGAAACTGTGCGGAGAAAGCCAGACCCGGGGCAACCATTCCTTTAACGCTTTTTTTCTGGAACTTGCCCCGGGCCAGGAGCGGGGAGATGCCGAGGACGGCCACCTGGGCCGGGAGCTGGGGATTGTGGTGGCCGGCACGGCACGGCTGATTTACGGGGATGAACAGCATGAAATCGAGGCCGGGGATTCGGTATCGTTTTTCTCCCAGATTCCCCACTTGATCCGAAATACGTCCGACACCCTGTTCCAGGCCTACTGGGTGGTGACCCCCGCGGACGGAGAAGATTATTTTGGTGAAAAAACCGCTTGATTCAGGAGACTTACATGGGAAAAACCATTGCAGAAAAAATTTTCGACGATCACTTGTTGGACCGGCCCTTTAATGCGGTAAACGTTCTCCGCCTGGACCGGGTGTTCTGCCATGAAATCACGACCCCCACCGCTATTCAGGACCTGAAGGCCCGGGGCAAGGACCGGGTGTTTGACCCGGACAAAATCAAGGCGGTCATCGATCACGTCACCCCGGCCAAGGATGCCAAAACCGCCATGCAGGGAAAGGTGCTTCGAGACTGGGCAAGGTGGCACGGCATCAACGATTTTTTGATATCGGCCGCAACGGGGTCTGCCACGCCCTGTTTCCGGAAAAAGGATTTGTCCGTCCCGGGTTTGTGATCATCATGGGAGATTCCCATACCTGCACTCACGGAGCGTTCGGTGCCTTCGCAGCCGGTGTGGGCACCACAGACCTGGAAGTGGGCATTTTAAAAGGGGTGTGCGCCTTTAAGCAGCCCGACACCCTGAAAATCGAAATTACGGGAACGCTTCAGCCCGGCGTATTTGCCAAAGATGTTATCCTGGAGGTAATCCGGCGGATCACCGTGAACGGGGCCACCAACCAGGTGATCGAATTCTGCGGTCCGGTGGTGGATGCCATGTCCATGGAATCCCGCATGACCCTGTCCAACATGGCGGTGGAGGCGGGTGCCACCTCGGGCATCTGCCGGCCCGATGCCGTGACCGTGGATTATCTGTGGCCTTTTATCACGAATGACTATCCAGACCGGGAAACGGCCCTGGCGAGTTTCTCCCGATTTCTGCCGGATAAGGATGCCGTATATGCCAGCCATATCGTCATCAATGTCACGGATCTGGTTCCCCTGACCACCTTCGGGTACAAGCCGGACAACGTCAGCCCGGTATCCGAAATGACCGGCACCAAGGTGGACCAGGTGTATATCGGATCCTGCACCAACGGCCGGATCGAAGACCTGCGGGTGGCGGCCCAGGTGTTGAAGGGCGAAAAAATCGCCGATACCGTCCGGGCCATTGTATCCCCGGCCACACCAAAGGTGTTTTCCCAAGCCTTGGAAGAAGGGTTGATTCAGGCATTCATGGAAGCGGGGTTCTGTGTCACCAATCCCACTTGCGGGGCCTGCCTGGGTATGAGCAACGGGGTTTTGACATCCGGCGAGGTGGCAGCCGCCACCACCAACCGCAATTTTAACGGACGGATGGGCAAAGGCGGCATGGTGCATCTCATGAGCCCGGCTACGGCTGCGGCCACGGCCCTGGCCGGCACCATCACCAATTCGTCCCTGTTTACCGGACCGGTTCAGAAACAGCAACCCGGACAAACCATTAGGAGCCTGTCATGACAATATTCAAAGGAACCGCCCTGTGCCTGGACCGGGCAGATATCAATACGGATGAAATCATCCCGGCAAGGTATCTGACGGAAATCGACAAAAACGTGCTGGGTCCCCATCTCATGGAAGACCTGGAACTGAAAGGATTCGACCCGAAATCAGACCTGGCCGGCATTGGGGTAATGGTGACAAGGCAGAATTTCGGATGCGGCTCCTCCCGGGAACATGCTCCCTGGGCGTTGGAGGCCAACGGCATCCGCATGGTCATTGCCGAAAGCTTTGCCAGGATTTTTCACCAGAACATGTTCAACTGCGGCATGCTGGCCGTAACCCTGCCCCCGGCCGACATCGACCGCATTTTCCGGGCGGCCGGTACGGCCTCTCTTCACATCAGTGCCGATGTGGACAAGGAGGCGATCACCGTGACCACCGGCCCGGATACCTGGACCCTCCCCTTTACCCTCACCGGGTTTGAAAAAGCCCTGGTCCAGGCCGGCGGATGGGTGGAATACGCGGACCGGAACTATTGAAACCCACTGGTCCGATATGATATAACACCGGCCCATGATAACCTTCATTAAGGATGTGCGCATGACCAGAGACTGGAATTTTGACGAAGAGGTGGACCGGAGCCATACCGCTTCCATGAAATGGGAACCGGAAGTGCTGTCACGGGTGTTCGGCGATGGCAGGGACATCCTTTTGCCCTGTGGGTGGCGGACATGGATTTCAACTGCCACCCGGCCATCCGCAAGGCCATGGAAAAACGGCTGGCCCACCAGATCTACGGATACAGCCTGAAGGACCCGGCGTATCTGCCGGCCCTGATTTCCTGGTACCGTAGAAGGCACCAGTGGGAGATCCAGGAACCGTGGGTGCTGACGACTCCTGGCGTCGTGCCGGCCGTCAATTACATCATCCAGCGGTTTTCCCAGCCCGGGGACAAGGTGCTGATCCAAACACCGGTCTATTATCCCTTTGCCAGGTCCATCCTGAACAACGGGCGGCAGGTGGCGGACAACCCCCTGAAGATCGAAGGCGGCCACTTCCAGATGGATTTTAACGACCTGACGGAAAAGGTCAAAGATCCCCGGGTCAAATTGGCCATCTTGTGCAGTCCCCACAATCCCGTGGGCCGCGTCTGGACCCGGGAGGAACTGGACACCTTCGGCCGCATCTGCATCGAAAACCGGGTCCTGGTGATCGCTGATGAGATTCACTGCGATCTGGTCATGCCCGGATTCAAACACGTGTGTTTCGCCGCCATCTCTGACACATTCGCCCACCATTCCATCACCTGTCTGGCGGCCAGTAAAACCTTTAACCTGGCAGGCCTTCACCAGTCCAGCATCATTGTTCCCGATCCGGTTCTGCGCCGTGAACTGCACGCCCAGCTGGAGAACCTGGGGTTCGTCGATGCTGATGGCGGCACCTGTTCGGGGCCGTGGCCGCGGCCGCCGCCTACAATCAGGCCGAGCCCTGGCTGGAGGACCTGATCGTGTATCTGCACGCCAATTTCACATACCTGAAAACCTTTCTTGAAACCGAACTGCCTGACGTCCGGGCATACGACCTTCAGGGAACCTATCTGGCGTGGGTGGATTTCAACGGCCTGGGATTGGCGGAACAGGACCGGATCCGGATTCTGGAGGAACAGGCCGGTGTGGGCCTGGACCACGGGGCCTGGTTCGGTGAGAACGGCAAAGGGTTTGAACGGTTCAACATCGCCTGCCCCAGGACCATCCTGGCCCGGGCCGCCGAAGCCATTGTCGCGGCATTTGGACAATAGCCCGCCAATAAATCCCGGCTCCCGAACAATTTTTGCCTGTCAATCCTGTGTGAGCGGTGAGCCGGACATGCCGTGCCCGCTAACCGGGCTGCGATCCCAAAACGCCTTCCGCTCTTCAGACAGCCAGTTCTTAAATGTGATAAATGACCGGTGAGGGATTTGTTTCCGTTCATCCCGGTCTGTGGAACTGTGAAGAATACAGTGCCGGGACGGGTTTTCGACGGAGTTCAAGGGCCTGGCGGGCGATGCCAGATCCGGGGAGCAGGCCGGAGACAGCATCTCCTGAAAAAACAGGTCAGACACCAGATCCCGGCCGCCAGATACAGGGTTTCTCCCTCCGGGGTCAGGGTCAGGTGGCTGGGAATTCGTGACAGCAGAGCGATACCCAGTCCCTGTTCCAGATGATGGACATGGTGGCTGACCGCACCCTTTGTCACGCTGAGCTCTTCCGCTACCCGGATAAAACTCAACTGCCAGGCAACCGCTTCAAATGCCCGGAGGGGGTTTAATGAAGGCAAATGATCCACGGACCCATCCGATCATGAGTTTTTATCATATATCCCATGATATAAAATGCATTGTTTTTTTCAATATTTTTTGATATTGAGACAATAAAGTCATTTTCAATATGAAAAATATCATGAAAAGACAGATGCCGTGAAGCGGACAATGACATTGGTGCCGGAGTAGCTGGCCGGAATTCACCATAACACCGTTGTCATCCTGGAAAAGGCCGGCATCGGCGTATTCCGGCCCGGAACCATCTGATGGGGTGCCGCATGCATAGATGGTGCAGCCCGTTGTTTCATCTTCCCATTCGAATCCCAACAAAAGAATAACCCGATTCCAACGAACCGCCAATTCTATTTAAACATAGTCCTGGCACACTTTTCCTGTTTTGCATTCTAAACCCATTGGAACGAATCTGATGGGTGGAATCAGCGGCCTGAATGCACGATTTTCTTTGGCGAATTCGGAGCTTTAGGTTTAACGATAATTTTATTTTGGATAAGGGAAAAAAATGAAACAGATGATTTTAGGGACTGCGGCCCTGGCAATGATCCTGACGGCTGCCATGACCGCAGCGGCATCAGAATGGAATTTTTACGGGAACGCCAGAATCGGAACATTTTACGAAGATACTGACAATCCGGGTGGCACAGACACCACCAGTTTTAACGAGTACCTGCATGGTAACTCAAGAATTGGTGCCAAGGTCAGAGTCAGCGATCAGCTGCGGGCCCGCTTTGAGTACGGCACCGGCGTCAACGTCCGACAGCTATGGGGAGAATGGAATTTCGGTGCCGGTTCACTTCTGGTTGGTCAGACTTACACCCCCTTTACATGAGCTATTCCAGCCAAGTGTGGGATGGAGACAACGGGCTTGAAAATTACGGGGCCTGCTCTGTTTCCCGCCGCCCCATGCTCCAGCTCAGCTTCGGCGGTCTGAAAATCGCTGCTGTTCAGCCGGCTTCCGATGGCCTGGGCACGGGCGGGACCAAGGAAATCAGCATGCCGAAAATGGAAATCAGCTACCACAACAAGATCAACAATCTCTCCTATGAAATTGCCGGTGGGTACAATTCCTATGAACTCAGCGCAGGCGGCCTCAGCTATGACGTCGATTCCTGGGTCATCGGCCTGGGAGCCGAAGTGAAATTCGGCCCTGCCTATCTGGCAGGCAACGTTTACACTGGTGAGAATCTGGGTGCCTATGGCGTAAAAACCGCTTCAGACGCGGATCCTGTTGTTTCCGGCACCACACTTCTGGATAACACCGGCTTTGGTTTCATCCTCGTGGGCGGTTACAAGTTCAACGATATGGTCACCGTTGAAGGCGGTTACGGCTACGAAGAGTCTGAACTGGACAATGCCGGCCAGGAAGATGATTCCGCCTCCTACTACATCCAGGCAAAACTAACCCTGGCACCGGGCGTTTATATTACGCCTGAAATCGGTATTGCGGATCATGGCCAGGACCACAACGGCATGGAAGAAGAAGAAACCGTTTATTACGGCTGCAAGTGGCAGATCAGCTTCTAGGTTGAAAGGCTGATCTCTTTGCTTCAGTCTCATCAGGCAGTCCCGGGCGGACTGCCCTAAAAACAGCAGCCTGGACCAGCTTTCTGGAGGTGTCGATGCGTTCTCCGATTACTTCAAACATGAATCTCTCCTTATTCGTATCCTTTATGCGGCAGGGCGTTTGGCCGGTTTTGCGGCAGACCCGGCATCCAGAGCAAATCCGTCCGCACCGATCACATCGGCCTGGATGGCGGACGGCATCACCAGGTCCGGAACAGGAACAACATGGATTCTGCAAATCATAGGGCCCCGGATACCATATCGGGTTTTCGCCTGCCGAACCGGCCGGCGGTTTCTGACAAAGCCAGACAGATAATGGTATCCGCCCCCTGTTCAGGCGTTCTCAACTGGCTGCCGACCAGAGAAAGAAATTGGGGCAGCGACAGTTTGATACCCGGTGTGTCCACCCAGCCGGGTGCCTGGCATGAATGGCGATCCCCCCTTTTCAGTTGCTCTGCCCACATCCGGGTCAGGATGACCACCCCCCGTTTGGCCCGGGCATATGCTTTTGCCCCGTTAAAGGATACCTGTCTGTTTTCCAGATCATCCACCGCAATTTTCCGGGTATACATGCCGCCGGAAGATACATTGATGATCCTGCCGGAAAACCGGACAAGGTTTTTTCTCAACAGTTCCGTCATACAAAACACCCCCGGCAGATCAGTGGCAAACGTTCGTTCAAATCCTTCCGAAGTCTCCTGGCGCTCATTGAAAAGTGCCCGGCATTGTTGATCAGAATATCAATATGTTTTTGGTGTCCTGAAGCTGTCCGGCCACCTGTTTAATGTCCTGGATCAGGCCCAGGTCCCAGGTCAGCCGGCAGATAATCGACATGCGGGTTGCCGGTTTCTGAGATGAAGTCCTGCTTCACCTGGCGGACCTCTTCCCGGTTCCTGGCAATGATCGTCAAAAATGCCTTTTTTCCCGCCAGCATGACCGCGGCCGCTTTTCCGATGCCGGTCGTCCCCCGGTCAATACCACCTTTCTGCCATAAAGGGTCCCGCCCGGCTCTGTCCAGAACCGCCGGCTCAGCTCAAATCCGAATCGGCTGAACATCATCATTCCCGGCAAGATAACATGGGCAGCCAGACAATCCAGCCAGCAGGCGCCATCCATCGTCTGCCTGGGTTTATCGAAGAATGGACAGTGCCTTTGTTTTTCCTATCAGGCAGATGATTAGGCAGATTCAATGCTGTTTTGGTTTTCATTTCCTGTGATGGTTCTATTTTTTCACAACACGAATTGACAACTGGGAAAACAAATGTTAAATAATAAATATTATTATTTAGTATCAGGAGACATAGCGTGGCTGACCCGGAAAAACGTGTTCAATCCATTATTCAGAATTTGAGAAAAAAAGGACACAAAATCACTCCCCAACGACTGGCCATTGCAAAATTCTGGCGGTCAGCAAAGGTCATCCCAGTGTGGAAAGTATTTTTGAACAGGTTCGCGGAGATTTCCCCACCATGAGTCTTGCCACGGTTTACCGGAATATTGTCCTGTTCAAATCACTGGGTGAGGTCCTCGAGCTGGGATTTCCGGACGGAAGCAACCGGTATGACGGAAATCGCCCGTTCCCCCATCCGCACGCAATCTGCATCAAATGCGGAAAAATTGTCGACCCGGTCCTGGACAGCCTGGATGAAATGAAAAAAGAGGTGTCCGAAGAAACACAGTTTAGCATTCTGACACATCGGCTGGATTTTTTCGGCATATGCCGCCGGTGCCAGGTTCTGAAAAATAACGATTTCTCTTGTAATGAAGGGGATCCTGCCCCTTGACCCTTGACAAAACGAAATCCAAGGAGGTATCTATGTCCGAAGAAAAAAACAAATGCCCGGTAACCGGCAATTCATCCCGCCAGGTAGCCGGCAGCGGAACATCCAACCGGGACTGGTGGCCCCGTCAGCTCAATCTGAAAATCCTGCACCAGCATTCCTGCAAAAGCAATCCCATGGGCACGGATTTCAACTATGCCGACGAATTCAAAACCCTGGATCTCGACGGCGTCAAAAAAGACCTGGTCTCGTTGATGACCGATTCCCAGGAGTGGTGGCCGGCGGATTACGGCCATTATGGGGGACTGTTTATCCGGATGGCATGGCACAGCGCCGGGACCTACCGCATGGGTGACGGCCGGGGGGGCGGCGGCACCGGGAACCAGCGCTTCGCCCCTCTCAACAGCTGGCCGGACAACGTGAACCTTGACAAGGCCCGCCGTCTGTTGTGGCCCATCAAACAGAAATACGGGGAAAAAATTTCCTGGGCCGACCTCATGATTCTGGCCGGGAACTGTGCTTTGGAATCCATGGGATTCAAGACCTTTGGCTTTGCCGGGGGCCGTGCAGACATCTGGGAACCGGAAGAAGACGTCTACTGGGGATCTGAAGAGGAATGGCTGGCCACCAGCGACAAACCCAAAAGCCGGTATTCCGGAAAACGGGACCTTGAGGATCCTCTGGCCGCCGTACAGATGGGCCTGATCTACGTGAGCCCGGAAGGCCCGGACGGAAACCCCGATCCCGTGGCCTCGGGCCGGGATGTCCGGGAAACCTTCGCCCGCATGGCCATGAACGATGAGGAGACCGTGGCTCTGGTGGCCGGGGGCCATACTTTTGGGAAATGCCATGGTGCCGGCCCTGCTACCCATGTGGGGCCTGAACCGGAAGCCGCACCCATTGAGGCGCAGGGCCTGGGCTGGAAGAGCAGTTTTGGTTCCGGCAGGGGCGGGGACACCATCAGCAGCGGCATTGAGGGCGCCTGGAAACCCAATCCCACCCAATGGGACATGGGGTATCTCAAAGTGCTGTTCAAATACGACTGGGAACTGGTGAAAAGCCCGGCCGGCGCGAATCAGTGGCTTGCCAAAGATGTGGACGACGAGGACATGGTGGTGGACGCCCATGACCCGGACAAAAAGCACCGCCCCATGATGACCACGGCCGACCTGTCCCTGAAATTCGACCCTATTTATGAGAAGATCGCCCGGCGGTATCTGGAAAACCCTGATGAGTTTGCCGATGCCTTTGCCAGGGCCTGGTTCAAGCTGACCCACAGGGATATGGGCCCCCGGTCCCGGTACCTGGGCCCGGAAGTGCCGGCGGAAGATTTGATCTGGCAGGATCCCCTGCCGGCAATGGACCATGGCCTGGTCGATGCCTCGGATATCGCCGATCTCAAGGTTCTAATCCTGGCAACCGGCCTGTCCGTGTCCCAGCTGGTTTATACGGCCTGGGCCGCTGCCTCCACCTTCCGGGGATCGGACTTCCGGGGGGGCCAACGGAGCCCGCATCCGTCTGGCCCCCCAGAAAGACTGGGAGGTCAACCAGCCTGACCAGCTGGCCCAAGTGCTCAAGACCCTGGAAAAGATCCAGGAGGCTTTCAACAACGCCCAGACCGGCAACAAAAAGGTATCCCTGGCAGACCTGATTGTCCTGGGCGGCTGCGCCGCCGTGGAGCAGGGCGCAAAGAATGCGGGGTATGAAATCACCGTGCCTTTTGCACCGGGACGGACCGATGCCACGGAGGAGCAGACCGATGCCGATTCCTTTTCCGTGCTCGAACCCAAAGCGGACGCGTTCCGCAACTATCTCAAAGCCAGATTTTCAGTCACGGCCGAGGAATTGATGATCGACCGGGCCCAGCTCCTGACGTTGACCGCCCCGGAAATGACTGTACTGATGGGCGGCATGCGGGTTTTGAACGCCAACTTCGAGCAGTCTGCCCACGGCGTGTTCACGAATCAACCGGAAACCCTGTCCAATGATTTTTTCAAGAATCTGCTGGACATGGGAACCCAGTGGGCTCCGGTTTCCGGAGACGAGAATCTGTTCGAGGGCCGGGACCGGAAAACCAATGACCTGAAATGGACCGCCACCGGGTGGACCTGGTTTTCGGATCGAATTCCCAGCTCAAGGCCTTGACCGAAGTCTATGCCTGCGAAGATGCCGGAGAAAAATTTGTCACCGATTTTGTGGCTACCTGGGACAAGGTCATGAACCTGGACCGGTTCGATCTGGCCTGATCACACCCTGCCCCACATCGCATCCTTAAATTGATGCGGCCGCCCTACAAAGCGCGGCGTTTCCATCCATCCGGAAGCGGCGCGCTTTATTTATGCCTGCCGGCATCACGGTCTTTTCCCCCGGGATGCCGGAAAACAGAAAACTTCTCCCAGAACCTGGGCCCCATGGCCGGCCATGGCCTGGTGCCCCCTTTTCGCAGGATGGACACCGTCCGCCAGAACCAGTTGGGTTTGGCCGTTGCCTGTTCATCTAAAAACAGGTGGTAAAAATCCAGGACCGGGGTTTCCCATGCAGCGGCTTCATCAACGAGGCGGTCCACAAGATCCTTGATGCGGCGGAACAGGTGGGCATAGCCTTTGGAAGGCGGCGTCCAGTCCATACGGCTCACCGCATCCACACAGATGGGGAGCGGCAGGCCGATGACCGGAGCGATGTCATGGAATTTGGCCTGGTTCACCATGGCAGACAGATTGGCCAGAATCAGGTTCGCATCCAGATCATACCACAGGTCATTGGTCCCGCCCATGAGGATGACGATTCCCGGCTTCAGGGAAACCACATCCAGGGGAAACCGGGCCAGCATCCCGGCGGTGGTGTCGCCGCTGATCCCGGTGTTGAAGACCGGAACATGGAGGCGGTTTTCCAGAAGAGACGTCCAGGCAAAAAACTTTTCCATATCCTTACCCTGGGTGAGGCTGTCTCCGTGGCAGATAATTTTCACAGCCTGTCCAGTCTGCGGCCGATATCAAAGACTTCGTGGCATGAGGGGCAGATGAACAGCCACTGGATATGGTCTTTTTTTTGTTTCAGCATGGAATGAAAGCCATCCTGGTATCCGCAGACCGGACAAATCCGGAATTCCTCTTCAAAAGGGATTTCTGTAACCGTTTTTTTCATAATGGCTCCTTTGCTGGATGGTGAATCATTGTCAGCCGAAACGTCTGAATCCACAGGATTACGGCCAGTCAATATGCAGGGGCCTTTTCTGTGCCATCAGCCAGATACCGTCGCCGCCGGACACCACCTGGGCCGCATCCGGGTTGATGATCACCTTTGAATCGGATGTCTGCATGGCAAATGTCAGGAAATTGTAAGTTTCTTTCAGATACGTGTGCAGTTCCCACCAGTTCATGACTGGGCCAGTCTGCGGTACGGCCACATAATAGATCTCGTCTCTGGCATCGTTTCTCAAAAGCACCTGAAGTGGCAGGTGGACCTTGTCCTGCATGGCCTGGACCATCACTTCAGCCGTCATCTGCATAATGGTCTGGAAGTTTCCCGGAACACTGGAAAACGTCTCCAGGGACTGGGAATCGAGACAACGCACCGTGATTTCACAGGTCTCGTTTTTCAGCTTCAAGGCGTTGATCAGGCAAAGAGACTGGTTTCGTCATTGCCGGTGTGAATGATAATCCGGTCGGCGGTACGAATGCCGGCCTTGGTCAGGGTGGCCGAGGCATCCGGCCGTCCTTTGACAAAAAAACATTTTCCATTTCCGGAAACGGATGGCGGTCTCTGTCTGCCACAACCACCAGCGGAAGCTTGAGATAGGTGTCATCCCGCTGGATCTCTGCGATCAGCTGTTCGGTTTCATCGGTAACGCCGACAATGAGAATATGGTGTGTGCCATCATATTTTTTTTCACCGTGCATTTTCCTGTCTCTCCTTTCTATCAATGCAGATGCCACATAGGTGATGAATGCGGCACCCAAACCGATCCCCATGAACATCGGCAGGAACACGGCCACGATTTTGCCGGGGGTGGATGCCGGATACAGGTCACCGTAACCGACCGTGGTGCTGGTGACAACACTCCACCACAATGCCTGGTCAAACCGGGTCAGGGCCGAACCCGCAGGCTCCACCATCCGAATGAGCAGACTGGATGCGATCAACAGGGTCAGGTAGGCCAGCACCAGGGTGACCCCTTTTCTTTTGAGACCCGTCCGGACAAGTTGCCTGATAAAATGAATCAACAATGGTCCCTTTCAGCGTATGGCATTCATTATCCGGGTATCCGGATAGGGGACAGGGTACTATAAACGCCGGTTGTTTTCAACTTTGAATGAATTCGGTTCCAGATCAGTCCAGCAGCCAGGATTCATGGTTATAAAGCGTCAGCAGCACAGGATTAAGCAGGGTGTTGACAGAGGTGTGACGGCTTTCAAGGGCGCCTTTGCCGAAAACAAGCTCACTTTGGAACACGGCCGGTGTGAGAAACCGGGTGGGCACGCTGAACTGGACCCGGCGGATACGCGCCCTGATTTTGTCCGCATTGAGATGAGGCTGCCAGGCAAGATACCACCCCCAATCACCAAAGCTGGGGACATTTTCATGATAGGGCAGGATGCTGAATCCAGCGCTTTCAATGGTTCTGCCGATGCACAGAAAACTTTCCTTTGCCAGGTAGGGCGAGGTGGCCTGCACCACCATCATGCCGTGCCAGGAAAGGTGATGCCGGATTTTCATGTAGAACTGCCGGGAAAACAGTTTGGTGAGTTCAGGGGTTGACGGGTCCGGCATATCCACAATGATCACATCAAAATGACCGGGGACGGCCGACAAAAACCGGTCTGCATCGATATTCATGTACCGGACGGTGGCCAGCTTTTCTGTGGATGCCGGCCGGTCACTGCCGTGCCGATCCTTTGTCTCGATGAACAGGTCCCGATGAATCCCCGGAGTGATTCCCGGGGCGGTCAGCGTGACCAGCCGGCTGTCGGCAAATGCGTTGCCGTTGATCCGTGTCAGCAATGGATGGATCTTTGCCAGGCGGGTCATTTCAGGATCCAGATCCACCAGCAGGACCTCTTTAACCGATGGATATTTCACCGCTTCGCGCAGGGCACACCCGTCCCCGCCCCCGAGAATCAATACCCTTTCCGGCACCGGCACCAGGTTCATGACCGGGTGAACCATGGGTTCATGATACCGCTGTTCATCCGTGCTGGACAGCTGAAGGTTGCCGTTCAGAAAGAGCCGGATGTCGTCCAGGGTCTATAATGGGTGATGACAATATGCTGGTAACGGCTGGTCCGGCTCAATACAACCGGGTCGTCGTAAAGCGGCTGTTCGATTTTAGCATGCCATTCCCGGTTGTTGAGGTACCCATAAAAAAGACTGCAGAACACCGTCAGCATCATCACGGGAATCACTCTTCCTTTTGGAATCAGGTCTTTTTCGAAAAGTAGACATAGGTGATGAGCGCCAGTAGAAAGTTGGCCCCGGCCGTGACAAATGCGGCTTCGGTAATGGGCATCACTCTTAACAGGGCAAAAACGTAAATCAAGGATCCGATCAGGCTGCCCAGGTAATCCGCGCTCAGGATGCTGCCCAGATTGGTGGACAGCTCGGTCGAAAAATCGTTGTTGATCCGGATGATGACCGGAATTTCAAGGCCGATCATGATGCCGATAAAACTGACGAAAAAATAGAGGACCAGGCTGTAGTGAGCGGTAAGCCCGTAGGCGATATAGGTCAGCGTGGGGGAAAATCCGCCGGACAGCGCCAGCCCGGTTTCAACGAAAATAAAGGTGTAGATCAGCTTTTTTTGGGAATCTGTGCCTGGATCAGGCTGCCAAACCCCATCCAGAAAAGCATCAGCCCGATGACCATGGCCCACTGTTCAAAAGAGTTGCCCAGGATCATGGAGGCAAGGCTTGCCTGGATATATTCGAGAATAATCCCGCAGGCCCCGCTGGCAAACATGCACAGGCACAGCAGCAGGGACGCAACATTAAACCGCCGGGTTGATTCGGTCATCAGGATCGGTTCGTGTGCCGATCACATGGCAGACGCAATCAAGGCGGCCACGGCAATCAAAGCACTTTCAGTGACGAGAAGGGCCGCTGTGTTCCTGTCCTCCGACACTTCAACGGCTGTGCTGGTGGTCGGCAGAAGCAGCCGGTCGATGACCCGCTGGAAAATCAGCAGCATGACCATGCCGAACACCGCATAGATGAAAATCCTGCCAGATCGTTTTCCAGCCCGTGAACGGGCCGGACAGGCTGGCCATCAGAATGATCCCTAAAGCGATTAGAATGCCGGCAAGCCCGATTCCGGCGGCAGGGTTGTCTGCCTTGATTTCATTGCGGACGTTGAACGGGGTGGTCATTTCATAAAACAGCCCCAGGATCAGCAGGATCGCCTGGCCGATGACAAAAAGAGAATGGCACTCAGGATCCCCTGAAAAAGGTGCCTCCCCCGCCGGAAAAGGAGCCGTGAAGGATGAATCCCGTGGCCAGGTACATCCCTGCCTCGACCATGCCCACGGCCGTGTTGCCGGTTTTGACAGTTCCGTCCGGCTGTTCAAACCGCCTGACACATTCGGCATCGTTGTCGATGTGGCCCAGCATGATGGTGTCGTTGATAAACCGGGTGGAAAACATGAATCCCGTGATGAACAGCCCGTCGACAGACAGCTGGACGATATCGAGCCAGAAGCCCTTGGAGCTGCCGGTCATGGCACCGGTCAGGGCAATGGCAATGCCCAGGTACAGGCCGGACCGGCGCAGCCCGACCGCCACATTGCCGTCATCGATATGGATGTCGTCGTTAAATGCTTTGGTCCGCCAGTCATCGATCCGTTTGGCGAGCCAGACAAACCCGGTCCCCAAAATGACGTAAATCACGGCCTGCCCCAGACCGGTTAACAACATCGCTGTACTCATCCGAATTCTCCTTGAAAAATCTGATTATTTGCCCTTGCCTTTAGGACCGCCCCCACGAAGACCCGATGCAGCGCCCCTGACGGAAGCGGCCTGGGTTTGAAACCGCCGCTTTTAGCAAAATGGGTATTCTGAAAAAGGGGGGATTTTTTTACAACTGTGCCGGAGGTGCCGAACTGTCTCGCTCCGCTGGAGGTGTTTCCAAAATAGGGTTTTTTATACCGATAGTCGCTGCGCCACCCCGACCAAGAGCGGTACCCGTAATAATAGGGCGGGAAAAAGAGAAGGTTGGAAAAAACGCGTATTTGCCATACCAGGACCAGAACCGGTCCCCGGAATCATCCTGGCCCCATTCGCCGTACTCGGGATTGCCCACATACGCCATACCGGGCGGGGCGGCCTGGGTGAACCGGTCCTTTTCAAACAGCCCGTAGGGCTTCGCAAGAACGGCCATGCCCAGGTATTCCAGGTTGACGTCATACACACGTTCATCCACCTGTTCCCAGCCGGTTTCTGAAGTTTCCCCGTTTTGTTCCAGAATGTAGTTGTGAAAAAAGGTTTCATTTGAATCATCGATCCAGAAGGTGGCGGCATTGTGTGACCGGCCCGGCCAGTTTTCCGTGGGGTCGATGCTCAGGCGGTTCCATACGTCCCCGATCCGGTTCTTCAGCCTTGATCCCGTGAATCCGGCCGTGATTTCAGCAATCGTGTCGACATTGTCGGCCGTGACCTGTTCATAAACGTCGGCAGGTATCTCCCGGTGATATGTGAAGAAGCGCGGGTCATAAAAATCGGAATTCTCATTCCATGACTCCCGCTTGACCGTGACATGATAGTTGATCTTCATGTCCTTGAGGACCTTTGTATAGCTCTGGTACAGCTGTTGAAAATCCTTTTGGACGTCCCCGGCCAGTTTGTCGATGGTTGCGGCGGACAGTCCCAGGCTGAACAACTGTCCGCGAACACGGCAAAATCAGCCTTCCCATTTCCGGTATACCGGTCAAACTGACTGTTCACCCCTTCGAGATGCCGGGCGGCATCCTGTTCAATTTTCAGGAACGGGGCGAATCGGGAGCGGATGGCGCTGCCGTTGTCGGGAAAGTCCGCCAGGGCCTTTTCAACCATGCCGGTTTTTAATTCTTTGATGGATCGGCTGATGCGGTTGAAATCGGTTTCGGCCCGGGTGTGATAATCCGCCATGTTTTCCATGGCATCTCTGATGGCGGTGTAGCGTTCGACCGGTTTCTTTGACAATCCTTGGGCATCCTGGAGGACTGTTTTAACCTGACGTGTCAGCTGCCGGACCTCATCGGCGGTTTCCGGCCGGTTTTTTTCAGCAGGACGTCAAGGTCTTTGTCATAAATTTCTCTGGCTCGGGCCAGGGTCTGGTCCGCTTCGGTCAGCCATCCGGCCCACTTCTCTTTGTCAGCCGTCGGTCGGACTTTGGAAAAAGCAGGTGCCCGGATCAGGGATTGGTATTTTTTGTGCTGGTCCCGGATGAATGCGTCTGCAGCATGAATGTCACCGGACAGGGATTCGGCCGCTTTTTTGATGGGTTCGGGCAGACCGCCGCATCCGGAAATTCCGGTGAGAGATACCATCAGTAAAAAAATGACAACCAGGGATACCGGGGCGCGGTTTCGTGAGATCCCCATGTTACCGGGCACCTTTGCTGATCAGTGTGATGCTGTCCGGATTGACCGGCACGGAGGTGTAGATCCGGTATTCCTCCCTGCTGGATCCCTGCCATTCCTCAATGGTCAAAAAAAGGGACCCCGCCTCATTTTCAAATTCGTACATGTAGACCTTTTCCTGTTTTCCTCCCCGGTTGAACACGGCGGCCCAGTCATCCTCATACCAGAAGGTCTGGTCATTGACCACGACACAGTCCCCGTCCCCCGCTATCTGGTCCAGATCATCCCCATCAATGGACTCGCCCGCCTCATCTGTCAGGTTTCGAAAGGAAAGCCTTTCTCTGGTCATGGACACCTCGAGCGCGTCATCGTATTCCCATTCAAAATAAACCGTTTCACCGGTTTCCAGGCAGAGACAGGTCAGTTCATGGATCTCATAATCTTCAAGAGTGTTGAAATCATCGGAGGTCTCCTGGTATGAATTGATCTCCCGGACCCACCAGGTCCTGTCAAGACAGGTGAAAAACGCCCCGGACCGGCATCCCGGACACTCAGCCGGGATGCCTCCTGATCTGGAACCAGATCCCCGCGGTCCAGGGACCGGATGGCATGAAACCGTTCCCGGAAGGATTTTTGTGTGGCAGCATCAAGCATGGTGTTCTCCTTGTGATCGGCATGATCATGGAACCGGGGGGATTATCCCTCCCGGCGCCTTGCGGTCAGGGCATCGGTCCTGGCCCTGAATCGGTGGTTCATCTCTCCCAGGGCATTGGAACTCTGGGTGGCGATTTCTATGGTTTCCCGGCTGATGGCGGCATAGGCTTCAAACGCCTGTTCATAAGTCTGGCAGGCTTCTTGAAGTGCGTCAATGTTGACGGTCATACCCTGGCTCATCCGGGCGCCTTTGACAGCGGCCTGCCCGATCACCCTGGCCGTGTCTTTCATGGTTTCCGCAGCTGCCTGCTGAACCATGTCCAGATGCTGGAGGGCCTCCATCTGCTGTTCGGCCGCCACCCGGACGGCCAGGGCATTTTCACGGCCGTGGAAGGATCATGTCCGTCCGCTGGACCAGCCGTTTCACCAGATGCGAATTGCGGACCATCATCTCACCGCCGAACCGGGTCTGGAGGTTGGAATTGTCAATGGTCTGAAGGTCAATGACGGCCATGGCCAAGTCGCTGGTCAGGGTGGTCAGGGCTTCTTTCTGGCGGGGATCCGTCACGGCATCGATATGCGCCGACAGTTTCTGCCAGATCAGCTGTCCCAGATAAATCTGTTCCTGGAGTCCGGGCTGGATCCCCTTGAGGGCATCACAGATGGTGGCCAGTTCGGCCGCATCCATTGCCACCTGGTCTGCCTCGTTTCTCAAATGGTTCCGGATGCCGTCGATGGTGGAGTTGACGGTTTCCCGGCGTTCCGCAATGATTTTCAGGATTTCATCTCCCCGGGGAAGCCGGTTGACGGTCCTGGTGAACAGGCCCAGCATTTTTGGGGCAGAGGCAGTTCCGTTTTGGCAACCACCGTGGGATTGACCTTGTCGAGTTCGGTCTTGATGGCCAGGATATTTTTCCCCACCGGGGAAGAATCGTCCGTGGCGACATTTTTCAACACACTGGCCATTTTCCGGTCATACAGACTGACCTGGGACTGGGTTTCAGCCATGACCTCCTGGCCCAGGCTGAACACAAAATTCCCCAGCTGCCAGTCAGACGGGTCTGATTTCACCTTTCCGACAAATTCATCGGCCCGGGCCTCCAGGGCCTGGATCTCTTCCACGGTCAGGTGCCGTGGCTGGACCGGTTCCAGGCTGGCCGGGGTCTGAACCGGAGTCAGCGCCCCCTGGCCGGACACCTGGTCAATTTCAGCAAGCACGGGTGCCTTGGCCTGCTGGGCCACCTGTTGAATATCAGCTGCCATGTCGTTCATGTGTGCCTCCGCATATCACAGATTAATGGAATGTCTTATGATGAAAATTTTCCTGCCAAAAAGTTGGCCATGGTTTTGAATTCTGCGGTTTCATTTTTTTCCACGATGTTCCTGGACCGGTTGGATACCTCCCGGAGACTGTCAATGGTCTGTTGGAACACCCCGGCCTGGCTGGTGCGGCTGTCCTCAGACAGATCAAGATACTCCTTGACGGTTTTGTAAAGATGCGTTTTTCCGATTTTTTTTAATTCATAGGTCAGAGTTTCCCCCGGGTACCGTTCCATCATGCGGGAATCACCGCCATCAGGTCATCAATGATCGCTTCGATTTCGGTCTGGTACGTCGTTGAAAACCGCGCATCCTTCCGCATCATGATGTTGAGTTTCAAAAGCATGTCGACAATGCCGGTGTATTCCTCTTCCGGGGACGGCGCCTGCGGGGCGGCAGCCGGCCGGCTTTCCGGTCCCCTTTGCCGGGTGTGCCCGCCGGATAACCGTTTCATGAAATACAACCCGGCCGCGGCAGCAATAACAAGAATGATGACAGCAGTCATTCCCATGTTCGGACTCCTTGAAATATGGCATTTGTCAATATTTCACAGTTGTGAAAAAATCATTGCCCAGCATAATATTTACAACCGCTGAATACAAACAAAAAATATCATAATAGTTCTTGACAAAAACAGGGTTCCTGTCCTACGTATTTTAAATTTCAACTTAACGGCCAGGTGATCTGGAGGGTCCTATGGAACTCAAATACCACTTCCCAAACCTGCCCGGACCGGAGAACATGAATGTTCTGGTAAGCAATGGTAAGGAAAGAATCAAGGCCTCTTTGCTCGGTCCCTATTCCCTGAAAGCCTGGTTCTTTGTTAAACTGTATTATTTTTCCCATGACAAGGCCGAATCACTGGCAGATTTACATGGCGGCAATGCGGCTTCCATGTATCTTACGCCGATCCCCAAAAATGCCGACCTGCCATTCCCAATTGAACAATTACCTTCAGCCTTCACCAGATCCGGCCGGGCCACCCATGAACTGGAGTGATCGGTTCGGCAGACTGGTAACGGTCAGGTGGCTGGCGGCCGCCATGGTATGCATCTGCCTGCCGGTTACAATCCAGGCAATGCCCTATTCCCAGCTGATTATTTTTGGCGATTCACTCAGTGACAGCGGCCAGTTTCCAGACACAAGCAGTGACTTCTATGATTCCGCTTTCAACAATGCCCGGCGCTCTACCAATCGAACGGGCCCCACTTATCTGGATGGCAGTGGCGAACCGTTTGCTGCTGTTTTACACAGCAGCTGGCAGAACGGCTGGGCCTGAGGGCCCTGCCGTCTACCCCGGGGCTGCAGGGAGTTTACCGGCCGCACCAACTATGCGGTGAGCGGGTACCGCACCGGCCAAGTGCTTAATTCCATCATCACTGAATCTCAGACCACTGTCCCGCCAGGTTATTCCGGGGCCGGTTTGTACTGGCCAGGCGGCCGGGCTTTCTAAGTGAGTTTACTCACGCGGACCCGAATGCGCTGTATTATGTCAACGGCGGTGGCAACGATGTGTTTCAGGGCAACATCACAGACCAGGCTTCCGCCCAAGCGGCGGCGGGCTATCTGGTGTCAGGCGTTGCTGCCCTGCAGAATGCGGCGCCCGGGTCATCATCGTTTCCGATCTGCCGGATATCGGGATGACACCGGAAGGCGTCATCACCGGACAGCGTGACCGGCTGTCTGATGCCGCGGATCTGTTTAACCGGGAACTGGACCGGCAACTGTCAGAACTGGGGGGCAATGTCATCCGTCTCAACTCCCGCGGACTTATCAACGAAATACAGGACAACCTAGCCGCCTTTGGCTTTGACCCCACCATTGCACAGACAGACTATTGTTTCAGTGATTGCGTGAACCAGGAGCACCCGGTTTGGGGTATTTCCGGCATCAGTCCCGATCCCGGCCGGCTGCTTTTCAGTGACAGTGTCCATCCCACCGCGTCGATGCATCAGATCAGTGGCGACTTCATCTACAGCATCGTGTCTGCACCCTGGGAATCACCCTGCTTCCGGAAATAGCCATGTCCAGCCTGCTCCATTTTCAAGATCAGCTCCAGGCTCCGACAGGGCGATCGGAGACGGTCGGTCAGTGGCGCAGTTTTTTCAGCACCAGCGGCATTCGCGACGAATTCCACAACCGAGCCGCCGTTGCCGAAGGAGACAGTGACGGTCTCGGTTTGACCATAGGGGGCAGTTATCGTCCGGACAGAGACTGGCATCTTTGTCTGGGCCTGGGTTTTCAGAACAGGGAGCTGAAAGTAGGCAACAGTTCCGAATATAATATGAACAGTTACCTGTTCGGGGGATTCGTCCGGTACCAGCGGGAGCGTCTGTGGCTGAACGGCGGTTTCAGCCTGGGATATCTTGACTATCCGGATCTCATGCGCGGGTTGATCCTTGGTAAAACCCGCCGCACGGAAAAGGGCGCCAGTGACGGCCGGCTCTATGGACTGTCGGGCCGCATCGGTTATAATCTGGCTGATTCCGGCAACAGGTGGCAGGTCAGCCCCTTTCTCAGTGCCGATGTGGTGCGTATTGAGGTGGACGGTTATCAGGAACAGAACCGCCGCACTACCACCATGATCTTTCAGGACCAGCGGCGGATCAGCCGCCGCCTGGGTATCGGCCTTCAGCTCAGTCATCAACTGACTTCCGCCACCCGGATTTTTGGCGAAATGGTTCGAGAGAAGGAATTCGAGGATAACCCTCAATCACTTGACATGGGCCTGAGCAGTGTGTCGCACTATCGCTTCCATCTGCAGGGCTTTACCCCGTCGAATGCCCGGACCCTGGCCAGTCTGGGTATCACCCACCGGTTGCACCGTCAGCTCGACGTCAATGCCGGCTACCATTACCGGCGTTCTGATGACCGGCAGCACGGCCTCAATCTTATGCTGACCTGGAACTGGTAATAGTTCATTCCGAGAACATGTCCGCCCTACAGTCAATACGTGGATTCAATTCTGCCCTTGGGGAAGCCTGCAGCCGATAACCGGAAAACGGCCGAGACAGGTGTCACTATCGCTTCAGCTTTTCCAGGGTTTTTTTGTACGGGGACACCATTGCTGGAATGAACCCCTGATGGATTTTTTTCGTACCGGTGTCAGCCGGAGAAAAAGGAAAACAGGGCATTTTTCAGCCGTTTCCCAAACCGGCGCTGGGGAAAGGTGCCGTACAATTTGATCTGTCTGTAAAACCGGTCATCTGCCCGGAACACGGCGGATGTATTGAAAATAAAATCCCTGAAAATTTTCTGCCCCCCCGCATGGTAGAATTTCGGACCGAAACTCAGGCGGTTTTTCCGGGCCAGATCCAGGCGTTGGACCAGCCCTTCCAGGTGACGGGTGATCCCGGCTTCGGTCTCGTGCTCATCCGTGACCACGCCCACGGGTTTCGTGTACCAGGTTTCAGCAAGTACATCCAGGGTTTCTCTCAGGTTCTGGCGGTGGCTCAACGGCCCTGAGATGATAAACCCGATCCACTTGTCTTTCAGTACAGGCGCATGCCCGTTAAAAAGGTGCGGTCAAAATTTTTCCACTGGGCTGACAGGTGATGGTCCCGGATGCTGCCGGCAATGATGATGACCCTGGCGGGTTTGACCGTTTTATTGAAAAAATCGACAAACCCGTCTTTCTGAACACAGGTATTGTCCCACCCGCAGGTACAGCACCCCAGACACCCATTTTTCAGGCCGATCTGCCGGATATTTTTCTTTTCAACCCTTTCTTTCAGCAGCCGGGTAAGACCCGGGTCATATGGACCAGGTTGCCGTCCGTATCCTGTTCATCCGTGAGCAGCAGAATCCCGGGCCCGGCCGAGGGCATGTTCGAACCGTCCAGGGCTTCCAGGTCCGGCCGGTATCGGACAGGAATGATATCCAGAGGGGGATATTTCCGCTGGACCGGTATGTTCTGTTCGATGCACCGGACAAACCAGCCAAAGAACTGAGTCATCTTTTCCCGTTCATCCGCGTTGAAAAAATCATCCATATGGGCGGAGTAGGAGGGAATGAACTGAAAGCCCAGGTCTTCACTCACCCCCTGGATATAATTGTGAGCCGTGTGATCAAAGAAATTGATGGAAGTGGTAAAGGCCGTGGCATACTTTCCTTTAAACGGTCCCCCTGCTCCGTTTTAAAAAACAGTTCAATCAGGCGCTTGAGCTGGGACGGCACGGAGGTGTAATACACGGGAAAACACCAGATCAGGGCATCACAGGTTTTGACTGTTTCCATGAGTTCCTGCACGGCCGAACGGTTTTTTTCATAGACCGGTATCTGGTTCGCCGCATGCACCATCTCAAACCGGTGCTGTGGATACTGCTGCTCAAGGAAATACAAATGCTGGAGGGTGATGCTGTGTCTGGTCTTCGGACTTGCGTTAATCACAAAAAAATTCATTGATCGGGATTCCTTTTTCCTGGTAAATGCGGGTGATCATGATGCGGCCCATGTCGTGAAGTGTTTCGCGGATCCAGACGTCGCTGTATTCCGGGTTGTTCCGTGCCAGCATGGCAAGTCCGTGGGTGTAGATCCACATGTGTTTCAGAATCCGTGAAAGGGTGTCCTCATCCAGTCCCCTGAGCCGGGGATCGGTTTTCATGAATTCGATTAGCGCCCGTTGATGCCTGGCCGGGGGATCGGCACCCGGTAATGCCCGGGTCCGGCCTGACTGGTAGACCAGGTCAAAGAGCTGCGGGTCATTTTTTGCCATCTGGATATATCCCAGTCCCATGCTGAAAAAAGGTTCCCGTGGAAAAAAATTCCCGGCCAGGTATGTCTCGGCAACATACGACCGGGCATGGTCTGTGACCGCCTCTTCCAGTGCCTTCATGCTGCGGAAGCACGAGTATATGGGCTGGGTGGAGCATGAAAGCGTCCTGGCGATATTCCGGGCCGACAATGCATGGAACCCTTTTTTCCGCACCAGGGTAAACGCGGCCGCCACAATTTTTCACGGGTGATGGTCTGCTGCGGGGGCATGGACAAGGTTCCTGAATTTATGCAGTTTATAATATAACAGATATAATATTACATTCGTTATATTATTGCAACCCGTTTTCTGAATCCGGCAATTTATATAAAAAAAAGACATACCGGGTTTCAGGAGATATAATCAAGCCCCGGGAAGGAACGGCTGAAACAGGAAAGGAAAAACAGATGACTGTGTATCAGTATGGAAACAGAATTCCGAAGATTGGAAAAAATACCTATATCAGTGATTCGGCAAGGGTGATCGGTGATGTGGAAATACAGGACAACTGCTATATCGGTCACGGGGCCATTATCCGGGGGGATTACGGCACAATTCACATCGGCCGGGGCACGGCCGTGGAAGAAGGTGCCATTCTCCATATCCGTCCGGACGGCCTGCTGGAACTGGAGGATCATGTGACCGTGGGCCATGGTGCCATCATCCACGGCCGGCTGATCAGGACCCATGCCGTTATCGGTATCGGTGCTGTCATCGGATTTGATGTAGTGGTGGGGGCCTGGGCCATTGTGGCGGAAGGATCGGTCATTCCCCAGAAAACCCGGATACCGGATGAAAAAATCACCGGTGGCGTCCCATACCGGATCATCGGAGATGTTCAGCAGCGGCACAAGGATTTCTGGACCTATGGGAAACAATTATATGTGGATCTTGCCGGTGAATACCCCGGCAAACTGAAAAAATCCGGTGATCCGATCTCCTGAAATAAATCTGCTTTCATCCATCAGCCGTAATTCAGGGATGTTACAGATCGTTCAGATGGGTCCGATACGCCCGGGCCTTGTGGCGTACCAGAAACTTCCAGTAAAAGACTGTTGAACGGACAGGACCTCTCCCCGGTTTTTCCCCATGGTGGTAATGACAATGATCACAGTAATGGCTCATTTTATGGCGATAGCCGGCTGACGAAATATAGGGTTTGGTCGCACGATGCTGCCATCCGGGTGTTTACACTGGCATCCACCGTGGGGAACGGATCAATCCCGGTCGCCATGATTGCCTTCGGCCTGCTTGGGGAATTCATAAAGGGTGACCTATTACTGCCCGTATCCGGCCTGGTCCTTTCCGGCCTGGGTTTGACCGCATTCACCATATTCTCAGGGGACCGCCATGACACGGAAAAGTGCCGTCCAGGGATCTAAAAAAATTCAACGGGTACAGACCGGCGTAAGGATGGAAAAACAGCTGGTTAAAGTTCTCAAGGGCCTGGCTGAGTTTCATGACATAACGCTGGGGGGATCTGCTGGAAGGCATTGTGCTTCATGCCTTTGACGGCAAAACCCCATTCAGTGAAGAAAATCTGAAACGGATCCGGGACCTGAAACAGGTCTATGGTCTGGACCTCTCCAGTGACGACAGCCATAAACTGGAGGAATCCTGAACGGTTGTCCGGCGGTCATGGCCGCCTCATGTTTCATGTCACAGCATGGCCGTCAGACGGTTTTCAATGATCTGTCTGGCTTCTGAAACGACCCGGTCCAGCAGTTCTTTGCAGGTGGGGATGTCATGGACCAGGCCGGCCACCATACCGCAGGACCACACGCCGGACTCCATGTCCCCTTCCTGCATGACCTTTGGATAGACGTCCACCACTTCATCCATGATATCTTCAAACCGCAACCTGCTGCCCAAAGACGCTTCTTTTTCCAGCAGTTTTCGGGCAGCAGCATTGTTCAGGACCCGTTCGGTATTGCGTAACGGCCGCATGACCAAGCGGGTGTCGGTTTCACTGGCATTGACAATCGCCTGCTTGACGTTCTCGTGCACGGGCGCTTCTTTGGTGGCAATGAACCGTGTGCCCATGTTGATGCCGTCCGCGCCCAGGGCCAGGGCCGCCACCAGGCTTCTGGCATCCGCCATGCCCCCGGATGCCACAAACGGGATGCCCAGCTCTTCGGCGGCCCGGGGCAGCAGCACCATGTTGGGAATATCGTCCTCGCCCGGATGGCCCCCGCATTCAAACCCATCCACGGAAACCGCGTCGCACCCGATTTTTCCGCCTTGACAGCGTGGCGGACGGATGTGCATTTGTGGATGACTTTCACACCGGCATCCTTGAGCACGGGCAGGTACGGCTCCGGGTTTCTGCCGGCGGTTTCGACGATTTTCACGCCGTTATCAATAATCGCCTTGATGTACCCCGGATAATCCGGCGAGGACACCGTGGGCAGAAAAGTCAGGTTTACCCCGAATGGTTTGTCTGTCATCTCTTGGCACCGCTTGATTTCCCGATCCAGATCCCGGGGTGTTTTCAGGGTGAGCCCCGTAATGATGCCCAGGCCCCCGGCACCGGACACGGCAGACGCCAGCTCCGCGAACCCCACATAATGCATCCCCCCCTGGATGATGGGGTACTGGATGCCGAACAACTCGGTGATTCTCGTTTTCATTATCACTCCTGCATTGCTGAATATGTAGTTTTACCGCATGCAAGGTACAATTGATTCAATCCGGGTGTCAAGGGACCGTCTTGTTTTCCCTGGAACGGATGATCAGCCATCGACCCGGTCAACAAACTATGCTATCGTGTGTCCGGTCAACAATCGATTGATACGGCTGGTGGCAACAAGGAGGTGTGCCGATGAATGATTTCAATGTGTTTATGGATGAACTGCCGCTGTGGTCCGCACCGTTCGGCTTGGCCCTGCTGGACACCCTGCGGTTCAGAAAGCACGCCACGGTGCTGGATATCGGCTGCGGGGAGGGATTCCCCGTCATCGAGATCGCATCCCGGTTCGGGCCAACCTGCCAATGTATCGGGCTGGATCCCCTGTTCCGGCCCTGACACGGCTGGGCTCCAAAAACAGGTGTACCGGCTGCCCGGTGTGCATGCCGTGCAGGGAATGGCAGAGGCACTGCCTTTGCGGCACAGTCCGTCGATCTGGTGGTCTCCAACAACGGCACCAATAATGTGGCGGATGTTCACCAGACATTCAGGGAATGCCGCAGGGTGATGAAGCGGGACGGTCAGCTGGTGATTGCCGTGAATACCGAACAGACCATGGCCGAGTTTTACCGGTTGTTTGAACAGGTGCTTCTGGAACAGGGCCTGGCTGAATCCGCGGCGAAAATCCAGGAACAGATCCTTGCAAAACGGCTGTCCCGAAAGCGACTGGAGGCGGTGCTTCACACCTGCGGATTTGAGGTTTGCCGGGTCATTGAAGACCGATTTTCCATACGGTTTGCCGACGGTACCACCCTGTTTGGTCATTACCTGATCCAAAATTTTTTTCTGGATGGCTGGAAAAGCCTGGTCCCCACGGAAAGGCAGTCATCCGTCTTTGCCCGGATCGAAGGGCGGCTGAACAGGATGTCGCGCCAGACCGGCCATATCAGCCTGACAATCCCGTATTTAATTTTGGATGCGGTCCCTGCCTCTTGAAACCGGACATACGTTATCTGCCGTTGGTGCCGGATTTTCTCAAGTCATCTGCACAGCAGTTCCCGGAGCCGTTCGCTTAAAAACAGAATCGATTCAATATCCAGGTGCCGGGTAATGGTATCGTCAAAGGAAAGCTTGACCTCCGCACCAAATCCATCGTCATCTGACGTATCCCAGAACAGCAGCATCACCGGCACCCGGGGCAGGGGGGTAAACAGCATGGCCACATCCGCGGTTGGAAATTTTTTCTGCTGATCCTTTCCGCCAAGAGTTAATGCCGCCCTTTTCAGGCCGTCCGTGTTCCCCTGGAAAAACTCGATTAAAGGTGTTTCCACCACTTCTTTCATGGTCTTGATCTTTGATACGGTGTTAGGCAGTTCTACCAGATTGCGCCATTTTCCCGATGGAAGCGCACGGCCTCCCTGGGCCATGTGGTTGTAGATAAATACCTGTTCATACCGGGTCAACCCGGATCCGTCGGATCGGATGATCTGGTTCGGGGTGATGACAACCGACGTGTTGAAATAGGGCAGTTCCAGGGCGGGCCGCCCCTCTTTTTCAATGATCTTCCCACCGATTCGGTCCGGCAGGTCTTCTATTTTCAAGGACGCGGATTTTTCTCTGGCCCATGCAAGCGCATCCTGTTTCATGTCCCGCTTCAGCCACTTGCCGGCGGCATACTGTGCCGCTAACTCTTTCTTGCACGTCTCGATTATCTGTTCTGGCAGGTGCGGGCAGTTTTCAATGGGAAATTTTCAGACACCACCATGCTGGCAAATGCCAAACAGGTGGGATATCCGCAGTCTTTGCAGTTGGTTTTGGGCAAGATGTCCCGGTAAAGGTCAACGACTGACAGTGCCATTGTCCGCATCTCCGGCAAAAATGAGAAAAATGCCCATAGTGAGGCTGTCTCCTTGACAAATCATGTTCATAACCGGTCCAGTCCGTGACCGTTATCAAAGATGTCATGGCATGAAGGACAGATAAAAAGCCACTGGATATGGTCCCTTCCCTGTTTTACCATAGAATGAAACCCGTCCTGATATCCGCAGATGTGACAGATTCGAAATTCCTCTTCAAAAGTGATTTCAGTAATGGATTTTTTCATGATGTCCTCTGGGTCAGATGGTTAAAACCAAGAATATCATATTCTTCATGCCGGTATTTTGCAACCCAAAGAAGTCCCTGTTTTAAGAGGCAGCATTTCGCACTACCACGAGATGCATTTCCCTGGGGCCGTGGGCCCCGTGGACCATGATCAGTTCGATATCTGCCGTTTTGCTGGGCCCGGAAATAAAGACCATGTGGTGAGTCAGCCCTGTTTCGTGCTCAATCCGGTCCTGTTCGAGCAGGGTGTACAGCTCGGTGAGGTTTGCCAGCATCTGGTCAAGTGTCAGCACGGCCACGTGAACGGCCGGAACCAGGGACACGGCCCGGCCCTGGTCCGGGCGGGTTTTCATGACAATGGTGGCCGTGTCAGCCAGACAGAAGTCTGCGGCGGTCACCCCTACAAAAGACGTAATAGTATGGGCCCGGATGGTCTGTTTCTTTTGGAAAAGATCCGCCTCCGGATCCAGGGCACTGGTGTGAACCGGGACCTGCTGTTCTGCCAGGACCGACTCCAGGTCAAGGGCATCCACCAGGGGATGTGCCCACCGGATCACCGATTTGTTTTCCCCCCATTCCGGTGACCGGTCCCTGATCAGGTCTGCGATGTAGCCGGCGGCCCCGGGCAGGTTTTCCACGGGCGTGACCTTAAGGTTCAGGGGAACGGCCTGTTCCATCAACCGTTCCAGCAGGAGATGCCGGTCCTTATCGGTGCGGGCCCGGATCATCTGGAGAATTCTTTTGGCTTCGTCACTCAGCCCCGAGGGAAACAGGCGGGCCCGGCGGTTTTCAGCAGAGGCCGGGTCCAGGGCCAAGGCCTCACGGACGGTTTGAATGAACTCGGTGCGGTGGTCTGTCATACTCCCGTCTCCCCCTATCTGACGGTTTCAGCTGTTTCCACCGGGACCGGAACGGCTGCCGGCTGATTCTGCGCAGATCCCGGGACCGGGTCCACCCGGCCAGGGGCCCGGCAGCCGGTGAAGAGAATCCCGGGATGACCCGGCCAGGCTTTGGAGCCGGGAAGCCGCTGACAGGGCGGCTCGAAAGACGGCCGGGTGGGTGGTCAGCCAGGAAAATGCCTCCATGGCGGCTTTCTCCGGCCGGCTCACGGGGACCGTGTCCCATACTGCATCGCCTTCCGCCAGCCGAAACCTCAGCTCCCGGAGCATCCGGGGCAGGTCGATATCAATGGGACACGCCTGTTTACAGGCCCCGCAAAGAGTCTCTCCCCGACACAGGTCTGCGGCCCGGTTGAAGCCGGCCAGCAGCGGGGTGACCACAGCACCCACAGGACCGGAATACGGGGACCCATAGGCATGTCCGCCGATTTTACCGTACACGGGACAGACATTCAGGCAGGCCGAGCACCGGATGCAGCAGAGCATTTCCCGAAATGCCGGATCCGCCAGAATCCGGCTGCGGCCGTTGTCAATGACAATCAGGTGAAACGCTTCCGGGCCGTCCGGAAACCCGGCCGGCCCGGGGCCTCCCACGTAACTGACATATCCACCGAGCTTCTGAGCCGCGGCCCCGGTGGACAGCAGCCGGAACAGGATGTCATGGTCCGTGAGGGTGGCCACAACCCGTTCCATGCCCATGAAGGCGACATGCACCTTCGGCAGCGTGGAAGACATTCGGATGTTGCCCTCGTTGGAGACCGTGGTGATATGCCCGGTCTGGGCACAGGCCAGGTTGCACCCGGTAATCCCCATGTCCGCGGTGAGAAACGCTTCCCTCAGGGCGGCCCGGGCCGCCTGGGTCAGTGCGGCCGGATCCTCCGTGTAATCAATGCCCAGTTTTTCGGCAAACAGCTGCCCCACCTGTTCCCGGGTCTTGTGAATCGCAGGTGCAATAATATGGGAGGGCTTTTCCCCGGCCAGCTGGATGATGTACTCCCCCAGGTCGGTTTCTGTCACCATGATGCCTTCGGATTCCAGGGCCGGGTTCAGCCCCACTTCCTCGGTCACCATGGATTTGCCCTTGACCACGGACCGGACCCCGTGCTCTTTTGCCACATCCAGGCAGTAGGCAACCGCCTCGGCCCCGTCCCGGGCAAAAAAAACCTGCCCCCCGTTTTCCGTCACCCGGTCCGCCAGTTCTTCCAGCAGCAGATCCAGGTTGTCGATGGCCCGGCGCCGGATGGCATGGGCCTGCTGACGGATGCCGGGCCCTTCAGGCTGCCGGCCGTACATCCGCTGCGTGGCCGGTCCCAGCCGGGACTGGACACTGGAAAGCGCCCCCTGCAGCCGGGAGTCGGCCAGAGCCTTCCGGCTCCGCTCAATATATTTTTCCGTGGTAAAGGGAGTCATGTGCGTTCCTTTTCATCTTCAGAGACCAGCAGTTCCGCGATGTGCCGGACCTTGACCGGGTGCCCCATCCGGTTCAGGTATCCCTCGATATTCAGAAGGCATCCCATGTCGCAGCCCACCACCGTGTCCGCCCCGGTCTCCAGAATCCGGGCCACCTTGTCCGCCACCAGGGCTGTGGAAATATCCGGATATTTGACGGCAAAGGTCCCGCCGAATCCGCAGCACCGGTCCGATTGCGCCATCTCTTTGAAGGTCAGTCCCTTTATCCGGGACAACAGCGCCCGGGGCTGGCGCTCGATGCCCAGGGTGCGCAGCAGGTGACACGAGTCATGATAGGTCACCGTGCCGTGATACACGGCCCCACATCCGTGACCTTGAGGACATCCACCAGAAACTCGGTCAGTTCATACACCCTGGCACTGACTGCTTCGGCCCGGCGCTGCCATTTCCGGTCATCTTCAAACAGTTCCGGGTAGTGCTGCCGGACCATGGCCGTGCAGGACCCGGACGGACACACAATGCACTCTGCTGATTCAAACACCCGGATAAAATGCCGGGCCGACCGGCGGGCCGCGGTCCGGTAACCGGCGTTGAACGCCGGCTGGCCGCAGCAGGTCTGGTCCTGGGGAAAACAGGTCCGGATCCCCAGCCGGTCGAAGAGCCGAACCATGCCCATGGCCGCATCCGGGGCCATGGCATCCACCATGCACTGGACAAACAAGGTCACTTCTGGAATCTCAGTCGTCATGGGATTATCCGATAAAATAGCCGGGCAGCCAGGTCAGCAGGCCGGGAAACAGGATACACAGCAGCACCGCCAGGATCTGAATTCCTACAAACGGAATCACCCCCCGATAGATGTCCGATGTCTTCACGTGCGGGGGTGTGATCCCTTTTAGATAGAAAATGGAATACGCAAACGGCGGGGTCAGGAACGAAATCTGGAGATTAAGCATCACCAGAACCGCAAACCAGATGGGATCGAATCCCAGTTCCGCGGCAATGGGCGTGATCAACGGCACCACGATGAAAATGATCCCCATCCAGTCAATGAACATCCCCAGCAGAATCAGCAGCAGCATGATGACGAACAGCGCCCCCCACCGGCCGAACGGCAGGGTGGAAAACAGGTTGATGATCACGTCATCTCCACCCAGGGTGACAAATACCGTGGAAAAAAACGAGGCCCCCACCGCGATCATCATGATCATGCTGGTGATGCTCAGGGTTTCATACCCCGCCCGTTTCAGGGTCTTGAAATCCAGCTGCCCATAGCCGGCCGCCAGCAGCATGCTGGCAATCACCCCGACGGCGGCGGCCTCCGTGACGGCGGCAATGCCCATGAAAATGCTGCCCAGCACTGCGGCAATCAGCAGCATGGAGGGCAGCACCGCACTCACGAACAGCCACAGTTTCTGCCGGGCTGGAACCGCCCGTTCCTCCGGTGGCATGGGCGGGCCGTCCTGGGGCCGGAAATAACACCGGATGCCGATGTAGATCATATACAGGACCGTGAGCAGGATTCCCGGGACCACGGACCCTAAAAACAGCTTTCCCACGGACAGCTGGGCAATGGGCCCGTAAATCACGATCATCACACTGGGGGGATCAGAATGCCCAGAGTCCCGCCGGCACAGACACTCCCGCAGGCAAGGGATTTGTCATACCCGTTTTTCAGCATGGCCGGCAGCGCCATCAGCCCAATGGTCACTTCCGATGCCCCCACAACACCGGTGGTGGCGGCAAAAATGGCAGAAATGGCAATGGTGCTGATCCCCAGGCCGCCCCTCAGCCCGCCCCACAACAGGTACATGGCGTTGAACAGCCGGCGGGCCACACCGGATTTTTCCATGAACACCCCCATGAACAGGAACAGCGGGACGGCCAGGAGGGTATAATTGGTCATCAGCCCAAACAGCCGGGTGATGAAAAACCCGAAAATCTCCGGCCCGACATTGACCAGTCCGAAAATCATGGCCACTCCGCCCAGCACAAACGCGGTGGGAAATCCCAGAAAAATTCCCAAAAACAGGGTGATGAACATCAGAAAGACTGATAATTCAGGACTCATGGACCGTTTCCTTTCCCAGCAGTGACATCAGCTTGCGAACAAAATCCGCCACCCCCTGCAGCACCAGCAGACACACCCCGATGGGCATCAATGTCTTGAAGGGATAGATCAGCGGCTGCCAATAGCTCTGCATGGACCGTTCCTGAACGGACCAGGAAAACATCACATACGGATACAGATACACCAGCATGCCGATCCACAGCGGGAAAAGAACACCAGGTAACAAACCACATCAACGGCGGCCTGTGTCCGGGGGAAAACCGGCTGTAGAAATATCGATCCGTACATGCCGCCGGTGTCTCAATGCATACGCCTGGCCGAAAAGGAAAAACGTGCCACCCAGCATGTAACTGATATCAAAGGCCCATTTGGTGGGGCTGTTAAACGCATAACGGGCAACGATTTCATACCCCAGCGCCAGGGTCAGGGCCACCACCAGATAGATGATAACCGCTGCCGTGACATCGCTGATACCGTCAATGAATGCCGTGAATCGATTCCAGATTGTCATCCCACTCCCTCTGGGCTTCGGGCCTGCCGGTTAATCCACCGCCGGAGTCATGAGCTGGCGGTAGTTGTCATACCCTTTCCGAAACGCTCTCTGGGATGCCAGTACTTTGGCAAAAAAAGGATCTTGGGCCGCTTTTTTGTCCAGCAGGGCACGGGCCTTATCTGCCAGATCCTTTTGAATGGCAGGATCCAGGTATTCGATCTGAACCCCTTTTTCCTCGAAAAATGCCAGGGCGTCGATATCGTCATGGATGGCCAGGGTCACCATTTCCAGGGTGGTGGCCTGGGCCGCGAAACGGATGATCGCCTGGAGATCTTCAGGCAATTCTGCCCAGGATTTTTTGTTCACGGTGATATCCAGAAAGGTACTGGGCTGATGAATGCCCGGCACCAGAAGGTATTTGGCGATTTCATGAAACGCCAGGTCCTTATCCATGGACGGGATGCTGAACTCACCGGCATCCAGGACTTTCCGCTGGAGCGCTTCATAAATCTCACCGGCCGGCAGCATCATTACCGATGCACCGGCTTCCGACAGGATTTCTCCCCAGAAACCCGAGGTGCGGAACTTGAGCCCTTGAAATCATCCAGGGAATGGATGGGCTTGTTGGACCAGGCCAGATTCTCGGACGGCAGCATCCCGCATGGGGCCGCAAATCCCAAATCATAAGATGCATAGAGTTCCTGGTAAAGCTCAGACCCGTCCCCCTGGTAAAACCAGGTCAGGTACGGCAGCACATCCATGCCAAAGGGGATGTACCCAAAAGGGGCGCCGCGGGCAGCTTTCCCATCTGGTAGGCCGGCGAGCAGTGAGCCGCATCAATGGTACCCATTCTCACCCCGTCATTGACCTCGAGCGCGCCCATGAGCACCCCGGCGGCATAACTTTTGATCACCAACCGCCCCCCGCTCATCTGTTCCACATTTTTGGCGAACTGGTCCGCAGTTTTCTGCAGGATGGTTCCCTTGGGCCAGGAAGATGCCATCTTCCAGGTGATTGTTTCAGCGGCAACGGCCGGCGTAATCAGCCCGGCAGCCAGCAGCAGCCCCATCAGACAGATACCCCATTTGTGCAGTCTCATAATCCCTCTCCTTTTGTGTAAATATTGACCTTTTTTTCTGGTAAAACCACAGATACCAGCAGCAATCTGGTTTGTCAAGACAGTTTTCCTTGACCCAGAATTTTATTAATTTATAATGAATTTACTCTTTGTAATATTGACATCCCCTTTGGTTTTACCAGGAACAAACTATGAAAAATGCCATATATCAGCGTGTGAAGACAAAAACGGTTTCCGAAGAAATTGTGGAACAGATCAAAACCTTAATCAAGGAAAGCAAGATACAGCCCGGGGAACAACTGCCGCCGGAACGCAAATTTGCGGAAATGCTGGGGCGTGGGGCGGCCCACCCTCAGAGAGGCCCTCAACCACCTGGAAGCCAGGGGATTTCTGGAAATCCGGAAACGGCAGGGGGTGTTTATAAAAAAATATCAGCACCCCTCTGGTGTCTGATACGCTTCAACAAATTTTTCGGGAAGACAGGGGCATGCTTCCCTACCTGTACGAGGTCAGGAAAGATATCGAACTGGCCGGTGCCAGCCTGGCGGCCCAGCGCCGGACCGATGAAGACCTGGCTGCCATTGAGTTTACCATCAGCAAAATGGAATCAGACGTGGCTGAAGACCGGGTATCCATCTCTTCGGACATCGGATTTCACCTGGCCGTGGCCCGTGCGGCCCACAACTTTTTACGGGTCCATATCCTCAAACACCTGTTTGACATGTCAGAAGAATTTCTGGACAGTGTCCTCAAGGAGCTGGCTTTGGAATCCACCAACCTGCCCAAAGTCATTCAGCAGCACCGCAGGGTATGGAACGCGATCAAAAACAAGAATCCACGGGAGGCCCGCGATGAAATGCAGACCCACCTGACCTGGGTGCAGCATCAATGGTCCATGATTCTGAATGCCGCCCAGACCAGCTTCGCAAACGGGCCCGGGTAATTTTTTTCTTTAATTTTATGAAAGACTGTTTTAGCGAAAAAAAGAACCGCCTTACTGCCGTTATACGACCCGCAGCCCACAGTGCCGCACCCATTCATCCGGATGGCAATTTTCTGATTGCCGAAAAAAAACGGTACCGGCAGATGAACCCGCTGTCCATGGTTTCATGCCAGTGCTTGTGGGCCCAGTAAGCCGTGTTCCCTAAAGCAGTCAGGGAGATCAGCAGTTTTGACCGGTTATCCGGATCTTCCTGCTTTTGGGTCAGCCCCTTTTCTTCGAGGCGCTTGAGCATTTGGGAAACCGCACCTTTGGTCACGCCGATCAGCCGCGCATGCCTGGAATCATTTTTTTTTTACATCTCAATCCTGTGTCAGGCGACCTGTATCCGAAGGTGGTGGAAAATGTCTTCAAAGGGGCCATAAACTGATGCCAACGCCTTCTTGACCTGTTTTCAACAAACAGTCACTCTGGTTCATGTGTCTGGTTATTCAGGGTCCGGTGAAAGCCCACCGCTCCGGTTGTTTTTTGATTTGAAACCTGATACGTTCCTGGTTACAATATGATAAAAAAGCGTAAAGGAACCTGAGCGGTCCAAGTCAGCCGCAGCCGGCGAAAAACCTTTAAAGATTTAAACAGGCGGTATCTTCAATATCAATGATAAAGATTATCATCAGGGAGAAACATGGCAAAATATAATCCGCCTCATCCTGACGGAATCATCGGGAAAATTTGTATTGAGCCATGGCAAGCAAAACAGTCGACTGATATAGGCAATTTGAATTGCGCATTGAGGAGGCTTGAAATCCTTAATACTTTTTTTGAATAGCTAAAAAGGGATTTTCATGGCCTGGCTGATACCATCCATAATAGCCACTTTAGCAGGAACGGCGATCCTCGCATTCTGCTATTATTATCTTTTCTTACAGGACCCAAAAAATATTTAAAAATCTGGTCCATCAGCTGGGCTATCTATTTCTTACGCCATATTTTTATGCTGGCATTCCTGGTCTGGATGGAATCCCCATTAATTCTTAATCGGCAATCAGGTTTCAAGCCTCATAAGTGGGATTCTCCTGTTGTATGGAACATATCTTTTTATCGATAAAAAATTCCCACGATTTTTTCTTTATTTATCGCTTCTGAGTGCTTCTTGGATTATTTTTGCCGTTTTAAACGACCTTGCTTTTTTAGTTACATCTTTGCACACTTTCAGTTTTCTTGCCATTATTTACATATGGACAGGGTATATTTTTTTAAAGCATTACCGATATGAACAAAAAGAGGCACAAATTGTTGGGTGGACGTTTATTGTCTGGGGGATTCACAAAGCAAACTATCCTTTTTTGAGGCCGGTCATCTGGTTCGCTCCATGGGGATATTTACTCGGCGCAATATTAGCATCTATCACCGCCCTGGGATTAATACTCGTATACTTTAGAAAAACAAAAAATGAACTGATAGACAACCAGAATCGGTTACTGGGAGCCCAAAAAACAGCAAAAATTGGCGACTGGTCCTGGCAATTGGAAAAAAACGAACTGGTATGGTCTGATGAAACATATCGGATATTTGGGCAATCGCCCGAAACATTCAAAGTAACCGTCGAATCTTTTGAAAAAGCGATTCATCCGGATGATTACCAAACATTTCTGGTGGAAAGAGAAGCGGCCTTAAGGAAGAACAGGGACGTCAATATCGAATACCGCATTGTATTACCGGACAATCGAATTCGATGGGTCCAGGAGATATCATCCGCCATAAAAGATGAAACGGGTGAACTTGTAAAAGTCACTGGCACAGTTCAAGATATCACCCAGCGGAAAAAATCGGAAAAAGCATTACTCGAGAGTCAGGAACGTTTTAATTTAGCTATGGAAGCTTCTCAGGATGGTTTGATCGATTGGAATCTGATCACAAATGAAATCTATTATTCGCCCGGCTGGAAAAGGATGCTGGGGTATGAAGACAATGAAATAAAAAATGATTCCTCAGAATGGGACCGGCTGATCAAACAGGAGCATATGGAAAAATCACGGGCCATGCTGAATGAGGTGTTAACGGGTCAGCGGGACCGAATTGAAACCGAGTTCCAGATGCGTCATAAAAACGGACACTGGGTTGATATCCTGGCCCGGGCCGATGTGATTTTTGATGAAAATGGCAGAGGCGTCCGGGTCATTGGAACCCATGTCGACATTACCGCCAGGAAATCATCCGAAAGGGCGCTGAAGGAAAGTGAGAAAAACATCGATCCATTATTGAGACGGCCATGGATGGATTTTGGCTTACCGACTCTCAAGGCCGTCTTCGTGAAGTCAACGCCACATATCAAAGAATGAGCGGTTACAGTGAACAGGAATTGATTTCGCTGCATAGCTTTGATCTGGACTGCATTGAATCTTCCGATGATGTCAAAAGACGGATAGAGAGTATTAAATTGAAGGGTGAAGAGCGTTTTGAATCCAGACACCGCAGAAAAGACGGCACTCTTTTCGACGTTGAAGTCAGCGTGCAGTATCGGCCGGAACAAGGAGGACAGTTCATCTGTTTTTTCCGGGATATTACAGAAAACAAAAAAGCCGAGGCGGAAAAGGAAAAACTTCAGACCCAGCTCCTTCAGGCCCATAAGATGGAATCCGTTGGCCGCCTGGCCGGCGGTGTGGCCCATGACTTCAACAATATGCTAGGTGTCATCCTGGGACATGTGGAATTTGCCTTTGAAAAAACAGAGGGAAATCCGGATCTGTATGCGGATCTGACAGAAATTAAAAAGGCCGCCCAACGGTCGGCCAATCTGACAAAACAGTTGTTGACCTTTGCCAGGAAACAGATCATTGAACCTAAAATTCTTGACTTGAATCATACTGTTGAAAATGCGCTTAGCATGCTGCGCCGGCTCATTGGTGAGGATATCGATCTGTCATGGAGGCCGGCCGGGCAATTGTGGCCGGTCAAAATTGATCCCTCCCAGGTAGACCAGATTCTGGCCAATTTGTGTGTGAATGCCCGGGATGCCATTTCCGGAGTGGGGAAACTCACCATTGAAACACAAATGAAGGCCCTGGATTCTTCATATTGTGAAGAACATGCAGGATGTCTCCCCGGAGACTATGTGATGTTGGCTGTAACGGACAATGGATGCGGCATGGACAAGGAGACCCAGAACAATTTGTTTGAACCCTTTTCACCACAAAGAATGTCGGTGAAGGCACCGGGCTCGGCCTCGCAACCATTTACGGCATTGTCAAACAGAATAACGGCTTTATAGCCGTTTACAGCGAACCAGGTCAGGGAGCCAGTTTTAAGATCTATCTACCTCGGTTCCATGCTGCTGATGTGCCCCCTGAAACAATTAAACCGGAGCAACCCGTCCCTGCTGGTGATGAAACCATTTTACTGGTGGAAGATGAACCCGCCATTCTCAGGATGACGCGGATGATGCTTGAACGAAAAGGATATTCGGTCCTGGAAGCTGCCACACCGGCTGAGGCGATAAACACAGCCAATGTACATGCCGGTAAAATTCACCTTCTCATGACAGACGTGGTAATGCCGGAAATGAATGGCGGAGATCTGGCAGAAACGATTTCAGCGATTTATCCGGAAATCAAAATTTTATTTATGTCCGGATATACCGCCAATGTTATTGCCCACAAGGGAGTACTCGATGATGGGGTGGCCTTTATGCAGAAACCTTTTTCCATAAATGAGCTGGCTGAAAAAATCCGGGAGGTCCTGGATGCCCTCCAGACATGAATCAACCGTGATTTTGAGATGTTTAAAATACCGGCTCACTGCCTGTCAGATGACTTGCATCCGAAGGCGGTGAAAGAAATCTTCAAGGCATCCGCGGCCCGATGTCAACGCTTTTTTGACCTGTTTTTCAACAAACTGAAAGTCCGGTTCACAGGCCTGGTCATCCAGAGTTCGGTAATAGCCCAGCCGCCGGCCCATAATGAAGTTGGTCTGCCTGGATTCGGACAGAGAGAGAAACCGGTCCATGATATCCAGCAGCCGCTGCCGGTCTGCGGGCAGATGCCCCCGGATCTCCAGCAGCAGATCCACGCTGTGGTGGTTGGCATAATGGCTTTCAACGCCGTCCAGATGTGCGAAAAGCTGCCGCTGTTCTGCGATCATGGCCACTTCAGAGGGCCGTGTCCATTCACCCTGCCTCATCTGCCGGTCCAGGTCCGTGCCCGGCTTGACCCCGATGGTCAGCACCCGGATATGATCCGGGTTGATGGCATTGAGCACCCGGGCGGTTTCCAGGGCGTGGGTTCCGGACAGTTCGGTCCCCCCCAATCCCAGGATGATGAACTGGGTGGTGTGCATCCCGGCCTGCCGGGCCATATGGGCGGACCGGAGGATGGATTCCGGGGTGATCCCTTTTTTGATTTTTTCCAGGATCTCACGGGAGCCGGATTCCATGCCGCAGTATAACTTGTTCAGGCCGGCATCACAGATCTCTTTGATGGCCTGGGCAGACTTTTTCACCATGGTCTGGGCCCGGCCGTATGAACTGATCTGCCGGAGCGAAGGAAAGGCTTTTTTCAGGGTTTCAAGGATCTCGATCAGATCTTTTGTCTGCATGACAAAACTGTCTCCGTCCTGGAGAAAGCATGTGTCAAACGGCCGCCCCCAAAATAATCCCTTGCCGCCCATATATCCTGCTTGACCTCTTCCACCGGGCGGATGGAAAATTTCATGGTGCCGTACAGGGAGCAGAAGGAACACCGGTTCCAGGGGCATCCCCGCGTGGTGCGGATCAGAAGGCTGTCCGCCTCGTCCACCGGCCGGATCGGTCCCTGTTCAAAGGGAAAAGAAAGCATGGCAGGTTCCTTTACGAAAACAAAATTTTTTTTCTTTGTCGACCAGGATTTTTCCCATGGTGTTTTTGGGCAGTTCCTTCACAAGGCTATTTTTTGATGTACCTCTATCAGTGTTACACCGGTGAAAGCAAGAAAAAATTCAAGCGTTAAACGCATTTGGAACCGGCAAAAAAAAACAAATAGCGTTTGAACATAGTTGAAAAGTTATCATGTACTTTAGCATTCCATAAGAGCAAATGAACGTCGAGAACAAATTACAGGCGATCGAAAAAATCGGGGAAGATCTTGCCGGCATGGCAGAAAATGATGGGGATTTTCAAAAACCGGGCCATCTCATCCAGAAAATGTCCGTGAATCGCATGCCCTCCAGGGAATTGCCGGAACACCTTGATGTTCTATGCCACCAGGGAGTTCTGCCTGTTATTTTTTTGATAACTAATATAATATGACATTCAGATTTAGCGTTTACGTATTTACCTATGATAAATATGACCTTGGGATGTTTTCCGCTCAAAACGCTCAAGCCGGAAAACCGGGTTCCAATCCCGTCGGAGTCATCATTGTTAACAAGGAACGCCATGCCCCTGTATGCTTTTAAAACCCATACCCCCCGGATTCACCCATCCGTGTTTGTCGCCCCCTCGGCCCAGATTGTCGGCAATGTCCGTATCGGCCGGGATTCTTCAGTCTGGTTCCAGACGGTCATCCGGGGGGATCTGGAAACGATCACCATTGGTGAAAAGACAAATATCCAGGATCTTTGCATGTGCCACGCGGATGAAGGCATTCCCCTGACCATCGGCCGTGGCATCACTGTCGGCCACAGAAGTGTGATCCACGGATGTACCATCGAAGACGGCTGCCTCATCGGCATGGGTTCGGTCATTATGAACCATGCCGTGATCGGAGAAGGCTCTGTCGTAGCCGCCGGTGCGGTTGTGCTGGAAAAAACCGCGATACCACCCTGTTCCCTTGTCACCGGTTCCCCCGGAAAAGTGAAAAAGACCTATGACGATCCAGAACAGCTTGCCAAAAGCATCCATGCCATGTCTGAAATTTATCTGAAAAACGCCCGGTCGTTTTTGTCCCCCGCCTCTTTTTATGAAATAAGGTGAATACGCCCAACCGCATAGTTGACATATCCGGCCCAGCAGGACCCCAGGCCGAACCCGGGCAGCGCAAGTTCCAGCTAAGCCAGTGCGGTATGGCAGTCGGCAACGGCGCTGCCAAATTCTTTGGATGCATGGGCGAATACCAGCTGGGGAGCATCCCGGCAGATCCTGTCACTGCCTCGTTCCCAGTGTTGGATCAGGGTCTGCATATTCAACGCCCGGGCAATTTCCGGGCGGGTCTTTACCAGATTTTGCATCCATTCAATCACATGGGGTGCGATTGTTTTTACATCGTTTCTGTTGTCAATTACCAGCCATCGGACATCCTGGCGGTTGCTGCCTGTGGGTGCACAACAGGCAATGCCGAGCGCTTTTTCAAAAAGGTCTCTGGGAACGGATTTGTCCCGGTAACGTCTGACCGCCCTGCGGAATCTTAAGAAGTGCTTGGTCTGAACGGCATCCAGGGCCAGATCTTTTTTGAGGGGCATGCAATCTTCCGGGGAAAGAAAATTCAAGGTGAAGGCCACCCACTGTTTTTGCCTCACTGTATGAATCATTTGTTTTGATGTCAAGCCAACACCTGAAGACTGGACAGGTATCAGATCCGGGCGTTTTTTTCCGTTATTCGCAAACCGGGCTGGTGTTTTTTCTCCGGGAACGGTACTATGTCAGCGCTGTCTGTTAAAGCGGGAAACTATGGGAGGACCATGCTGCCAGTGCTGCTGTCTCTGGGAATTCTGTATCTTCTGGCCCTGGGTGCCGGCCGGATCAGTGCGCCTCTGGGGATTCCCAGAGTCACCGGTTACCTGGCCGTAGGCGTGGCTGCCGGCCCTTCTATGAGCGGAATGCTGGGCATCCCCGGGGTGATGACCCCAGGGCAGTTCCATGCACTGGCCCCGGTCCATGATATGATCCTGGGGCTGATTGTATTCACCATCGGCGGCAGTTTCAGTTTAAAGGCAGTGCGGAAAATCGGATCAGGGCTGTTTGTTCTCAGCGTTTTGAAATCGCGCTGACCGCACTGCTGGTGGGAGCCGGCACCTTTTTGCTGAACCGATCGCTCCTGGTGGCCGGGTTTCTGGCGATGACGTCCGTGACCACGGCTCCGGCCGCCACCCAGATGGTCATACGGGAGTGTCAGTCCGAGGGCCCGTTGACCGACACCATCCTGCCGTTGATCGGCATCAACAACCTGCTGGCCATTGTCGTTTTTGTCCTCCTGGGCAACCTGCTGCCCGATGCGGCCGGATCTGTTTCAAAAACAGTGTACCAGTTGGCGGTTCCAGTGGGACTGGGCATCGGCACGGGTTTTTGATCGCCGTGATGGACCAGCGGCTGACCCGGCAGGTGGACCGGCAGATACTGATCATAGCCGCTGTGTTCATCAGTGTGGGCTTGGCGATATTTCTGGAGGTATCCGCCATGCTGGCTACCCTTTTCGCCGGTATGACCACTGTCAACGCATCCCCGTTCGGGGACCGCACCATCAAAGACCTGTCAGCGGTTGACTATCCTCTGTATGTGCTGTTTTTCATCATGGCAGGGGTGGGACTTCACCTGGAGTCCCTGGTGCACATGGGATGGATCGGTGTGGCATATGTGATACTGCGGAGTGCAGGTAAGTATTTCGGCTGCACCCTGGGGGCTTTTGCCGCCGGTGCCTCCCATGTGCAGAAAAATGGCTGGGGACTGCGATGCTGGCCCAGGCAGGCCTGGCCATCGGTCTTGCCGGTACCCTGGCCCGGTCTTGGCCCGGCCCCGGCCAGAACATACAGACGGTTGTGCTGGCGGCAGTGGTAGTATTCGAAGTGGCCGGGCCTTTTCTGACGCGCCGGTCCCTGGTGAATGCCGGTGAGGTGACCGTGCTCAATCTCCTGGCCTTACGAAGTCCGGTCGGGTTTGCCGAGGGTTTGGGCCAGGCCGTTCACCAGGCGAGGGATGCCTTTGGGATCGCCCTTCCCGGGGCCGCAAACCACCGGGCCGGCATCCGGGTCTCCCACATCATGCGGCGCAATGTGGAGGTGATTTTCAATGACACCCCGTTTGACGAGGTCCTGAAGGCACTGGGGCACTCCCGTTACGATCAGCTGCCCGTGGTCAACAGGCAGGACGAACTGGTGGGGGTAATCAAGTATGCCGACATCGCGGACACCCTTTTTGAACCCGGACTCCGGCACATCGTGGTGGCCGGGGACATCACCACGCGCGTCATCCTGAAGCTGACCCCGGACGACTCCATTGAGACCGCCATGAAGGCCCTCAAGAAACATCCCAGCGACACCTGGCTGGTGGTGGTGGACAAAGATGATCCCAAAAGCTTTGGGCATGGTGCGGCACAATGACGTACTGTCCACGCACCTGTATCAGGACACGGAATCGAACAGCCGTTGAACCACCGAATGCCTGTAAAGGGTACCGCAGCTCACAGCAAAATCTGACCCGGCTCCCCAGAAATGCAGGCATTTCAGCAAAAGGGCCACCGCCAGGTTTTCAAATATTGCCCTTTCATCGCCGATCACAGCCCCCGTTGTTGCAACAAATAGATCTTGGGCGGTTTCACGATAACCCGAGGCAGGTTGCGGGCATAAGGCAGCACCGCAAACACCAGGTACATCCGCTCCAGCACCGCCAACCAGTTCTGCACAGTTTTGGGCGACACCTGGCGCCATGCGTGCGACGGATCGGATCCGGGGCCATGAATTCAATGGATGCGCCCAGGGCATCGCCGACCGCCCCGGCCAAAAGGCAGCCGGTAAAATGGTCCGGGGTGAGTCTGGAACCTTGCCTTTCAGTCACCGGACACCCCCCTTTCGGTATTCTCTTTAAGTTCCTTGCCCGCGCTGCAATGCTGGCAGTGGGGCAGCAGGGCATGCCGAATGCTGCCGCAGCTGCTGCATACCTCAAAAAGCACGGTACCGCAGGCAGGGCAGACATAGGGTTTTTCGTTTTCCGGTTCCCCGGGGACCACCTGTTTGTTGATGGTCCGACGGGTCCAGAACAGGTATTTTCGGGGGCCGGTGCGGATGGGATATTCGCACACAGGGCACAGGAAGCGTTCATAGGCATCGCGGTACTGCCGGGTCAGCCACTGGGCTTTGGGGAACGCTACGGCCCGAATAAAGTAGACCAGGATCCGGACAACGGCCACCAAAAGCCCGGCCACCAAAAATATTTCAGGTAACGGGACGGAAAATAGGTGTGCAGCACCAAAGCTACCTTGACCAGGACGGCGGCACCGAATCCCAAAAACAGGGGGTAGTAGAGGCTGCCGCGTTTTTTGACCAGCAGGAACGCGCCGATGGCCAACAGCGGGATGAGAATGAGCAGCTGGTAAATGGCCAGACGCAGGCGGTGTTTTTCTCTAAGGCGCTGAAATTCCTCCCGGGCCGGCTTTTTCAGCTGCTCAATGCGCTGGTCCACCTGCCGCTTTTCAGCTGCCAGGTCCTGTTTTGTTCGGTGAGGCGGGAGAGTTCGGTGTTCAGGGTCTGGTAGCGGGTCTGGTTGTCGAGAAACCGGGCCAGGCTGTCGGACAGGTTGACCTGTTCCGTTTCCGGCAGGACAGCCGATTTCTGGACCGTGAGTTTCTGGAGTTCGATCAGCTGGCTGATGGTGCTCTGGAGATTCCGGGTGCTGTCGCTGATGATCTGCATCTCCTCGCGCCTCCCGGCAATGGCCCGGTCTGCCTCGGCAATGTCGGCGGCCAGGATCTTCTGTGTTTCGACCAGGGTCACATCGATGTACCGCTGTTCAATGTCATCATAAGAAGGCCCCGGAACGGATTCGATATCCTGGACCAGAAACCCCAGAACCCAGTAGACCAGAACGGCCAGGAACAAGGTGAACAGTCGAATCGAAAACCGGTGAATCCATGGGCCTTTGGGGTTCATGCTGTCTCCTTTGATTTTTTCTATAAAAATATCATGATTGCCGGATCCAATCAATCTGTTATACTGCCCTTTGACTTTGAATAAGCGGAGGGAAAGATATGCTGACCAATTCTTTTATTCATATGCCGGGCGTCGGGGCAGTCACGGAAAAACGGCTGTGGGCGGCGGGGCTGCTGGACTGGCACCAGGCTGGGTCATCGGTTTCCGGGAATTTTCCCGCCAAAAGCCTGATTCGTATTGCCGCCGGCATGGCGGAATCCCTTAAGTACCTGGACAAAAACAACCCGGCCTATTTTTCGGACCATCTGCCGGCCGGGGAGCACTGGCGGTTTTTTCCGCAGTTCCGGAAAACCACGGCATTCATCGATATTGAAACCACGGGCATGGATGTGTTCGGATCTGAAATCACCACCATCGCCCTGTATGATGGCAGATCCATCAAGTATTACATCCAGGGACAAAACCTGGATGCATTCATGGAGGATATTGACCGATACAACGTGATCGTTACCTACAACGGCAAAACATTTGATGTTCCGTTTATCGAGAAGTATTTCGGCATCAAGATGCCCTATGCGCATATCGATCTGCGGTATGTGCTGAAAAGTTTAGGGTATGCAGGCGGATTAAAGCGCTGCGAAAAGGCCCTGGGCCTGGACCGGGGGGAACTGGACGGGGTAGACGGATTTTTTGCGGTCCTTTTGTGGCAGGAGTTTCAGCACACAGGCAATATCAAGGCCCTGGAAACCCTGCTGGCATACAATATTGAGGACGTGGTGAACCTGGAAACCCTGATGGTCTTGGCCTACAACATGAAACTCAGAAATACGCCCTTTTGCGAAACCCATGCCCTGCCCGTGCCGGACACCCCGGACATCCCGTTCAAACCGGATCGTTCCGTTATAGAAAGAATCAGACAGAGATGGCAAATTGCCTGAGCAGTGAAGATTTCCTTACCTGACGATCCCCCAGATGGATATTGACGGATCCCCGGTTAAACCGGATATGGTTTCAGCCCGATGACGTACCAGGCATAATTGATCATTGTCACGGCGTCAAAGACCGGCAGGCCCCCGGACGCTTTCCGGACCACCCGGGTGTAAGGCGGCATGTTGGTGCATTCCAGAACGATGGCGCCGACATCCGGATGCCTCTGAATCAAGCGTTCCGTGGCCGCCTGCATTTCTGCGGCACAGCGGTCCTGGTCCAGGGTGGGCTTGTTGCCTAAAAAAACCGATGAAAATTCAGCGGCATTTTCCATGCCGGCGAAGACCAGGCCGCGGTTATCAATGCCGATGGCAGAAAGGTGTTCCGTCGTCAGCGCGGATTGGCTCGCAGTGATGATGCCGACTTTCCGAAGGGGGGAAATGACGGCTCTTGCCAGAGGAATCTGGAGAAGGCTGGAGGAAAAAACAGGAACCGTCAACGCGCTTGTCAGCTGGGTTTGGAACAGCGACAGAAACCCGCATGAAGTGGTAATGACCACGGCCCCGTCCTGGATAAGGGTCTGTCCGGCCTGAATGAATGGCTCGATCAGGGATGGGTCAAGACGACGCACGATTCTGTCCGGGTTGGCCCCCTTTACCACGGAAAAGCGGACGGGAAAATCAAAAGTGTCCGGGTTGCCGATATCGCCCCGGACACGGGGAAACCGGGTGTCCAGCATGATGATTCCCACACAGGGCCGGCCGGAGTCAGGGTTTCCGGGTGTTTGGGTCACGGGCGTTTCTCCTGTGCGGGCGGGGTGTCAGGATGTCCGCCGGAGGGCATCAGCAGCCGCACAGGCAGGTTTTTACCGGGACCCTGGAAACAGGCGGCCCGATGGTTTCCGGATCTGTGCCGGTGAGGGCCTTAAGGATTTGCTGGATGACGGGGCCGCATGTCCGGGCCTGGCATCTGCCCATGCCGCAGCGGGTGGATTTCTTGAGGCTGCTCCAGGAAGTGAATCCGTTCTGGACAGCCTGCTTGATCGTTCGCATGGTGATGTTTCACACCGGCAGATCACAGTATCGTCCGGGATGTGGCCATAGGCGGCCGCTGGTACCCGGCAGATGCGGTTCAGCAGGGCGCCGTAAGACCGGCATTCATCCGACCGCTGGTATAACCGGTGCCGTTTTTTGACAAACCGGTCCCATCGGGGCTGCCGCCGATGGATGCGGCCCAGCTGTTCCAGGATGGCCATGCCCGCAAGTTCTCCCTGAACCCGGGACTGTTCCGCCCCGCCGATGCCTGCGGTTTCACCCACGGCATAGATGCCCGTGACAGAGGTTTCCATATCCGCATTGACCGCCGCGGCCCAGCCCCCAAGGTCCGGATCATGGGTCACCCGGCACCCGGCCTGGACCGGCAGCTCGATATTGGGCACAAACCCGTGGCCCACAGCCAGGGAATCCACCTGCCGGAACTTTTCCGTGCCTGCAAGGAAGCGGCCATCCGGTCCGGTCCGGGCAAAAACGGCCCCGGACACCCGTTCCCGTCCCCGGGCTTCTTTAATATGATGGCCGTGCAGGACCGGGACCCGATGTCGCAGCAGCTGGGCCGCATACCGAGCGCCCTGGATCAGTTTGGACCCATGGCGGGCAAAAAATGGCAGCTGCGCCAGTTTCCATAACAGGGAATGGCCGTCCGCCAGGGCGGCGACCTGTCCCCCGTGCTTTAACAGGTCATGGGCCAGGGCCATCATCAACGGGCTGGTGCCGGCAATGGCCGTACACACCCCGGGCAGGACCCGGTGGCTTTTCAAGAGGATCTGGGCCGCGCCCAGGGACATGACTCCGGGCAGGATCCATCCTTTGAAGGGCAGGTATTGCTCCCTGGCACCCGTGGCCAAAACCAGGATCTCCGCCCGGATCTCCATCAGGCGGGCATCCGGTCCTGCGGCGGGACCGGCGGCCGGACCGGCCATGATCCAAATCCGCCGGTCCGGGAAAATGCCCAGCACCTGAGCCGGATGAAGGATGTCCACGCCGCACCGGGGACAGATATTGCCCCTGCCAGAGCTGTCCCAGCCCGTACCATGGGATCTTGAAGGATCCGGTCCGGCAGGCGCGACCGTGCCCCGTGCCCGGTGACATGTCCTTTAGGGTGTCCTTTGATGTGCCCGATGCCGGGCGCGTCCCGGCGGTCCGGCCAGAAGGGCTGCCGCAGGAACTGTCCCCCCATGTGGGGGTTTTCATCGATCAGGATGATGTCCAGGCCCTGGCCGGCCAGGGTGCGGGCTGCCGACAATCCACCGATACCCGCACCGATCACGGCCACGTGGTATGTGTTCCGGTACTGATCAGTCATGAATCTGGATCTCCATGCCGTCGTGTACCACGGTCATGCAGGCCCGCTGGTCCGGGATACGGTTGACGGTCACCAGGCATTCATAGCACAAGCCCATGCCGCAGAACACGCCCCGGTTGCCGCCGGAAAGGGTCCGGCGCAATGGGGCAATCCCGGCAGCGGTCAGGGCCGCATGCACGGTTTCCCCTTCATAAGCAGTGACGAGGGCTCCGTTTATTTTAATGGTGATTTGTTTTCCCCGGGCGGCAGAGGGTATCCGCAGGTCCTGTGTCATTGGATGCGCTCCTGTCTGGCCGGCCGGGGGTCTGCCTGAAAACCCACCTGTGGTGGTACCTGGGGGATGACTGGGGGGCGGGCTGCCGGTTTTCATGGTCCGTCCGGAACGCGGGATCCGGGGCCAAGTCCTCAAACCGGTCCGGCGAAAACCGGTCCAAGGGAATAGCCGGTTTTCTGTCAAGCAGCGCGTCTGCCATCAGCTCTCCGGTGATGGCGGACAGGGCAATGCCGTCGCCTTCATGGCCGGCCGCCATCACAAACCCGTCCAGTTTAGACACCGGGCCTAAAATCGGCAGCCCGTCCGGGGTCCAGGGCCTGAGGCCGGCAAAGGTCCTTATGATCTGGAACGATGCCAGGGCCGGCAGCCTGGCAGCAGCCTGGGCAATGATTTTCCGGATGGCCGAAAGGGTGTTGCCGGTGTCAAATCCCGCAAATTCCCGGGTGGAGCCCAGCAGCAGGTTGCCGTTTTCCGTCTGTTCCATGGAGATGCCCTGGCCGGCGGTGCGGGCCAGTTCCGGGTTGTATTTTGCCGCGATATATCCGGCGGAGATCAGGCAGTGATGCAGCACAGGGAACCGGCATGGGTAACCGCGATCTGGCCCCGGCGAGGGATGACCGGCATCTCAATTCCGGCCATGCGGGCCACGTTTCCGGCGGCCGCCCCGGCCGCGTTCACCACCAGGTCGGCCGGAATCGGGCCCCGGGGCGTAAGAATACCCGTGACCCGGTTGTTTTTGACCATGAGCTCTGTTACGGGGGTCCGGGTCAAATCCGGGCGCCGTGGTTTCTGGCGGCCAGGGCAAAACCCAGGGTCAGGTTGATGGGGTTGATCTTTGCGTCCAGCGGGGAATAGGCCGCCCCGATGACACGTCCGGACAGGCCGGGTTCTCTTTGAAGGACCTGTTCTTTGTCCAGCAGATGCACATCGAGTCCGATGGCCTGCTGGTCCTTAACATAGGCGTTCATGGCCCGGTATTCGTCATCGGTCTCAATGGTCACCAGGCCGCCTGTCTGGATGAACTCCATGGAAACCGGCAGGTGTTTCTGCAATGTTCTGAAACGCTTCAGGCTTTCCATGGCCATCTGCAGGTGCACCCCGGGTTTTTGGACTGCAGGAACACCAGACCGTCACAGGCGCCTGAACTGCCGGAAGCCAGATCCTTCGCTTCCACCAGGGTGATGGGTGCCCCCTGAACAGCCAGGTGACAGGCAATGGAGGTGCCGATGACACCGCCGCCGATGATCAGGACATGGGGGAAAGCACCCATCAGGTAGCGGGTCCTTTTTTGAAAAACCGCCAGAAACCCAGGCCGCTGAGAACTACCACCAGCAGCAGCCTGACCGGAAAGGAATTAATCAGTGCCGGAATGGCGCAAACCATACCGGTGCCGATTGCCAGTGCCAGCAGAGCTGCCTGCTGCAGCCGGTTGAGGGGAACAAAAAGTACCGGCTCAGCGCTCCGGCAAAAAAGGTGATGGCCAGGAGCAGACCCAGGACGACAGAGACGATTTCCAGGACAGACCCCTGCATGAGCAGGGCCGGGTTATAAATAAAGATATAGGGGATCACAAATCCGGCCATGGCGAGCTTGAACGCTTCAAACCCGGTCTGCAGGGGCTTGGAGTTGGCAATGGAGGCGGCGCAGAAGGCCGGCACACACACGGGCGGCGTGACCCCGGCCAGAACGGCGAAATAGTAGACAAACAGGTGGGCGGCCAGCATGTCCGCACCCATGGCCAGCAGCGCCGGCCCCCCGATGGTGATGGCTATGATATAGGCCGGGGTGCAGGGCAGGCCCATACCCATGACCAGGGAGGTGACCATGATCAGCAGCAGGGCCGGCAGCATCTGTCCCCCGGACCAGTTGGTGATGACGGTGGCAATGCCCAGGGCCAGGCCGGTGTGCGTGACGATGGCCACGACCATGCCGGCCCCGGCGCAGGCCAGGGCTATCATGACCATGTTCTGGCCGGCCAGACGCAGGGTGGACCAGATTCTGGCCGGTGTCATCAGGTCTTTTTCTGGCAAAACTGATGATAAAGTCACCAGGATGGCGGCATTGGCTGCCAGGAACGGGGAAAATCCTTTCAGAAGAAGCACCACCAGCAGAATCATGGGGATCAGCAGGTAAGAATCTTTTGCAATCTGTATGAACGGGACCATATCCGAGGCACCGACGCCTGACAGGTGTTCCCGCAGGCCGTATAATGGACCCGGATTACCATGCTGGCGTAAAGCAGGATCGACCCCAGCATGGCGGCAATGACAATATTGATGTAAGAAATGCCCGTGATTTCGGCCATGACAAAGGCACCCGCCCCCATCACCGGGGGCATGAGCATGCCCCCGGTGGAGGCGGCGGCCTCCACGGCGCCGGCAAAACGCCGCCGGTATCCCAGTTTTTTCATCAAGGGGATGGTGAAACGCCGGTGGAGTATACATTGGCAGCTGCCACCCCGGAGATGGAGCCGAACAGGCCCGATGAAATCACGGCGATTTTTGCCGGTCCGCCATGGCTTTTACCAGCCACCCGGCAGGCCAGGTCGGTAAAGAACTGACCGGTCCGGGTGGCTTCCATGAACGCCCCGAAAATAACGAACAATGCCACAAAAGTGGCGGAGACCCCGGTAATGGAACCGAAAATACCGGCATCCGTGATCAGGAACTGCATTTCAATGATTTCCGCCAGCGAGATGGGTTTGGCATAAAACACGCTCGGCAGGTATGGGGCCGCATACAGGTACACAAAAAACCCGGCGATCAGAAATGCCATGGCCGGCACCACTGCCCGGCGGACCGCTTCCAGAAGCAGCAGGATCATGACGCCGCCCAAAAGCATTTCAACGGGCAGGACCTCATCCACAAATTCCAGGCGTTCAGACAGCCGCTCATGAAAATAGACGATATACAGCGGGGGGAAAATCGACACCGCCGCCAGTATCCAGTTGATGAAGCCAACGCCTTTGTGGTCGTTTTTTTCAGGGTTGGAAACAGGACAAAGGCGGCCGGCAGCAGGAACAGCAGGTGAATGCCCCGCTGGATTCGGGGCTGGAAAATGCCGACCGTGGCGGTATACAGCTGGAAAATGGAAATGATCGCCAGCCAGGCCCCAATGGCTTTATCCTGCCATGAATTCAGGTGTTTCATAGGTGTTTCCCTTTCAGGGGCGGCCGGGAGGGGCTGTCCCCACCCGGCCGCCGCAGCCGTTTCCGGTGCTGCCGATCATGTTCGAATGATGTATTAAAACGGATCAGTTCATATATCCGGCGTCTCTATAGTATTTTTCCGCCCCCGGGTGAAGGGGAAGCGCCACATTCTTCCAACCGGTTTCAGGAATGAAATTTTTATTGGCCGGATTGATTTTATAGAGTTCCTCCGTATTTTCACAGATAATTTTAATGATGGTGTATGCCACGCTATCCGGGACATCTTTATTGATGATCAGTTCGCCGGCCGATACCACCGTTGGAACATCGGCTGTCTGGCCTTTGTATGTGCCCGTGGGAATCAGGCTCCTGCCGGAATCCCGAGACAGGGTGCCCAGTTCCGTGTGCAGGTGGTCGATACAGGCATCTGACAATGCGATCAGCGAGGAATCCCGGCTCACGGTCATCTCCGTTACGGCCGCGCCTGGCAGTGCCAGATGGGTGAACACATAATCCACGTGTTTGTCCTTGTACAGATTGACCATGTCAGAATAAACCGCATGGAATACTTTCCCTCCGGCGTTTTCAATATCATCCAGGGAGATGCCGTAAAATCAAGGATGGTTTTCATCAAGGGCAGGTCGGATGTCCCTTTCATGGGGGCCGCCAACTTGATTTTACCGCCGTTTTTAACATGGTCGGCCAGCTGGGCCATGGTGGTGATTCCCTCGTTTGCCGCCCCCAGCACATGGATGTGATAAATTCCGAAAATGCCGCCCATGGCCCGGACATCCGGATTGGGATTTTTATACACCGGTGCCAGCCCCTTGAACGCCATCTTGTCCACAAAGGTGATGCCCCAGCCCAAGTCATCCTTGTGATTGGATACCCGCACCGGATTGACCACCCCGCCGCCGGGAATCACCTTCAGGATCAAGTTGGGTTCCGCTTCCGCGATCATCCGGGCGATCCCCCCGGCCTGGACATACCAGCCACCCCCGACCCCGCCGGCCACCCAGGTCAGGGTGGTGGGTTCGGTGACCTTGTACTCGTCTGCCATGGTGCTGGCTGGCAGTGCCATGCAAACGGCCACCAAAAGAGCCGTGGTAAAAATCAATGCGTGTTTCATGGGTTTTCTCCTGTAAAATTAAGGTTGATGTATGGTTAACCGGCCGTTTCGGCCGGGTTACTGCGGGGTCTTCACGGCTGTCCAGGAGTAAATCGGCGGCAGATCATCTGACTCCGGCCGGGTTTGATATCCAGAAACACGGGAGAACGGTCTTCAAATGCCTGTTTAAAAGCGGCTTCAAGATCCCGGGGGGTGTCGATGGATATGGCGTTGAGCCCAAATCCTTCGGCTACTTTGACCGGGTCATTGGCATTGAAATCAACGGAATAATATTTTTCTTTGCAGTGCAGTTTCTGCAGGGCCTTGATCCAGCCGAATGCCGCATTGTTGAAATGGATCAGCACGGCGGGAATGTTCAACCGGGAAACAGTTTCCAGATCTCCGGCGGACATGCCCAGGGAGCCGTCCCCGAAAAGCGCCACCAGCCGCACATCGGGCCGGGCAAAATGGGCGCCGGCCACCGCCGGGATGGCATATCCCAGCCCCCCATAGGCCCGGGGAATGATAAACCGGGAACCCGGGGCGGCCAGGCGCAGATACCGGGTGATATAAGGGGTCGGGGTACCGGCGTCCGCGATGACCACGGCCGGGTCACGGAGATGTCGATTCAACTGCGCAATCACCTGCGGGGGGGTTAAAGGGGTGGTGCCGGCACGGAAGCCGGCATCTGCCTCTTTCCAGAACGCCCACCGTTCCCGGTTCAGGCTGTCCACCCATGGGGATGCACTGTTACAGGAGATCCGGCCCTTGATTAACACGCACAGGTCTTCCATGATCAAACGGGCATCACCGGCAATACTGACGGTGTTCTGAAAATTGTTTCCCAGCATCTCCGGGTTCAGGTCGATCTGGAGTATTTTTCGTTTTTCCGGGCTGGACGGCATCGTCCAGTTGATGGTGGATACAGACCCCATTTTACATCCGATGTACAGCAGGGTATCTGCCTCTTCCACGGCCCGGTGGGCATGGGGATGAAATCCGTTGTCACCGATCACCCCCATGGCCAGGGGGTGGTCGTCCGGCATGATGCCCTGGCCGGAAATGGTCGAAACCACCGGTGCGCAAAGCCATTCGGCAAGGGACTGGATGGCTGTTCCTGCCTGGGAATGGTTGGCCCCGCCGCCGGCAATGATGACCAGACGTCGGCCGTCCAGCATCACGGATACCAGGGTTTCCAGTTCCTTCCGGGCGCCTCTGGTGCGAAAGGCCGGATAGGTCCGGCACTGAGGTTCCGCGTAAAAATCGGAGGTGTTACTGGAAAACCGGCCTTTCAGCGCTTCCTGGGGAACGGCCAGATGGACTGCCCCGGGACGGCCGCTGGTGGCAATCCGGAACGCCCGCCGCAGCATTTCCGGAATTTTGTCCACATGTTTTACCTGGGCGGCCCATTTGGTGATGGACGTATACAGCCCTTGGGTATCCAGTTCCGTGATGGTCTGCCTGCCCTCTCCGGCCAGGGGGATGTCCGAGGTGATGGCGATGAGCGGGATGCCAGAGGCATTGGCTTCGGCCACACCGGGAACGGTATAGAGCGACCCGGCGCCGCTGGGACATTCACAGATGCCTGGTTTGTGGCTCAGCCGGGCATAGGCATCCGCCATAAAAGAGGCGGCGCGTTCATCCCTGGCCATGACGTGCCGGATCCGGTCCCGGCTGTCGTGGAGTGCCTCATAAAAAGAAATACTGGTATCTCCGGGGACACCAAAAATATGGCCTACCCCATAGGCTTCCAGCATTTTGACGATAACATGGCTCCCGATCATGGAGGGGTTCTCCCGCAGGTATTACATGACTATGTTATGTAATAATATATTTAATAAAATAATTAATTAAAAATATTTCAGAGTTGTTTGTGTTTGTCAACACCTTTTAGTAAAAAAAACCATAGACAATTGGGCGCTTGTAATTTAATAAAATATTTAATGAAAATGTATATAAAACTTTCAGATGAACAGGATGCCCATGTCAGAAAAAAAAGACAAACCCGCGGGAAAACCGGATCTGACCCTCACGGCGTACAATGCCATCCGGCAGATGCTGTTTTACAACGAGATCCATCCGGGGCAGAAAATCAAATACAAGGACCTGGCCGGACGGATCGGTGTGAGCATGACCCCGGTGATCCAGGCATTGAAATGGCTGGAATTCAGAAACATTGTCCGGCATGAACCCAACCGGGGATATTATATCAATGAAATCAGCCTCAAGGAAATCGCCGAGGTGTACAACACCCGGCTGCTGATCGAGGTGGCCCTGGTCTCAGACGTCATGGCCCGCTTAGATGAAACCGGTATAAAAAAACTCAGGGCTGCCATGGAGAAATACCAGGGAGCCGTGGCGGAGGACGATTATTACAAGCGCATCCTCACGGACATGGAGTTTCACATGTGCCTGGCTTCCCTGGCAGATACCCGGATTCAGTTGAACATGCTTCAGGAGCTGTTTGATGTCCTGCTGCTCCGGTACAGCCGGAACCTCTATTTTTCCAGTGTCATGGATACCTCATTGAACGAACACATGGACATCCTTGACTGCCTTGAAAAAAAGGATGAAAAAGGGGTCAAGGATGCACTGCAGTACCATATCGTCAATGTCCGGGACCATATCATCAAGGGAATGTCCCGGCTGGTGACGGAGAACCGCGAAGCCTTTTCAGACCCGTATGTTTCATAGAATAAGCTTATCAGGGGCCCCCTTTTTTCAATCTTTCGGCATTACACGGAAAAATGGAAAAGGGCGTTTTTCAGCAGGACGTCGTGATGGCCTGGTCCATGTCCGCCAGGATATCGTCCATGTCCTCGATGCCGATGGACAGCCGCACCATGTCCGGGGAAACCCCGGCTTCGATGAGTTCCGCATCTGACAGCTGAGAATGGGTGGTGGAGGCCGGATGGATGGCCAAACTTTTGGCATCTCCCACATTGGCCAGGTGGGAAAACAGCCGCAACCGGTTGATGAATGTTTCCCCACCTTTTCTGCCGGATTTAAGCCCGAACACCACCATGCCGCCGAACCCGTTTTCAAACTGGGATGCGGCCGTGTCATGGGAGGGGTCTTCCGGCAGGCCCGGGTATCTTACCCAGGCCACGGCCGGGTGATCCGCCAAAAACCGGGCCGTGGCCTGGGCGTTTTCACAGTGCTGTCTCATGCGCAGGCCTAAGGTTTCAATGCCCTGGAGAAACATCCAGGCATTGTCCGGGCTGATGCAGGCCCCCAGATTTCGCAGCGGGCCCACCCGCATCCGCAGAATGAATGCCAGGGGGTTCAGGTCGCCGAGGTCACGGGCAAACCGAAGGTCATGGTAGGAGGGGTCCGGATTATTGTATAAACGGAATTTGCCGTCGGTCCAGTCAAAGGTTCCGCTGTCCACGGCGATGCCGCCCAGGGCTGTGCCATGGCCCCCCATCCATTTGGTGAGGGAATGAATCACGATGTGGGCCCCGTGTTCGATGGGCCGAATCAGGTACGGCGTAGTAAAGGTGGAATCCACGGCCAGAGGCAGGTGGTGCTTTTGGGCGATGTCCGCCATTTTGCGGATATTCACCACGTCCAGGGATGGATTGCCGATGGTCTCACAGAATAACAGCCTTGTGGCCGGGGTGACAGCCTGTTCGATGTCCTGTTCGCTGTCCGGATGGACATAGTGCACTTTGATACCCATTTCAGGCAGCATGTGGGTAAACATGGTGATGGTGCCGCCGTACAGGTTGGCCGTCGACACCACATCATCCCCATGGCCGCAGATGTTGATGATGGTATAGAAAATCGCTGCCGTCCCGGATGACACCGCCAGGGCCGCAGACCCGTTCTCCAGGGCCGCCACCCGTTTTTCCAGCACATCCTGGGTGGGGTTCTGGAGACGGGAATAGATATTGCCCAACGCCTTTAAGGCGAACAGGTCGGCGGCGTGGGCTGTATCTTTGAACAAGTAGGCCGTGGTGCGGTGGACCGGGACCCCCCGGGACAGGGTGTCATCGGTGTGAATGCCGGCATGAAGAGCCAGGGTGTTGAATTTATGGGCCATGGGACTGTCCTTTCATCGTGTTTATGCCAATGGTTGCCGTGTCACAGACCATCACAGGATCATGGTCTGAAGGCTCACATTCAGGTATTATGACATTTTTTGGGACACAGATCATCTGTTTTCCATGAAAACCGGATGGGACCATGGTCTTTTTCTCAGATACTGGGCTTCAGGACGGCAGATCAAAATATAGTTCTGGACGGGACCCATGACCATGTTTGCCATGTCTTCCAGTGTCAAACACGGATTCTACCGGACCCTGCCCGGGGTTTTTGGAGGTTCGGTGGCCTATATGATCCAGATGGTGGTGGTGTACCTGGGTCTCGGGGTGATTGTCCAGAACTCCACGATTGTGTTCAACACCATCAAGTGGGAGGGGGTTGTTTACCTGGTGGCGCTGGGATTCCGGAACTGGCGGCAGTCCGTCCGGGATATGGAGATGCCCCATACCGACCTGCCCGTCTCCCCGGTCAGACTGTTTTCCTTGGGGTGTGCCACCGGGATGTCCAACCCGAAATCCGTGCTGGTGTTAACGGTGTTGTTTCCCCAGTTTATCCAGCCGGATCATTACACGGCTCATTTTGCGATTCTGGCGGCCAGTTTTTCCGTCATCCAGGGCAGCAGCGCCCTGCCTATGCCCTGTTCGGTGCCCGGGTATTCAAATGGCTGCGGCAAAAAACTTAGCCCGGATTCAGAACCGGGTTACAGCGGCGATTCTCTTTTGCGCCGGCAGGATACTGGCATTCTGCAAAAAATAGCTGTTGAGCAGGGCAGAATTCTTTTCACGGAAGGTTTCAGCCTGATCATGACATCACAGACCTGGGGACGTTAAGCGCCGGTCTTTCGGATCACGGCCAGGCAGTTGAGCCATGCAATGGTTTTCCGGCCCAGCCCGTCAGACGAGGTGGTGGATGCGAGAATGTCAAATCCGGCCCGTTGGCAGAGGCCGATCCAGGCGGTACCGGGCATGGTGACGAACCGGCGGCCTTTGCCATCCAATTCATCGTCCTGAATTTCGTCGTGGCACAGGGCACGGAGAAAACAAACGGCCGCCGGGAGCCAGAATCTGGCGGATACCGGCAAGAACCTCCTGAATGGCGGGCCGGGTCAGGTGCATCAGGGTGGCAACCGCATACACGCCGTCGTAGCATCCCAGAGCCGGGGTCAGGTCCCGGGGCAGGCGGATACACACCAGTCGGCCGGCCAGATCCGGATGACAGGCAGCCGCCCCATCAATCATTTCCCGCACCCCGTCCGATGCCGTGACATCAAATCCGTTTTTCAACATGAACGCGGCATCCCTTCCAGAGCCGCATCCCAGCTCCAGGAGCCGGCTCCCGGGGGAAAGCTGTCCGCCAGCCGAGACTGCAGGGCGGACACATCCGCAGATTCATACCGCCGGATCCGGTCTTTTCCGTGAGTGATGTAATATGTGATCGTGATGTCAGCCATAAAAACCGGCTGAATTCCGGCGGGTTGTGAGCGAAACTTTCATCTGCTTTCCTTTGCCAGTCAAAATTCTTCAGCAAGACTGATGTCGGCTTTTCCACCGACTTCAGAAGAGGGCGGGAACCCTATCCCGTTGATTGTCAGTTTAATCGTTCAGTGCCATTCGGCTCATCGTCCGTATCTTGTTTGATCAGAAATTGCCTTTGATTGAGAGATATCATTTCTCTGTTCTCCCATGATTTATATATCAAGTTTAGCATACGGGATATGATCATGACAAGATCGATATTTCGGCAAAAGGGTTGGATGTGAATCCGAACGGGCGGAGATCTCAACCATCTCTGGGGAATAGTTCCTGGCCGAGAATACCGTCCTTGAGTTGGATGATGGCACTCTGGAATTCCTGATCCGGATGAATCTGTGTCAAGTCAAACTGGAAATAATTGTTTGACACCGGGCCCACACTTGCATATGGTGTTTTTTATCATGAAAATCATCAAAATCGGCGGTGGGTGTCTCAAGGACGGTCCCAGCGCAAACATCATTCTGGACTTGGCAACGGCCCGGGGAAAGGGGAATATATTTGTGGTGTCCGCATTTTACGGGATTACCAATATCCTTATTTCCGGCATTGAGGCCGCACTGGCATCTGAAGACTTCATTGAAGGGGTTATCCGGGATCTGAAAACCCGCCACCGGACCTTTGTCGACTGCCTGGTGAAACCGCCTGAAGCAAAAACCGGACGCTTCAACAACTGGATAAACTGCTCGGTAAACTGGAACGGTACTATTTCGGCATCAGCTTCACCCGGGAAGCCACACCCCGGATGCGGGACATGATCGCCGTGTCCGGAGAACGGATGTCCGCCATGATCCTGGCGGCGGCCATGGCCGGCAGGGGCGTTGACAGCGGGGTGGTCCTGCCGGAAGAGGCCGGCATTATCACGGACGGCAAGTTCATGGATGCCACGGCCCTCATGACCCCCACCCGGGAAAACCTGTCCTTGCGTCTCGGAGGCCAAATTACGGAAAACCGGATCCTGTTTGTTCCCGGATTTTACGGCATCAGTAACACCGGAGAGATCACCACCTTTGGCAGGGGCGGGTCCGATTATTCTGCGGCCGTGGTCACGGCCGGCGTGTCTGCGGATCTCCTGGAAATCTGGAAAGACACCCCGGGATTCATGACGGCGGACCCGGACAACATCCCCGAGTGCCGGCTGATCCCCGAACTGACCTATGAAGAGGCCGCTGAACTGGCCTATACCGGTGCCGGGATCCTGCATCCCAGGACCGTGGAGCCAGTGCGCCAGGCAGGCATCGATATCGCCGTCAAAAACACCTATGACCCGGATACCCGGGGCAGCCGGATCACCCGCCAGGCCCGGGAAGCGGACACCGTCATCAAAAGCGTTTCCTACACCCGGGATGTGGCCATCCTGAAAATCCATGCCTCCGGGGTGGGGGCCAGACAGGGGATCTTGTCCCTGATTACCCGGGCGGTGTCAGACAAAGGTATCAACATCAAATCCGTGGTGACATCCCAGACATGTATCAGTCTGCTGGTGTCCAAAAATGCGCCCGGAACGCCCATACCGGCATCCGGGAAATCCACCCCCGGCCTTTCAGGGAATCCGTGTGCAGAACCCGGGTGGCCCTGGTCAGCATTGTGGGGGAAGGCCTTCACCACAGCCGGGGCATTGCGGCCCGCTGTTTCACCGCCGTGTCCAACGCGGATGTCAACATCGAGATGATCTCCTTCGGGGCTTCAGACGCGGCCATGTATTTTCTGGTGGATGAAGACAGCCTGGATAAAACGATTCAGGCACTGCACGACACCTTTTTCAATTCACCCCCGCCATCACACTGAGCAACGTCTTCATCCGATGTGGATGATGGCCCGGATGCCAGCATCTTTTTCAGATACCGGCCGGTATGGCTCCTCTCTTTGCAGGCCACCTGATCAGGAGTCCCTTCCGCCACGACGTGCCGCCGCCGTCACCCCCTTCCGGTCCCAGGTCCATGACCCAGTCCGCTGTCTTGATCACATCCAGGTTGTGTTCGATGATAATCACTGTGTTTCCGGCATCCGTCAGCCGCTGCAAAACGGCCAGCAGCAGTTTCACATCCCTGAAATGCAGGCCGGTGGTGGGCTCGTCCAGGATATACAGGGTATCTCCGGTATGGCGCCGGGCCAGTTCCCGGGCCAGTTTGATGCGCTGAGCTTCTCCGCCGGACAATGTGGTGGCGGCCTGACCCAGTTTGATATAGGACAGCCCAACGTCCATAAGCGTGTCCAGTATCTGGGTGATTTTGGGGTGAGCGTCAAACAGATCCCGGGCCTGGTGCACGGACAGGTCCAGCACATCGGCGATGGAATGGTCCCGGTATTTGATCTCCAGGGTAGCCTTGTTGAACCGCAGGCCATGGCACACCTCGCAGGGCACGAACACGTCCGCCAGAAAATGCATTTCCACCTTGATATATCCGTCCCCCTGGCAGGCCTCGCACCGCCCACCCTTGACATTGAAGGAGTATCTGCCTTTTTTGTATCCACGGGCCCGGGATTCCGGCAGCCGGGCAAACAGGTCCCGGATGGGGTCAAACACCTTGGTGTAGGTAGCCGGGTTGCTGCGGGGAGTCCGGCCGATGGGGTTCTGGTCGATGTTGATCACTTTGTCCACATGTTCCAGCCCCTGAATGGCCTCATGCCTGCCCACGCTCATCTGGGAGCCGTGCAGTTTCACAGCCAGGGCCGGATACAGGATCTGGTTGACCAGCGTGGATTTGCCGGCCCCGGACACCCCGGTCACGGCAATGAGCAGGCCCAGAGGGAACCGGGCCGTCACATTCTTGAGATTGTTCTCACCGGCCTTGACAATGGTCACCCATTTTCTGGCATCCGGGGACCGGCGGCCGTCCGGCACGGCAATGGATTCCTTTCCGGACAGGACCGTCCCGTGATGGAGGCGGGGTTGGCCCTGATTTCAGCCGGTGTGCCCTGGGCCACAATTCGCCCGCCCAGATGTCCGGCCCCGGGGCCGATGTCCACGATCCAGTCGCAGTCTTCCATGGTTTCCTGGTCATGCTCCACCACAATCAGGGTGTTACCGATATCCCGCAGGTGCTGAAGGGTTTTGAGCAGCTTGATGTTGTCCCGCTGGTGCAGGCCGATGCTGGGTTCATCCAGGATGTACAGCACACCCGTGAGTTCCGATCCCACCTGGGATGCCAGGCGGATCCGCTGGGACTCCCCGCCGGACAGGGTGGGACCGCTGCGGTCCAGGGACAGGTAATCCAGGCCCACATTTCTGAGAAACCCCAGCCGGTCCCGGATCTCCTTGAGCAGCTCCGCCGCAATGAGCTGACGGCTGCCGGTCAGGGTCAGGGAGGACACAAACTGGTGGGCTTCTTTCACGGTCATCTCCGTGACATCAATGATGGATCGGTCCTCAATTCTGACATGCAGCACCTCGTCTCTCAGGCGTTTTCCATGACAGGCCGGGCAGGTGGCCGCCGTCATGAACCGGGTATAGTATTTTTTCTGGTTTTCGGACTGGGTGTTCTTGTACCGCCGCATCAGGGTGTTGAGCAGGCCTTCATGGGTCCGGGTGAAGGCCGCTTGAATCTTGTCCGACTGCCAGCTCACTTTCATCTCTTTTGTGCCGGAGCCGTGAAGCAGCAGGTCTTTCTGGGATTGGGGCAGGTCTTTCCAGGGCGGTCAAAATCGATGCCCCACTGTTCTTCCATGGCCGTGAGCTGGCCCATGCCCCAGGAATTGTCATTGGGATACCGGGGATTTTTGATGAAATAATTTTTCCAGGGGATCACGGCGCCTTCCCTGATACTCAGGGTTCTGTCCGGCACCACCTTGTCCGGGTCCATGGACAGCAGGGTCCCGATGCCATTGCACTCCGGGCACATGCCCTGGGGCGCGTTGAACGAAAAAATCTGGGGGGCGAGCTCGGGATAGGCAATGCCGCAGCAGGACCGGGCCTCACTCATCCGAATGTCCTCTTTGCCCAGGATATGCACGATGATCCGCCCGTTCCCCAGTTTCAGCGCGGTTTCCACGGAATCGGTGATCCGCTCTTCAAACCCGTCATCCGACTTGACCACCAGCCGGTCCACCACCACCTCGATGGAATGTTTTTTGTTTTTTGCCAGAGTCTGGACATTTTCCAGGTCCTGGACCACCCCGTCTGCACGGACCCGGGCATAGCCCTGTTTTTTCAACGCAGCCAGGGGTTCCCTGTGTTCCCCTTTCCGGTTCTCCACCACGGGAGCCAGGATCAGGATTTTCGAACCGGCAGGCAATGTCAGGATCTGGGATACCATGCCCTGGGCATGACCCTGCCCCACCTCGCTGCCGCATTGGATACAGTACTGGGTTCCCACCCGGCGAACAGCACCGCAGGTAGTCATATATTTCAGTGATGGTGCCACGGTGGAGCGGGGTTTTGCTGGCTGCCTTCTGCTCGATGGCAATGGTTGGGGACAATCCCCGGATGGTGTCGTACTTGGGTTTTCCATCTGACCGATGAACTGCCTGGCATAGGCGGACAAAGATTCCACATACCGGCGCTGCCCTTCGGCGAATATCGTGTCAAAGGCCAGGCTGGATTTACCGGACCCGGACACGCCCGTGAACACCACCAGCTGTTTTTGGGAATCTCCACATCAATGTTCTTGAGGTTGTGTTCCCGCGCCCCTTTAACAATGATCCGGTCCAGTTCCATGGCTACAGCCGGGCCGGAACCGGCCTGTCTCGATACCGGATTCAGTTTGTTTCCCATATTTGTTTGATCCTCACTGGATGCGTGTGTTTGTCTGATTCTATCAATTATTGAAAAACCATAAGCATGCCCCGCCCAAAAGTAAAGACACGTCCTTGGACAAACAATACCAATTAAAAATTTGAAACATGAATGATATGTGAAATCAATCAGATATGATTCTAACGGGAGATGGAGATGAACGACAGCACCCCAGACATCCAGCCGTTGCCCGTGGCGGCCTGCTGATATCCACCTGCCGGCAACCATCAAAGATACCATGGCCACCGGGGCTCCAAATATCTTCAGCGTCCCCGGGTCCATGTTTTCCCTGGAAAAGGGATCAGCCTGTCCAAACTGGAATTTCACAAAGAGACGTCCACACCAGGATTCCAGACCTCAAAGCGGAAATGAACTATTTCCGGACCCTGCCCCAGGAAAAACCCTGGAATTTCTATCCATCGATGTCCCTGAAACATCATTTTCCGGTGAAGTACTGTTCAGAAAGAGAGCTCCCGGAGACAATTATTTCTAATCATCAGCGGCCAAATGGATGTCGTGGAAGACGGTATCCGGTTAGCCACGTTGAGCCGGAGTGATTTTTTCGGTGGAAAATGCCTGTTTTCAGACCTGCTCTGAACCGCGGATGCCGTGACCGTAAGCCGGCCAGTTCCTTGAGTACCGTTTCATTTATTCGTTTGAAAATCCAAAAATTTCCTTTTTGAGTACACACAGGCCAATGGCCTGAAGGGTTTACCCATACCCGTTTCATCACCAGTAAGAACCCCGGTCTTGTAGAGTCCGAACTGCACGTCTTTTTTCTGGAACGGATACAGATCCATTTTCAGCGGCAGGGCCGGCAGATCCCGGACATTCGGGGCTTCCGCCACCCCATTCCTGCATCCGGTACCCGGATAGGGACAGTCACAGGAAATATCCAACTCTTCAGGCATCAGTTTGATACGTGTCAGCCCCCCGTAATGGCCATCCATTTCATAAACAAAACGCCGGGCATATCTATCGGATTCTGACAGACCATAGGATCCGTACTGGTCCAGCGTTCCGCCCGGCGATCCTTGTGACCATGACAACTCGGCTCTTGCGTTGACGTCATAAATGCTTTATTTTTTAAAAATATGGAATGATATTAATATATGGAGTTGTCATGACCCTTGAAACATATCACTTTGAGACTGGCATGTACCGGCCCCCCAGCGAAGGGGGGAGCGCTTCATTGCTGGTACGGTTTACGCGGAACTGTCCCTGGAACCACTGTGCCTTCTGCAGCATGTATAAAACGGAAAAATTTTCTTTGCGACCTGTAGACGAGATCAAGGCGGACATCGATGCCATGGCGGCGTTGGCTGAACAAATGCGAACCCTTTCCGAAGCCAAAGGCGGACCGGACGGTGCCGTCACCCGGGACGGGGTTCTGGCCCTGCTGAACAAGGAACCAGCCCTGGAACAGCATCCGGGCCTGGCCATGCTGGTGCACTGGCTCATGGCCGGGGCAAAGACTGCGTTCATCCAGGATGCCAACAGCCTGATCATGAAAACCCCGGATCTGGTGGCGGCCCTGGCCCATCTGAAAACCACGTTTCCCCATATCCGGCGCATCACCACCTATGCCCGGGCCAGAACCGTGGCCCAGAAATCGGCCCAGGACCTGGAAGCCATCCGGAAAGCCGGACTGGACCGGCTCCACCTGGGACTGGAAACCGGAGATGATGAGCTGTTGAAGTTCATTAAAAAAAGGCGTGACATCTGAGGGCCAGATCAAAGGTGGCCGGAAAGCCGTGGCCGCCGGATTCCAGGTGTCTGAATACTGGATGCCCGGCCTGGGAGGCAGAAAAAATCCCTGGACCATGCCAGGAACACGGCCCGGGTCCTCAATGCCATCGACCCTCATTATATCCGCTCCCGGCCCTTCCGGGCCATTCCCGGAACCCCGCTTCACCAGATGGTCCAGAACGGAACGGTCACCATGATGACCGCCATAGAACAGCTGGAAGAACTCAAAGTGATGATTCAGGATCTGGAGGTCACCGGCAAGGTCTGCTTTGATCATGCCATGAACCACTGGCAGCGGCCCGGGGGAGGCCTGCTGCTGTCCCATGATTACGAGGGGTATCAGTTTCCGGATGAAAACCGCATCTGTTGGCCCTAATCGAAGAAGGTCTGGCATATGATCAACCCGCCCCGAGTCTGATGCATTTTTAAAGGCCGTATCCATGAATTCAAACCACCTTTTCCGCCTGGCTTATTCCAGCTGCCCCAATGACACATTTATGTTCAAGGCCATTGCCGGCCGCTTAATCGACCTGGAGGGCGTTGACTTCGACATTCACATCAATGATGTGGAAGCATTGAATCAGGCGGCGGTTCGGTTGACCCACGACATTACCAAGCTTTCTTTTGCCACTCTGGGAAACCTGCTGGACCGTTACGCCCTTCTCAAGTGTGGGGCCGCACTGGGCAACGGCTGCGGCCCCTGGTGGTATCACGGCCCGGCACCTCTCTTCAGGAAGGATCCGGCCGCGAAGTGACAGTGGCCGTCCCGGGCATGGGAACCACGGCGTATCATCTTTTCCGGTTTTTCATGGCTGACCGGTTTCCGGAAATAGAGTTTACGGTAAAACCCATGTCATTCGAAAAAATCATGCCGGCGGTGAAGGATCATGGGGTGGATTTCGGCCTGATCATTCATGAAGGCCGGTTTGTATATCCGACCCTGGGCCTGACACAGATGGCCGACCTGGGGCAGTGGTGGGAAGACAAGACCGATCTCCCCATTCCCTTAGGATGCATTGCCGTGCGAAGGGACATGGACCCGGAAACAGCCTGCCACATTCAGGCGCTGATCCGGGCCGGCATCGATCATGCCTTTGAACATCCGGACATGGGGGTTGAGTATATTCAGCTGCATGCCCAGGAAATGGATGAACAAGTGATCCGACAGCACATTGACCTGTATGTCAATGACTTTTCAAAAGATCTGGGAAAAACCGGAGAACAGGCAGTGACGGCATTCTTATCCTATGCCCGGAAAACCGGGATGATCCCGGACACAGACCTGCCCTGTTTGCCTGTTGAAAGGGTTTTGGTTCATGAACCACCCTGTTTCCATACCGGACCGTTTCTGCCGGAAGGTGTCCGCAACCCTTCAGGCCCATGCCATGGTCCGGGCCGGGGACAGGATTCTCATGGCTGTTTCCGGAGGACCGGATTCCATGGCTCTGGCCCGGGTCCTTCAGCGGCTGGCACCGGAACTGGAGGTCCGGATCGGTCTGGCCCATCTTCACCATGGATTGCGCGGCCCGGATGCCGACCGTGACCAGACATTTGTTCAGGCGTTCGCGGCAGTCCACGGCCTGCCCTGTTTCTGCGGCACCCGGGATGTCCAGGCCCTGGCCGGTGAAAAAAAAACCTCACTGGAAGACGCCGGGCGACAGGCCAGGTATGATTTTTTTTTCCGGACCGCCGCCACTCACGGATTTACCCGCATCGCCACCGGTCACACCGGAGACGACAACGCGGAACAGGTGCTCATGGCCCTGATCCGGGGCAGCGGCTCCACGGGACTGGCCGGTATTCCGGCCAAAAGGGAGGACCGGATCATCCGCCCGCTCATCGACTGCTCCCGGCAGGACATTCTGGAATTTCTGGATGCGCTGGGCCAGACATCGGTCACGGATGACTCCAACCAGGATCCGGCTTTCCTGCGAAACCGGGTGCGACATCACCTGATGCCGTTGCTGGAAAAAGACTACAATCCCGGCATGAAACAAGGCCTCCGCCGGCTCAGCCGGATCATTTCTGAGGAAGATCTGTTTATGGAAACCCTTGCCCGGAAGGCATTTGACCAGTGTGCGGAACAAAAAAAAACCACCGCTGTAACCCTGTTTCTCCCAAAACTGGCAACCTGTCATCCGGCTCTTTTGTCCCGGCTGATCCGGCACGCCATCAACCATGTCAAAACCAACCTGCGAGGAATCACTCATGATCATATCGCGGACATCCGGCATCTGGCCGTCCAGGCCCCGCCGGGCAAACACCTGGATCTGCCGGACCGGATCCGGGTGTATAAAACCCGGGACCGGATCCGCTTTCAAAAAGAAACTCTGCCCTTGCGGCAGCTGGGACGGATGCAGAAACACGCCAAAGACAGCCATTCAAGCGTGTAACAAACGTAAAACCCGAAAGTTTTTCTTGTATATTCGCAAATTATGTTTATATATACTAAAGTTTTGGTGTATCGTTTACAAGATGCTGAAAGAGAGGGTGAACTTTGAATCAATTTTATAAAAATATTTCCCTGTGGCTGGTCATCATCCTGATGATGGTGATGCTCTACAACATCTTTAACCAGCAGCAGGCCGGACAGACCGATATCGGATATTCGGAATTCCTGGCCATGGTGGAAAAAGACCGGGTCCAGAATGTGGTGATTCAGGGTCAGGAACTGTATTTCACCGATGCCAGCGGCGCCCGGTACAATAGTTATGCCCCCAATGACGGAGAACTCATTCCGATGCTGCGGGCCAACGGGGTGGATATCAAGGCAAAACCACCGGCGGAATCCTCCTGGCTCATGTCCATTGTGGTATCCTGGCTCCCAATGATCGTACTCATCGGAGTATGGATCTTTTTCATGCGCCAGATGCAGGGCGGAGCTGGCGGCGGCAAAGCCATGTCCTTCGGCAAGAGCAGGGCAAGGCTCATGGATGACAAAAAAGAAAAAGTCACATTTGAAAATGTGGAAGGCATCAACGAAGCCAAGGAAGAACTCACCGAGGTGGTGGATTTTCTGAGAAACCCGGACAAATACACCCGGTTGGGGGGACGGATCCCCAAGGGGGTTCTGCTGGTGGGCAACCCCGGTACCGGAAAAACCCTTTTATCCCGGGCCGTGGCAGGCGAAGCCGGGGTCCCGTTTTTCACCATTTCCGGTTCCGATTTTGTGGAAATGTTTGTGGGTGTCGGCGCCTCCCGGGTGAGGGACCTGTTTGCCCAGGGCAAAAAAACGCCCCCTGTATCATTTTTATCGATGAGATCGACGCCGTGGGGCGCCAGAGAGGCGCCGGCCTGGGCGGGGGTCATGACGAAAGAGAGCAGACCCTGAACCAGCTGCTGGTGGAAATGGATGGATTCGAATCCAATGAAGGGGTCATTCTCATGGCGGCCACTAACCGGGCCGATGTTCTGGACCCCGCCCTGCTGCGGCCGGGCCGGTTTGACCGGCAGGTGGTGGTGGACATGCCCGACATCAAGGGCCGGGAAGGCATTTTGCGGGTGCACATGAAAAAAACGCCCCTGGACCGGGATGTGGATCCGACGATCCTGGCCAGAGGGACCCCGGGGTTTTCCGGAGCCGACCTGGAAAACTTGGTCAATGAGGCTGCCCTGCTGGCAGCCAAGCGGGACCATGAAAAACTGACCATGAAGGATTTTGAAGATGCCAAAGACAAAGTCTATATGGGTCTGGAAAGAAAATCCAAGGTGATTAAGGAAGACGAGAAAAAGACCACGGCATACCATGAGGGCGGCCATGCCCTGGTGGCCCGGTTTCTGCCCAACACTGACGCCATCAACAAAATCACCATCATCCCCCGGGGCCGGCCGCCGGTGTCACCTGGTTTCTGCCGGAAGAAGGAGATTTCAAATATAAAGACCAGTTGGAAAACGAGCTGGCCATCGCATTCGGCGGCCGGGTAGCGGAAGAAATTATTTTCAAACGCATCAGCACCGGAGCCGCCAATGACATCAAGCAGGCCACCAAGCTGGCCAACCGAATGATCCGGAGCTTCGGCATGAGCGATGACCTGGCACTGTTGTCTTATGAGGACCATGATGACAATATCTTCATCGGCCGGGAAATGACCCAGGCCAAAGGCTATTCCGAAGCCACGGCCCAGCAGATCGACGCGGAAGTGGCAAAACTGGTGGACAATGCCTACCGGAAAGCCAAACAGATTCTTGAAGAAAATGTCGACATCCTGCACCGGCTCATGGAACTGCTCATTGACAAAGAAACCGTGCTGGGCCCGGAACTGGACGACCTGATTGCGGAGATGCGGCCGGAATATGATTTTACGGCCGTCGGAACGTGCGCACTGTACCGGATCAGGGCCCGGCTGACCGTGATCCGGCGGATGAAAACAGGCCGGAACGCCCGGACAATTCCGATGAAACCGCTTCAGATGACGTTCCGGACGATCCTGAAGATGAATCCGGTAGCACGCCTTCTGAAAAGGAATAGTGCATGACCGAATTTCAGATCAACTGCGGAAATCTGCGTCTGGACCTGGGAACACGGGCCTGCATCATGGGAATTCTGAACGTAACCCCGGATTCCTTTTCAGACGGAGGCCGGTTCCATGATTATGATGCGGCCGTGGCCCAGGGCATCCGTCTGGCTGAACAAGGGGCTCATATCCTGGACATCGGCGGAGAATCCACTCGGCCATTTTCCAAACCGGTGTCCGTCCAGCAAGAGATCGACCGGGTGGTGCCGGTCATTGAAACGCTGTCGAAAAACATCCGCATCCCCATTTCCATTGACACGGTGAAAGCACCGGTGGCCCGTGCGGCCCTGGATGCCGGTGCCGCCATCATCAACGACGTCTCCGCTTTTGAGATGGATCCGGACATGGCGGATGTGGCAGTACGATATCAGGTGCCGGTGGTTCTCATGCACATGAAAGGCACCCCGGAAACCATGCAGGAAAACCCGGTGTATATCGACCTGATTCAGGAGGTCACCGATTACCTGTCGGCCCGGGCCCGGCATGCTGTTTCCAGAGGCATTGAAAATCCCGGATCATTCTGGATCCGGGTATCGGATTCGGCAAACCGTGCACCACAACCTGCTGCTCATCCGGGGCCTGAAAACCATTGTGGGTCTGGGGTTTCCCGTACTCATGGGACCGTCCCGGAAGTCCTTTATCCGGAACATTCTGGAAAAAGGGAGCCCTGACTCCCTCCAGGCCACACCGGAACCGATCGAAACCGGTACGCTGGCGGCTGTCGGGGCCTGCCTGGCACATGGCGCCCACATCATCCGGGTTCATGATGTGCCGCGGGCCGCCGCGTTTATCCGGGTATTTGACGCCATCCGGAATGCCTGACCTGGGGTCCAATAAAAAATTATTTCTTATTTTGTTGATTCTGCTGTCTGTCTGGAGCTGCGCTCCGGAGCCGCTGAAAACCCATCTGCTTCTGTCCGTGGAGTTTGCCAACGTGCCGGAAGGCATGATCGTCACCCAGTACCACACCGATAAAATTGAAATCCATATCCAGGGGACCCCCGGCTGATCGAAGCTTTTACGGAAAACCGGTTCTTTACCCGGCAGATCTATACACGGACCTGGACATTGATCCCGCCGGAGCTTCCGAGTCCATCGGGCCGGGATATTACATGCTGCCGGTGGATAAACGACGGATTCCCATCGACCCGGCTATCAGCATTCTGGAAATATCCCCCTCTTACCTGGGGGTACGACTGGAAAACGAAATCTCCCGGGAGTCAAAATTGAAGTGCCCTATTCCGGCGACCTCCCCGAAGGACTGATCGCGCTTTCGCCGGCGGTGGACCCGGCGTCGGTGACCCTTGTCGGTGCCGAGTCGGTGATCAATGACATTCAGGCGGTGAAAACGCGACCTGTGAATCTGACCCAGGCAAGAGAATCATTCAAAAAAGAAGTCCCTCTGGACCTTCAGGCCCCCCGTTACGTGACAGCGGATACCCAGATCATCATGGTGTCCGTTCAAATTCAGGAAAAACAGGTGGAAACATCCATAGAAAATCTCCCCATCCAGATCCGGAACTGTTCTTTTTCCGCCAGAATCGAACCCAACGTTATGACCATTTCGGTCAAAGGACCCTACAGTTTCATTCACAACAAGGACACCCTGGACCGGATTTATGCGTTTTTGGATATAGAAGGGGCCGGGCCGGGCGTTATGCCCGGCACACAACCATCAACATCCCTGTGGGTCTGACCATGACCCGGTCAAGCCCACAGGTCTTTACCGTGACGATTGAAAAATAAAGGAGATCCCATGCTGCTGGTAATTGATGTGGGCAATACCAATACCGTGATCGGTGTGTATAACGAGGATCAGCTCAAGGAAAGCTGGCGGATCCGAACCGTACGGGATAATACCGCCGATGAATTCAACATCCTGGCCCGGGCCTGTTTGCGGACAGGGGACTGCCTCTGACCGCCATCACCCAAGTGGCCATCTCGTCGGTGGTGCCGTCATCTGTGGGAATCCTGGACGGGTTCTGCCGGCGGTACCTGAACCTGACACCCTTGTGGATCCAGCCCTCTTCCGTCAAAAAACGGATGCCCATCCTGTACAGCAACCCAAACGAGGTGGGACCCGACCGCATCGTCAACGCCGTGGCCGCCTATGACAAGTATCAGACCGGTCTGATCGTCATTGATTTCGGTACCGCCACCACATTCGATGTCATCACCCCGGCCGGAGAATACCTGGGAGGAGCCATCTGTCCCGGAGTGATGATCTCCTCGGAAGCCCTGTTTCAAAAGCATCCCGCCTTCCCAGAGTGGAAATTTTTTCCGCGCCTGAAAGAGTGATCGGCACCGACACCATCGGCAGCATGCAGTCCGGCATCATTCACGGCAATGCCGCCATGGTGGACGGCATGGTGGAAAGGATGAGAAAAGAACTGCCTCATCCTTTGAAGTCATTGCCACCGGCGGCCTGGCCCCCCTGATTGCCGGCCTGTCCGCCACGATTGAAACCGTGGACCAGTCCCTGACCCTGGAAGGTCTCCGGATCATTGCCGGTGAGAGGAGCAAGGCCCCCTGACCCCTGCCCGGGCACTTGATCACGGCCTCCCCGCCTGTTCCGTATCCGGCGGCAACATGGGCGTGCAGTGTCTCCGGTGAATTGCTTGTAAGAAACTATCCGATGTGCCGTACCCTCTCTTCCTGAAGGCGGGGGAGGGTCTCAAAGAAACGATGACAGATCCTTGAGCCGGGACACCACATTCACCGATTTTTTGATCAATGCCTGATCCAGCATGATGGCCTCAGTCTGGTCCCAGGCCTCTGTCTGAACCCGGCCCACCGGAATGTCGGATTTGGGTTTGACCAGAGCCCGGGTAGCTTCCAGCTGGGCAACCTGCACCTCTCCCTGGGTACCGGTGTCAAATTTTTTCACCGCCGCCAGTACCGCTTCTGTGTTGGCCGGGTCCATGGCCGCTTCCCATGCGGAGAGCAGCGCGGACAGAAACCGGACCACCAGATCGGGCTGATCCGCCGCCATGGAACCGGATGTCACCACCGAGTTGGCCACAAAATCCACGCCAAAATCCGCTGGATTGAGGAACCGGACGGTTTCTCCTTCTCTTCCCAGGCGGTCCGCCAGGATCACCCCCTGGGAATTGCGGTACACCGGCCACAGGTCCACCTGGTTTTCAGAAACGGGGAAAAGTCAAACCGCACCCCGGCCACCTTGATATCTTGCAGGGTCAGGTCAGCGGTGGCCAGCAGGGTCCGCATGATGGTTTCATCATTGCCGCCATAGGTGATCCCCAAGGTATACCGCTTCAGATCCGCCGGACCGGAAATCTCAACCTGGGGATAGCGGTAGATCCACTGCATGGGATTCACCTGAAACAGCTGGGCCAGCACCACCACATCGGCCCCTTTTCCAGGGCGCGGATCACCTGGTCTGCCGAAGCCACACCAAACTGGGCATATCCCAGTTCCAGCTCCTTGATGGCATCTTTTTCCGGGCTGCCTTCCCTGACCCGGACTTCCAGGCCGGCGTCGTCAAAAAAACCGCCTTCCATGGCAAACACGTCACCGGCCACACTGGTGTTGAACAGCCATTTAAGCCGGTAGTTCAAGGTAGGGGTGTCCGCCCGTGCCTCCGGCATTCCCCTTTCGTCGGCCCACACAGCCATCAATCCGGCCGTCCATATGACCGTCCATATAGCCGTCCCGATCATTGCCTGCCGCACCTGCTTCATAACATCACTCCTTTGCTTTCCGATCCCCACCTTGCCTTAACCCAGTCTCCCAGGGATTCCAGCATCCCCTGGTAAACGGAAATCACGATCCCGATCATAAACAGGGCCGTTAAAATCGCTGACAGGTCGCTCTGATACAGGGCAATGCGGATACTGTACCCGATACCGGCATTGGCGGCAATAAACTCTGCCACAATGGTGCCGGCCATGGCCAGGGTGGCACTCCCGGCAATCACGGTGGTCAGCTTGCTCAGATTTTCAAACGCCCGGATTTTCACCTCCAGGTGCCACCGCATCCGGCCGGTGGCGATGTAAAAGTGTTCGATATCCGATACCGGTGCCGCCATCACCCCCAACACCGACAGCAGCAGGGGAAAATAACAGATCATCGCGGCGATGAGCAGCCGGGAGACAAACCCGTCTCCCAGCAGAATGAAAATAATGGGCGCCAGAGCCACAATCGGGTAGGCTTGGATATTGTAGGCCGTCACCCGGATCATGGACCCGGCCCAGGAGGAACGACGGCCCAGGATACCCACAAAAAACGCCAGGAAAATGGAGATACCTTGTCCCAGAACAGCCACAAACAGTGTATCCAGCACATCCCTGAAAAACCCCCCCACCACCTGGCAAGCCGTGTCCAGAATCAGAGGAATGCCGGGAATCACATAATCCGACAGAGACAAACCGGTTTTCACCGACAGCAGCAGTCCCAGAAACACCCCGTACACGATCATGAACTGATAGAGCCGCCTAAAGAGCATTCATGATCTCCAGCATGACCCGGTCCAGGACGGATTTATCCGCCGGGTCCCCGGAGGTTTCATCCAGGCCTGAAATCAGGCGGCTGCGCATTCTCTGGGAAGGCTCGGCCAGCACCAGGATATCTTTGCAGAACCGGGCCACTTCCATGAGGTTGTGGGAAATGTACAAAAACATTTTATGGGCGAACCGTTCCTTGATGGCCGGCAGAATGGTCCGGCGCAGTTTTTCATCCACATTGGCCAGGCTTTCATCCAGAATCATCAGGTCGAATCCTGGAGCAGATACCGGATCAGGTTGATGCGGTTCTGCTGCCCCATGGACAACCGGGAAAACCGGGCATCCAGCACCGGTTCCAGGCGGAACTGATGGATGAGCTCTTTTTTCAGATCCCGGCGATCCGAAGGGCAAACCTGATCCAGATGCCGCCCGGCAGCCATCCACCCCGGCAGCCGTTCCAGGTTGTAGGTATACAGGATGGTATCAATCCCCGGGGTCCGGACCGGCAGGTCCGGATGTTCCCGGTGCCGGGCCAGCAGCCGGGCAAGGGAGGTTTTTCCCACACCGGAGGGTCCGAACACCGCATAAACCCGGGATCTGCCAAGGAAAAGGTCAGATCCTCAATCACCCGGGAGTCCGATCCCGGATAGGTGAAATTCAGTCCATTGCATTCCAGGCGCATTGACATTGTGCCAAATATTCTCCCAGTTCCTGCAGTTTATTACAGTGAGCAGATCCATGACATTGACTCAACCCCGGGACCTGAATCCCACAATACCTGTCCGCCATTTTCCTGCCCCATATTCAGTTACCCGAGCTTATTACGGAATTCCCCATAAAGTCAATACACATGGATTCCGGACAGGCCTATTAGCCGGCTCGCGAGAAATCAATTTATTACTTGACGTCAAGGATCTTACCGGCATAATTTTCTACTAATGGAAACCAACCATTAAACCACACATACTTCATCTTCCGTTCCAGGTTCTTTTTTCAACAAACAGGAACAGCCGTTCTAAAAATAATTAGGATTCTTTTATGAAATTGAAAAGAATCACTGCCTTTCTCCTGCCAGGTATTACGTTGCTGGAAAAAACACCGGCGGATCTTTCCTATATCATTCGGCTTGCCCCTACCCAACTATCTGCAATGGTCAATATGTTTTCATTGTTCACTGATATGTCTACGGTCCATTCCATCACTTCACCCCTTTCTTTTAGTGTTCACATTTTGACGCGATTTGCCCCGTTTTGCAGGGGGGGCGCATATTGACACCGAAGCTCGAACCTGCTATAAACCCACCATAAAAGCCCATGCCGGCGTAACTCAGGTGGTAGAGTAGCTGATTCGTAATCAGCAAGTCAGCAGTTCGAGTCTGCTCGCCGGCTCCAGCAAAATTAATTGGTTACGGTTTCGAAAACGCATTTAATTACTCTGTATCAAACCATGGAATTCCCACCTTGACGTCTGCAGTTGTTTGTTCAAATTGGTCACCGTGCCGTCAACAAAAGGCCTGTTTTCCAGGCGAAACCCTTCCTTTCGCACCCTGTATTCATGTCTTTCAAATCAAATGCGACGGCCTCAGACAGGCGAAAAAAAGACCGTCTGAACGAAAATTAACAGGGGTGCCCAAATCGGGGCAACCCTGTTTAATGCTGCGATTGTCAAAACCATAAGAAATGATTTAAATCAGAATCCGGATTGTTTTCGCCCGCGCCAGAACCATGATCTGAACACGGCCGTGGGGAACGACATCCGATTGGCCAATGTTGTGCTGGACATTAATGCCGTCGATTCCAGAAGAAGCAGGCAGCCCAGGGAACGGGTGGAAAATTATTTCGATGCGAGGCTTTTGAGTGAATTCCACCAGTGATTCCGTGATCGAATCATCTACGGGAAAAGCAAGCAGCAAAGCGACACATAAAAATCTTCATACTGATATTGATCCGGCTCTTCGTCTCTGCGGCCATGCAGATGCTGACTGGGGCTTCGGAAAAATAGACCGAAAAAAAATGAGGGGCTCGGGCGATGAAATCCAGCAGGCCATTGTTGCTATACGCAGCGAATATCCGAAAATTGATGTGTATCCTGGCGAGACATAGGCCTATGCAGTATTCTTGAAGATCAAGAAAGCCGGGCTGGGATCGGCGGAACCCAGGGGGATGGCTGTATGCTCAAGGGAGACAGCGGCTGAAATACAAACCTCTGGAATTGCTCGGCCCGGGTTAACCGAATACTCCTGGTTATCGCCGGCTGCCCCGGGTTTGAGACAGGTCTTTTTTTAAAGCACCCCTCCCTTGTCTGCAGAGACACGGCTGACGCTGAACTCGTCCATCTGCCAGATGCTCAACCCCATCCGCGAACAAAATGCCCCTCGCGACAAGGGTGGGTGTGCCCTTATCTTTCATTGCCATGATGTGGACTGTCACCTGGGTCATGGCATTGGGTGGAATGATCTGGCTTGCGTATCCTGTCAGACATTCTTCGATAGTGTCCAAGAAAGATGTCAGATTCGCTGGAAAGGAAAAATGGTCTGCTTACTTGACTTATACCACATTGTGGTAAACTTGTTCGTTATAAACATCAAACCAGCTATGCAGCCAATAAACGTCAAACCGTGTAAAAAAAAATTTCAGGCGGGAGGGTGGGTCATGTATGAGAATCAGGATAAATCCCGGGGGAAAAAAATTTCTTTAAATTACTTTTTTCGTAAAAAGAACAACCCCGACGGCCCCCGTTTTTCATTGACCGGCGATGGTTTTTTGGATCGTTACGCTGAAAAAATCGGCACACCCCAACAGGCTCTTTCCCTGATAAAGCCCGGAAATCGTGTTTTCATCGGCACCGGTTGCGCTGTGCCGGCCACCCTGCTCTATACCCTGGAACAGGAAGAACGGGATCTAAAGGATGTCAAACTCTACCATTTTTTTCCCCAAGGGGCAGTTTTTTATAAAAACGGAGTGCCCCAGAGCCGATTCCAACATCAATGCTTTTATGTGAATCCTGATATGGCAACGCTGATCAAACAAGGCAATGCCGATTATATTCCAGTGCCAGTGGCCCGGATTCCAAAGCTGATGGAGACCGGAGGATTTCCCGTTGACGTGGCCCTGATTCAGGTGTCGATGCCCGATTCCCATGGATATGTCAGCCTTGGGATCTCCTGCGATATCACCCATGCAGCCGTCCAGAATGCATCCTTTGTGATTGCGGAACTCAATCCCTACATGCCCCGAACCTCGGGAGAGACATCCGTGTCCATGGACCGGATCGACAAGGCTGTGATGGTCAACCGCCCGTTGGCCGAATATACATTTCCGGATGTGGATCCGACCATCGCCCGTCGGATTGCGGGCTATTTTTCCAGAATTATAGAAGATGGATCCACGCTTCAAATCGGCCTGGGAGAAATTCCAAACGCTGCGGTGAAATATCTTTCCGGCCGGCGGAATCTGGGCATCCACTCAGATGTCATCACCGATTCGATCATCGATCTGATGGACAGCGGCATGGTCAACGGCCAGGAAAAGACGATTCATAAAGGGCTGGTGATTGCCAGTTACTGTTTAGGAAGCCGGAGACTGTACGACCGTATCAACAACAATCCGTTGTTCTCATTTCATCCCATGGAATATGTGTGTGATCCCGCTGTTATGGCCAGAAATAACAAGCTGGTATCCATCACCCAGGCTCAATCGGTGGATCTGATGGGACAGGTCTGTTCTGATCAGTTCAATGGAGAACTGTCCGGTGGGATATCTTCTCAGCCCGATTTTATTCGAGGTGCCGTATCATCACCCCGGGGGCACCCGATCATCTGTCTGGCTTCCACCACCAGTGACGGCAAGCGGTCCAGAATCCAGCCAGTTTTCAATAAAGGGGAAAGCATTACCATACCGCATTCAGACGTCCATTATGTCGTGACCGAATGCGGTGCTGCCTACCTGTTCGGAAAATCCATCAGGGAAAAGGCACTGGCACTTATTGAGGTGGCTCACCCCTCATTCAGGCCATGGCTTTTAAAAGAGGCCAGACGGTTGGGATATCTCAGACAGGATCAGGATTTAAAATGCAAGAGTGACGGCACATTGGAATGCCATTATCCTCAGCATGAAGACAAAGAGATCATTCTGGATGATCAGACCCGTATCGCTGTCCGACCGGCAAAAGCCAGTGATGTGACAGGACTTCAGGATCTCTTCTACAAACTGCCGCCCGAAGATGTCTATACCCGATTTTTCCGCCATTTGAAACAGTTTCCGATTTCAGAAGCTGAATATTTCTGCAATGTTGATTATGAAAAGGAAATGGCATTTATAGCTGCCGTGGGTGATCCAGATCAGAAACAGATCATCGGCAGTTCGTTTTATGTAGTGGATCCCACCACGAATATGGCTGAAGTCGCATACATGATTTTACACGAATGGCAGGGCCGGGGTGTGGGAAAAGTGCTCCAGAAACGGATGGAAATCTATGCCAGAGCTAAAGGGATCCGTGGGTTCAAAGCCGACATCCTGTGTGAGAATACCGCCATGATCAGATTGTCAAAAAAATGCGGATCACGGGTAAGCAGCCGGCTTGAGGGGGATGTATATGAAGTGGAGATGGTTTTCTGACAGGCATTTTAAAGCCCTGAAAATGCGATCGCTAAAATCTTTGTGTCATAGCCTTTAATCACTTTTTATTTTTCCATAGATTCTTCAAAACCAGCATCACCAAAAAACAGGTGGGAAAGGTCAGAACCCAGATCAGTCTCAGCAGCCAGACAAGAAACTCGTCGTCCTTCATGGATGCGATAAACTGCGGTGCCGGGATCACCATGGTTGCGGCAAATCCGATGATGAACAGGCGGGGGAGCCAGTATGACATTTTCGACCGCATAAAAGGAAGTATAGCGCCTGAAATAGCTTTTGCAAAGCACCGGGATAGAGGCCCTCCGGAAAAATCGAACTCTAAACGGTTTAACGCCGGATCCATCAACTTCAGGATGATTTTCAGGTTGACACATATTCGGGCGGACACTATAGTGCGTGACTGAATATTCATTCCCAAACAGAGCGAAGGTCCCATGATCCGGAAAGTAATAAAAAAAATCTGCTGTTCTTCTCCATAATGTCGATTCTGTTTTTCTGCGGCACGGGAATTGCGAATCCCCTGTCGTCCACGCCCCAGGTACGGGTAATGACGATCAAAGAACAGAACGTGGTGCCGGCAACCGAATATGTGGGCCATGTGGAAGCGATCCAGAGTGTGGAACTGCGGGCCCGGGTGGAAGGATTTCTGGAAGAAGTGAGTTTTACGGAAGGGGATTACGTTCAGGAGGGCCAGGTCCTGTACCGCATCGAACCGGATGGTTATAATGCCCGGGTGGCCATGGAAAAAGCCCGGATGGCCCAGGCAAAATCGGAACTGACCCGGGCCCAGAGCCATCTGAAACGGATGCGGTCCGTCAACCCCAGAGTATTTCCGCCCTGGATCTGGACAATGCCGTGGCTGCGGAACTGGCTGCAGAAGCCAGTCTGGCTGCTGCCCAGGCCGTCCTGGATGACAGTGAACTCAATCTGGCCTACACCACCATCTTTGCCCCATATCCGGCCGCATCGGCCGCACCAACTATACCCGGGGAAACTTAGTCAATCCAGCTTCCGGGATTCTGGCCACCATCGTACAGACCCATCCCGTCCGGGTGGCCTATGCCGTCAGTGAAACTGATATTGCCACCGTCCAGAAAGCGATTCAGGAAATGGACAACCCCGGAACACCGCTGCTGTCTCCCCGGTTGATTCTGCCGGGAAACCAGCGGTATTCGGAGACGGGACAGGTGGTTTTTGTGGACAACCAGGTAAACCGTGATACCGGCACCATTACGGTTCGCGCCCGGTTCGACAATGCCGAAAGCCTGTTGCTGCCGGGACAGTATGTCACGGTCGAGGTCCGGGCCGCCGCCCCGAAACTGATGCCGGTGGTACCGCAGTCCGCCGTTCTGATGAATCAGGACGGCCGGTATGTATTGACAGTCAAAGACGGCATTGCCACACTCCGGCCCATTGTCACCGGCCCTGCCCTGGACCGGGTGTGGGCCGTGGAATCAGGACTTGATGCAGGAGACAGGGTTATCGTCAGCGGTATCCAGAAGGTGAAGCCCGGCCAGCCGGTCTCGGTTCTTCCCTCAGATCCGGAGAACTGATCCATGATTTCCGATGTGTTCATTCACCGGCCCCGGCTGGCGGCGTCGTTTCCATCGTCATCACCCTGGCGGGTTTTCTGGCACTCATGAACATTCCCGTGGCCCAGTACCCCCAGATCACCCCGCCGGTCATCCGGGTATCCGCGTTTTATCCCGGTGCCAATGCCGAAGTGCTGGCGGATGCTGTGGCCGCACCCCTGGAAAAAGAAGTCAACGGGGTTTCCAAAATGCTGTATATGTCCTCCTCCTGCTCGGACACCGGCAGTTATTCCCTGCAGGTCACCTTTGAAGTGGGCAGTGATCCGGACATCAACCAGGTCAACCTACAGAACCGCATCCAGCTGGCCACCCCCAGATTGCCGGCGGAAGTGGTGGACCAGGGCATCAGTGTGCGCAAGCGCTCCAATGACATGATGGCAGCCATCAGTTTTTATTCTCCGAACAAGACCCGGGACTTATTGTTCTTGAGCAATTATATCAGCTCCCAGATCAAGGACACCCTGATCCGTATCAACGGGGTCAGCGATGCCATGATTTTCGGGGAAAAAGAATACAGCCTGCGCATCTGGATGAATCCAAAACGGATGACGGCCCTGGGTCTAACCCCGGATGATATTGTGTCTGCGGTCCGCAACCAGAATGTCCAGGCCTCCCTGGGAACCGTGGGCATGGAACCCTTAGAACACAAACAGCTGGTCCAGTTTTCCCTGAGGTCCAAAGGCCGGCTGACCGATGTCCGGGAATTTGAAGAGATCATCATTCGCACCAATAACCAGGGAGGGCTGGTGCGGCTCCGGGATGTGGCCCGGGCAGAACTAGCCGCCCGGGCCTATGATACCGAGTCCATCCTTAACGGCAATCCGGCCAACACCCTGGCCGTGTACCGGGACTCAGGCGCCAATGCCCTGGAAACCATGGAAGCGGTTCGCAAAGAGCTTAAAAAAATGGAACCCGGCATGCCCGATGATGTGGCCTATGAAATCATCCTGGACACCACCAAGTATGTGTCCGCTGCCATTGATGAAATCATTTTCACGCTGGCCCTGGTCACCTTGCTGGTCATCACCGTGATCTTTCTGTTTCTCCAGACTGGCGGGCCACTCTGATTCCGTCCGTGGCCATCCCGGTGTCGCTCGTCGGTACGTTCGCCATTCTCATGGCCCTTGGATACAACGCCAACACCATTACCCTGTTCGCCCTGATCATGGCCATCGGACTGGTGGTGGACGATGCCATCGTGGTGGTGGAAAACGTCCACCGGGTCATGCATGAGGAAAATCTGTCTGCACCGGCGGCCACGAAAAAAGCCATGAGCCAGGTGACCGGTCCCGTCATTTCCACCACTCTGGTGTTGTTTTCCGTGTTCGTGCCGGTGGGGTTCATGCCGGGCATCACCGGTGAACTGTACCGCCAGTTCGCCGTTACCATGTGCAGTGCCGTGCTGCTGTCCGCCATCTGTGCCCTGACCCTGAGTCCGGCGTTATGCGCCACATTTCTGACCCGGCACCGGGTGGCAGGCAGAGGGCCGTATGCCTGGTTCAACCGCCTGGTGGATGCCAGCCGCAAAGGATATGTCAAGGGTTCCGGGTGGATGATCCGGTGGCTGATCGTTCCCGTACTGCTGCTTACCGCGGTGATCACCGGGATGGTCTTTTTGTTCATCCACACGCCCACCAGTTTTCTCCCCCGGGAAGACCAGGGTTATTTTTTCGTGAACGTCCAACTGCCCCAGTCCGCGTCCCTGTCCCGGACCGCCGCGGTAATGGATCGGATCAACAAAGAAATCCGGGAACTGGACGGTGTCGCCAGTATGATCGGTGTATCCGGATTCAGCCTGTTGAGCGGCAACGCCCCCAATGTGGGGTTTTCCCTGCCCATTCTCAAACCCTGGGATGAGCGCCGTGAGCCCCACCAGCAGCTGGATGCCATTGTCAAACAGGCACAGGCAAAGCTGGCAGCCATCCCCGATGCCAATGCATTCGCGTTTGCACCGCCCCCCATCTCCGGGCTGGGCGCCAGCAGCGGTTTCACTTTTCAGTTACTGGCCAAAGAAGGCCAGGGCCCCCAGGAACTGTTCGGCATGGCCCTGGGTCTGATGATGACCGCCAATCAGGATCCCGTGCTTGACGGAGTCTTCACCACCTATACGGCGGATACCCCCCAGATCTTTGTTGATGTGGACCGGACCCGGGCCCAGTATCTCGAAGTTCCGGTGTCTCGGCTTTTTTCCACGCTTCAGGCCCATCTGGGATCGTCCTATGTCAATGACTTCAATCTCGGGGCCGGACCTATCAGGTCAAGGTCCAGGCGGACGACCTTTCCGGGATACCATGGAAGACATCCAGCGCCTGTACGTACGCAGCGATGATCACAAAATGATCCCCCTCACCAGCCTGGTGGCCTTGCGCACGGTTCTGGGGCCACAGCTAATCAAGCGGTACAATCAGTTTGCCAGCGCGGATTCAACGGCAACGCCGCGACGGGATTTTCATCCGGCCAGGCCATGGATGCCATGGAAAAGGTAGCGGCCGGCGTGCTGGCCCCGGGGTTTGATTATGAGTGGTCGGCCCTGTCGTTTCAGGAAAAAACACCGGAAACGAAGTGGTGTGGCTGTTCGCCCTGGCCTTGGTGTTTGCATACCTGTTTCTGGTGGCCCAGTATGAAAGCTGGAACCTGCCGCTGTCCATTGTCCTGACCATCCCGGTGGGCAGCCTGGGCGCTGGCCGGGCTATGGCTGCTGGGCATGCCGTTGTCCATCTATGCCCAGATCGGACTGGTGCTGCTGGTGGGTCTGGCTGCCAAAAACGCCATCCTCATTGTGGAGTTCGCCAGAAACCAGCGCCAGGAGGGGTTGTCCATCGCCGAGGCTGCCGTGACCGGCGGGGCCATCCGTTTCCGCCCCGTACTCATGACTTCTTTGACTTTTATCTTCGGCCTGGTGCCCATGCTCATTGCAACCGGGGCCGGGGCCGGCAGCCGGAAGGCCATCGGCACAGCGGTTTTTTCCGGCATGTGCGTGGCCACCTTTTTCGGGATTTTTCTGATTCCGGCCCTGTACTATATTTTCCAGACCATCAGCGAAAAGGGCCAGGCGAGGCGGGAGAGAAACAACGTCCGAAACGGTGGCTGAGATCCCGGCACCGGGGGCTGTCTGGAACCGGCCAGTCACGACGTCGGGTGATGCCCGGCGGCATCCGGAAGCGACAACGGCCGGGTGCCCAAAAGACCTGATGGTGTCTGACGTCAGCTTCTGCCTCCGCTCCAATGAAGCCGGGTCTTCAGCACCCTGTAATAGGAGTCGGGTTCAAATGAAATCAGCTGCACCGCATGGGGACTTTTGGACACAAAAATCCGGTCTTTGGGATCCATGTCAAACCCTTCCTGTCCGTCCAGGGTCAGCACAATGTCCTCCGGGCTGTCTTCCAGGCGGATCTCAACGGCGGTGGTGTCCGGAATGAGCAGTGGACGGTTGGTCAGGGTAAAGGGGCAGATCGGGGTCAGAATGATGGACGGCACCGCCGGATGCACCACCGGCCCGCCTGCGGCCAGGGAATAGGCTGTGGATCCCGTGGGTGTGGCCACGATCAGCCCGTCCGCCCGGAACGTGGTAAGGTACACATCGTCCAGATACACGGCACAGGATGCCAGCCGGGACAGGGCCGATTTATTGATCACCATGTCATTGAGCACATCCACGTCGGCCAGCACCTTGTTTTCACGCACGAGCCGGATGTTGAGCCGGGCCCGTTCATGAATCAGATACGCTCCCTGAAACACTTTCTCCAGTACTTCCTGCAGATGATCTTCCAGGGTAATGGCCAGAAACCCCACTCCCCAAATTTCACTCCCAGCAGCGGAATACTGCGGGTTCCCACCAGCCGGGCCGCACTCAGAAACGTGCCGTCTCCCCCCAACACCAGAATACAGATCAAATCTTCCGGCAGACAGGGAAGATCAGAGGTCAGGATCACGCATCTGTTCCCAAGCTGCCGAACCAAGTTGTTGGCGGTACGCCATGCATCTTCCTGGTGCTTGACAAAAATACCGATTCGGGTTTGTTTGATTTGGTTTGTCATAGATTCCTGCTCAATGGGCCTGTGCCCAATTTTCACCGGTTCCGAAATTGACTTTCAGCGGTACCTTCAACGGATGAACCTGTTCCATGACCTCCCGGGCCAGGGCCATCAGACCGGTGGTTTCCTCCACCGGCACATCAAAGATGATTTCGTCATGCACGGACAGGATCATTTTCGATCGCATACCGTTTTCCTTCAGGGTCTGTGCCATTCGGATCATGGCCAGCTTGATCAGGTCGGCGGCACTGCCCTGGATCGGGGTGTTGATGGCGGCCCGTTCGGCAAAATGGCGCTGGTTGGCATTGGACGCATTGATATCGGGCAGCCGGCGTTTCCGGCCGAACAGGGTGAAGGTTTCCCCGGTATCCCGGGTCTGGGCGATGGTGGTGTCGATAAACCGCTTTACTCCGGCATACCGGTTAAAATAATGGTCAATATAGGTTTGCGCCATTTTTCGGCTGATGTTCAGTTCATTGGCCAGGCGGAACGCGCTCATGCCGTAGATGATGCCGAAATTGATGGCCTTGGCCTGGCTTCGCAGTTCATCGGTAACAAACCCGGGCAGGACCTGGAACACCTCCACAGCCGTGCGGGTATGGATGTCTTCCTCATCACGGAACGCCTGGATCAGGATTTCATCATCAGCACAATGGGCCAGAATCCGCAACTCGATCTGGGAATAATCTGCTGATATCAGGGTGCATTCGCCCGCCGGAATAAAGGTTTCCCGGATTTTCCGGCCTTCGGGCTTGCGGATGGGAATGTTCTGCAGGTTGGGATTGGAGCTGGACAGCCGGCCGGTGGCGGTGATGGTCTGGTTGAACGAAGTATGAATCCGGCCGGTGGCGGCATGGATCAATTCGCCCAGGGCATCGGCGTACGTGGATTTGAGCTTGCCAAGGGTCCGGTACCGGAGCAGCTTTTCCGGCAGCGGATGAACGTCAGCCAGTTTAGTCAGCACCTGGACATCTGTGGAATATCCGGTTTTTTCCGGGTTTTCTTCACAGATTTAAGGCCGAGTTTTTCAAACAGAACCACGCCCAGCTGCTGGGAGGAATTGATGTTAAAGGTTTCTCCGGCCAGGTCATAGATCTCCTGCTCCAGCTGGTTCATCTCGGTTTCAAACGTTTCTGACAGACGGGCCAGGGCGGCTTTGTCCACCCGGAAGCCGGTCATTTCCATGTCCGCCAGCACAGGGATAAGCGGCACTTCGATTTCCGCCATCAGATCGGACAATCCCTGTTCCGCCAGCAGTTCTGAAAACCGCCCACACGCCATAAATGTCAGGTCCGCATCCTCGGCCGCATAGAACAATGCATCTTTGGCAGGAACTTCCTGAAACCCGATCTGGTCCTTTCCCTTGCCGGTCACCTCGTCATATGCCACCATTTTGTATCCGAACAAATCCAGGGCGATCTGATCCAGGCCATGGCCCCGGCGGGTAGGATTCAGTAGATAGGACGCGATCATGCTGTCAAACACCACGCCGTTCAGGGGCATGCCGTACCGTGCCAGAACGATCATGTCATATTTGATATTCTGCCCTACTTTACGCTGTTCTGGATCAGCCAGGACCGGTCCTAAAATCCGCAGAACATCCGGTTTTTCGATCTGCAAGATGTCTTCGGTATGGCCCAGGGGAATGTAAACCCGGTGTCGGCCCGACATGACAAACTGATCCCCACCAGATCAGCATTCATGGGATGGATGGAAGTGGTTTCCGTATCGATGGCGAACATCTCAGCCGACCGGAGCGTCTGAACCAGATTTTCCAGTTCCGTCGCCCGGGTGATCATCTGGTAGTTTTTTTCAGGGGCATCCATTTTTTCGGCAAATTCCCGGACAAGGGTCTTGAACTCGAGCTCCTGGAACAACGCAAACGCTTGGCATTGTCAAAGGGCTTGAGTTTGAAATCCTCGATGGTCTGGGTTACCTCCACATCGCAATCAATGGTGGCCAGGTCCCGGCTCAGCAGGACCGTGTCCTTGCCGGCGCTCAGGTTTTCGTACAGCTTTTTTTTGACGACACCTGATCCAGGTTCCGGAACAGGTTGTCAATGGACCCGAATTCCGCCACCAGCTTGACAGCCGTTTTCGGCCCCACCCCCTTGACCCCGGGGATGTTGTCTGACGTGTCGCCGGCCAGGCCCAGCACGTCGATATACTGACAGGGCTCGATCCCCATGTCCGCTTCCACGCCGGCACGGTCCAGGACCGTGTCCTTCATGGGATCCCAAAGGATGCAGTCCTCCGTGATCAGCTGAATGAAATCCTTGTCCCCGGAGACCATCACCACTTTAAACCCCTTTTTACGGGCGATCCGTGCATACGTACCCACTAGGTCGTCCGCCTCAAATCCGGATTTCTCGACCATGGGAATGTTCAAAGTGGCGATCATCCGGTGGATATCCGGAATTTGAACGGCCATCTCATCGGGCATGGGGGGCCGGTTGGCCTTGTATTCAGGATATCGTTCATGCCGGAAGGTGGGGCCTTTAACATCGAAAAACACCGCCGCATGGGTCGGATTTTTTTCCCGGATCAGTTTCATCAGAATCCGGGTGACCCCATATGTGGCATTGGTGGGATGGCCTTCGGTGGTGCTCAGGTGTTGGATGGCATGAAACGCCCGGTATAGAAACGCGCTGCCGTCAATGAGAAATACTGTTTCCGGGGATGCGTTCATAAATTGCCTGCCTTTTGGATATTGCAGTTTTTTTCAATAAAAGGCATATATACTATCTTTTAACCGAAAGGAGAAGTACAGATTTGCCATGACCGATGATACCCAAGCCTCCCGGAGGCAGAAACGCCGGGAAAAACGGATTCAAAGCAGCCGTCGCCAGTGCCATTGCTGCAAACAGACTTTCATGTTCTGCTGGCGTTGCCGGTGCGGATTTGCCATCTGCCAGCTGCATGCATGAAACCGCCTGGGGCATGACCTGCAACGGCATCACCTGGACCTGTCCTGACTGCGGGTCCCAGAACGGCTACGGCAATCAATAGAAAACCGATCACCCGAAAAAGGAGGAACCCCTTATGCCGGCACCATTTAAAATCGGCACACTTATCTCCGGAGGCGGCACCAATCTCCAGGCCATCATTGATGCTTGCAAAAACGGCCGCATCCCTGGAAAAATCAAGTTCACAGGCTCTGATACCCCCGGGGTCCGGGGACTTGAGCGGGCAGACAAGGCCGGCATCGACACCTTTGTGGTGGATTACCAGCAGATCATCCGGTCCTGCCGGAGCAACGGCATCTCTTCTGACGACCTGCCGAAAGATTTCACTCTTTCTGAAGTAATGGAAAAGCAAAAACTGATGGACCCGGCAGATGCTCGCACCCGGTTTTCTTAGAATCCCGGGCCATTGCGGAAAAACGGCTTTTGGACTGCATTCTGCCTTATGACATCGACCTGCTGGTACTGGCCGGGTTCATGCGGGTGCTCACCCCCTATTTCATCGACCGCATCAACACCGCTCCCGGACAGCACCGGATCATGAATATCCACCCGGCTCTGCTGCCGGCATTTCCGGGCACCGACGGATACGGGGACACCTTCCGTTACGGCTGCAGGATCGGCGGATGCACCGTACATTTCATCGATTACGGAGAAGACACCGGCCCCATTATCGGCCAGAAAGCCTTTGAAATCAATGACACCGACACCCTGGAAGACGTCAAGCGAAAAGGCCTGGAAAAAGAATGGGAACTCTACCCGGAATGTATCCGGAAGTTTCTGAATAAAACGGGGTCAGGCCTGCGTTATTGTAGTTATTGTTGCAAATAACTACAATAACGCAGGCCTGACCCTCACCTATCCGAGAAGCTTAAGCATCAGAGGGACGGCGGTCATGGTGCCGATGGAGGAACCCAGGTTGGTGAAAATCACCACCAGCAGGATCCGGGTGACCGGGTTACGCCAGAACCCTTTGATGGACACGATGTCTTTGGGGATGGCTTCCAGGTCCCGCACTTTGGGTTTGCGGGAAAACGCCTCCACCAGACCGGATACCCATCCGGCCGCGATCATGGGATTCAGGGAGGTCAGCGGGGCTGCCAGGACTGCCGAAATGATGGTGTAAGGATGGGCCATGGCCAGCACGGCGCCAACCCCGGCAAAAATGCCGTTGGCCGCCACCCAGATCCAGATCATGTCCGTGCCGGCGTCTTTGCCTTCCAAGGCAAACCCGACGGCAAAGAGCACCAGGATCAGCCCGGGAATCAGCCATTTGAGAAGCTTGCCCAGGGAACCCGGCGGCGGCACATGGTTAAGGGATGCCAGCGAACGGGAATTTCCGGCTATCAGATATTTTTTGATACCGGGCACATGGCTGCGCCCACCACCGCCACGACCTTGGGCCCCTGGGCAGATCCGATCCGTTGCGCCAGATACTGGTCCCGTTCATCGATGAGCACCTGCTCTATAATGGGATGAAATTTTTTCACATCGGCCATCAGGGTCTCGAGAATATCCTCCTGTTTCATCTTCTCGATATCCGCTTCCTGGATATCATTGGCCGATCCAAAGGAAAACACCATGGAGGTTAGCAGTTTGATTTTAGCCCACACGCCCATCCCCGCCATACCCGGGACAGGGTGACCTGGATGTCCCGGTCCGCCGGCACCAGCGCCGCATCGATTTTCTCCGCCGCCTCGATGGCATTGATCATTTCCTGACCCGGCCGGATATCGAACTTGTCGGCAATCTTTTTCTGAAACGAGGCCAGAAGCAGGTTCATGAACAGCATCAATGATTTCTTCTCCTTGATCACCTTAATGATGTCCATGTTCCGCCACCGGTCCGTATCCCGGATATTCGCCAGCCGCATGGAACACAGTTCCACGCACACTGTATCCGGGGTTTCCGCCGCAATGGTATCTGTCACCAGCCGAGCACTGTCTCTGGAAACATGGGCCGTTCCGATCAGAATGATTTCCGTATCCCCCTGCCGTACCCGGTGGATCGACGGGTTGTTTTCGTTTGTCAGTTCCATTCACCTGCGCCTTTTTTGAGAAAGGGTAAAAATACCGACTGATTATACGCATTTTATCGGGCATGGCAACAGCTAAATCTTGACCTTCCGGCAGGGTTCTGGTATTGACCGGTGTATGAAATCAATAGATGAACAGATACTGCGATCCACCAAAGAAATCATCGTCAAGTTCATTGAAATGGGCCGGCTTTCCCCTTCCAATGTCCATGAAGCGTTCAAAGATGTGTATGCCACCGTGGATGAAACCGTAAAAAAGCACCTATTACCTGACGGTCCGACCCATGACGACAAAAAATGAGACCTTGGCCTCGAAGGACGACACGGCAGGTTCCCGGCTGATCCTGGGCGTCCGGACCGGCCTGAAAAAAGGCTGGAACGGATTCATCTGGCTGCTGAAAATCATTGTGCCGGTGTCATTTGCCACCGGACTGCTGGTGTATTCCGGGGTGATCTATAAACTGGATTTTCTGCTGACCCCGGTAATGTCCTGGATGGGACTGCCGGCCTCCGCCGCCCTGGTGATCATTGCCGGCATCTTCACAGGTATTTACGGCACGGTGGCGGCCCTGTCCGTCATGCCGTTTGCCATGGAGCACATGATCCTGCTGGCCGTGTTCACCTTGATCTGCCACAATTTGATCCAGGAAGCGTGGTCCAGGCTGGTCCGGCATCAATCCGTTCCTTGCCGCCGCCTTACGCCTGGCAGCCGCGTTTATCGTGACCTTCTGCTGTGCCAGATTCATGGGGGTGACCCCGGACATGCACGGGTCTTCGGCTGCATCAGCCCTGATGGCACAGTCCCCTGACTTCACGGCCTGGCTGGGAGGATGGGCTGCAGGGACCCTCAAACTGGTGATTCAGATTTTTAGCATCATCATGGTGCTGATGGTGCTGATGGAACTGGCCAAAGTGTTTCACGTCATTGACATCATCATCCGGCCCCTTCAGCCGGTACTGTCCTTTATGGGCCTGGACCGGTCCTGCGGCATGCTCTGGATGACCGCCGCCATCTTCGGCCTGGCTTATGGATCCGCCGTGATCGTGGAAGAAACCCGGACCCATTCGTATGAGCCGGAATCATTGACCAAACTGCATCTGTCCATCGGTATCAACCACGCCATGATCGAAGACCCGGCCCTGTTTCTGCCCCTGGGAATTCCTGCCTTCTGGCTGTGGATCCCCCGGCTGGCAGCCGCCATAGTCGTCACGTACACCTTTTCTGTGTTCACGGCCCTGAGGAGATCGCATGCTCAACGAGCTGGCCATAAAAAAATTCGCCATTATTGATGACCTCCGCATCTCTTTTCATTCCGGCCTTAATGTCCTGACCGGTGAAACCGGTGCCGGAAAATCCATCATCATTCAGGCCGTTAGCCTGCTGTTAGGGGCCCGGGCATCGGCAGATCTGGTGCGCACCGGTGAAGACGCGGCCGAACTGGAAGCCGGTTTTGACATCGCCCCAAACTCGGAACCGGCCCTTCTGCTTTCCGACCAGGGCATGGATCCGGGTGAAGGACTGATCATCCGCCGGGTGATTCACCGGTCCGGCACCAGCCGGGTTTTTATCAACTCCCGGCAGTCCACCCTGGAGTTTCTCAAGCAGGTGACAAGGAATCTGGCCGGCATTTCCAGCCAGCACGCCCATCAGGGACTCTTACGGGACGAGAACCACCTGGATATCCTGGATGAATTTGCCGGAACAAGGGACCTGCGCCGGGAAGTCACCGACCTGTACCGGACCCTGGTTCCGTTAAACCGGCAGATACAGGAAATGGAAGCCGAAAAGCATCGCCGGGAAACAGAAAAAGAGTTGATCCAGTTCCAGGTTGATGAAATTCAGAATGCGGCCATCCAGCCGGATGAAGATGAACATCTGGAGCACCAGAAAAAGATTTTGGCCAATGCCGCAAAATTTTTGAAGCCGTGAACGGCACAGTCCACCAAGTGTATGACCGGGAAGGATCGGTGGTGGAGCAGCTGGCAGGCCTGATGTCCGGGATTTCCCGATTCCGGGATGCGGACCCTGGCCTGGCTGTGGCGGCTGACCGGCTGGATGCCGTGATCCTGGACCTGCAGGACATCACCCACACCTTAAGAAATTATGCGCTGACCATTGACCTGGACCCGGAATCTCTGGATACCGTAGATCAGCGTCTGGATCTCATCTCGAAGCTCAAGCGGAAATACGGAGGCAGCCTGAACAGCTTGTTCACCAGGTACAGGGAACTGGAACAGCAGCTGGATCAGACCCTGAACATGGACTGTCAGATACAGGAACGGATTAAGGAAAAAAAGTGCTGGAAACCCGTCTCCGGCAGAAAGCCGCCGAACTGTCCGATCAGCGGCAGCAGGCCGCCACCCGTCTGGCCGGGCTAGCCGCAGATGAACTGGCTGCCCTAGAAATGGACAAGGCCCGGTTCCAGGTGCAGATCTATCAGGAGGACGGGGACCCGTCCAGAGATATATGCACCCAGTCCGGACACAAACTGACGGACGCAGGCTCAGACCGGGTTCGGTTCCTGCTCAGCTCCAACCTGGGAGAAGCTCCGAAGCCGCTGGCAAAATCGCCTCCGGCGGCGAACTTTCCCGGATTGTTCTGGCCCTGAAAGCGGTTTTGTCCAGGACCCAGTCCTTTGAAACCCTAATTTTTGACGAAGTGGATGCCGGCATCGGCGGAGCCACTTCCGACAAAGTCGGACAGAAACTAGCAGCCCTGGCAGGCCCTCACCAGGTGATCTGCATCACCCATCTGGCCCAAATCGCCCGGTATGGCAGCCATCAGTTCCGCATTGCCAAACAGGTGATAAACGGCCGAACGTGTACCGATATCGTCCCGTTGACCACCCTGGAAGACCGGATCGATGAAATCACCCGAATGCTGGGCGGAACCCGTATCACCCCAGCCACCCGGACCCATGCCCGGGAGCTACTGACCGGTCCGTCGGACAAACCGTCTTGACAAGGCCTACTGGATCTGATTATATTATTGATTAACTTTTAGAAATCTAATCTAAATTTTCAACCGGTTTGAAAACCAAGGAGTTATCATGCCAATATATGAATTCAAATGCTCAAAGTGCGATCATTTTTTTGAAATCATTGTCATGGGGTCCCGGAACGATGAGGACGTAGCCTGCCCGAAATGTCAATCCCCCGAATTTGAGCGAATCGTTTCCACCACCAACTATGCCATGGGGTCTTCTGCCGGCAAAAAAGCGGCCCAAGGGGTTACCACCCAGGAGCGGAACTGTTCCAGCGGCTCCTGCACGACCTACACGGTTCCCGGTGAAACCCGGAGCTGATCAATCAAAAAAAGGACACACCATGATGGAATATGCAAAACTGACTATCGACGGAAAAGAACTGCAGTTGCCTGTCATCACCGGATCAGAAGGAGAAAAAGCAATCGATATCCGGCAGCTGCGAAAAGAAACCGGATGTATCACCTTTGACCCCGGCTATGGCAACACCGGGGCCTGCAAAAGTGCCATCACCTATATGGACGGCGAAAAAGGAATTCTTCGGTACCGGGGCATACCCATCGAACAACTGGCGGAAAAATCCACGTTTGTGGAAACCGCTTACTTGCTCATCGTAGGGCGCCTGCCCACCAGAGAAGAGCTGACCCGAACATCAGTGATGCTCAACGATTTTTCCCTGGTCCATGAGAACATGAAGGCCTTTTACCAGAACTACCCGCCTCAGGCCCATCCCATGGGGATACTGGCAGCCATGGTCAATGCCATGCGCTCTTTTTATCCGGAACTGATGGACCTGGACGAAGAAATGAACAACACATTTCTTCGTCTTATTTCCAAAATCCGCACCATGGCGGCCATGTCCTACAAGTTTTCCATCGGTCAGCGCGTGACCTATCCCCAGCCGGGTCTTTGCTACTGCGCCAATTTTCTGAACATGATGTTCGACAGTGATGTGGTCCCCTACCAGATCGATCCGGACCTGGTACGGGCGCTCAATGTGTTCTGGATTCTCCATGCAGACCATGAGCAGAACTGTTCCACCACGGCCGTAAGGGTGGTGGGATCCGGTAAGGTCAATATCTATGCCGCCATCTCCGCCGGCATCAGTGCTCTTTGGGGGCCTTTGCACGGCGGCGCCAACCAGGCTGTGATCCACATGCTTGAACAGATCCGTAAAGACGGCATGACCATCGAACAGTGCATCGCCCGTGCCAGGGACAGAGAGGATCCGTTCCGGCTCATGGGATTCGGGCACCGGGTCTACAAAACCTATGATCCCCGGGGCAGAATCATGAAGAAAATGTGTGATCTGGTGCTGGCCAAGGTGAACCGCCAGGATCCATTGCTGGATATTGGGCGACGTCTGGAAGAAGCGGCCCTTCAAGACAGCTATTTCAAGGAAAAAACCTGTATCCCAATGTGGACTTTTACGCCGGCATCGTGCTGCGGGCTTTGGGTATTCCCACCAACATGTTCACGGTCATGTTTGCCATCGGCCGGCTGCCCGGATGGATCGCTCAGTGGAAAGAGGACATGTCAGACCCGGAAATGAAGATCTCCAGGCCCCGGCAGATCTATACCGGCCACACCGTCAAAGACTATGTCCCCATTGACCAGCGGAAAAGCGAAAACGGATAGGTCTGACCCCCCAACCCCGGCGCCGAAGCCCGGTTCCTCCGGGCCGGTGCCAGCGGAATCATCACCGATTTTTTTCGGCAACCCGTCTTCAGCAATCCTGCTCAAAAACTTTTTTTGAGCCTGTTGTTTTTTGAACAGAAGCATTTTTACCGTGCTGGCCCCGGCATTGACCGCTGTTCTGTGCTTCCGCGCCCTTACTTTCGCCAGCACCCTCACAATAATTGTCAAACATGGAGAACTTCGGGTGGCGGTACAGTCCGGAGCCGCCCCCTATGCGTTTATTGACATGCACGGCGAGCACGCAGGTTCCATGATCGATTTTACCAAAGGCATGGAGGCCATGGACGTCAAGCTGGCGGTCCTCACGGTACTGCCCGATTTTCCGCCGAATTCGGTCCGCCTGCCGGATAAGCGTCTGGGACAGGGCAAAGACTCTCCGGCCTTTGCCGTGCGCCACGAATCGGCCAACCTATGGTAGCGGATCAACCTGTATTTCAAGACCATCCGCGCCAATGAGACCTATGACAAAAATATCGCTTTCTGGATGGAAGGCGCCGACTGGAAAAAAGACCATTGATCCGTTGATCAGCCATACCCGAAAACCATAGCGGGACTGAGTGATCAAAACAGGGCATGTCCGCAAATTTTCCGGGCATGCCCTTTGGCAAAAGAGATGCGCTTATGCTGGCTGACTTTAACTTCAAAATTATCCTGGAATGCCTGATGGTGTTCTCTTGGTGGGTGCACGGTATTTTGTAATTTCCTACCGGCTGACCCTGCTGTCCAACTATCTTGAACGCTGTATGGCAGTATAACGATTTTAAGGATACGATATGATTGAATTCAAGCAAATCAACAAATGGTTTGGCAATCTCCATGGGCTCAATGGCATCAATCTGGAAATCGCCAAAGGAGGAATCCTGGTGATCTTCGGCCCCAGCGGATCGGGAAAATCCACCCTGATCCGGTGCATCAGCCGTCTGGAACCGATTCAGGAAGGCCAGATCATCGTGGATGGCGTGCCGGTCCACGACAAAGCCACCAATCTGACAAAACTGCGGGTCGACATCGGATTCGTTTTCCAGCAGTTTCTATCCCCACATGACTGTCCTTCAGAATGTCATGCTGGCGCTGGTAAACGTCCGAAGGATGTCCACCGCGGACGCGGAAAAGATCGGCGAGATGCTCGATGTCATGGTCAACCTGATGTCTGAGGGCATCACCATGTACGTCATCACTCATAAAATGGGCTTTGCCAGAAAAGCGACAGACCGGGTTCTGTTCATTGACCAGGGTAAAATCGTGGAAACCGGCAAAGCCGATGAATTCTTCGCCCCCCCAGAACAGCCGGGCAGCCGATTTCATCAGCAAGATCCTGACCCATTAAAAAAGCCCGTTCCCCGGCTGCCCTCCTACCGGATATCCGGTTAAACAGATTCCAGATTTTCCGTCAATGCCGGAAGAGACGCGCCACCCTCCAAATATTTTTGTTTCTGCTTTCTGATACCGTCAGGACCGGCTCCGTTATCTTCCCTGTTGTGTTTATTATCTTTCCTGACCAGTATGATCAGCTCTTTGAGATGTTCTTTCATACTTTCCGCCTGAGCGTTCATCTGTTCCGCCGCACTGGCCGATTCTTCCGCGTTGGCAGCGTTCTGCTGCACCACGCTGTCCATGTCGGTCACCGCCTGGGTCACACTTCCGATGCCTTCAGCCTGCTCTCTGGACGCTTCAGCAATTTCATCCACCAGAGCGCCCATTTTTGCGGAAATCTCCTTGTTCGTTTTAAACGATTCTTGAGTCGCTTTGGTAAATCGGGTCCCTTTTTCCACTGATTTCATGGTGTTTTCGATGAGCACCGCCGTATTTTTTGCAGCCTCTGCAGCACGCATGGCCAGATTCCTGACTTCGTCGGCCACCACGGCAAATCCGGCACCGGCTTCTCCGGCCCGGGCCGCCTCAACAGCGGCATTCAGCGCCAGCAGATTGGTCTGAAATGCGATTTCATCAATGGTTTTCACGATCTTGTCCGTCTCCTGGCTGGATTCGGAAATTTCCTTGATGGCCTTGCTCATGTCATTCATATGGCGGTCCACCTCTTCCACGATGTGCTCGACTTCCCTTGTCATCTCCTTGGATTTGCCGGCATTTTCCGCATTTTGTTTCACCATGGAAGAAATCTCTTCCAGTGATGAGGATGTTTCCTCAATGGAGGCCGCCTGCCGGGATGCCCCATCAGACAGTTCCTGTCCGTCTCTGGCGATGTGTCCGGAAGTGAAAATCATCTGCTCCGTTCCCTCCATCACCCCATCGATCACCCTGTTGATTCTGCCCACTATTCGCTTAATGGATACAGCCGAATAAATGGCTCCGATAATCAGAGACAAAAGGATGGTCAGCAGAATAATCTTGCCGGAAAGGCTGGCCTGGGACTGAATCTTGGTTTCCGCAGATTCTCCCAGGTTCCCACAGGCAGTGAACAGGGTTTCCTGATTCTGGTCCAAGGCGTTTCTCAGACTATCCTGAAGCAGAACCTGTTCCCGGTAGGCATTCACTGATCCCACATACCCCTCCAAATCTGTTTGATTTTTCCGCCCGGGCAGAAAGAATTTCACTGCTGGATGTTTTTCCCGCCCATTCATCCCTGTCCACTGCAAATGCATCAATGCTTTGCTTCAGTTTCTCCCAGTTGACCTCAGATGTCCTGTTGAAGTAAGACAACGCGTAATTGGACATGATTCTGACGCTAAAGACCATGTCTTCTTTCCAAAATTCCGCACCATCCACCTCTTTGAACAATTCCTCAAATTGAGAGTTCGTCTGCGATGCAAGATCGGTTTTGGCCATGTTTGCTGACAAATATTCCTCAAAATGCTCCTTGTAGGCTTCCATAGCCTCTCTGGCCGAAACAATTTCCCTTGCTTCCTCCCGGGTGATTCCCGGCATTGATTCCAGGCGGGTCAGCATGGCATCTGCTTTTTCTATAAGTGAAAAAGTACTGCCATAGGCTGCCTGACTGCCTGCGGCATCGTCCTGCATCTCCGACAGCATATATTTGCTGGATTCATCCCGGAAGGCGGCCGCCAGGCTTTGAAGTGCATTCACCTGCCTGTAAATACCCATCACCGAATTCACGCGGTTCAGGCCGTAATATCCAGCCCCCCTACCACCAGCATCAACAGCAGCATCAAGGCAATTCCTGACGCGATCTGCTTTCCCAAAGTCATCTCTTTGAATACGGTCATCAACTTTTCATCCCTCCTTAAACAGTAGCCCTTTCTGTTTTTCAAAATATTTCGCCTCATTTCAAAAAATGAGGCCCCTTATCCCGCATTTTCTCATGCCAGGAAGAACTTCCTTGTCACGGATCGATCATAAAAGCCTTTCCGTTCTCCTTGCTGGTCAGTAAAAAAGATTCGAATCCGGCCACAGCCCGGTCGATATCGGCTGCATCGATATCCAGGTGGGTCACCAGGCGCACGGAACCGCCCGGGCTGATGCGGATGCCCAATCCGGCCAGGTGCTGCGTCAGTGCGGTCATGTCCGCATCGATGCGGGCGTGAACCATGTTGGTCTGAACCGCGTCCATATCGATATGAATGGCATTGATGCCGGACAATCCCTCTGCCAGGCGGGCCGCATTGGCATGATCCTCCGCCAGCCGATCGATGTTGTGAGACAGGGCATACAGTCCGGCCGCCCCCAGAAACCCGGCCTGACGCATGCCGCCCCCCACCATTTTTCGCCACCGCCGGGCTTCGGCAATGAATTCTTTTGAACCGCATAACACTGATCCCACCGGCGTTCCCAGCCCCTTGGACAGACAGCAGGACACCGAGTCAAACAACGTGGTGATCTCTTTGACGTCGACACCCAGCTTTACCGCGGCATTGAACACCCGGGCTCCGTCCAGGTGAAAGCGTAAGCCGTGACGATCCGCCAGTCTCCGGGCATCCTTGAGATAATCCATGGGCAGCACCTTTCCGGCCTGGGTGTTTTCCAGGCAAAACAGCCTGGTTCTGGCAAAATGGAAATCATCGGGCTTGATGAATTGTTCCACTTTGGCCAGGTCCAGGGTGCCGTCCGGCTCAAAATCCAGTGGCTGGGGCTGGATGCTGCCCAAAACCGCACCCCCGCCGGCTTCATATTTATAGGTGTGGGCGGTCTGGCCCACGATGTATTCCTCGCCGCGCTGGCAGTGGCTAAGCAGGGCCACCAAGTTGGTCTGGGTCCCCGAGGCGCAGAACAGAGCATCTGCCATACCGGTCAGGCCCGCTGCTGTCTGCTCCAGCCGGTTTACGCTGGGATCTTCCCCGTACACATCATCCCCCACATTGGCGGTGATCATGGCCTCCAGCATCTCCTGTGACGGCCGGGTCACGGTGTCACTTCTTAAATCGATCTGTTTCATGACATTATTTCCTCCGGGTATGCAACCATATGTCAACTCATTGTCCGGCCTTTTTGTCACAATTACCACTTCAGGCCAAGGATTGAATACATTGACATTTTCAACGGCAATCATTACACTTCCAAATTAATATCGGCTTCTCACAAAACATAAAGCCATCTGCAAGTGCTGATATATTAGAATGTATTCGTAAATGCCAACAATTTTTGAAAAAGATGGTTAAAATTTTTTCCTTTATAGCAATGAACATTTACCAATTGGTGTTCATGTGAGATACGCTGATGGTGAAGCTGTTTTTGATAATGACGATATAGTTGAACTCAAGGAATCTCAAAACATGAAAATCAACGATCTTGGAAACGCTGAAAACGGGCCGGATCTGGACCAAGCTCTGTCTTTCAAAGGACTTCTGCAAGATGATTCCGGCCAATACACTGGAAAGAAAAAAAGCCGCTGCCGTTGCATGTCACAGCCGCTTATCCAATGAATAATATTCCATCGCGACTTTATCTTTTCACCGGTGTGCTTCTGGCCGCAGTGATGTTTGCCATGTCCCAGTTCTACCGGTCTTCTGTGGCGGTGATCTCCCCGGATCTGATGCAGGAGATGGGATTGAGCGCCCTGGATTTAAGCCGGATATCGGCCGCATTTTTCTATGCCTTCGCGCTCATGCAGATTCCGGTGGGGATTTTTCTGGACACAGTCGGCCCCAAAATCGCCATGGCAGGACTGACCCTGGTATCGGTGGCCGGGGCCGTGATCTTTGCTTTGGGCACCAGCCCGGCCTGGCTGACCTTTGGCCGGGTCCTGCTGGGAATCGGCATGGCCTGTAATTTCATGGGATCGCTGAAACTGCTCACCCTGTGGTTTGAACCCCGGCAGTTCGCCACATTGTCCGCCATATTGGTATCTCTGGGCACCCTGGGCAACATTGCTGCCGCCACCCCTCTGGTGCTTCTGGTGGGATGGGTGGGGTGGCGGCACAGCTTTTTGATCATTGCAGGATTCACGTTGCTTCTGGCGCTGGTGTTTCTGGCGGTGATCCGGGAACAGTCCGGCGGAACTGATACAGCAAAATCCGGGGAGGAGACCGATGACCGTCCCCGGGTATCTCAGACCCTGTCACAGGCATGGGGCCTCTTTCACCGGAAAGATTACTGGATCATCTCGATGGCCACATTCTGCCGGTACGGGATCTACGCGGCGGTCCAGGCGTTGTGGGCCGGGCCGTTTCTCATCCATGTGCTGGAACTGTCTGCGGTCACGGCAGGCAATATCCTGTTTCTCATGAATATCGGCCTGATTGTGGGATGTCCGGTGTGCGGATGGCTGTCCGATTCTGTGGTGGGATCCCGAAAAAGGTTATCATCCCCGGGATGGTCTGCATGGTGGGGCTGCTGCTGGGGCTAAACCGGCTAACACTGGACACCGGGGTGTGGGTCGTTCATCTGATGTTTTTTTCGTTCGGCCTGGTATCCGGATCCGGACAGGTGATGTACGCGCACATCAAGGAACAGATGCCCCGGGCCAATGCCGGCTTGGCCATGACCGGCATCAATTTCTTCACCATGGCCGGAGTGGCGGTGTTTCTCCAGGGTCTGGGCCATCTGATGACCCGATTCTTTCCTGGGTCGTCTTTGACTCTGCCGGCATTTCACCTGGCTTTCGGGGTATGCGCCGCCTGTTTGATCGGCATTGCGCTGTTGTACTGCCTGACCCGTGAAACGTTGAAAAAACGTCCAGCCCCTTAATGGTCCTTTCCATCCTGCATGACTCTGCTTCTGAGGGCCGGATCCCGATCGATCCTCTGCAGCATGGCCACATGGGTGAACAATGGATCGAAAAAAATGCGGGCAATTGATGGCAGCCGGGGTTCATATGCCCGAATCAAAGGCAGGCTCTTTTGATAATTCAGAATGAAACCCCCTTTACAGTCAAGGGGAAAAACCCTTATAAAGAAATCTGAATCACTTGAACACCCGTCATGATAAGGAGATCAAATGGACATTTCACCAAAAAAAACACGCATCGGATTCATCGGACTGGGGGTCATGGGACACAGTATGGCCGGGCATATCCTGGACAGCGGTTATGAGATCTGCCTTTACACCCGGACCCGGTCCAAAGCAGATGACCTGGTGGCCCGGGGGGCGACGTGGGCCGGATCCGTCAAAGACCTGTCAGCAGAGTCAGACGTGATTATCTCCATTGTGGGGTATCCCCGGGATGTGGCACAAATTTACCTGGATTCGGACGGCGTCCTGGAAAACGCCGCACCCGGCACCCTGGCCATTGACATGACCACATCGGAACCGACCCTGGCAAAAACCCTGTACAAACGCGGAATTGAAAAGAACATCCACGTCCTGGATGCTCCAGTGTCCGGCGGAGACCTGGGCGCCAGAAACGCTTCTTTGTCCATCATGGCGGGCGGCGACAAAGCCACGTTTGACAGGGCCCTGCCCCTGTTGCAGGCCATGGGTCGAAACATCGTGTATCAGGGCCCGGCCGGGTCGGGCCAGCATACCAAAATGGCCAATCAGATCGCCATTTCCGCAGGCATGATCGGGGTATGTGAGGCCCTGGCCTATGCCAAAAAAACCGGACTGGACCCCGAGACGGTTCTGACATCCATCGGCCAGGGTGCGGCCGGATCCTGGTCCCTGAACAACCTGGGCCCCCGCATGCTCAAGGAAGATTTCACTCCGGGTTTCTATGTCAAGCATTTTATCAAGGACATGACGATTGCCGAGGAGTCCGCCCGGGATCTCGGTATGGAGACCCCGGGCCTCACCCTGGCAAAAACCCTGTACAAACGTCTGGCCGACATCGGCTGTGAAAACGACGGCACACAGGCGTTGTTCAAACTCTGGCAAAAACCGTAATACCCGGGGTCAGTAGTTATTGTTGCCAACAACTACAATAACGCAGGCCTGACCCCGATATGGACAACAATGATCTCATATGTTAGTACCCGGGGCGGCGTTTTGCCCCAGCCTTTTGATAAAGCCGTGCTTCAAGGATTTGCCGAAGATGGCGGGCTGTTTGTCCCCGAGACAGTTCCCAAACTGTCCATGGACCGCCTGACCGACCTGTCCGGCATGGATTACCCGGACCTGGCAGCAGCTATCTTGTCCTTGTTCATCGACCCTTCGGTGATCCCGGAGCCGGACCTGGCCCGTCTGGTAAGGGACAGTTTTTCGCCGTTTGAGCGGGGCCGGGTGGTGAACCTGATCCCGCTGAACGGCGATCCCTCTCTGATGATCATGGAACTGTTCCACGGACCCACCCTGTCATTCAAGGACATCGCCATGGGGTTTCTGATCCGGACCATGGACTATCTGCTGCAAAAAAAAAAGGACCGGGTTTCCATCGTCCTGGCCACCACCGGGGACACCGGGCCGGCTGCTGCCCATGCCGCCGCAGACCGGCCCGCCATCGACTGCTGGCCCCTGTATCCGAAAGACATGATCACCCGGGAACAGGAATTGCAAATGATAACGCTTGCAGCCGGTAACATCCATCCGGTGGCGGTGGAAAACTGCCCTGACGGGGGGGATGACCTGGACCTGGTGGTGGCGGAGCTGTTTAGCGATCCAGGGCTGAAAGCGCGGCTCCGGTTGTCCAGTGTCAACTCCATCAACTGGTGCCGGGTCATGGTGCAGGCCATTCACTATTTTTACGGCTATTTCAGGGCCTGTAACACCATTGGAGACCCGGTGGTGTTCTCTGTTCCTCCGGGGCCTTCGGCAACCTGTTTGCCGGATATCTGGCCCGGGCCATGGGGCTGCCGGTTACCGGGTTTGTTTGTGCCAACAACGTCAACAACGCCCTTTCCACGGCCCTGACCACCGGGGTATTTGAAAAAAGGCCTCTGCGCCGGACCGTTTCCTCGGCCATTGATATTGTGGTGCCGTATAACTTTTGGCGGTTTCTGTACTTTCTGGGGGGGTGTGATCCTGACAAAATCATTGCCTGGATGGCCCGATTCCAGGCAGAAGGACGGGTCCGGGTGGCTGAAGAAATGGCGCAAGCCGAACAGAGCGGATTTTCTGCGGTGTCCGTGTCAGATGCCGAAACCCTGGCCACCATCCGGCAGGCATTCACCGCAGATCTTCCCTATCTGCTGGATCCCCACGGGGCCGTGGCCGTGACCGCGGCCCGGAAGGTGTTGTCCCAGTATCCGGCTTACACCCGGATGGTCTGCCTGGCCACGGCCCACCCGGCCAAGTTTCCAGACATCATTACCAATGCCCTGGGTACCTCGAACCCACCGGTTCAGGCGGTTCATCCTTCTCTGGAACAGATGCGCACCCGGTGCCGACACCTTCGTATCTGTGATCTTAAAAGTCTGGCATCGGCCTGGTTTGTGCCATGGATCAGACAAAATAAGGAGATATGTTCTTGGCAGAGTATACCCGCCTCACCCTTGAAACCCTCACATCCCTGTTGTCGTGCTACGACCTGGGAACATTGACCAATATGACGCCCTGGAAGGCGGTCTGGCCAATTCCAGCATGAAGGTACCACCGAGTCCGGTACCTATACGCTGACGGTGTGTAATGAAACGCCCGGGAGATCGAGTGCCTGACCCGGGTGGTGGCGTACCTGGAACAAAACGGGATTCCCACCCCAAGGGTGATGACGGCCCGGTCTGGCAGTGCATTTATCATGCACAACAACCGGCCGGTTTACATCAAGAAATTTCTGCCGGGCCAGGTCCGGGCGGACCTGTCTTTCTCCATGCTGTTTCAGGTGGGAGAAATCCTGGCGGATCTGCACCGCCTGGATCCTCCCCCGGATTTGCCTCAAGAATTTCCCTACGGCATGAGAACATTTTCACAGATATTTGAGATGAGGCTGCATCACCCTTATGTGGACTGGCTGCGCCAGAAAATCGGTTTTCTTCAGTCCGCGCTGGACCCGGCCATGGAAAAAGGATTGATCCACGGTGATCTTTTCTGGGACAACCTGGTGTTTGACGATGACATTCTGGCAGCGGTCCTGGATTTTGAAGAGGCCTGTCACTATTACAAACTCTATGACATCGGTATGTGCGCGATCGGTTGCTGCACCCGGGATGCGCGGCTTTCCATGGCACGGATCGCTTCCCTGGTCGAAGGCTATCAGCAGGCCTGTCCGTTGACCCATACCGAGAAAAAACAGTTAAAGGTATTTATCGAATACGCTGGCGTGGCCGCCTCATTCTGGCGTTTCCGTCAATACCATGTCCGGCGACCGGACATCAACCGCCAGGACAGCCACGCAGAACTGTCCTGCCTGGCTGATCAGGTGCATGACATGCATGACCGGGAATTTCTTGACCGGGTGTTTGCTCCAGGTTAACCCACCCGGCCGGACGGAGGCCTCAAAAAAAAGTCAGGCCAGCCCCGCAGGCGGTCAGAAACGCGCACAGAAAAAAAGCCGGAGAAAAACTGCCGAAGGCATCTGCCAGGACCCCAGCCAGGGCCGGGCCTGCAATCTGTCCGGCCCCGAAGAACAGTGTGATGAACCCAAAGGCCCGTACGGCCAGGGCCGGACCCATATAGTCCCCGACCGCGGCAGACATGATGGTGGGGATGCTCCACACGGCCAGCCCGAAAATTCCGATGGACGTATACAGAAACGGCAGAGACAGGTCGCTCCGGCCAAGGCATAGGACAACGTGAACAGCAGGTACACCCCGATGATGGTGATTTTCCGCCCCATCCGGTCGGACAGCCACCCGAACAGGGGACCGGAAAACATTGACAGCGCCCCCACCGCGGCCCAGAACGTACCGGCCGTGCCTTCGCCGAACCCTCGCTCATCAACCAGGGATGTCACGATAAACGTGGCATACACCACATAGGTGGCACCGAAGCAGGCGTAAATCATCCCCAGGTGCACCATAGTCCACCGGTGCGGCGATTTTTTTGCCGGAAACGGATTCATTGATAGGGCAGAAACGACACCCTTGACAGATGGAGAGTTGTCTGTGGCTGCCTGGGCAGCGGCACGGACCGGATCAGGCCGCCCCACCGGGTCCAGGCCCATATCGATTGGATCGTTTCTCAACAGGATCCCGCTGATAACCGCCACGCCCAGGGAAATCACCCCGATCACCAGCCATCCGGTACGCCAGCCTCCGGGCCCAGGGATACATTGATCCAGGGAACCATCAACCCTGAAAATACGATAGCCAGGCCGTTCCCGGACAACATGGTACCTGCGGCCCGGCCCCGGGTATCTTTTTGGAACCAGTGGGAAACCAGACCCATCAGCGGCACATTAGCCAGGCCGGACCCCATCCCGGTCAAGATATACAACACCATGAGCGACAAAAACCCCCGGACCGGCTCATCCCCAGGATCGATCCCCCCACCAGCAGGAGCCCAAGGGAGATGGTGCGCCGGGCACCGATGCGCCGGGCCACCATGCTGGCCAGGAGCACGGATGCCATATATCCGGCAAAATTTCCCGTGCCAATCAGACCCATCTGGGAATAGGACAAATCCAGGGAAATCCCCATGGAGGGCAGAAGCATGCCCAGGGCAAACCGGCCCAGCCCCAGGCAGGAGAACAGCACCATGGTGCCGGTCAGTACAATCACCCACCCGTAATGAATCGGTTTTGTCATGCAGCACACCTCCTAATTCGTCAGTCGGGGCCAGCAGGATGGGCAGGCCGGACCCTGCTTTTTACCGGGACTTAGGCAGCACCAGGTTGAGGAACACCCCCAGGATACCTGCCAGGCCGATGCCCTGAAGCTGGAACTGGCCGGCTGAAAAACTCATACCACCGATGCCGAAGATCAGGATCAGAGCCACGATGGCCAGGTTCCGGGCTTCCATCAGGTCATCGCCCGATTTTACCAAAGTGTTGAGCCCCACCACCATGATGGCGCCGAACAACAGCAGCATGATGCCGCCCATGACCGGCGAGGGAATGGTCTGAAGCAATGCCCCCAGCTTGCCCACAAATGCCAGGAGGATGGCGGCGATGGCGGCCCAGGTCATAATTGCCGGGTTGAAAACCTTGGTCAGGGCTACGGCACCGGTGACTTCGGAATAGGTGGTGTTGGGAGGTCCACCCAGCATTGAGGCTATACTGGTGGCCACACCGTCTCCAAGCATGGTGCTCTTGATGCCGGGATCCTCGAGATAATCTTTTCCGGTCACCCCGGATACGGCCACTACATCGCCGAAATGCTCGATGGCCGGGGCAATGGCAATGGGCACAATGTAAAACACTGCGGCCAGGTTCCATTCCGGAAACGTGAACGCCGGCATGGAGAACCAGGCGGCCGTGAACAACGGAGAAAAGTCTACAAACCCGAAAAATAGGGACAGGACATATCCCACGGAAATACCGCACAGAATCGGGATCAGCCTCAAAATTCCCTTGCCCAGGATGGACACCAGAATCGTGGTGGCCAGAGAAGTCAGGCCCACGATCATGGCAGATGTCTGGGGGAAAAGCACCATGGCGCCATCCCCGGTTTTCCCCATGGTCATGTGCACGGCCACCGGCGCCAGGATCAGCCCGATCACCATGATGACCGGACCGGTGACCACCGACGGCAGTACCCGCCGAATGACGTCTCCGCCCTGCCACCGCACCAGCAGGCTTAAAACGATATACACCAGCCCGGCGGCGGCCAACCCGCACATTGTCCCCGGGACTCCCCAAGTCTGGACACCGTAAATGATGGGAGCGATAAACGCAAATGAGGATGCCAAAAATACCGGCACTTTGCCTCTGGTGATCACCTGGAACACCAGAGTGCCCAGCCCGGCCGTGAACAATGCCACATTGGGGTCCAGACCGGTGAGCAGCGGCACCAGAACCAGTGCCCCGAACGCCACAAACAGCATCTGGGCCCCCAGAAAACAGTCTCTGATTTGAAAATGATATTCCGTGGAAGATGAACTGGATACAGACATAAATTTTTTCTCTTTCATAATGTTAAACTGCAGTTGAAATCAAATGTAACAGGGTTTCAAGGAATGCTTTACTTGGTACCGAAAATCTTGTCTCCGGCATCGCCCAGGCCCGGCAGGATATAGCCCACCTCATTGAGACACTCATCTACGGCGGCCGTATAGATGTCCACATCTGGATGCTTTTCTTCCAGCCGGGCAATGCCTTCCGGCGCCGCCACCAGGAACAGGCCCATGATTTTGGTGCACCCGGCCTGCTTGAGCAGGTCGATGGTAGCGATCAGGGTGCCGCCGGTGGCCAGCATGGGATCCAGGATCAACGCAATGCGCTCCTCCATGGCGGACGCGGTCTTGACATAATACTGTACCGGGGTGAGGGTCTGCTCATCCCGGTAAAACCCCACCACACTCACCTTGGCCGACGGAATCAGATCCAGTACCCCGTCCATCATGCCCAGGCCGGCCCGCAAAATTGGTACAATGGTGATTTTTTTCCCCTTGATCCCTTCGATCTCCACCGGACCGGCCCAGCCTTCCACGGTCTTTTTTTCCGTGTCCAGATGTTTGGTGGCTTCATAAGTCAGAAGCCGGGCTACTTCGGAGGACAATTCCCTGAAATCTTTGGTGGAAATATCTTTTTTACGCATGAGTCCCAGTTTATGCTTGATGAGGGGATGGTCCCCCACAAAAACAGCCATAAATATCTCCTTTATCAAAAAATTATGCTTGGGTATGGATAAAGACAAGTTTTGTTTTAATTAGTTTAATCCGGGTATTGAGTCAAGCCCATAGGATGAGATATTGCAATAATTGTTTTTTGTGCACAATGGATTTATGACCCAGTGGCCTTTCATGGATGTGGCAGTGACCCTGCCGATATTTCACAGTTTTGTGTATGCGGTACCGGATTATCTGGCGGATAACTGCCGGCCGGGCATGCGGGTGCTGGTGCCGTTCGGCCGGCGGCGGATTACCGGGTACACCCTTTGCGGACGTAAAGACAGCGGGGACTATACCGCCAAAAAGGTCCTGGATGTCCTGGATGACCATCCCCTGTTTCCGGAAAATGCCATTCCTTTCTTCAGATGGGTGGCTGAATATTATATCCATCCGCTGGGTGAGACCATCAAGGCGGCATTGCCTGCAGGGCTGGACCGGCATGATGTGGCCTGGGTGTTCACCACGGACATGGGCCGTACCGCCCTGGAAAACCCGAATCTGACACCTGTGGAATCACAGGTGCTGACCCTGGCGGACACCCGAAAAGGTATTGACAGAAAACAGTTATTCAATGCGGTCAATTCCCCGTCTTTTCGGTCCCTTCTCAGAAAAATGGAAACCCGAGGATGGGTGTCGGTTGACACGGTACTGAAAAAAGAAGCCGCATCAGCCCGCCAGGAAAAATTTATTTCCATCGGGAAAAAAACCGGACCCGAAAAAAAAACTGTCAATGAAACGGCAGCAGATCCTTTCCCTGGTCCGGCAGAAACACGAGGTCTCTTTGACCGCCCTGCGGGAACAAGTGCCCACGGCCCCGAGACTGGTCACTCTGATGAAACAGGACGGCCTGGTCACGGTCACCCAGCGCCGGGTGTTAAGGGATCCGTTCGGAGATCCTGTGGATCCGGACATCCCACCCGGACTGACCCGGGAACAGGCAGAAGCGGTGAACACCGTCCGGAAGAACCTGGATCATGGGTTCGTCCCGTATCTGCTGTCCGGGGTCACCGGGTCCGGCAAAACCGAAGTGTACCTACGTCTGGTGGCCGATGCCACAGACCGGGGACAGTCCGCCATTGTGCTGGTCCCGGAGATCGCCCTGATCTCCCAGACCGAACGGCGGTTCCGGGCCCGGTTCGGGGAACAGATCGCCGTCATCCATTCCATGCTATCCCAAGGGGAACGCCTGGACCAGTGGCACCGCATCGCCACCGGGAAGGTATCCATTGCGATCGGTGCCAGGTCCGCCATTTTCGCGCCGTTTGACAATATCGGCATCATCATCGTGGACGAAGAGCATGACGGCTCCTACAAACAGGAAAACGGCCTGCGTTACAACGCCAGGGATCTGGCCGTGGTGCGTGCCAGAATGTGTGCCTGCCCAGTGCTGTTGGGATCTGCCACCCCGTCGGTTCAGACCTCTCACAACGTGCACATCGGCCGGTTTCATCAGCTGGATCTCCATCACCGGGTCAATGACCGCCCCCTGCCGCAGATCACTCTGGTGGACCTGAAAAATATGCAGACGCCCCGCCCATGGACCGGATCATCACCCCGGAACTGGCAAAAGCCATCCGGACCTGCCTGGAGACGGGGAATCAGGCCCTGATCTTTCTGAACCGCCGGGGGTTTGCCTCGTTTCCGGCGTGTAGCGCCTGCCACCAGCCATTGCAGTGCCGGCACTGCGATGTTACCATGACCCTGCACCTGGGTGCACATCTTTACAAATGCCATCTGTGCGGGTTCTGCCTGCCCGAATCCGCGGCATGTCCTGCCTGCGGCAAAAAAGCCGTGAAAAATTTTGGATTCGGTACGGAAAAAATCGAAACCTTACTCAAAACCATGTTTCCGGATGCGCGGCTGGCCCGCATGGACCAGGATTCCACCACTAAGAAAGGCAGTGCGCTGGCGTTGCTCAAAAGCATCCGGAACCGCACCGTGGACCTGATCGTGGGCACCCAGATGCTGGCCAAGGGCCATGATTTCCCGCTATCACCCTGGTGGGAGTGATCTGCGCGGATCTGTCCATGAACCTGCCCGATTTCCGCGCCGGAGAACGGACCTTTCAACTGCTGGCCCAGGTGGCGGGCCGGGCCGGCCGGGGAGACACGCCCGGTACCGTGATTATGCAGACCTACAACCCGGATCATTTCACCATTGACGCGGCCCGGAACCAGGATCACACCGCGTTTTTCAACCGGGAAATCCCGTTCCGCAAAGCCCTGAAATACCCCCCTTTCACCCGCATCATCCTGGTGAAACTGTCCGGCCTCAAAAAAGAAAAGGTGGAAAAGGCTGCCATGGACGTTGCCGGTATCCTGGCGCAGTTCAAAGACACCGCCCCGGACACCGCTGCATTTGTTGACATCTTAGGCCCCATCGAGGCCCCGATTCCCCGGATTTCCTCACGGTTCCGGTGGCAGATTCTGATCAAAAGTCCGTCGTTTCAACAGATCCGCGCCATGGTTCAGGCCCTGCTGGACCATCCGGATCTTAAACGCAACCGAACCATCTCCCTGAGCATTGACGTGGACCCCTATTCTCTGATGTGACCCAACCTATTTCAAAAAATGAATTTACCCGGCGTTGAAATCAGTTGAACATTGACTGGTTCTCTGCTATGAAAAAGCGGTAAAAAAGGACTGCAACCCAAATTTCATCATAAGGAGACATAACCGATGAAACACTGCTTCAGATCGATACTGCCGCTGATTGTGCTGGCCATGACCCTGTGCCTTCATGTTCCGGCGGTTCTGGCAGAATCTGCCGAATCTCCGGAAGAGGTGGTCAAAACCTTTGCCCACCACTATTTCATGCTTGATGAGGACATGGCAGACTACCTGAGCCGGGAAGCGCTGTACACTGAACACGAGATCAGCCGGGTGGACCTGTACTTCCGACTTCAGAAACAGGATGCGGCCCGCCGGGGACTGGGCCTGAATTACCTGAAAATGCGGCCCCTGCTCATGAAAACCCAGGTAATCGAAGAAAATGAAGACACAGCGGTCATTGAATTCTCAGCGGTCATGGTTCGTAGCATCAACCCGCTTTACCGGATTGTGGGCTACCTTTTCGGTTTGATCGAAGAACATACATTTGAAACCACGGTCACGGCGGTCAAGGAAGACGGCACCTGGAAAGTGAGTCCCGGCGGATTTCCCCTGCCGGCCTGACCGCTGCATGCGCCAGCCCGGGTGACAAGCTGATCATAGCGGTCACAAAACAGGCCGGGTCTTGGATACAGCCCCCATGCCTGTACGGCTAAATCAGAAGAGCCACATCTGCGAGAAACTGCTTGATCACCTGTTCCAGACAACGATTCCAGGCCTTTACAATCTCATGGGCCTGTTTTCCGGATGTGAACTCGGAGGCAGAGTAAACCTGATTGATCACCGGCATGAACCCGCCTTTGGTCTGTTTTTCCATCACCAGTCGCAGGGCCATGACAGCGCGTGGTTTTTCCGGATTCTGAAGATCGGCATACAGACGAGTGATTTTTCCGGATAGACGGAAATCGATCCGGGACGGCTCATTGACCGGGACCCGCCGGAAAAAACCGGTATTTCCCAGCGTATCCTGGACTGCGTCTGAAATCATCCGGGCCGGGGACACCATGAACTTGTTGTAATAATCACTGGTGAACCGGTTATCCGAAATCTTGTAGACAAAAAACTGCTTTCAAATTCAGCGGCGATATCCAGCTGCCGGATCAACAGGCCTTTGCCATTTTCAAAGCCGGCAGCCGTCCCGCTGATGTGAGGGATCTCAATGACAAACAGTCGGGTTTCCGGAAAATCCCGGACGATCCCGGAACACCCGGACAGTAAAGCGAGGGCCAGCATCCCCACAACGGCCGTGATCCCGCCCCCACGGAAGCCCATCGGTTTCATCTTCCCTCCCCAACCGGTTCTTCCGATGGTTTGGGTGGCCGCTCCAGCAGGATTCGAGCGGGATAGCGCCGGATTTCCAGGCTCATCTGCTTCAAATTTTCCGATGTATGCTCAAAATTGTTGATGGTCCGGTTGATGGTGTCGCTGTTGAGCCAGACCAGATTTTCCAGCATGGCAACGGTGTTGTTCAGGGTTTTCATGAGCCCGTCCACCTGCCGGGACAGTTCGGCGATCCGGGTGTCGGTCCGTTCCTCCAGATCCCGGGTCAGGTTCCTGGCACTGGTGGCGGCATGGCTCAGATCCTCCAGAGTCCGGGTCATGGGACCACGAATATCGGCAACAAGGCTCTGAATGCTGTTGAACGATCCTCCGGCATCCTGAATCATCCTGCGGAACTCAGGCGAATCAATGGTTTCGGACAAAATCCGGCCGGTGTTTCGAATTTCGGCCATCATGGCAGAGCTCTGGGTGGAGATACTGGCCAGATCGAATTCAGCGGTTTTCCGGTTCAGGTTATTCAGCAACCCCTCCAGATCCCGGGTCATTCCCAGGATATTGATCTCGTTCAGGTTCTCCAGTATCAGGTTCACCGCGTCTCCCAAACGCTTGATACTGCTTTTCCGGGACGGGATGTACAGATTTTCCGGGGTCCAGGCAATGTCCCTGGCATCCGCAGCCCCGGGCAGGTAATCGGTTTCCAGAAAGGCGGCCCCGGTGATGCCCTTGAAACTCAGATACACGACGAGCCCCTGGTCCACCGCCGTTTTGACGGCCTGGACCGGATCCTGATCCACCGCAACGGGAAACGCGTCCGGATCCAGGGCAAAAACCACCAATACGCAGCTGGAAGGTACCTGATACATCTGAACCGGGGTGGTGATAGCTTTAACAGTCCCGATGCGCACCCCCTTGTATTTGACTTCCGATCCCACATCCAGTCCCTGGACCGATTCATCAAAGCAGGCCTCGGCCAGGATCTCTTTTTCCATGAATTCCCCGGCCCCGAACAGGATCAGAAACCCGACACCCAGGCAGAAAGCCGCAATCACGAACAGGCCGAGTTTGAAATAATTGGCATTTTGGGTCATGGTATCGTCTCTTTTTCCGAATTCCGATTGAAAAACCGGAACGCATATTCATTTTCAGGATCGGCTTTCAAGTCTTTGGGATGGCCTTTGGCGATGATTCCTTTGGATTCCTTTTCCAGCATGATGGTGTTGTCGGCAATCGTTAGGATACTCTCCAGCTCATGTGTCACGATCACAAAGGTAATGCCCAGGGTCCGGGCCAAATCCAAAATCAGCAAATCCAGCTCCGCAGATGTCAGCGGGTCCAGGCCGGCGGACGGTTCATCCAGAAACAGCACCTCCGGGTCCAGGGCCATGGCCCGGGCAATGGCAGCCCGTTTTCTCATGCCGCCGCTCAACTCGCCCGGCAGCCGGTGGCTGTTGCGGTTCAGGTTCACCAGGCCGAGTTTGGCCAGGGCAACGGCCCGGGCCGCTTCATGGGGCAGGTTGGTGAACTCGGTCAACGGCAGCATGATATTTTCCAGCACAGTCATGGACCCGAACAGAGCCCCGTTCTGGAATGCCACCCCAATCTTTCTCAGCAGGATGTTCCGGTCTTTTCCCCGGGCTGGGACCATGTCCTTTCCATGAATCAGCACCTGTCCGGATATGGGCGGTACCAGTCCGATCATGTGCTTGAGCACCGTGCTCTTACCGCACCCGGACCCGCCCAGGATCACAAAGATCTCTCCTTTGCCGATCTCAAAATTGAGATCTTCCATGATGGCCTGGCCGTGATATCCGGCATACAGGTGCTTCACTTGTATAATTAATTCTTTCACACGTCCAGCACATAGTAAACAATTGAAAATATCCCGTCAAACACGGCGACCAGAATAATGGAGGACACCACGGCCCGGGTGGCGGCCTCGCCTACGGCGGACGGCCCCTGGCGGGTCTGGTATCCCCGGATGCATCCGGTGGCGGCAATGAGCACCCCGAACACAAAACATTTGATCATGCCGCCCGCAAAATCCCCCCAGGACACAAACCCCACCACCTGGTTGTAATAGGCGGAAAACGGATGGCCCAGGGACAGGATCACCACCGCACCCCCCAGAATCCCCACCAGAATGGCAAAAATGGTGAGCAGCGGAGTCATGAGCGTGGAAGCGATCACCCGGGGCAGGATCAGGAACCGCACCGGTTCCAGTCCCATGATGGACAACGCGTCGATCTCTTCATTGATTTTCATGGTGCCGATCTCCGCAGCAAACGCGGACGCGGAACGGCCCGCCAGGACGATGGCGGTCATCAGGGGCCCCAGCTCCCGCACCATGGCCAGGCCGATGAGGTTGGCCACATAGATTTCCGCGCCGAACATTTTCATGGGGATGGCGGACTGGAACGCCATGACCAGGCCTACGATAAAACTGATCAGTGCCACGATGGGCAGGGCGTTCACCCCGGCCTGTTCCGCCACCCGCAGGGTTTCATCCCACCGGACCCGGCCCGGCCGAATCAGGCTGGTCCCGAAAAACCAGCACAATTCCCCGAAAAAAGCGATAAAAGTGTAAACATCCTGCCGGAAATCTTCCAGCATCCGCCCCTGATATTCCACCATCCGCCGGAAGGGCCGGTGAGGTCCGGCCGGGTCCGGCACGGACAGGTCGGTCTGGAACAACCGTTCCACCAGAGTGGTGGCGGATTTATCCAGCCCGGTCATGCGGACCATTTCCCAGTTCCGGTCTTTAGCGGTCCGGTCCAGATGGACCATCAGGCCGCACCGGCCATGTCAAACCAGGTGACACCGGACAGATTCAGGGCCAGTTCAGTCCCGGCCGGATCAGCAGGCTCAGCAAGACCGTCACAGGCAGGTTTCCAGACCTCGGCAATGCCATCGGCATCCATACGTCCGGAAAACACGTATTCCAGGCCCGCATCGGTCTGATGGATGTGCAGCTCAGTCAATGGATGCCAGGTGGCTCACGGTCATCGTGACCCACTCCTCTTCCCTGTCCAGATGCAGGACGGTCAGGTTATGCTCGACCAGTGCGGCTTCCACCTCCGGCTGCCGCTCCCGGATGATGCCGGCCAGGATAGCCCGGCCTTGGGGGGCCAGTCTTTTCCGAAGGTCTCCCATGATGGCCGCAAGGGTCTGGGCAATGATATTGGCGACAATCAGCTCAAAGGAGTCCAGGCCCAGCCGGTCCAAGGTCCCCGCAAACAGGCGGTACCTTCCCGGATCGATCCCGTTTTTGCCAAATTTTCCCGGCCACCGCCACAGCGGTTGGGTCTGTGTCGATTCCCATCATCCGGGAGGCTCCCAGCCCGGCAGCCGCGATCATGAGAATGCCGGACCGCACCCCACATCCAAAAGTCTGGCCCGGGTTCAGCAGCTCCTGGATCTGTTTCAGGCACATGCAGGTGGACGGGTGGTCCCGGTGCCGAACGCCATGCCCGGGTCCAGGTGGATCACCAGGTCCCCGGGTTTCGGGTCAAACGGCTGCCATGCCGGTTTCACCACGATGCGGTCCGTGATGTGCATCACGTGAAAATGCTGTTTCCAGGCATGGGCCCAGTCCTGATCTGCCACGGTTTCCACACGGAGGGCCACACGGATGCCGTCTTGTGCCAGGTTTTCAGCCCGGCGGAAAAGCTGTTTTAAAACGCCGTCGGCATCGGGGTCGTCCGGCAGATAGCCTTCGATCCGATTTTCCTGAGGCAGAATCGAGGCCGGGGCGCCGAGCCCGTCATCCGGATCCTCCAGGGCAGATGACACACCACCCCGGTAATGCCGGCGGAAAAAAACATGTCGCAGATCAATTCTTCGGCCAGGGCCGGGGTGTCGGTTTCAAACGCGGCAATGATTTTTCGGTATTCCATGAAATGCCTTAAAAAAGGTTTTGGATACATCAGGGTTTTTGGATCGGTTCTTGAATTTTTCATAAAAAAGATTATTTTTCAAATCTTTGGCAAAGTCAAATGTATTTTGTATAAACCCGGTTCCGGTCCGATGAAAATCCAATGGAAAATCCCTATCAAAACCTGGTGATCTATTACTTTGAGGCCCGGTCCGCCTTGGACCGGACATCCGGACCGACACCCGGTTTCTGGGCCTGTGGGAGGAAGCCGGCACCGCGTTTGTGTTTTTTTCCCAACCCGTGCCGGATCTGGCCCATGAGGTGACATCCGGCAATCCGGGTGCTGCGCTCAAGGATGTGTATGACATGACCTGGGAGCAGTGGCACGGGGATGCGGTCAAGCCTTATGATGTGGCAGATTTTCAGATCTTTCCGCCCTGGGATGTCCCGGAAGAGATGGACGGGAAACGCCCGGTCATGATGGATCCGGGCGTGGTGTTCGGCACGGGCCGGCACCCCACCACCCATGACTGCCTGGATCTCATTCACCGGGTGTGCCGGTCCGGTTCCATTAACACGGTCCTGGACATCGGCACGGGCACGGGACTTCTGGCGCTGGGAGCCGCGGCCATGGGGTGTTCCCGGGTTCTGGCCTGTGACTTCAATCTGCTGGCCGTCACCACCGCCCAAAAAAACATCGCCCTCAACCACTGGGACGACCGAATCCTGGTGTTCCAGGCCCGGGGCGAAACCATACTGGATATCCCCTGTGACCTGCTGGTAGCCAACATTCATTATGATATCATGCGTCAGTTGATGGACAGCCCGGCCTTTGCTTTAAAGCCCTGGATCATCCTGTCAGGACTGCTCCGCACCGAAGCCCGGAACGTGGCGGCTGATCTGAAAGAAAAACACATTGAGATCCTGGAGCACCTGTGCCCGGACGGGATCTGGCACACCTTCCTGGCCCGGCACCGGACCTTCCGGCTGCGATCGGATGCCATTTTCCCCAGACAAACCAGCCGGCCCAGGACCCGAATGATCCGCCTGGTCCGTCCCGACACCATCATAGGAATGATGATACGTTATGTCCCATGATCCTGAATCCGTTTTCCGCCAGGCCCTGATTCGCACCACATTAGGGGCTGTCATGATCAGCTTTTCCGCGGTATTTGTCAAACTGGCCCAGGTGAATCCTACGGTGTCCGCGTTTTACCGAGTCTTTTTCGGCGGGTGTTTTCTGCTGATCCTCCTGCTGGTCCGTAACGAGCTGAGGTGGCACGGAGGACGGTCTCTCAAACTGGCCCTGATCATCGGCATCTTCTTAGCTCTGGACCTTTATACCTGGCACCGCAGCATCCAGTTTGTGGGGCCTGGCCTGGCCACGATTCTGGGAAATTTCGAAGTGTTCATGGTGCCGACCGTGGCGTTCGTGATCTACAAAGAAAGGCCGTCCATCCGGCTGATCCTTTCCATACCCCCGGCTTTGATCGGCCTGTTCATGATCGTGGGAACCCCCTGGGGACAGCTGACCCCGGACTTCCGCATGGGCATCTATTACGGCATTGCCACGGCCGTATTCTACACCGGTTATCTGATGGTGTTCCGGCGGATGCAGTCAGAGCCCGACAGCCCGTCGGTCGTGTACACCCTCATGGTGGTGTCCTTTGCCACGGCCCTGTTCCTGGGGCTGGAAATGATTCGGAACGGGGAATCATTCGCCATTCCGAATATGCAGTCCCTGTCCTCGCTGGTGGGGCTGGCCCTGATAAGCCAGACCCTGGGCTGGTTTCTCATCGGACACTCACTGCCCAGAATTCCGGCCGCCGTGGCCGGGCTGGTGCTGCTGCTCCAGCCGTCCCTGTCCTTTGTCTGGGATGTGCTGTTCTTCAACCGGGAAACCTCGGCCATGGCATGGGCCGGGGTGGTGCTGGCGCTGTGCGCCATCTATATCGGGACCACCAGCAGCAGCAAATGATGCCGCATGCGGGGTCTGACGGTCTGACCCTGACAGGCGTGCACTGACAGACGGACCCAAACGGATGGACCTGGCGAAAAGCACCGTCACTGATTCCCACGACCGCACTCACCGGGTGTTGACACCTTCCGGCACCCGGCCTTCAAAAACCCACGGACCAATTCACCATTTTTCTGTTGGTTATCTGCGTGCCGTTCTGGAAACTGATCGGTATTTTCTGACCGGGACAGTTCCGGTAAAATCAAGCAACAACCCAGTTTGTCTGATTGGCAAACTGGGCTGTTGCTGTTATAGTAGGCCATGCAGAAATCGATTCTATTCACCATTCTTTCGGCCATCTTCATCGTTTTTGTGGGCATGGGCATCATTGCCCCAATTCTGCCCATTTACGCGGAAGAACTCGGCGCCACCGGCTTTGCCTTAGGCATCATCATGGCGGCCTATGCGGTGAGCGGCGGCCTGCTGCAGCCGTTTGTGGGCACCCTGTCCGACCGGCACGGCAAAAAAGGATTCCTGATTGCCGGGCTGATCATGTTCGGGTTGACCGGATATGTATACACGATTGCCGGATCCGTGGCCCAGCTGGTGATGATCCGTTTTTTTCACGGGGCCGGGTCTGCCCTGATTTTTCCCATTGCCATGGCCTATATCATCGAATCTGCGGAAGATCACGTGGGCAAATACCTGGGCTGGTTCAATATTGCCATATTTGCCGGCATCGGGGCTGGCCCGGTCCTGGGCGGTTTTTTCTGGATCTTCTGGGAAAAAATGCGGGATTTTATGCCATGGCCGTGCTCAGCATTGTCTCCGCGATCCTGGTGATCGCCATTCTTCCCGGAAGAGCCGCTGACCGGCCCACGGAAAAACGGCTACCGATATTTTCCCTGTTCCGGCAGATGATGAAAAGCCGGCGGGTGAGAGGCATTCTGCTGGCACGCATGGCCACCATGATCATCATGGTCCCCACGTTTGCCTTTCTGCCGCTGCTGATGATGCAGCAGATGGGGGCCAGCGGTTCCCAGATCGGCACGGTCATCGCCTGCCGCACCCTGGTCAATGCCGTATTCCAGGTGCCGTTCGGCAAACTGGCCGACACCCGGGACCAAAACCGGCTGTTGATGGCCGGCAGCATCATGATCGGCATCAGTATGTGCTGCGTTCCATTTGCCAAAGGCGTTATCCCTCTGCTGCTTCTGTTTGCGGTGATCGGCCTGGGCGAGGCCATTTCCTGGCCGGCCATGGGGGCGCTGGCTGCCACAGAAGGGAAGCATTTCGGCCAGGGTTCCATGATGGGAGTCTTCAACATGGCCATGAACTTAGGGGTATTTATCGGAGCCATGGGGGTGGGGCACTGGTGGATCTGTTCAGCATTGCCTGGGCGTTTTATGCCGTGGGAATTGCCTTGATTGTCTGTGCAGTGGTCGCCGCCGCCATGATTCGGCAAAAACCGGTGCCGTCGGAAAAATAACCGCCTTTTCGTAAAATGACAGCAGCCCCCCTCATCTACGTGAATAAGGGGGGCTGCTGAATGAGCCGATTTTTTTAAACAATTTCTGTTGAACAGTTCCTGAAGAATCCTGTTGACCGATCTCTTTCGAAAAATTCTTTTTAAACCGTTCTTATTCCAGCTCGCCCCGTTCCTCCAGCACCTTTTTCAGGGTGGACAGGGCCGTGTTGGCCGCCGGGACCCCCCCGTAGATACTGGTCTGGAAAATCACTTCGGCGATTTCCTCTTTTGTACATCCCACGTTCAACGCCGCATGGATGTGCAATGCCAGTTCCTCGGGTTTGGACAGCACGGTCAGGGCTGCCACCGTGATCAGCTGCCTTGTGGTATGGGGGATTTTTTCCCTGGCATACATCTGGCCGGTGATATACAGGGACATGTCCCGGGCCAGGTCCTTGTCAAAGAACCGCCACAGATTGTAGGGCTTGTCCTCGTCCTTGACCGTGGAAAAATACAGCTCGGCCGTCTCCCCGGTCTTTTTCGCAATTTCCTTGGGGTCCATGAGGCCCTCCTTTACCGGTTGGCTTTCCGGAAGCCCAGCTGATCCAGGGCGATGATCCATTTACAGATGTTGGCGGATCCTTCCACCATGGAGTAGGTGGGGGCGTCTCTGTAAAACCTTGCCACCGGGTATTCCGTGGAGTAGCCATAGGCCCCCATGATGCGCATGGCAAAGTTGGATGCCTTGGTGGCAACTTCACCGGCCAGGTATTTGGCCATGGCCACGTCCAGACCGTTGTTGAGCTGGCCGTTGTCCTTGGCCACGGCCGCCTTGTACACCACCAGGCGGGCCGCTTCGATTTCCGCGGTCATCTGGGCGATCATATCCTGGTTCATCTGGAACTCGCCGATTTTCTTGCCGAACTGTTTCCGTTCGCTGCAATATTTGGTGGCTTGATCCAGGCAGGCCTGGGCCAGGCCCACACCGCCGGCCGCTGCAGACAGCCGGGTCTGGTTCAATGAAGAGAACACAATCTTGGCGCCGTCCCCGGGTTTGCCCAGCAGGTTTCCTTGGGTACTTTAACGTTGTCCAGGAACAGTTCGCCCGTGGGAGAAGAATGGGAGCCCAGTTTTTCCAGGGCCGAGGTTTTGATGCCGTCAAAATTCTTGGGTTCGATCACAAACGCGGACAATCCTTTGGACCCGGCCGCCTTGTCGGTATACGCATAGAAAAGCAGGCAGTCCGCCACATGGGCGTTGGAAATCCAGGTCTTGGACCCGTTGATCAGCCAGTGGTCCCCCTTGTCCTCGGCCGTGGAAGTCATGGCCATGACGTCAGACCCTGCATCCGGCTCAGTGATGCCGAAACCGCCGATATATTCTGCCGTACACAGTTTTTCCACATATTTTTTGCGTACTTCTTCGTTGCCGTACTTGTAGATGGTGTAGCCACAACCCAGTTCCTGCATGTTCACCTGGACCCGCAGCGAGGAAGACACCCGGGCCAGCTCCTCGGTGATGATCATGGCAGCCAAAATCCGTTGTCCATGCCCTCTCCGCCGTATTCCTCAGGATCACGGTGCCGAAACATCCCAGGTCCCGTCCCAGCGGCCGCATGGCTTCTTCAATGGGCAGATAATGGTTGGCATCCATTCATCCGCATAGGGTTCGATCTGTTTTTTGGCAAAATTTCTGATCTCTTTCTGAATCATCTGAAGATCTTTGGGTAATGTAAAATCCATGTTGTCTCCTTAAAATTAAATTTGTTGGGGTATGGGGTCATGATGGGTGACGGACTGGCCCATGGCCCGGGAAAAGGCCCGGGAATAATCCATCAAAACGGTGATACAATCGGAAAAATGGGTCTTGTCACGGGTCCGGATTTCCGGTACGGCCAAGCTCAGGCTGGCCAGAATCCGTCCCCGGTAATCAAACACCGGAGCGCTGACAGACCCGATGCCAGGGGTGCGTTCCCCGAGACTGACGGCATAGCCCCGGGTCACGATTTTTTTCAGTTCCGCCATCAGAGCGGCCTTATCCACGATGGTGTTATCCGTCATGGGGGTCGGGGAAATCGTATCAATATATTTCCGCTGAAACGCTTCGGAGGAAAATGCAAGCAGACATTTGGCGGACGCTCCGGCATACAGGGGTGACTGGTTGCCCACGGGCATACCCGCCTTGAGGACCTTGGTGGATTCAATGGAATCGATGCAGATGCGCAGATTTCCCTGAATCACGTTCAGATACACGGTCTCATGGGTCTGCCTTGCCAAATCTTGCAAAAATTGCCGTCCGATTCCGGTTATATTATTGGAATGATTCAAGTTTTCCAAAAACCGATAGAAAATATTGCCCACAAAATACTGCCGGGTCCGGGCATCCTGACGTACAAACCCATAGGATTTCAACGTACTCAGAATCCGCTGGACGGTTGCCGGGCTGAACCCCAGTTCAGCAGACAGTTCCCGAATCCCCCAACTGGCCTTGATTTCCTGGAATTTGAGCATGATTTCCAGGGATTTCTCAATGGCATTGAGTTTTTGGTTTCCGCTGGTTTTGCCGGCGTTGCTTTTTGTCTCACAGAGATGGCCCTGCCCGTTGGTTTGTTTTACAGATCAAAACATCGTTTCATATAACGAGTTACCTAATCAAAAACACCCCCCTTTGTCAAGAAAAAAGTTGATTAAATTTATGATTAAAAAATTGCTTGACAAACCCATGCCATTCTTTCTATCTTAATTGAGAATAGAACGGTGTTTTATATGATGAAACAAGCTTGGAAGGAAAATATCTTTGATTTTCAAGCGGTTGTAAAAGAACCAAACATAAAGTTTCAGATGAAACCGCAACGCTTTTTTGATCATTGTCCGGCCGTGTATCCCAGGGAATTCAATGGATACGCGGCCGGATATAATTATTCAATCACGACCATCACCTGGTTGGTGGCCACTTTGTCATCCACGCTGACCATTACTTCCTTGACGGTGCCGTCCGCCGTGGCCACAATGGGATTTTCCATTTTCATGGCTTCCAGGACCAGCATTTCCTGGCCTTCCTCAACTGCGTCACCGGGTTCGACAGACACCTCGACGATGGTACCGGGCATGGGGGCTAAAATCTCAGTGCTCATTCAGATCTCCTTTGCTAGAGTTGTTTGCATGATTGAAAAACTTGTTGACGTCATGTCAGGAAAACAGCAGCCGTCCATTCATCAGGCCGGTTGCTTTTGGTTAATTTCAATTCTATACTTAATGAAAATTTTAAAGTCAAGTGCGGATATCTGCCGGTGGATGCTGCCTTTTGAAACGCCGATGCCGGTCATATCTTTTAATGTTTTTTCTTCAGGAGTCTTTTATGCGACAGTATTTTGAGAAAATGACCCCCTTTGGTAAGGAAATCAACAAAGGGCAGATGAAAAGTTCGGAAAAAAACGTCAAGCAGATTGAAGAGGTGGAAACCGGCATTGACGCGGAAGTGGAAAAAGTCAAAAAATGCGGGCCTGCCCACTGAAAAAATCAATGCCCGGGGCAGCATGACCGTGTGGCAGCGATTGGAATACCTGGTGGATCCCGGCACCTGGCACCCGTTGCACACCATTTTTAACCCGGAGGACAACGAAGAAGGCACCACCAACGTCATTGACGGCCTGGCCCGAATTTCTGGCAAATGGGCCGTGGTGATCGGATTCGACAACAAGGTGATGGCCGGGGCCTGGCTCCCGGGCCAGCCGGAAAACATCTTCCGGGCCACCAATCTTTCCAAACGGCTGAACATTCCCCTGGTGTGGCTGGTCAACTGCTCTGGCGTGAAACTCACGGAACAGGAAAAATTCTATGCCAACCGCAGAGGTTCCGGCACCACATTCTACCGCCATGCCGAACTGGAACAGATGGGCATTCCTGTTTTGGCCGGCGTCTACGGCACCAACCCGGCAGGCGGGGGATACCAGGGCATCAGCCCCACCATCCTGTTCGCCCACAAGAACTGCAACATTGCCGTGGGCGGCGGCGGGATTCTCAGCGGGATGTCCCCAAGGGATATTTCGATGTAGAAGGGGCGGAACAGCTGATCAATGCAGCCAAACAGTACACAAGCAAACCCCCGGGATCAGTAGAGGTTCACCATGACCACACCGGATTTTTCCGGTATGTCTATGAAGAGGAAAAAGGGGTTTTGGATGGGCTCAAAGATTATATGAAGGATATGCCGGCATACAATCCCAAGTTCTTCCGGGTGGCGGAACCCAAGGAACCGGCATTTGCCGCCGAAGATGTGGCCCGCCTGATTCCGTTTAACCAGAAGCAGATCTATGACTTTCGCCAGATCCTGTCCCGCCTGGTGGACGGCAGCGAACACATGGAATACAAACCCGATTACGGCCCTGAAATCTACACGGGCCTTGTGAAAATGGACGGATACCTGGTGGGGGTGATCGGCAACAACCAGGGCTGGCTGGGGGAAGGATACCCCGAATACGCCGACTATCCGGGCATCGGCGGCAAGCTATACCGCCAGGGCCTGATCAAAATGAACGAGTTCGTCACCCTGTGCGGCAGGGATCGGATTCCCTTGATCTGGTTCCAAGACACATCGGGCATCGACGTAGGGGACATTGCGGAAAAGGCCGAACTCCTGGGTCTGGGACAGTCCCTGATCTATTCCATCCAGCAGACCGACATCCCCATGATGCTGGTGACGCTTCGCAAGGGCACGGCTGCGGCCCACTATGTCATGGGAGGCCCCACGGCCAACCGCCACAACGCCTTTACCTTAGGGATCGCCACCACCGAGATCTATGTGATGCACGGTGAAACCGCCGCCGCAGCCAGTTATTCCCGTCGTCTGGTCAAGGAAAAAGATGCGGGCCGTCCCCTGGAGCCGGTCATCGAAAAGATGAACACCCTGGCTAAGGAATATTATGACAATTCCAGACCCGCCTACTGCGCCAAACACGGCATGGTGGATGAGGTGGTGAAGACCAGAGAACTAAGAAACTATCTTAAGGCCTTTGCCGGCTGCGCGTATCAGAACCCGAAATCCATCTGTCCCCAGCACCATCTGATCACTCCCAGGATTATCCGGGGATAACCGGTCTACCGGGGATAGAGACACTTTTATCCAAGGTATGGACATGTGGTGCCGGTCCGGTTATGATACAATTTTTCGGACCGGCACCTATTTGGAAGCACTGCGGCAGTCCGCTGCCGAATCGATAATGACAGTATACAGGAGGCACCCATGTCAGGATCTGAATTTTTGATTGTACAGAAAGACGGCCAGGTAGCCCGGATCACTTTAAACCGGCCCAAGCACAACGTGCTCAACATTCCCATGATGAAAGACCTGAACGCGGAACTGGAAGCCATTGCCGCGGACGACAATCTCAAATGCCTGGTGATCAACGGAGAAGGTCCCAGTTTCTGCGCCGGCGTGGAAGTTGGCGACCACAAACCGGAACAGGTGGACGAAATGGTGGCGGTGTTCAACCGGATTTTCGAGCTGATCAACATGATCGACATCCCGGTGATCGGCGCCGTCCACGGAGCCTGTCTGGGCGGCGGCATGGAACTGGCCATTGCCTGCGACATCATCATCGCCAGCAAAAACGCCAAATTCGGCCAGCCCGAGATCAAGCTGGGCTTTTTCCCGCCCTATGCCGCCCTGCGCCTGCCCGAACTGGTGGGCCCGGCCAAGGCCATTGAGGTGCTGACCACGGGCAAGACCTACAAGGCCAAACAGGCCCGCAAACTGGGATTCGTAAGCCAGGTGGCGGACGACGATGAATTCAAGGAAACCGTGGAAGCTTATGTCAAGGAAATCTGCATGGCTTCCCCGTTGATCATACGGCTCAACAAACGGGCCGTGAAGCGCCACATCGGCACCAGTTTCTCCCAGGGGGTGGACCTGGTGTCCAACTATTTTCTCAAAACCCTGATGAAAACCGAAGATACTCTGGAAGGCATCGCCAGTTTTGAGGAAAAACGCCGGGCTGAGTGGAAAAACCGCTGACCCGGCATCGCCTTTGTTGTTCGAATCTGCTTCGCTTCATTCAGCGGCAGGGAAATCTGTTTTTCCCTGCCGCTGTTTTTTGCCTGGGCACCCAACGCTTGTAAAATGACCCATACCGCATCTTCTTCCCCATGCAACCATCCATTGTCACCGCGATGTGTATCCATAAAAACCACAACAAAGCGCGCCATGATTTATGATAGGGAAAACCAGCAGCTTTTCATGATTCAGCAACAGGCGGCACGGGAAGACGGCGCTCGCCAGGGCAGGGCAGCGGACTTGCAAGGCCGATTTTCTCATCAGCTCCAGAGAATTCCTGCCTTTTTTTCCGCCGGTTCATTTGAACTAATGATTTTTTTATCCCTGCATCATCAGAATATTATCATGAATAATTCTGTGGTTGTCAAAACAAGGAAAGTTTTTATACAATCGTCCAGCTTGTGAGTATCGAGCTGAATTAAGTTTCATATTTTACTTTCTTTATTAATGGGTTGGCATAACATTGTTATATAAAGGTGATTATTGATACAAACCGATAAAGAATTCCGTTGCCGTTGCCCCGGGTTGTTTGTTTTTCTGATTTTTTTAACCCCTTGGCTTCATGCCTGCTCAACAGGTATGGAAAACAGCCGGAAAACGCTGCACCAGACGGCAGATGAAATCAATATCATGTTTGTTACAGCCAGAGACCGCCTCGACACGCTGAAAATTAAATATCAATCCCTTATAGTAAACGGGGAAAATCAAGACGGCCTTTACAGCAAGGAACGATATGCCTATAGCAAAGAGTATGTATACTTCACCCCTTATGATGATGGACACTGCGAGGTCTGGGCTTCTGGCCACATCCCTGTCGGAAAAGCCGAACGTCATAAGATCAGACAGTTTGAATACCTGTGCCCTGATCTAAAAACCATTTACCGGCAAAATGATTTTATTGCCACGGTCTATCTCACCACATTTGATTCCATCGTCATGGGTTACCCCTATGCCGACATCCATGCGTATATGGAACACGGCCTGGACCTGACCAAGGCATGGGTGGCTTACAGGGCGGCAGCCGGCGGGGAAAATCCCAACAGGAGAACCCTCTGGGTGCAGCCCTATATTGATGCTGTAGGAAGGGGGTATGTGACGTCAGTTATCACTCCGGTTTACAATGGCGGGATTCTGGAGGGCACGTTGGGTGTTGATATCACCATCGATACAATTGTCAGACGTTTTAAGGCCCTGTCCGAAAAAAATCGGATGATCGTGACTTCCGAGACTTTACCGGTGAGCGTCAACAATAACAGTGCCGGTATCCTTCAAATAAAAGGACTCGAAAAATACAATTATCTAAGAAAAGCACCGGAAAACAAAATCATTTCCTCTTCCCTGAAGATGTCAAAAAATCCCCGTAATGAAATTCAGCGGATTGCCGAATGGATCCAGTCGGATGATGCTGAAACGGTTCTGTCGGTTTCCGGAAGCATGTTTCGTTTTTACAAAGTTCTTATCCCTGAGGTGAAATGGTTTTTGATCGAATTTGTAAAGGACTGAATGAAACTCAAATCCAGAATTCTGATTAGTTTTTCCGGACTGGTCTGTATCCTGATATTCACCGGGGTCATCAATGTCTTTTTTCTTATGGCTATCAATAAATATATTGATGAACTGGTTGAAAAACGTTTTGGCATTGAGCAACGGGTTCAATCCGCCCATTTGATCATCAACCAGATTTACAGCAAGATTTTTGATACCCTTCTGATCGATATCAACCAGCGTAGAAAGGAAATTGAAAATCTGGACCGTCTGGCTACAGCATTTTTTCATCACATGGATGTCCTTTCGGACGCGCGTTCATATCCCAACGGTGGATTCACCGACCAGAAAAGGGATTTCCAAACTTTTTATCTGGTAGGAAAAGATCTCCTTGCCATCAGCACCTTGACAGGGCTCCAGGAAAATGAAGAGAAAATGGACCGGTTTAAATTCTACAAAAAAAGGCTGGTCTCAGAAATCGATCATCGGTTTGAAACCTATAAAAACGAATTCGCCACATCCCTTTCCAGCCTTCAGAGATTTGCCTATATCATTGTTGCGGTTTCCACCACCCTGGTTATCGTAGGGGTGCTATCCGCCTCAGTTATCTCGTTTAAACTGTCGTCCAGCCTGGTCCGGCCTATCACCCGGCTCACTGAAGCGATCCGGGGCTTCAAACCCGGCATGCCGTATGAACCGGTTGATGAATCCACTGCCGATGAAATTGGCCGACTCGGAAAAGTATTCAATGAAATGACGCGTCATCTCAATAAGTCGCTTGATAAACTCGAAGCTCAGACCATGGAAACCATTCTGGCCGAACGAAAAGCAGCCCGCCGCAGGCGACAGCTGTTCCAGGCGGACAAGATGGCCTCGCTCGGATTTCTGGTGTCGGGCGTGGCCCATGAAATCAACAACCCGAATCAGTTTATCATGTCCCATATAGACCCGCTGAAAAATGCATGGAACGGTGCCATCCCAGTTCTGGATCAGTATTATTCCCAATATGGCGATTTCCGGATAGGTGGGGTCAATTATTCACAAATCAAGGAAAAGATCCCCCAGATATTCTCAAATATCGCCAGAGGATCCCAGCGGATCAAATCCATTGTGGACGAGTTGAAAGGATTCGCCAATGACTCTCCCTGCAACTCTTTTACCACTGTCAACCTGAATCAGGTAGTGGATTCCGCCCTGACTCTGACAGCCAGCATGATCAAAAATCGACTCATACCTTTCCTTTGACCGGGCCGAAGGCCTGCCTGTTGTACTGGGTCATTTCCAGCGACTGGAGCAGGTGGCAGTCAACCTGATACAGAACGCCTGTCAAGCCCTTAACTCTCCCCAGGCGACGATTTCCATCCGGACCGTTTATTTAAGGGAGCCCAACGAAGTCCTGCTGGAAATCGAGGATAGTGGTTGCGGTATATCGGAACAGGATTTGCGCCATATTACCGACCCGTTTTTCACCACCAAACGGGATAAAGGTGGGACCGGGCTCGGGCTTTCGATTTCCTCGAAAATTATTGAAAACCATGGGGGAACCATCATATTTAAATCAACAAAAGGAAAAGGTACCAAAGTAACGGTACATTTACCCCGTTACCACACAGATGAAAAGAGGTTGGAATGACATCGGCAATGCCTATATTGATCGTGGATGATGAGGTAGAAAGTCTGGACGGATTCGAACTGATTCTGACCTCAAATGGTTTCAGCCAAATCCAAACCTGTAAAGACAGCCGCCGAACCATGGATGAGATTGCCCGGAATGAACCGTGCCTCGTCCTGCTGGATCTCTCCATGCCTCATATTTCTGGCCGGAAGCTGCTGGAACAAATTAATGTTCAGTATCCGCACATCCCGGTCATTATCGTCACCGGGATGAATGAGATTGAAACCGCCGTGGACTGCATGAGCGCCGGTGCCCATGATTACATGGTGAAGCCGGTTGAACCCCAACGGTTGGTCTCCAGTGTCCGCAGGGCTGTTGAACTTCAAGAAGAGCGGATCGAATATAAAAAATTCCGTGAAAAAATACTTGCGGATGATCTGGCAAATCCCGAGGTCTTTTCTCATATTATTACATCCAACAAGAGCATGCGCTCTATCTTCCAGTATTGTGAGACCATTGCCGGAACCGGGAAACCGGTTTTGATTACAGGCGAATCCGGTGTGGGAAAAGAGATGATTGCCCGGGTCATCCACAGGCTGTCACAACTCAAAGGGAAGTTTGTACCGGTCAATATCGCCGGATTGGATGATCAGCTGTTTTCCGATACTCTTTTCGGCCACCTTAAAGGCGCGTTTACCACAGCTGAAAACCAGAGGCCCGGCCTGATCAGCAAATCCAGGGATGGAACCCTTTTTTTGGATGAAATTGGGGACCTGAATCTGGCCAGCCAGATCAAACTGCTGCGAATTCTCCAGGAAAAGGAATACTATCCCATGGGATCGGATATTCCCTTGGCGATGGATACCCGGGTGATCGTGGCAACCAACCGGAATCTGATTCGGCTGATGGAAAAAAAGCGTTCCGCACCGATCTTTACTACCGTATTCAGACACACCATATCCATATTCCACCACTTCGAAAACGGAGAGGTGATATCCCGCTGCTGCTGGAACATTTCCTTGATAAAGCTGCACAGAGCCTGGGCCAAAAAAACCGACTGCCCCGACAGAACTGTTTGAACTTCTCTTGATTTATCGATTTCCAGGCAATGTCCGAGAAATGGAATCCATGGTATTTGATGCGGTCAGCAACCACAAAAAGGGTATGCTCTCCACCGAGCGGTTCAGAATCCACATTCAAAAACACCAGGCCATCTACAAAAAACCCCTATTTGCGGACACAGGCACTACCCAGGCGCCGGCCAACCCGTTTTCACTGATAGAGTCCCTTCCCACATTGAAACAGGCCCCGATTTTTTTGATCAAGGAGGCGCTTAACCGAACCAGGGGAAACAGAGGTGCAGCTGCCATGATTCTTGGCATTACCCGTTCCGGCCTGAATAAAGCCCTGCAGCGGGCCGGCATCAAATCAGAATAAAACCCCGGGGACAAATGTCCATCAAGAGACATTTGTCCTTTCAACCCAATCCCAATGCCAGAAAAGAATTTCAGGCGTTTTATGCAAGACTGCCGGGGACAGGTGTCTCCGGGATCCGGCATGCTTCTGATGGCCAGAAGGCTAACCAACCATCTGATATAAAACCACATAAATTGCCATGACTATTCGTGGCATATGAGTTGCTAACAAATATTTTCTAAATCAAAAATTTGTTACTGACAAAGAACAGACACATCCCAATGATTCATGTGATAAAATATTTATTTAAAAACAAACTCGCACTGATCGGGTTCGTTGTGATTTGGCTCTTTTCCGTATCTGCCCTATTGGCACCGCTGGTTACCCCTTACGCGCCGGACACCCAGTTTTTTGAAGGATTAACCCTGGAAGGCGCGCCTCTGCCACCCAACGGCAAATTCTGGCTCGGAACGGACCTTTTGGGCCGGGACCTGTTCACCCGGCTGATATACGGTGCACGGACTTCCCTGATCATCGGCATTGCCGCCAATGGAATTGCTCTGTTGATCGGTTCGTTCCTCGGTATCTTTGCCGGATATGCCAGAGGAAAAACCGGGGCGGTGATCATGCGGTTTACCGACCTGATGATGGCTTTCCCTGCGCTTCTGCTGGCGATTGCCCTATCTGCCATCTTTCAGCCCAGTCTCTGGATTGTGGCCCTGGTGATTGCCTGTGTCAACTGGGTCCAGATCGCCCGGGTCATCTACGGCCAGACCATGTCGCTGGCGACCAGCGAGTATATTGAAGCAATCCGGTCTATCGGGGCGGCCTGGCCCAGAATTTTATTTGTCCATATTCTGCCACATCTCTGGCCCACCATTCTGGTCTGGGGAACCCTCGGCATTGCCACCACGGTTTTGCTGGAAGCGACCCTGTCGTTTCTTGGTGTGGGAGTACGGCCACCCATACCCTCATGGGGCGGCATTATCTATGAAAGCCAGTCTTATTTTCTGGATGCGCCCTGGCTGGTCTTTTTTCCAGGCCTGGCGATCATGCTACTGTCACTTTCTTTCAACCTGGTGGGGGATGCGTTAAGGGATGCACTGGATCCGATGCGGCGGGGGAGAAGCTGATGCTGATTCTGATAGCCAAACGATTCGGGCAGTCGATTTTGATCCTTCTGGGCGTTACCCTGATCACGTTCACCCTGTCTTTCATGATGCCGGCCGACCCGGTCCGTATGATCGCCGGAAGAAGCGCCACGCAGGAAACAGTGGAATCAATCCGCAGAGAGCTGGGCCTGGACAAACCGCTACCGGTACAATACCTCAAATACGTTTCAAGACTGGCTCGAATGGATCTTGGCCGCTCCTACAAACAAAAAACCCAGGTAACTGAACTGATCAAAAGCCGCCTGCCGGCCACACTTCAGTTAATGGCCGGAGCCATATTTTTTGAACTGCTCATCGGCATCCCGGCCGGTATCCTGGCGGCCACTCAGCGGGGAAAAACCTGGGATAACTGGATCATGGGCATCTCGTTTGCAGGGGTTTCCATGCCACAGTTTGTTCTCGGATTGCTGCTGTTATATGTGTTTGCCTATGTACTGGGACTGTTCCCACTGGGCGGATATGGCAGCCTCAAACATCTGATTCTGCCAGCACTGACCCTGGGAATTTCAGGGGGGGCTGGTATTCACGCATGATCCGCTCCAGCATGGTGGATGTTCTGCTTCAGGATTATATCCGAACTGCCCGGGCCAAAGGCCTGTCTGAAATGAAAATCGTGCTGGTGCATGGCCTGCGCAACGGTATCCTTCCCATCATTGCCATGGTCGGCTTGGATATCGGTATCTTTATGGCCGGCGCTGTGGTGGTGGAATCTGTATTCGGGTGGCCCGGTATCGGTCAAATGGCGTGGCAGGCCATCCAGATGGTCGATATTCCGGTCATTATGGGCGTCACCTTGGTGGCTGCTGTGGGAATCATCCTCGGCAACCTGCTGGCAGACATTGTCATGCCCCTGGCCGACCCAAAAATGAGAGTCGATTAACCCCATAAAAAAGGAGTCCAAAGATGAAAAAATGTACGTTAATTTTGGTAATTTTCGCCCTTTTCATTTTTGCGGGATGGACAGCCGTCTGCAGCGCTGGCATCAAGCAAGGAGGAAAAATGACTGTCACTTACAAAGATGACATCTCCACTCTGGATCCTGCCATCGGGTATGACTGGCAGAACTGGTCCATGATCAAGACACTTTTTAACGGTCTCATGGATTACGAACCAGGCACCTACAATCTTGAACCTGATCTTGCGGAAAGCTTTGAAATTTCCGATGACGGATTGGTCTATACCTTTTTGCTTCGGGAAAATGCAAAATTTCACAACGGCCGCCTGCTCAAAGCAGAAGATATCAAATACAGCATCGAGAGAGCGGTGAACCCGAAAACCCAGAGCCCGGGCCAGGGCTTTTTCGGCAGCATCAAAGGATTTGATGACATGGTATCCGGCAAGGCGGATTCCCTTTCCGGCATTACCATTCCCAAACCCGGCGTGATCAAAATTGAACTCTCCCGCCCGGATGCAACATTTCTTCATGTCATGGCCATTAACTTCTCTTTTGCCGTTCCAAAAGAGGAAGTAGAAAAATATGGTGAAGATTTCGGTAAACACCCGGTGGGCACCGGAGCTTTCAAAATGACTGAATGGGCTCTAGGCCAGTATGTAACCTTTGAACGCAACAAGGACTATTATAAAGATGGGCTTCCCAAGCTTGACACCATTGTCTTCGAAGTCGGACAAGAACCGACAGTTGCCTTACTACGTCTCCAGCGGGGGAAGTGGATATTCTGGGGGACGGCATTCCGCCGGCACGGTTTCTGAAGGTAAAAATGACCCCGCCAACCAGGGTCTGATCATCCAGGGCGACCAGCTTCACACCGGATATCTGACGATGAATCTCAAAATGGCACCCTTTGACAATCTGGAAGTCCGCAAAGCCGTCAACATGGCTATCAATAAGGAAAGAATCTGCAAGATTATCAACAATCGGGCAGAACCCGCCAATCAACCGCTTCCCCCGGGAATGCCCGGCTACGATAAAAACTACAAAGGGTATCCCTATGATATCGAAAAAGCCAAAATCCTGCTGAAAAAAGCAGGATATGGCGAAGGCTTTTCCACCGAACTTTATGCCAACAATACCGATCCCAATCCGAGAATTGCCCAGGCCATTCAGCAGGACCTGGCCGCCATCGGTATTAAAGCGGAAATCAAAACTTTGGCTCAGTCCACGGTCATTGCAGCAGGCGGTGAACCGGATCAAGCACCAATGATCTGGTCCGGAGGCATGGCCTGGATCGCAGACTTCCCGGATCCATCCAACTTTTATGGACCGATCCTGGGTGGCGCCGGTGCGGTCAAGGGAGGGTGGAACTGGTCCTGGTATGAGAACAAGGATCTGGATACAAAAGCGGCCGCTGCCGATGCGATCAGTGATCCGGCCAGAAGTTCGGAACGGCTTGAAATGTGGCGTTCTATCTATATCTTAGTCATGGAAGACGCCCCCTGGGTGCCAATTTTCAACGAGCTGCGCTTTACCATGCGTGCAGAGCGCCTGGGCGGCCCGGATGCCATTTTTGTTGATCCGGTCCACATCCCGGTAAATTATGAACATGTCTACGCAAAAGACGTTCAGTAAGAATCGCTGTATTGACCTGTCGTTGCATCCTGTCTGGTGCGGACCGGCAATTTTCCGGCCCGCACCTGCAGGATGTATGACCGATTTGATAAAGGAAAAGAATCATGACACCTGACTATACCCTGAAAAATAACGTTCATATCGGTTGGGACAACTCGCTGGCGCCGGCTTTGAAAGTGACACCCGGCCAGATTGTGGAATTTGAGGCCGTTGATGCATCAGGCGGACAGCTCAATGCTTTTTCCACTGTGAAAGATGTCTCCGCCCTGGATTTTGACAAGGTCAACCCGGTAACCGGCCCTCTTTTTGTGGACGGTGCACAGCCTGGTGATGCCCTCAAATCACCATTCTGTCATTTACACCGAGCGGATGGGGCTGGACCGCGATTATCCCGGGTTTCGGCCTGCTTGCTGACCGGTTCGATTCCCCGGCCATTCATATCTGGGAATTTGACACATCGCCCGGTGCCATTGCAGAATTCAAACCCGGCGGCAGGGTCCCCACACAGCCTTTTCCAGGAACCATTGGGAATGCACCGGCAGACAAGGGGGCCCACAGTGTTGTCAACCCCAGAAATGTGGGCGGAAATATGGACACTCGAAGCCTGTGTGAAGGCACTGTTTTGTATCTACCGGTAGCGGTGAAAGGTGCTCTATTTTCCATTGGCGACACCCATGCGGCACAAGGTGATGGTGAGGTCTGCGGCACAGCCATTGAAAGCCCCATGAATGTGGCCCTGAAGATTGAACTCACAAAAATGCCGGCTTGAAATTCCCAAGATTCACCACAGCAGGTCCTGTTTGCCGTCACATTGATGACAAGGCTATGAAGTCACCACCGGCATCGGTCCGGATTTGATGAAAGGTGCCATTGACGCCGTTGACCAAATGGTGGATCTGATCTCATCCAAGTACAAAATAAACCCGGAAGATGCATACATGCTCTGCAGTGTCTGTGCGGATCTGAGAATTACGGAAATTGTGGACATGCCCAATTGGGTGGTATCATTTAATTTTCCTAAATCTGTATTTGATTATTGATGCACAGATATCACACACCTGCATTCACCACCCAGGAGGCCTCTTCCAGCCCTATTCTCCGGGTGGAGGATTTTTCCCTGGGGTTTTACACGGAAAACGGTCCCATCACCGTTGTGGAAGATATCTCCTTTGAAATCCGAAAAGGATCGGTGTTAGGGCTTGTCGGCGAATCCGGCTGCGGCAAGAGTGTCACTGCCATGTCCATCATGCGCCTGTTGCCCGCCCCCCCTCGTTCATAAAAAGGGGCGGATTCTGTTTGAAGGAAGTGATCTGCTGTCCTTTAGCAACCAGGCCATGCGCAGGATACGGGGGAACAGCATCGGCATGATTTTCCAGGAACCCATGACCAGCCTGAACCCCTGTTTTCCATTGGATACCAGATCAAAGAGGTATTGAAGCTTCACCAAGGCCTGACTGGAAAAAATGCTGACCGGCGCAGTGTTGAGCTGCTTGACATGGTTGGAGTGAATGCGCCGGAAAGCCGTCTCAGCCAATATCCGCACCAGCTCTCCGGGGGTCTGCGTCAGCGGATGATGATCGCCATGGCCCTGGCCTGTAGTCCAAAGCTGTTGATCGCGGATGAGCCCACCACCGCGCTGGATGTGACCATCCAGGCCCAGATTCTGGACCTGCTCATTCACCTGAAGCAGGAGCTGGATATGTCTATTCTCATGATCACCCATGACCTGGGCGTGGTCGCCGAATTCTGCGATGACGTCTCAGTCATGTATGCCGGAAAATCGTTGAACAGGCGGATGTTTTCACCCTGTTCGACACACCTATGCATCCTTATACCCGGGGGTTGTTGACCTCCATCCCGAAAATCGGAAAAAAACCGGCATCTGACCACCATCCCGGGGATGGTGCCATCTCCGGACAACCGGCCGAAAGGCTGCTATTTTGCTGACCGGTGTTCCCGGAAAACAGAAATTTGTGACCAAAAGGCCCCGCTCCTCCAACCCTTTGAAACACCGGATCTCGCCTCCGGACATACCATTGCCTGCTGGAATTTTTATGATGAAAACACTGGTACTTGACGTAAAAAATCTAAAAAAACACTTTCCACTCAAAGGCGGTAAAGGAATTGTCCGTGCGGTAGATGATGTCAGTTTTCAAGTGTATGAAGGAGAAACTTTCGGCATTGTCGGGGAATCCGGCTGCGGCAAATCCACGCTGGGCCGCCTGATTCTGAGACTGATAAAAGCGGATCACGGAGAGGTCGTTCTGGACGGAATTCCTGTTCTCTCCCTTTCTCCCGGAAATCTGCGCAAGGCCCGGAAAAAGATGCAGATGGTTTTCAGGATGCCATGGCTTCTCTGGATGCCCGCCAGAAAATCGGCCGGATTATTGCAGAACCGTTGAAAGTTCATGGTATTGGCACCAAAGGCGAGCGCCTGGATACAGTTCGCCACCTGTTGAAAACCGTTGGTTTGAATCCGGAGGCCATGGACCGTTATCCCCATGAATTTTCCGGAGGCCAGCGGCAGCGCATCTGCATTGCCCGGGCAATCGCCCTCAATCCCAGACTTGTGGTGGCGGATGAACCGGTCTCTGCACTGGATGTCTCCATCCAGTCCCAGGTGCTCAACCTTTTGGTGGACCTGCGGGAGAAGCTATCGCTGTCCTATGTGTTCATCTCCCATGATCTGGCGGTGGTGGAGCATATCTGTACCCGGATCGGTGTTATGTATCTGGGCCAAATTATCGAAACTGCCCACACTGAGTATCTATACGCCAATCCAACGCATCCTTATACTCAGACACTGCTGTCTGCCATTCCCCGTCCGGATCCACATAACCGGGACAAAAAAAGGATTATTCTTCAGGGAGATCTTCCCAATCCGTCCAATGTACCCCCAGGATGCCGTTTCCACACGCGATGCCCCTATATGATGGAAATCTGCCGAAAGGAAATCCCGCCGGCATATGTAAAAGAAACGCCGCTCGGCCCGCACATCACTCATTGTCACAAGGGATTTGAAAAATAGGCGACTGCCAGCCCGTCAATGAGCTGACGAATTTCACCTGAGTTGGATAATGGAAAGCCGTATTGTGTCAATATGGCTCAAGCGGCCAGGTCCTGGATCTGCAAAAATATCAGGTCTTTCAACTCGTCCACCGAAAGATGGGCATATTCTTCAAAGGGGATAGGGCGCCCGATCCGAACCCGGACCGCCCCCGGGGTGATAATGAATCCTCCTTTTTGCTGAAACTCGTACAGCCCGCTGACGCCAAAGGGAACCAGAGCGGTCTGTGCCGTCCTGGCCAGATGGAACGGTCCTTTTTTGAATGGCCCCAGTTTGCCGGTTCGGGTCCGGTGCCCTTCGGGAAGAATTACAATGGAAAGGCCGCTGTCCAGGGCCTGTTTTGCCAGCGCCAGGCTTTTTCGGGCTTGTTCCGGATTTCCCCGTTCAATGGGGATACAGCCCCATTTCCGGATCAGATAGCCCCATACCGGAATCCTGAAATGACGGGCCGCCTCCACCCCGGTGAAGGTCAGGGGAATGGCCGCCGGGATGACAAACAGGTCAAACAGGCTCTCATGGTTGCCCATGAGCAGGTAGGTCTGGTGCGGGTTCAGAAGATCCTGACCCGTCACTTTCAGCCGGATGCCCATGATCCGGATCAGCACTGAAAACAGCCGCCGGGCCAGGCGAAAAGTCACGGTTCTTGGCATAAGCATGAGGCTGACAGACAGGACACAGAAAGACATCAGGAAAAGGATCGTGCCGACAGACCAGCGATAAAGGGAACCAATCGTTTTCACAATGTGGTTCCCTTTTTAAGCATCTGGTCACAGGCCATGCTTTTTTAATTTCCTGACCAGGGTGGACTGGCTCAGACCGAGAATTTTCGCCATTTTCCGGGTGGTTTTGTGGGTTTTTCGGATGGCGTTCAGAATATTGTACTCCGTCTGGTCCAGGATCGCGTTCAAACCGGCTCTGGAGAAAGAAGGACGCGATCCGGTGGCCAGCTCCCGGATGGTGTCCACCAGGGTGATCGTATCCTCTCCGGAGTTGATGAGTATTCTTTGAACCACGTTTTGCAGCTCCCGAATATTTCCCGGCCATTCATGCTCCACCAGGTACTGAAACGCCATTTGTTCCATGGTTTTATTCAGCTTGAAACGGTCATTGTATTTTCGAATGAAATGTTCGGCCAGTGGAATGATGTCTTTCTTCCGCTCCCGGAGAGGAGGAATTTTTATGGGAAATACATTCAGGCGGTAAAACAGATCTTCCCTGAACCGGCCCTGTTCGATCATCTCTTCGAGGGAACGGTTCGTGGCTGCAATGATTCTCACGTTGACCCGAATCGGCTGTGTTCCTCCGACCCGGTATATCTGCTTTTCCTGAATGGCTCTCAAAATTTTGGCCTGAAGCTCGGTCTTGAGTTCCCCGATTTCATCAAGGAAAAGGGAGCCGTTATGGGCCAGCTCAAAAAAGCCCTTTTTTCCCTGGACGCTGGCACCCGTAAAAGCGCCCTTTTCATAGCCGAACAATTCAGATTCCAGAAGGCTGGCAGGGATCGTACCGCAGTTGATCTTAACCAGGGGTACTGGTTCCGGTCACTGGCCTTGTGGACGATATCCACGATAATTTCCTTGCCCACACCTGATTCGCCGGTGATCAGGGTGGTACAGTCATACTTTGCCACATTCACAGCTGAAGCCAAAACCCTCTGCATGGGCTTGGACACAAACACATAGTCATCCCGGCTGTCCTTGAGGATGTGCGATAAAATCCGGTGGTCCGGGTAAGTTTCCTGACGGATCCGGGGGGGTCTGATTCTCCGGGTCGTAAAGCCGTCTGAGTTGACGGGTCAGTGCCGGACAAGTGTCCAGAAGTGAAGCGGTAAAGTCGGCATGGCCTTCCAGAAAACCGGTATAGCCGATAATGTTCAGGTCCTTGCCCATGCTCTCCGATGTCAGTGCCGTGATTTTCTGACTGTTGGCCAGACTGGCGAAAAAAATGGTTCCCCGGTTCCGTGTCATAATCAGGCTGAGCATTTCACTGCCGGACACTGCCATGCAGTTGACCGTGAGATCAAAGGATCCTTGCAGATCTTTAAACCCATCCTGGCTGGACAGATTTTTAATGGCACCGATGGTGTCCAGGGCATCACAGCAAAAAACCTCGTCGTAGATACCCGTCTTTTTCAGGTCTTTTCTGCTTTCGCTAGATTTGACGATTCCGGTAATTTTGCCGGTATTACCGATTTTGTGCCGGGCCCCGCAGGCGCAAAGCAGACCCAGTTTTCCGTTTGCGCCGATAACAAGGAGATGGTCCCCTGAATTGGCCAGTTTCCAGGTCTGCCTGGGAGCCCCGGCTTCGTCCATCACCGCGATGAGCAGTTCCAAGGAATATTTTTTGTTGAGCTGACCGGGGCTGATCTTGAGCAAAGGCATTTGATCAAAAGGATCGCTTTGCCCTGAACCTTGAGCTGACATGAAAACGGGTTGATTTCGTCAATTTGATCCAGCCTCAAGGGGGTGAGAGAAAGGGATGCAAGGGTGATGACATGGTCTCCGACACTTAAATTGAAAGGATTGGGATAAGACTTCCCGATCTGTTTGATTTTTCCGTACAGAATGCCGCCTGTTCCGGTGATGGGATTCTGAAGTTTTCCCCTGGTTGAGACGATTTCCAGGAGCCTTTTTTTCACTGCTGCCAGATTGCCGTCCACTGATGTGAGAATCTGGTTGAACTGGTGGTGTTCACATGGATGATCTCCACATCGACGAGAATTTCGTTCTCATGCACGGCCATGGTGTTATCCAGTTTCCAGGCGGGCTGAGGGAAACATTTGGCCGGTTCCAGCACCCTATGGCAACCGAATTCAAGCAACTCAGGCGGCTCCGTATTTCTGTAGGCGGTGTTAACAAAATGCGGCGCTTCACCCTGCCTGACGACAGGGGCATCCATTGAATTCAAAGCATAGTTTACGGTGCCGGGGATGTCAAGTTCAAAGCCGTTGAGCGGTTTTGTCATGTTCTTAAAGGTGCAAGATTCAGGATTTCCCTGGCCTCGGCTGGAGAAGCCAGGGCCGGCCCAGTTCATTGGCGATGCGGATCACCTTGCTGACCAGTTCTCCATTGCTGGCAGCAAGAGTGCCTTTGGCAATATACAGATTATCTTCAAATCCGACCCGGGCATGACCGCCCATGACGATGGCCAGGGCTGCCATGGGGATCTGGTGGCGGCCGATACCGGCCACCGACCAGGTGGCGCCCGACGGCAGGCTGTGGACCATAAAGGCCAGATCTCTGGCGGTGGCATTGATCTGGACCCCCATCACCAGGTCAAAGTGCATGGGAGAGAGAATGACTCCTTTAGAAAACATTTTAATGGCTGTATCGATCATGCCTTTGTCAAAGACTTCAATTTCCGGTTTGACATTTCTTTGTATCATGATCCGGCCAAACGCTTCGATCGTCTTGTCAGAGTTGACAAACACCTCGTCTCCGCCAAAATTGCAGGTACCGCAGTCCAGGGTGGCCATTTCAGGGTGATCAAGCCCCACTGACGGTTCCGCCACTTCCGTCGGCTGAAGCCTTTCCAGGTCGGTCATGCCCACAGCCCCGCCAGTGGAAGGCTGAATGATCACATCAGGACAGCGTTTGCGGATGGCATCAATGGCTGTTTTGAACCGTTCCCGGCTCTGTGTCGGAGTGCCATCATCCTCACGGACATGAAGATGAATGATGGATGCGCCGGCCTGGTAAGCGGATTCGGCTTCCATGGCAATTTCCTGGATCGTATAAGGCACATTTGGGTTCTGATCTTTGGTCACTTCCGCGCCGCAGATGGCAGCTGTTATGATTAGTTTATCCATTCGTGAGGGTCTCTTTCAAAAAAATGGGGGTTGGTCAGTGCTTAATCCGCTGATTCGCCTTCGGGGTGACACAGGTACCCACGGCCCTGCAGACAATGACGGGTTCATCCAGAAGCTCAGCGGCGGATTCGCTGAGATCTCTCCGACAGGTGATCACCTTTCGGGCGATAAACGTCATTTTTCTGGATGTGTTACCGGTGTCCATGATCTCTGCTTCCGCTTCAATGTAATCTCCGGCATACACCGGGGCCAGGAATGTCACCGATTCATACCCGGCAAACAATCCTTCGTCCCCGTCATAACGGATGAGCAGTTCCGTGGCCAGGTCCCCAAACAGGTGAAGCATATGGGCGCCGTCAACCAGAGCCCCCCGTAATGGACATCTTTGGCGCTCATTCTCACTCTTATCATCGCTTTTTCCATTTCAGCATCCTTGATTGATGATTGTTTAATAGAAGTTAAATGCGCTATGCCTTGAACAGCACCCGGGAAGCCACAATGCAATTTCCGGAAACATCATAACGATGGCCAGACCCAGGGCCTGGATGATGATGAACGGTATCACCGACCAGTAGAGGTCAGCCATGGAAATGCCGGGCGGGACGACCCCTTTCATATAAAACAGGTTCAGTCCATAGGGCGGAGTGATGAACGCCATCTGCATGTTGATGACGAACAGGGTGCCGAACCAGATGGGATCAAACCCGAACCCCTTGACAATGGGCAGGTACAAAGGAATGGTCAAAAACATGATGGCCGTGTCATCCAGAAACATTCCCAGGAAAAAGAAGGAGATCTGCATGAAAATTAGGACCCCCCATTTGCCAAGCCCCATGGATTCCAGAGCGGCCTGAACCAGATCTGAAGCGCCCAGTCCCGTATAGATGGCCCCGAAACAGACTGCTGCAAGGGCGATCCACATGACCATTGCCGTGACGGAAGCGGATTTGTGAAGGGATTCACGAATCATGGTCCAGGTCAATTTTCTTCTGGTGGCGGCAGCAATCATGGCACCGATGGCACCGATCACCGAGGCTTCGATAATGGTGGTGATGCCGAAGATCACACAGCCGATGACGCTGAATATAATAAACATCGGAAGAATCAGCGCCTTTAAGCATATCAGTTTTTCCCTGAAACTGACCCGCTCCTCAACAGCCAAAGCCGGAGCCAGGCCGGGTTGAATATAGGCTCTGACCAGTATATAGACAATATACATGGCCGCCAGAATCAGCCCCGGAAACAGGCCGGATGCAAACAGTTTGGCTGCCGATTCCCTGGCTACAAATGCATAGACCAGAAATGGGATGGAGGGAGGAATCAGCAGCCCCAGTGCCCCGCCTGCCTGAATCGTGCCCGTTGCCAGGTACTTGGAATAGTTGCGCTTAAGCATGGCCGGCAGGGCGATGAGTCCCATGGTAACGGTGGCTGCCCCGGATATTCCCACCATGGAAGCGATGATGGCACAGACAACCACCGTCCCCGCACCCAGCCCGCCCCGGAGGCCCCCGGACCATTTATAGATCGCCTCGAACATCTCATCGGCAATTCCTGATTTCTGAAGAATCAGACCCATGAAAATGAACAGAGGAATCGCCGATAGAATAAAGACATTCATCAGTCCGTAGGTGGGGTATATCATCATGGACAACCCGCCGGTCCCCCACAGAAAAAAGGCAAAAACAATACTGATGGAACCGATAACAAAGACCACGGGAAGACCCGTTGTCAACAGAACAATCAATACAGCGAACATCAGAATAGTGGTCAGGCCCATACTCATGGTCTATTCTTCCTCCTGAATCAGATGGGTTCCGGACAGTGCAAAAAACAGGTCTTTGATAAAATTGCTCAGGGCCTGCATGAAAAGCAGAAAACAACCGAACGGAAGCATGAATTTATAGGGATAGACGGGAGGGCCCCAGACACTGGTTGAATGCTCCAGGCGCTGAATGGAAGGCCAGGCGAATTCCCAGCCTTTCCATATCAGGACAATACAGAAAATGGCGGTAAGAATGAAGGTGGCCGCGTTGACCCGGGCCTGGCTCCGGGGAGACAATTTTTCAATAAAGATATCCATTCCTACGTGTTCCCGGTTTTTCAACGTCATGGCGCCTGCCAGAAGAAAATAACAGCCAAACGTCATCTGGCCGAACTCATAAGCCCATGTCGTGGGTTTGTTGAAAAAATACCGGCAGACAATTTCAATGGACGACGTTACCAGCAGAATCAACATGGTATAGCTGGTCAGCTGCCCGATGCTGACAGAAATGGAATCCACTGCCTTCACAAATACCCTCAATCCTCTCATGAAAACCACCTTTTCGTTTCAGGCTATTTCAGGTAACCGACTTCCCGCATGTAATCTTCCATCATTTCAACAGCTTGTTTTGCATAGGGACCTTTGGCAGCCACATCTTTGTAGAATTCCCGGGCTTTTTCCGCAATGGCATCCACCAGGGCCGTGTCCATTTCCACCACTTGGAGCCCGTTTTTCTCCATCATGGCGCGGCGTTTGGCAAATTCCAAATTCCAGTTGACGGTCTGGAGAAACAGGTTTTCCACCTGGGTCGCCATATCAAGAATGGTCTGCAGGTCTTGGGGCAGGGACTGGTATTTTTTCAGGCTCATGATCAGGTTCTGGTTGGCCGGGTTGAAACTCGGAATCATATAATAGGGCGCCACTTCCTGGAAGGACATGGACTCAGCTGCCACAGAACCGCCGTAGATCACCCCGTCCAGCTGTCCTGACGAAATCATCAGATACACTTCACCTGCCGGAAAATACTGGGCCGATACCCCCAGTTTGCCAAGAACCTTGCCGATATTGGGAACGGCGCGGAGTTTGAGCTTCTTCAGATCCTCAAGCGTTCTGACAGGGGTTTTGGCCATCAGGTATGCAAAATCAACCATTTGAGGTCCCAGATAGTAGACACCATGTTCTGCATAGGCTTTTCGGCACAGTTCCAGGTAACCGCGCTGGTAGTAGAATGTGTTCACATCCGTGATGGTTCTCAGCGCAAACGGCAATACGCCTTCAGTGGCGCCGATAGGAATCACATCCGACCAGTAACCGCCTGCACCGCCTGCGATGTCAATCGTTCCTGTGGCACATGCCTGCATCATCTGATCATCCGGCACCAGCTGCCCGCCGGAGAACGGCTGGATAATGAGCCGTCCGTCACTGGCATTTTTGCAGTAATCGATAAATGGCTGATACTGCCACATCATATCCGGGCCGAACAGAATCTGCATCCTGAGCTTGTAAACTTTTTTCTTTTCGGCCATGGACGGGGCCGCACACACCAGTCCGATTGCCAGCACACAGGCCAGGATGGTAAAAAAGAAACGCGATTTCTTTAACATGAAACATCTCCTTTAATAAAGCGTTGCGATTTCATTTACAGGCAGAAACCCCTGCGGCAACTGCCTACCCTGTAAATTTTTGTTCAAAATATCCTCTCAATCCCGGGTGTTCCCGTATGACCTGGAAAGCGATCTCTGTATGGCCCGGATAATAGCCGTTTCCGATAAGCATCCGCGTTGGTTTTCGAATGCCTTCCGCTCCAAGGGAGGCTTTGGCAAAATCCGTGCTCATACTGAAAAAATAGACCAGTCCCCTGTCTTGAGTCAGAAGTACCGACGTGACTTCCGTTTCCGGCACATTGACGCAGTTGACGGTAAAATCAGCCAGTTCATCCCCCATGATCTGCTGAAACTGCGCCAGTGTTTTAATGGATTTCTGGCATCCGCACAGATGACACGGTGTGCCAGATGAAGATCCCGAACGGTTTGGCACTTGGCTGCATCATATTCCAGGCACACCACTTTTCCCAGAGGGTAAACCCGGTCCATGGCCTCCTGAAGGCAGAGAAGCCCTGCCTTGCCGGCACCCAGCACAACCACGGTATCTCCCGGACGGGCATTGACTCTGACCTGGGCCGGTGCACCGGCCACATCCAGTACCGCCATGGCCAGTTTTTCCGGCAGGTCTTTTGGAAGCCGGGCATAGATGCCGCTTTCAAAAAGGATGGCCGTTCCTTTGACCCGTATCTGATCCGTTTTCAGGTCTATATGGTAGATCGCTTCCAGCTTCAGTGGGGTCAAAGAAAGCGAAACCATCGTAGCGATGTGATCGCCTGGCCCGATGTCCGTTGCGTTTTTGAACTGATCACCGATTTTACTGACCCGGCCGATTAGGATTCCGCCTGATCTGGTTACTGGATCCTGAAATTTCCCCTGGGTTTCAACCAGATCGAGTATCATTGTTTTCATTTTTCCGATGTCATCATGGCAGGCCTGCCTGATGCGGTTGAAGGCGGTGGATGTCGGCTGGAGCGCAATGACATCGATGAGAATTTCATTGGGCAGAACTGCTGAATCCGGGTCAAGCCGGCTAGCTGCCTGGGGCAGAACGCCTTCAGGCGCTATTACACGATGACTGCCATATCGGTCAGACTTCACTCAACACCCCCGATTCAAGCGATTCACAACTCAATTAGTGTCTACTGTTTTTTTTCATGCCGTCGCCAGCGGTAAGTACCACAGGATCATCAAGGATATTTGCATTTAGTGTGCCAACAGAAAATAAGTCAAACCCGACAAATACAACATTTTATTTCTTATAATTTCAGAATATTATATTTTTTTCTGGCGAATCGGAAAAATCGGAGCAGAAAGAGGCGAACCATTTTTGGTTCGCCTCTGTTTCCCGAGTCGATTATGAATCAGAAAGAAAGGGTTCTCTGTGAACTAACCCAGCGCCGCAGCAAGCCCATCAATGAGCTGCCGAATCTCATCTGAGGTGGTGTAATGAAGAAATGACAGCCGGAGCGCCCCTGTTTCAATGGGGATGTTCATGCCCAAAAGCGGACGCACTCCATAAAAATGTCCCTGCCCGGTCATCAGCTTTTTGTCTGTCAGGACGGCAAAGACCGCATCAATGGACCGGTTTTTCGGCACAATGGAAACGGTGGGAGCCCGAAGTGCAGGGTCATCCGGGCCGATGATCCGGATATCGGTGCGCTGCTTCAGCCAGTCCATCAGGATTTTCAGCAGGGCGGTTTCATGATTCTGAAACAGCTGTTTGAGCTGCCTGCCTTTTTCAGCCGGATCAGCGGGTTCAGAGAAATGATGATCATACACATCGTCTAGGTATTCTGCCACCCCGGCGACAGCGGCGATCTGGGCATGGTCCGGACCGGCAGGCATCATTTTTTGCGATCGAGAAAGGCGTTGAAAAATGGCCCTGGTTGGGCAACGCATCCATGATCGGCTTTTTGATGGTCATCAATCCCAGGTGAGGCCCCCAAGTCTTATACAGGGAAAACAGGTAAATGTCGGCCCCCAGAGATCCGATATCCGGCAGGCCATGGGGCGCGTACGCCACGCCGTCCACCACCACGCAGACATCCGTGACGGCCTTGGCTTTCTTGACAATGTCGGACACGGGGTTGACATGACCCACCACGTTGGAGCAATGGGGGAAGGCCAGCAGCCGGGTTCTGGGAGACAGCAGGTCGTCCAGATCTGCCGGATCAAGCATGCCGGTTTCCGGATCTACGCCCCACTCCCTGACCGTGATCCCGGTGTTTTCAAGCCGCCGCCAGAATCCTGCATTGGATTCGTGATCCTGGGCCGACACAATGATTTCATCCCCTTTGTCCCACATCTCGCGAAAAGCATGGGCCAGCACATACAGGTTCTGGGTGGTGGACGGACCGAACTGAACTTCGCTTTCATCCACATTGAGCCAGGCCGCCAGCCGGGTGTAGGCGTTATCCATGGCGGCGCCGGCCTGCCGGGATGCCGGATAGTTGTAGTAAGGCTGTACCTTGGTCCGGGTGTAATAGGTGTTCAGAAGATCGATCACCTGGCGGCAGGTGTAGGAACCGCCGGCATTTTCAAAAAACGCCCATCCCTTCAGCGATGGTTCTTTAAACGCGGGGAACTGGCTTCTGATAAAAACCGAATCCAACAGTGTCATCAACAACTCCTTTCTGGTTTATACAGGATCATGGGATTAACCCTGATTTTTTTCAGGAAGTTCCGGCATGAACCGGGTACTGATCCATGCCAGGAGCAGATAAAAAATGCACAGGCCCCACATGCCGGGCCACTCGTTCATGACATGGCTGAAAGATGCGCCCATCTGGACCATTCGCAGGCCATGAGAATCCGGAAATCAGCACCGCAATCATCGAACTCCAGACAAGCATGATGCTGGATGAGTCCCGGTTTTTGAAGAAATCGGCCAGAAACGACCCCATCAGGACCACGGACAGCAGGAACACAACCATGTCAAAAATGTCCGCCTGCAGCGGAAAATCCCGGATCTTATACACAACCCCGTAAAAAAACAGACGTGAATCAGGCACAGTGCCATGCAGGCAATGGTCCGGCCCAGGATTCTAATCATGGGGCCTCCCTCCAGCGGCATCCCCGCCAGCGGAAGGATGACGTCCACAAATGAGAATGCGCTGCTGTACCGGTTACAGGCCCATCACCCATAAAGGTTCAAATCAGGATATATTTTTTCAGCGCATGCCGGGCAGATACCGTGGCTGAAATCAGCCTCAGAATATTTCTGAAGGTATTCTTCAAGCTGATTCCAGTAGCCCTTATCGTCACGTATTTTTTTACAGTGAGAGCAAATCGGGACAATACCTTTCAAAGTTTTAATCTCCTTGAGCGCTTTTTGAAGCGCCTTTATCATTTGGTCACGCTCTGCTTCAGATTGTTTGCGGTCGGTGATATCCTGAAAAGCCCCTTTCAACTTTACGGTCCTGCCGTTGACGACCTCTGGCTGACAGATGCTGCGTGTCCATATGTGATTGTTTTTAGCGGTGATGAGACGTATCTCAATGTCGTAAGGTTCACCATGCTCAAGGGCCCTTTGAACCGCTCGAGATAACAGTTCCTGATCATCGGGGTGGTAAAAGTTAATCGCTTCGGTAAGGAGTGGTTTGTAGTCAAACGGGACCTCGTGAATGCGATAGGTTTCCTCTGTCCAGCTTACCGCTAATGTTTCCGTGTCCAGTTCCCAGCCGCCGACACGAGCCAGACGTCCGGTGGCATCAAGGAGTGACTTGCTGTCAGACAATTGCTTTTGGGTCTGATGCCGTTCAGCGATTTCAATTTGCAGTTGTTTGTTCGACTCCGCTAATTCACCGGATTTCTTGTTAATATCTTCTTCCAGTCTCTGAGAGGTGATACTCAGAAGACCAAATGCAATGAACAGATTGCCGACGGTTGCAATGGTGATTGATCCGCCTTGAATGATACCCGTTGTCATAAAGTTGCTGATCCTGTCCTCAAAGACCAGGGTCAAAACAATTCTTGAGCTCAACCACAGGGCGTTGAATAAAAACGCGGTTGAAAGCAGCAAATTACTTTTGTTGAGTAACAATCCGATTTTTCTGTGGGAAATATAAAGGCAGCGCAGACAAATGAACATCACCACAGTGGAAATGATGATAATGCGAATCGTTACGCTTGGGAAAATGTAACTGAAATAACAAAAGGTCAAAATCACGGCCACAACAAGAATAATATCTATGCCGGTGTGTTGCTCACTGTTCGCAAAATCATTCATCCCCCGGGCGAGGAACACATAACAAATGACAATAAAGGCATTTGCCAGGACAACGGTCATATAATCAGGAAGCATGCCCCGCAGTCCTAAGAGAATAAATCCTGCAAAATTGAACAGAAAGGCCAACGTCCACAGAAAAAAACCGGGGTAGGTTTTTCGATATTTATAGGTATAAGCTAGGAAAATAATAAAGCTTGCTGATAAAAATGCCACAGAGTAAAGATAAAGTGCGTATGTCCAGAAATGGATCCATTGGTCGTTCAACATCTTTGTTTAGAGGTGATCGGCGGTTTCTCTTTTTCAGTCACTATAGTCATGTCCATCTTTTATCACAACCACAAAAGGCCTGTTCAGGATCAAAAATCAATAGATGATTTTTTGATGGTCATCAGCCGGGTGAATTGTTTCAGGTATCATTACAACTTGAGAAGGCATCTTTAGAATGCAGATTCATTTCTTTAAAAATGATACATAGGGGGCTTCCGTGAAGTGCCGCACATCCCAGATCCGGAGTATTTTCACAAAATCTCCACTCCGGCTTCGGCCATTGTTTCGAGCGCCGTCCGGGTGGTGTCCGGAGACACGCCGCGGCACAGGTTCCGGATGAGTCTGACCCCGTATCCCAGGGACCTGGCATCCATGGCCGTTGCCCTGGCGCAGTAATCCGTGGTCAGCCCGAACAGGATGAGATCCGATATTCCCCGGGATTTGAACACGACGTCCAGGCCGGTATCATGGCCGCCGTCATCAAAAAACCGGAATAGGAATCATACCTGGGATCCATCCCTTTTTTCACGATCGCCTCAAACAGATCATTGTCCACCAGCACTTGGGCATTCGGCGTATCCTGGACACAGTGGGGAGGCCACAGAATCTGATCTGTGCCGTTGAGATCTATGACATCAAAAGAGGCATGTCCCTCATGCCGGGTCACAAAAGAGATATGGTCGGCCGGATGCCAGTCCTGGGTGGCAAACACGGGAAATCCCAGGGATTTAAGCCGACGGGTTTCCGCGGTTACCTGATCCAGGTAGTCCTGACCCGTGCCTTCCACTGCCAGGCTGCCCTGCCTCAACTGGGTAAAATCTCCCTGAACGTCCACCACCAGAACAGCGGTATGGTCTTCTTTTCTGTCTATCATCGGAAAACCCTCCTCCTGATTATTCAATATTTTTAGTATTAATCTGGCAATTATCTACATGGCCTATTTTAAAAGGAAAGACCTTTAAATCATAGGAGATATTACCACGAGATAATCGGCTATTTAATTGCCGGTTTAATATATGATTTTTAATACAAGGTTTCAACTGTATTCCCTGCCAGCAACGGATTTCGGGCCTTTTTCTGCCGGTGATGCAATGAACCAGGGACAATCCTCCCGAATTCGACGAGATTGTCGAACCATGCGTTAAATGTCGAATCCGATCCATTTTCAGATCTGAAAAAAATATTTTAACTATCTGATTTCAAACAAATATTTTAAAATCACTCCCTTGGCACACTTTGTGGTTAAACTCATGATCAAGATGTTGAAACGCTGCATCAATAAACATTTATGAATGAAAGGAGAATCGGAATGAAACTGACATCGCATTTGATCAAAGCGGTCCTTGTCTCGGCAGTACTTGTCGTGATGGCTGTCCCTTCTTTTGCCGGCAAGGACACGGTCCGGGAGATGGCACAGGCAATGGCCCGGGTACCGGCGACTGCTCTGCCACCTGAGAGTAAAACACATCGGTTGAAGCTGTCATTGCGGCGGCTTCAGCCGATATCAGAATACCTTCGGAATCTCCCCGCCCTTTTTTTCATGCTGCCGCCGCCTGCCTTTCGAAGGGACGTCGATGTCCCTGACCGCCCGGATCCTATTCAGCAGATTCACCCATACAAACTCATTTAAATTGGTGAAAAACCATTGTATCATAAACGATGACAGAAAACTCACGGCAGGATCGGCCATGAAAAACATCTTCAACCAACCAGGTGACTGTTTGTTCGTATCCAGAAAGATATTCATATTGTATCTGCCACTGTTCGGGTGTCTGTTCCCTTTTTCTGCTTCAACTGAGCAGGTTGTTTCAGGCCAGGTGATCCATATGAGTGAAACTGAGTATGAATTCCAGATAAGCCCCGGCAATGGTATGTCTGACAGCACACAGAAAAAACCGCAAATTGTTGTCCGACTCTCGAAACGGTATTTTCAGGAGCGGGGGGGGGATGTCAGGGAACTGGAACATCTGATCCAGCGCCTGAGCACCCTGGTACGGGGCAATGTGATTCGAAGGGATGACCTGCCTGCGGAGATCCTTGAAAAACGACCGGATTCCGGTTTGCTGGAGTAACGCCTGGCCGGCCTGGAAAACAGATGGTGATTTCCGCACTCAGGTCCCATGACTGGGTGCAGACACAGGCGGCGGAGTCCCTGGGCATCAGTGAGCGGGTTCTGAGATACAAGATGAAAAAGCCGGAATTACCCCGCCTGGAAAACAGGAGGGGCATTATGGCGATTGAATCGGGTGGAACCGGATTGTGGGTTGTTTTCTGCCGGTGATGCACCGATACGTATCTCTGGGATAGCCTAAGGCCACGGCAGCATGAATGGTTTCCGAATCCGGGATTCTCAGTTTTTTCTGGATGGTGCGGTCCGCACCCATTGCCGCCACGGCATATCCGATCAGGCAGGTACCCAGACCCATGGTGTGGGCAGCCAGCAGGATGTTGCCGGCGGCCAGCAAAGCGTCTTCTTTAGGGCAAGAAGCCCCGGGGGATGACCCGATGAGGATAACCGCAGTCGCACCGTGGAAGAGCCGGTCCCGGTTTTCCGTCTCCATCTGTTCGATGGCGGTTTTGACGGATTCATAATAATTTTTGTAATAGTGATCCAGGGTTCGGGCACCCACCAGGGCCAGGGCTTTTCTCAGCAGGACATTTTCCGCTTTTCTGTTCAGCCCCTTGAAAAAATCCTTGACCGCGTTTCCCAGGAACAGAACCTCGGATCGGGAGGTCAAACAAGTAAAGGTCCAGGCCTGGGAATTGGTGCCGGACGGGGCGAACACGGCCAGATGGATCAGGTCCCGGAGCGTTGCTTTGTCCACGGCCGTTTGTTTGTAGTTCCGGCAGGAACGCCGGGAGCAGATAAGCCTTGCCAGGTCCCGGGTGGGAAGGCCTTTGCCCGGGGGCAGCCAGGCCGGATCTATATCAAAGGTGGAAAAGTCATGCAGGCCCGGTTCCAGGGCCGGGATAGCAATGGCGCTTTCCGGACAGATCGCCATGCAGTGGCCGCAGACCAGGCAAATTGCCGTGTCCGGTACGGCCCGGGCTTTTCGGTTTTCCAGGGAAATGATGTCTGAGGGACAGACGCGGATACAGGTGCCGCAGCCCGTACATCGGGCCGGATCGATACTGACAGAATCATGTGTGACAGTCATTGGTGTCCTTTTTCCGGGGTGAATTGAACCAATTTTCCTCGTATTCAACTGTTTTATCCTATCTTGATGGGGTATCCAACTCATTTTTTAGACGTCGGACTGCCGGATTTGTTGAGCAGGTGGTTGTGTGTCTGTTAATAAAAGTGTATTTTATGATAGATTCAGGTAGCCTCTCTCCTATCAATCATTGATCTGGACAGGAATACCCGTCCCGGCAACGGAACAAATGCATAAGGATCCCGGCATGAATAAGTATCAGGGGTTTCAAATCAGATGGATATCAGCCGGATTTCGGCTGATTTGTGTGTGGATCATTGTGATGCAGGTCAGTTCTGCATCGGCCCGACCGGAAGACCTTCCGGTCAGAGACATTCAGGCACTCAAACAGGATCCCAGGGGGCCTTTTCAGTCCATCCAGTGGGTGTGTGCAAACGGCACTGTCCTGCCGGCCAAAAGCAGATGTCCCTCCCCGGGCGGCCGGCAGCAAGGCAAACTCAAAGACTGGGTGACCGGGTTGGAAAAAGAATCCGGCATCTTCCTGAACGTGGTTCTGGCCGGATCAGACCATCAAAAAGTATGGGATGATTCCGGGGCCCAGTCCCGTCTCAAACAGTATGCTCTGGTCCAGTTCCTGATCCAGGCGGACCAGGGATGGATTTACCGAAAAGCCCGATATTACAGGGGAGCGGTTCAGGCCGAGGACGAGAGCCGGTGGGGCGTGGACTTTCTCAACTGGCTGCTGTCAGATGCCGGTCGTCTGGAGACCCGGTTTTTCCAGATCAGGGAAGCCTGCCGGAGCCTCCCCCATTTCAGCGGCAACAAAAACCGGCTCCAGGCCATCCGGACTCTGTCAAAGACTCTGTCGGACGAGATACCGTCGTTTATGGCCCTGCGGATCAAAATTCACGGGCAGCCCGGATCCGAGGATTTGCAGGCGGTCAAAGACTTTGCCCGGGAAAATCAGGCCGCTTTGACTGCGCAGCAGATCACGCTGTTCTCCCAATTGCTGGAACAGATGAGCGCTGAATATGCGGTTTCCCCATCGGATGCCCTTGCAAAGCTTCTGGCCGCAGACCGTCTCAGACACCCTGCCTTGTCCGGGCCGGCGGAAGCCTTGGCCGTCTCTTCCAGTGCCCTCAGAAAAGGGACGGTCCTTTTTCCCGAAAAGATCCCAATCCGTTCCGGGACATGGCAGACCTGCTTTTGGCCATTCGGAGCAGTCTGAAGGACGTCAAACCCAAGGAACGTCTCGCCCTGATGGACGTGTCCCTGGGGCTGGAAAATATTCTGTTCGCCACGATCCGGAACTGGCAGCCGGACACTCTGGAAGAGTTGCTGGAAAAATGCCGAATACTTGTCCGGGCCGCGGCCGGAGCCGGATATCTAGAACCGTGGGAACTGGCAGCCGTTGAATCTCGCAGTCTCTGCCGAACCAGGAGACTATCCTGTTTGAACTGTTCCGGCTGACATCGGAACAGATCCGGCGGGCCGTGGATTGGGGGGTTGCCATGATCAGATCCTTTTATCAACCGGAAATCGCACGGTTTTCTGTTTTGGAACCCCTGGCCCAGGGCTTTCTGGACGACCGGATCCGTTCCTCCATCCTGCTGGGTCTGGGAGAGGCTGCCGCCCGGCTGACCGGCATTGTCCGCGCCGACACGGGTCAGACCCTCCAGCTGCCTGCAGGGATGACACCCTCCGGTATCCGGGGGCTTAATCCTGGACTGGCCTTCGGCATCCTGGAAGTGGTGGATGACCCGGAAGGGCCGGTCCAGACGGACCCTGAAAAAATATATGCCTTTAAAACAGTGCCGCCGGAGCTGAAACCCGTGGCCGGGATTCTGACTATTTCCGAGGGAAACCTGGTGTCTCATGTTCAGCTGTTGGCAAGAAACCTCGGCATCCCCAACGCAACCGTTTCTCCCCAAAGCCTGGAAGGTCTGACATCCTTTTCAGGACAGAGGCTTTTCTTTGCCGTGTCCCAAAAAGGAGGAGTGGTTTTAAAAACGGAGCCGGAGATGTCTCAGGAAGAAAAAACCTGGTACAGAAACAGGAAAGGAAACAGGAAAAATTCCGGGTTCCCGTGGAAAAAATGAACCTGACCCGGGCGGAACCGGTCCGGCTCAGCCGTCTCCGGGCAACGGATTCCGGAAAACTCTGCGGTCCCAAGGCCGCCAATCTCGGAGAACTCAAATATCTGTTTCCGGATTATGTGGGGGAAGGCATTGTCCTGCCCTTCGGCATTTTCCGGCAGCACCTGGACCAGCCCATGCCGGGTGAGTCCACCTCATACTGGTCCTTTCTGGCCCGGGCCCTGTCCGGAGACGATGAGAGCCATCGCCTCGCCGCCCTGGCCACACTGCGGTCCGCCATCCGGACCATGCCGTTTCTACCCGGTTTTGAAACCAGCCTGGATGAATTGTTCACAACGGCCTTCGGCAGGGAACTGGGACAGGTGGCCGTGTTCATTCGCAGCGACACCAACATGGAGGATATCCGGGAATTCACGGGGGCCGGCCTGAACCTGACCGTGTTCAATGTCAGAAACCGGGATGACCTGCTGCAGGGCATCCGGGATGTGTGGGCCTCTCCCTACAGTGAGCGCAGCTACCTGTGGCGGCAGAAATTCCTCAGCAACCCGGAAAATGTCTTTCCGTCGGTTCTGCTGCTACCCTCGGTCAATGTGGACCGGTCCGGTGTGGTGATCACCCACGGGTTGGTATCGGATTCTCCCGGCGATATTACCGCAGCCTTCAGCCTGGGGGCCGGCGGTGCCGTTGAGGGACAGACGGCGGAAACCTTCCTGATGCAGGCCGGGGGGGAAGATCTTCTCCTGAGTCCGGCCAGGGAAAGAACCTTTACCCGCCTTCCTTCGGAGGGAGGCATAGAAAAGAAGCCGGCATCCTTTCACCGTCCCGTCCTCTCCGATGCAGACCGGCTCAAGATCCGGGGCCTGGTGAATGAGATCAGACAAAAACTGCCGGGAACTCCCGGTATCGAGGGGGATGGCCCCTTTGATATTGAAATGGGATTTGAAACAGACCGGATCCGCCTTTTCAGGTCCGTCCCTTTGTGGAGAACCGCCGGGCCGGCCGGACCAGCTACCTGCTGAATATGGACCGGCAGCATACGGATCCCCAGACCCTGTCATTGAAAAGAAAGCTGTAACCATGAGAATCCATGCCGTAAAACACCTGGCCGTATTTCTTTTTGCCGTGTCCCTGAAAGCGATGCTGCTGCCACCGCAACTGGCGGATGCATACCCCACTGACGGATATGAGCGGACCGGAATCCGCCGGCTGGCCTACATCAGCCAGGTCATGGCCGGCACATTGAAAGGCACGCCGGTTCCCCCCGGGGCATTACTTGCTTCGGAACACATTTCTCTGACCCTTCTGAACCGTCCCCTGGATCTGTCATCCCCGGAACTGATGTCGGACAGCCGGTTTCAACAACGGCTGTTGTCCTTGTTCCCCAACAGGGATGAGAGCTACTCCGTTGCCGTGCTGGACATCACCCCCGGCCGGCCGGCCCGGATGGCCGCCCATCAGGCGCGTCGGCGGTTTCCCGTGGGAAGCGTCGGCAAGCTGGCCGTGGCAGCCGGCCTGTTCGCCGAACTTCAGCGGCTGTATCCGGAAAATCCGGACAAACGGCTGGCCCTGCTCAGGGAACGCATGGTCGAGGCCGGCCCGTGGATCGAAACCGACCACCACACCATCCCCGTGTTTGATCCGGATACCCTTGCATACACCCCCCGCCAGGCCCGTCAGGGGGACCGGTTCTCCCTGTTTGAATGGGCCGACCACATGATTTCAGCGTCCGCCAATTCTGCCGCCAGCACCCTGTGGAAGGAACTGGTTCTCATGCGCCATTACAAATCAGCTTATCCCCCGGACAAAGAAACGGAAGCCGCCTTTTTTTCATCCACATCCAGGGCGGAATTGTCGGACCTGGCCGCAGCCGTGGTCAATGACCCGCTGCAGGCAGCGGGCCTCACCCGGGAGGAGTTTCATCTGGGAAGCCTGTTCACGGCCCGGGGAAAACAGATGATTCCGGGGAAAGGCGACAGCCGGGCGACGCCGTTCGGACTTCTGAAGTTTCTGGTGGCCCTGGAGCGGGGCATGGTGGTGGATCCCTGGTCCAGCCTGGAGATCAAACGCCTGATGTATTCCACGGGCAGGCGGATCCGGTATGCCTCTTCCCCGGCCCTGAACCGGGCCGCCGTTTATTTCAAATCCGGCAGCCTGTACCGATGCGTTCCTGAACCGGGGTTTGAATGCAAAAAATATATGGGGAACCAGGAAAACGTCATGAATTCCGTTGCCATTGTGGAACATGGGGGAGATCGGATCTACCTGGTCGCCCTGATGACCAACGTGCTCAAAAAGAACTCGGCCGTGGATCACCAGACCCTGGCAACGGAAATCGACCGGATATTATCCGAATAACAGCCCTGCTCTGACGGGCGCGCTACACGGGAAAAAATTCAACTCCCGGCATCGGGGTTTCACCCTCCGCGACGTCAGGGTTTTCTTTCAGGCCGGAAAGAAAGGCCGGGAAACCTGCCGGTTTTTTTCAATGCGGCCCGAGCCATGTTCCGGACGACCCGGGACGGGCTGTTGAGCAGATCCGCCACATAGGGGATATACCTGTCGTCCGGCTGATGGGCCAGCAGGTTGAGGGTTTTTTGTTTTAAAAAGTCGTCCTGCCCCTGAAGCAGGGCAATATAGGAATCCTTCGGATCCGGATTCGGAATAGCCCTGCCCGTGGAAAATCCACCGTCCAGAATCGTCCCGGTTTCAACCATGGGCATGATAATGCGTTTCAAATCCATGTCCAGAAGGTTGTCCAGAAATTCCACCGCATTCAGACGCCGTTCTTTATCCGGGCTGCAGATTCCCTTATAGGCATTGTACACTTCCACAGGCGGATAGCTGAGTCCCAGCAGTCTGAATACCCGTTCAAGGCTCGCATCGAGCCGGATTTCCAGTCCCCGGATCAACTGCTCCCTGGCCCGGTCGGCGGCACCGCCATGTCCCGTCTCCATATGTTTCTGCGCATAGAGGGTGGTGAGAAGGTCCATGTATTCACCGGCCTCCCGTTTGATCTTGGGAATGATAAAGGATTTGTTGAAGGACAGGTCCCGGGATGAAATCCTGAGGCGGTTCAGGGCACGGATGATTTCATGCCGGATGCCCAGATCCGGCTGCATGAGCTGACGGGAAAGGATGTCCACGGCTTTCTGGGTGCCGGCCCCAGTGATGATCTCCGGGATATGCCGACGGATGGCATCGGCCATATAAGGATTGGACAGAGCCTGCTCCAGATAGTCCAGGAGCGGTTCGCCATGACATTTCAACGCGGTAACAGCGGCCTGTCTGTATATGACGCGCCGCCCGAGGAACGAGAGCAGTGCCCGGACAAACACAGGGTCCCTGATTTCTCCGGCCGCTTCAATGGCTGCAGTGACCACACCGGGATCCGTGTCTTCCATCAGCAGGGTCAAATAGGGGCGGAGGTCCTGGAGATCGCCGCCGGCGATGGCGGCGGCACAGATTTGTTTCAGAAACAAGGCCCGGCCCGTGTCCGCCAGTTCCCAGGCACCCAGCAGGGTTTTTCCACCAGCTGTCCCGGATCGAACACCTCCCGCAGACGTCTGTTATTCCGGGTTTCCCGGGCCAGGCAGAGCAGTGCGGCCCCCCGGACACGGACATCTTCATTTGCCAGAAATAAATGAATGCACTTCACGGGATCGTCTGACCGATGAAACAGGTACCGGACCGCCTCGGTCATCAGGGGATATTACCGCTTTTGATAGAATCCAAAGCCCTGCCAGACACGTCTGTTTTCCGTGAAAATAGAGCCGGGCCAGGGCTGCGGTGCGGATATCCGGGCGAGGGTGGTCCAACAGCCGGACCAGGCTGGGATCAAACACTTTATTGTGATATCCGGAGATCATCCGGAGCATGCGCAGTATCTGTGTTTCATCTGATCCGTCCAAAACGGCGATGATTCTTCCGATGAGACGGGTATCCTCCGGAATCGGGCCGGGGGGATCTTCCACAGTTTCTGAATCCGGTTTCAGCTTTTCGCTGAATGAACGGATATAGGCTTTTCTGACGCGGCGGATAAGCAGCATCCAACCGCCCACCAGGCAAAACAGCATCAGGCTGATGCCGACCGGTGGCATGTCCAGAAGATAGACGGACACGAGTAACACAAGACCGCCAATTCCGCCGGCCGCCGCATCCACAAACACGTCGATAAATGCCTTGGCCTGGTTCTTCAGGCTCCTGGGAATGGTGAGAAACAGCAGTTCCATGCCTGATTTGTTGATGGAGTTTTTAAAACAGCCTTCCCCCAGCCGGATCAGGACAGCCGGCCACAGGGCAGGATGCAAAAAAGTGGCAGCGGCACCGAGGAGCACGCCGGACGGCAGAAAGAACAGGGCCTTGCCCACGCCCATACGCTGGATAATGATCCGGGTGGCAAACACCTGAATCAGCAGGGAGAGAATATTGAGATTGGACATCCAGAAACCGAGAAAAGAGGCCAGCTGATCCGGATCGGTAATAACGGCCGACACGATGGCATTGAACTGATAATCCACCAGCCGGGCCGCAATAACGCTGAACGTCAATATGGCCGCCATCAACCGCAGTTGTGGGGATTTGATGATCCGGGGAAGAATGGATCCACTGCCGGACAGGCTGGGCGGATGATCCCGGTCCGCAGCCGGCGGGGCCGCCTCTGTCCCATACAGCCGCCACATTCGTTCCATGATCACCAAGCCGGCTCCCAGACAGCAGACCGCCGGGAATACCAGGTTCTGGCTTCCGATAACCGGGGCAAAGAACTTGGTGAGGTATCCGCCGGTAATGCCGCCGATAATGGCACCGGAACCGATAGGGCCGAACAGACGTTTGGCTTCCCTCACGTTGAAAAACAAGCCGGCAGCCAGCCAGAACTGGGAGGCGCAGACCAGGGTGATCAAACCGGCCCAGACAAGAAACATATACAGGGTGACGCCCCTGGCCCACTCAATATGGATGAATCCCCGGAATGCCAGCAGCAAGCAGATGGCGGATCCGAGGGTGATCCGCATCAGTTTTTCCAGGGAATGGGTTCTCAGCAGGGTGGAATACAGGGTGGACAGCAGTGCTGCCAGCACGGCGGTCAAAATGTAGACAAACGGAAGGTGCTGGGCGCTGAATTCCGCCAGAAACAGGGCCGTGCTCACGGGTTTGACCATCATCATTGCGGTGATGAGCAGCAGCAGATAACAGAACATCCAGGCGCACCGCCTGAACTCTCCTTCCCTGATATCGAAGACCTTCTTTGCAAGCCGGCGCAACGACCTGTCCAGCGGTCGAATGGTTCCTGCAGATGACGTCAAGATCTCAGCACGGCCTCCAGTTCAGGGATCAGTTTCCTGAGGATGGCCTCGCCTTTCTGGTCCTCCACCAGGGCCACGGCAATGTACCGCCTCCATTCAGGCCCCCACACCAGGATGGAGTCGGAATGCCAGGCTTTCCAGGTGCCGGATTTCCGGAACAAAAATGCCCGGGGGCCAGTTCTTCCAGGGTTTTGACAAACTTATGGTGAAGGCCGGGCCGAAAAAGGATGTCCAGCATTTCCCCGCTTTTTCCCGGCTGATCAGGTTGCCCATGGCCAGAAGATAGTAGAACCGGCAGACCTGGGTGGCCGTGGCGGCATGGCTGAGCCCTTTAATTGGCTCTGGAAGCCGTTTTCCCGAGGCGGCGTATTTTTTCCAACCCACAGTCCGCCGCCCCGTGTTTTATCATAAAACCTGTATGGCTTCTGGGTCAGGATTGACTGAATCCGTTCCATTCCCAGACGTTCGATGACACGGGTGGCAGCCCGGTTGTCGGATTTCCGGATCATCAGATGGAGATCATGGGTCAGCCGGGGGGTCTGTTCCACCAGCCCGAACTCGAAACAATGAAATGCGGCCAGAAGTATCGCGATTTTCGGCAGGCTGGCCGCATACATCATGTGATTTCCGTTGACCCGCGCAAACAGGACGTTGGATGGATCTGACAGGTCTACGAGCCCCACGGCCATCCGTTTTTCCAGGATCATTTTCCGCCAGGCCGGATTCCGTTCCAGCCGTCGGACCAGGCGCTGCTGGAGGCCGTCATCCAGCAGTTCCCGCAAAGGACGGACCTGGGCGGCCGGGACATCCAGCGGCAGGGGATGTTCAGAGGCAGCCGGGGCTTCCAGCCTGAAACAGGTGGAGGCCGCCAAGACCGCAAGAATATAAAGAATGCATTTCATTGGGGTATTGAAAAATAAATGGTTCATATGTTGGTTGATGTTTACAATGGCGGAGATCCGCTGTCAACAGATGAAATGTCCGTGCCGGTTTTCTGTGCCGGAACGCCCCCTCCCGTGAAGCGGCGGCTGCAAGACTTGACAAGAAAGGCCTGCTGGGCTATTCCGGGTGTTGTCTGGACAATGGATACTGATAACTGACGAATTCAAGGAGTGAGATTCATTATGGAAGGATATCCCATCCTGGTCACGGGACTGCTGATCTTTCTGGCCCGAATCTGCGATGTTTCCATCGGTACGATACGAACCATCATGACGGTTCAGGGACGGACCGTCTTTTCCTTTATACTGGCCATATTCGAAATCACCATCTGGGTGCTGGTGGCCAGCACCGTGATCAATCAGCTCAACGAAAAACCCATTTTGATCGTATTTTACGCGTTCGGGTATGCCACCGGAAATGTGGTGGGCATTCTGGTGGAGCGCAAACTGGCTTTCGGGATCATCATCCTGAAACTCCTCACGCGGAAAGCCGGGAATGAAATCACGGAATACCTCCGGTCAAAAGGCCAGCCCGTAACCGTTTTTATGGGTGAAGGCATGAAAGGACCGGTCAGCGAGTTGTATATCGCCTGCCGCCGCCGGGATCTGAAATGGATCCTGCCGGAGGTGAAAAAGATGGATAAAGAGTTGTTTTTCATCATTGAACAGGCCAGGGACATGAGCCGGGTTCTCAAGCCCTTGGCCACTCCGATGGGCGGCTGGCGCAGCATATTTAAACGCAAATGAAAAAAGGATAACAATGGATAACGTCAGCCATTTCACACGCATGATTCAGAAATTTATTGAACAGGATCCTGCCCGTGCGTCCCATCTCATGGAAAGCATGGACGCTTCCGAAGTAGCCCGCATTCTGCCGGCCCTGCCCCTGCAGACGGGTCTGCGGGTAATCCGCAGGCTTCAGGTAAGCTTTGCCGCAGCGGTGCTGGAGAATGCGGTCCGGGAGTATGTAAAATCCTTGATGCCCCAGCTGGATCCCCAGTTTCTGACCGCTGTGCTGATGCATACGTCCGAACATTTCAGAGAACAGATCAAGGAAGACATCACCCGGCCGGTTCGGGACCAGATCCGGGATCTGCTCACCTATCCTGAGGGCAGCATCGGCCGGATCATCACCACGGATTTCATTGCCTTTGACAAGGACATGCTGGTCCGGGACGCGGTGGCCAAAATCCGTTCACTGGCCAAAACGCGTTCCCCGGCTTCCTATGCTTATGTGGTGGACGAAGACCGCCACCTGGTGGGAGTGCTGAATATGCGGGATCTGATGATCGCATCCCCCGGCCAGACCCTGGAGTCTGTGATGCGAACGGATGTATTTTTCCTTCACAGCTTTACCGATATCAGGGAAGCGGCCGCCGATCTGTCCAAGCGGAAATATTTTGCCGCGCCCGTGGTGGATTCGGACCACTGCATCATCGGGATCATCAAAGCGGAACGCCTGATCAAAGGGGTCCAGGAGAACACCTCCCAGGACATCCAGCGGATGTTCGGCGCCGGCGGGGATGAGAAACCGTTCTCACCCCTCCTTTTTCCTTGAAAAAACGGTTGTTCTGGCTCCACATCAACCTGGTGACGGCCTTCATGGCCGCCGGGGTGGTAGCGGTGTTCGAGAGTATGATCGCCAAACTCACCATTCTAGCCGTATTCCTGCCGGTCGTGGCCGGACAGGGCGGCAATGCCGGGGCCCAGTCCCTGGCCGTGGTGATGCGGGGGATCGTCATGCGGGAAATTCCAAAGGGAAAAACCGGCCGGCTGATCCTCAAGGAGGGGGGCCTCGGGGCGGTGAACGGGGTGGTCATCGGTCTGGTCACGGCTGTGGTGGCTTGGCTCTGGAACGGCAATCCATTCCTGGGCCTGGTCATCGGCCTGGGCATGTTTTTCAATCTGATTTTTGCCGGACTTTCCGGGGCGTCCATTCCCCTGCTCATGAAAAAAATGGGCATTGATCCGGCCCAGAGTTCCAGCATCATCCTGACCACAGTGACGGATATCCTCGGCTTTCTGGCGTTTCTGGGATTTGCCGTGGTCTTTCAATCTTACCTGGTCTGATATTTCAACTGGACAACAAAAGGGGTTTCTGTATATCCTGTTGTTATCACTGACAATCACCTGCAACTATATGGAATTTATCGATGGCGGAATTTGATTATTGGAAACTGCTGGCAGGGGTGGGTATTTTTCTGTTCGGCATGCAGCTGCTGGAAACATCGGTGAAAGACCTGAGCGGAAAGGCGTTCCGCAGAATCATCCGTGACTACACCAACACCCGGCTCAAGGCAATTGCCAACGGAGTGCTGGTGACGGCCATTCTGCAAAGCAGTTCGGCCGTGTCCCTGATGGTGCTGGCGTTTGTGGGGGCCGGAATCATGCAGATGGAAAATGCCGTGGGCGTGATTATCGGCTCCAACATCGGCACCACCCTCACCGCCTGGATCGTTGCGACCGTGGGCTTCAAGATGAAGATCGAGGCGTTTGCCCTGCCGTTTATCGGCATTGCCGCTGCCGGCCTGGTCCTGTTCCGGCCCGGCACCCGAACGGCCCACCTGACCCGGCTGCTGATCGGGTTCGGCTTCCTGTTTCTGGGACTGGACTATATGAAAACCTCTGTGGAGCATTTTGCAAAGGATTTCGATCCCCAGCACCTCCGGAATCTGGCGTTGTGGACCTATCTGCTCATTGGAATCCTGTTGACAGCCGTGATGCAGGCCAGCGCCGCCACGTTTGCCATCACCCTGGCCGCCTTGAGCAGCGGACTCATGACCTTGAAATGGGCGCAGCCATGGTCATCGGTGCCAATATCGGCACCACGATCACCATTCTGCTCGGGGCCATGGGCGGATCACCCCCAAAAACGGGTGGCAGCCAGCCATCTGGCATTCAACCTGGTCACAGGAGTGGTAGCCTTTGCCGGACTGCCCCTGATAATCCGGGTGGTGGGGATGTTTGTGGATATCTCCACCAACGGTCCGGTGGGTCTGGCCCTGTTCCATACGTTTTTCAACATGACAGGGGTGGTGATTTTCCTTCCGTTTATTCCGGTCATGACCCGGCTTCTGGTTCGGTTCCTGCCGGAACAGAAACAGAGCCTGAGCGTTTTTCTGGATGCCACTCCGGTGGAGGAGATTGATGCGGCAAGCATCGCGCTGAAAAATGAAATCATCCACTTACTGCAGGAGTGCCAGCTGTATACCCTCCGATGCCTGGGACTCGATGAAAAACTGGTCTTTGATGACCGGCTGCCGTTTGAAAAAGACCGGCGCAGGAAACTGCCTCACCCGGATCTTTTCAACAGCATTCAGCAGCTTCATTCATCCATCATCGCATATTATTCCCGTATTCAGGCCCATAATCTGGAAGAGGAAAAAATCCGGGAACTGGAGCGAATGATTCTGGCGTCCCGGAATATCATGAATGCCACCAAAAATTTTGAAAGCATCCGGCCCGGTATCGATGATCTGGAGTCGTCTGATGCCGGCTTTCCCAACCGCCAGGCCAGCCGGTTCCGCAAGCGCCTGCTCAGCCTGCTCACGGAAACCGGGCCCGCCTTTTCACCGGCTGATCCAGGCGGGCTCTACCAGACGATTACCCACGCGTTTGAAAAAATTGAAGCGGAAGACAACCGGTTTATCGAAGAAACGGTCAAAGCCTCTTCTGCGGGAGATATCGGCGAAAACGACCTTTCCGGGCTATTCCTGGTGAACCGGCTGTTCACCCAGGCCTGCCGCATGATGGTCTTCAGCATGAAAGACCTGCTGCTGACACCGGAGCAGATCCTGTCATTCAACAGGAAAACCAGCTCATAACCGCTGATTGTAAAGGATAATCACATGCTCCTCATTCTCACATCCTGGCGGACGGTCCTGGACATTCCGGTCATGTCTGCCGGATGACCACAGCACCCGACATCAGGCTGCCACGGAAGTCGAAATGGACCTGTCCAAGGCGCCGGCCCTCAACATCCCGGCAAACCCTGAAACGGATTCAATGAGTGATTCTTGGGTTGCCAACGCCATGAAATTTTTTTATACATTCAAGAACTCTGTTGATTCCTGCCTTGATTGATATTCGCTGGGTGCCGCTGCGCAACCGGTTCAAAACGGGAGGTATCACGGTGGCCGGCTGTTGCAGATTCACAGGCCTGCTGGAAGAGTAGACCGATCTGTTTCATATGCCCGGCTGGATGACTATGACATCGATCCGGCCCTCATTGGGCAGGTGATGGCTTTGGCCAGCCCAAAAAAATTGTCCCATTCACCTGCCCGGAGATGCGATGGCAAGGATAATGAAGCGACGTCTGTAAAAGCTGAAAAAAAAAACAAATAGAAAATGACTTTCTGACACCAAGGAGGAGATATGAAAAAAATCGGTCTGATTATGATGGTGGTGCTGACGATGTCGGCCGCGACCCTGGCTGCCGAACCGTTTACCATCAAGCTGGGCGTGGTCACCAAGCCCGGCGCAGCCCAAAACATCATGGCGGAAAAATTCAAGGAGATGGTGGAGGCCCGGTCGAACGGGGCGTACACGGTCAAAATCTTTCATTCCGCCTCCATCGGCAATGAAACGGAAATCCTTCAGCAAATCCAGATGGGCACCATCCACATGGGGGTAATCACAGGCGGTCCGTTTGACACCTTTGACCCCATTGTCCGGGTGATCAACTATCCGTTTCTGTTCAAGGACCATGCCCAGGCCGACCGGATTCTGGACGGGCCCCTGGGAGACAAGATCCTGAAAAGCCTGGAGAACTCCGGGTTCAAGGGGCTGTGCTTTTCGGAAAACGGGTTCCGGAATCTCACCAACAACAAGCGGGAAGTGACCGGGCCGGATCAGGTCAAAGGCCTGAAAATCCGGGTGATGTCCTCGGCCCTTCACAAAGCCATCTGGCAGGCGCTCGGGGCCAACCCTACGCCCATGCCGTGGCCCATTTACACGGAACTGGAACAAGGCGTGATCGACGGCCAGGAAAATCCTTTGTGGGTGATGGAAGTGTACAAATTCTATGAAATCCAGAAATACATGACCCTGACCCGGCATGTGTATTCCCCGCACATCAACGTGGCCTCGCTGAACTGGTTCAGAGGACTGCCAGCATCGGACCAGGCATTGATCACCGCTGCCGCCAAAGATGCGGCAAAATTTCAGCGCAAAGACAATCGGGAGAAGAACGCGGGCCGGCTGGCCCTGCTTCGAGAAAAAGGCATGCAGGTGACGTCTGATCCGGATGTGGATGCCTTCCGGGAGCGGGTGGCCGGGCTCAAAGACCTGAGCCTGTACCGGGATCCCCGGGTGCAGGATCTTCTGGTTCGGATACTGGAGGCGGTAAAATAAAACAAATAGCCATATTTCTAAGGCGGGTCAGCCGTGAACTGAACCGCCGGGTCAAAGGGGCGGTGTGCGCCATGGGCGTGACCATGGCCCTGGTGGTGGCCATCCAGGTGGTGGCCCGGTATGGATTCAACCATTCGTTGTTCTGGTCTGAGGAACTCGCCCGGTTTCTGCTGATCTGGCTGTCGTTCTTAGGCGCCACCGTGGCCTATTGTCAAGGGGTTCATCCCGGGGTGGACAGCATGGTACGCCGGCTGCCGAAACAGTGGCAAACGGCAACCGCCCTGCTCTCCTGTCTGGCCGGGGGGATTCTGTTTACCGTGATGGTGGTCAGCGGTACGCAGTTCGCCTGGTTTGTGCGGCTTCAGATCTTTCCGTCCACAGGCATCGCCAAATGGATCGTCATGGCCGTGGTGCCGGTGAGCGGGGTGATTTTCCTGGTGCACTGCCTGGCCGTAATAAGCCGGCTGTTTGACAAAAACGGCCGTGACACAGCAGGAACGGCCGAATGACCACGGAACTGCTGATTCTGACTCTATTTTTTCTGTTTGTGATCAACACCCCCATTGCCATTGCCATCGGCACGGCATCCCTGGCCGCCATTGCCGTACAGGGAGACTTTTCCCTGATGATGGTGGTACAGCGCATGGTGGCGGGGACGGATTCGTTTCATCTCATGGCCGTACCATTGTTCATGTATGCCGGCACGATCATGGAAAAAGGCGGAATCTCCCAGCGGCTCATCGATTTTGCCAATGCCCTGACCGGTTGGCTGCCCGGCGGGCTGGCCGCAGTGTCCATTGTATCGGCCATGTTCTTTGCCGGGATCTCCGGTTCTGCGGCTGCAGATACGGCCGCCGTGGGCGCGGTGCTGATCCCGGCCATGAAGCGGTCCGGGTATCCGTCTGATTTCTCCGCAGCCGTTCAGGCTTCGGGCGGATCCCTGGGGTGGTGATCCCGCCCTCCATCCCCATGATCATCTTCGGGTTTCTTACGGGGGCCAGCATTTCCCGGCTGTTTGCCGCCGGTATCCTGCCGGGCCTGCTCATCGGCATATCCCTGATCGCAGTATCCACCCTGATGGCGAAAAAAAAAGGATATGCCCCGTCTGCCGCGTTTTCACTGCCCCAGGTGATGGTCACGTTTCAGCGGGCGTTTCTGGCCCTGGGGGCTCCGGTCATCATCCTGGGGGGAATCCTGTCCGGCATTTTCACGGCCACGGAATCCGCTGCCGTAGCCGTGGTGTATGCCCTGGCAGTGTCTATGGCCGTGTACCGGCAGATCAAAATACGGGACCTGGTACCCATTTTCACCGGGGCCTCCATCACCGCGTCCGTGGTGATGTTCATCATTGCCACGGCATCCGTGTTTTCCTGGATCGCGGCCATGGAGGAGATCCCGGCGGCCCTGGCCGGCAGCCTTTTAGCCTGGACCGGAAACCCGGTGCTGATGATGATGATGGTTAACCTGGTGCTGCTGGCGGCCGGGGTGTTTGTGGAGACCACAGCGGCCTTGATCCTGCTGGTACCCATGATCACGGCCATGCTCCCGGCCTGGGGATCGATCTGATCCAGCTGGGGGTGATCGTGGTGGCCAACCTGGCCATCGGCATGCTTACCCCGCCCATGGGCATCTGCCTGATCGTGTCCGCATCCATTTCCGGGGACGGAATCGGCGCTGTGAGCCGTCGGGTGGTTCCGTTTTTGATCGTGCTGGTGGTGGATCTGGCCCTTATCTGTTTTTATCCGCCCCTGACCCTGTGGCTGTCCGGCCTGGTGGGGGGAAGGTAAACCGGTCGTTGTGATCCGGTCCCGCAATTATCCGGCCACCTTTTCACCACCGAAGCCGGGGTAATGCGGTCATCCCTGCCGGCTACCACCAGGATGGGGGTCGAATTCTGAGCTTTTGTTTGTGCCCGGGTTGAATGCCTGACAATTTTCCGGGTTCAAAGAACTTTTTGAGCCCTTTGTGTTTAAATGTTTTTATCATGAGTCAATCATATAGCATGATGCGCAATACGCAACACTATTGTTTGAAATTATTAATTTTTCATTCGTGCTAAAACACAGAACGATTTAATCAGCGG
>LQAI01000020.1_pt1 | contig 165301 bp, 196 predicted proteins | sample 1535821 | NCBI WGS metagenome assembly LQAI01 (sample SAMN04331586, study PRJNA305678) | bioreactor metagenome | isolation source: bioreactor_5 inoculated with Wadden Sea sediment 1st replicate of a... | place: Germany:Bremen
AACTGCGCCAAAACCTGTGCAACAATAGTCAGTTGCCGCTGATAGTTTGCGATTGCGTTGACAAGATAGCAGCTCCTGCCCACGGATATTAAAATGCACCGGGGCAAATGGCAGCCTCACAAAAGAGTGCGGATGGAAGCGTGACGGTCGAGACTCGTTGGATGGAGGGAAAGGATAATTCGTGAACGAATTTGTCCTTGACATAAGCCTTCTCATGGAAGGGTTTTCGAGGAATATCCGCTTGTTTGATCCATTTCATACAAGTGATACATGGCAAATCATATCCAAATTTTTAAAATGCGTGGAAAAGCCACCTCGTTCGAAAAAAACCCGTCGTAAAAACCTGTGGTACAAGTCTGCATTCAAAAGACTGATGTCGAGGAAATTAATGAAGATAAAAACCATAGACGTTGAAGACACAATAGAGAATGCTATGAAATTGCTGAAAAATGATTCCGGTGTTTCCCTGCTTTGAAAAGCACCATAGAGTTGTTGCTTACGATGGTCACAATTTTGATCAATCAGCTGGGTCTCAACAGTCGGAACAGCAGCAAACCTTCTTCCTCTGATCCCGATCGGGAAAAAAAGAGAAGGTTGGAGATCGCAAAGCAGGCGGACAAAATGGGCATATCGGCAACACCTTGCGAAAATTTGATGATCCTGGCCACATCAAAAATATCCCCATTGACAGAAAAAGCTTCCCAAGGGGAGATACAGGGATGTGGGTATGAGTCCAGGCAGATAGCGGATATTAAAATTTCAAGGGTTGTCACCGGATACCGGGTTCAGATTCTTGAAGCCGATGAGAGCGACCAAAGCGTTACGTCTTTTATTCGAAGGCAGGCTGCCGGATTTTATGAATGAGTGATTCTGTGGTTGTCAAAACAAGGAAAGCTTTTTATACATTGAGCGGAACAGTTACAAAAACTTAATAGTTCAAGCTGATGGAAACAGTTAAGGCCGGCGTGAAGTGCAGGAGATGCAAAGTGACATTATTCAACCCAAAATTCACGATAACCCACCGGATGACCGCGGCCATCACGCAGATTGAACGGGCACGGGGATTTATAGAAGCCGCAAGGTTGTCAGACGACTGGGTAAGGGATATGGGAAACCAGGCGCTGATGAAAGAGGCCCATCATACAACCCACATCGAAGGAACGCAATTGACCCTGGAGCAGGCTGAACGCCTGTGGAAAGGAGAGGATGTTCCTGGGGCTGATCCAGATGGTACCCGAGAACTGTTGAATTACAGGTCTGCCTTTGAATTTGTATCTGATTGTTTGGACCCTGGAGACCCTGTCACGGAGGGGCTAATTCGTGAAATTCATAAAAAATTGGTTGAGGGAGTTCGAGGTGGCAAGGCCGATCCGGCTGTCTTTACAGGGCCGGATATGATTTCAAACGCCTGTTCACTATCAGTGAGTATTATGACCGTGACAGACCGACTTTTTATAAAAAATTCAAAGCGTTCGTGAAAATGACATGGATATGACCGGATGGCTGGACTATTTTATCACCGGTCTGGAAACTCAAATGATTGAGGTCAAAAAACGCGGCAAACAAGTGATTCGAAGGGATATTTTAACACAGAAATATAACCTGAATGAAAGGCAAACAAAAGCAATTGAATATATCCTCCAGCATGACAGACTGACTATCCAGACTTATGAAGGACTATGTCCAGAGGTGAACCGGCGTAGTCTGCAGCGTGATCTTAAAATTATGACTGAAAAGGAATTGATTGGCAGTGAAGGGGCAACAAATCAGCTGGTCTATTTTTTAAGAGTATGAACTTACGACATCTTGTGACGGAAACTTGTGACAAACTCATGACAAAGCTTGCGACATCAGCAAAACCAGATCAGAAGATTGAAAGTATCTTCGAATGAACCCACCAATTTTTAGTTCTAACTTGGTAAAGTCCCAATAGGAACGCCGAACACTAACTCATAAGGATTGAAAACGACTTTACAAGTCGCGTCAATCCTTATGGGTTACAGATTTACCGGTAAAAGTAATATCGGCCAGACCTTATTTGATTACTTTACGTTTTCTACCTTTCTCGCTATGTTTCATATGTGCCTTTTTGGAGATCTCTTTCTCGCAGAGGGTCTAAGGTTAACTCACTAATATTATTATAAAAGGGTGCAATTTTCATATCAACTCTTTAATGCCCTTGCAGAATATGGGTTGATACATTCACCAACAACCCTATTGAATTGGCAATGATTCGCAAGATGGGATTTCAAAATTCGTTAAAGGCGCCGGCGGATCAAATCGGGTGATTGCGCCTGTAACATGAATAACTATATTAATGGTACGCATTGTTGGTACTAATGCCGTCCGTCCATTTTTTTGGAAAAGCAGGGTGGCAAACTTAGTATGGCGGAGGACTGCCGGAATTGGATATAATTATCCGGCTCATGGGTTTTTTTAAGGCTGAAAAAATTCATGATACCAATAAAAACCGAAACTTGACAAAATTTTTTATGTTCGGATAATGCATATGTATAATTGGCTGAACAGCCGGTGGTATTATGCCTGAAATTACAGGGCGTTATGGTTTTCATCCGGCTTTTAGCCGGAGATCGTCCACCACCACACTTTCATGCTGTTTATTTGAATGATGAAATTGATATCAGTGGATATGAACTGTGGAAAAACGGAAGAAATTCCCAGCAGGCCGCACGCAACGAGTATCCACGAGTTATTTACGGAGGAATGTACCATGATAATTGATAATTTTTTAGCTGGAGAAATGCCATGCAGACCCGGAAAGTGATCGATCACATTATATGCTGGCTGGACACCTATCTGAAACATGCGGGCCTTGCCGGATTCTGCATCGGTGTTTCCGGCGGCATCGACTCAGCCGTTACCTCCACTTTGTGCGCGGAAACCGGGCATCCGGTCAAGGTCTTGAACATGCCCATCCACCAGGATTCGGATCAGCTGTCCCGGGCAGGGGCCCACAATGCCTGGCTGAAAAAAAAATATCCCAACGTCACCCCGGAAGACCTGGACTTGACCCCGGTGTTTGTCAGTATCCAGACCCATTTTCCCACAGACGTCCAAGACGGATTGACCATGGCTAATACCAAGTCCCGGCTGCGCATGCTGACCCTATATGCATTTGCCGGGCACCATCAGCTTCTGGTGGCCGGGACCGGCAACAAGGTGGAGGATTTCGGGGTGGGATTCTATACCAAATACGGGGACGGCGGTGTGGATATTGCGCCCATTGCAGACCTGATGAAATCGGAAGTATACGCCCTGGGCCGGGAACTGGGCATATCGGATGAGATCCTGACGGCGCTGCCCACGGACGGTCTGTGGGAGGATAACCGCACCGATGAGAGCCAGATCGGGGCCGGGTATGACGAACTGGAATGGGCCATGACCTATGCGGCCATGACCGAAGAAGAGCAAAAAAAGCGGGTCCTCAATGAGCGTCAGAAACAGGTGCTGGCGATTTTTCAGAAACTGCATGCTGCCAACCGCCATAAAATGGATCCCATCCCGGTATGTGAAGTTCCGGACCATCTGCGAAATATCTCAGGGTGAGTAACCGGGGTTTCGGGACTATCTGAACTGGTCCCTGGACAGGTGGTATTTTTTCATTTTATAGTACAGCAGCTGCCGGGAAATACCCAGCTTTTTGGCCGATTGGGTGATATTTCCCCGAAACTGCATCAAGGCCTGCCATACCATTTTTTTCTCGTGCTCGTTTTTGTTGAAAAGCAGATCTGAAGAACCGGTTTCGCCGGCGTTCTCTGCGCCGGGAAAAAGGGGAATTCCCCGCGATGCCCGCTGACCCGCCGACCGGTGATTACCATGACCCTGGGAAAAATGGGGCTGAAGATATTTGATCCGGATCCGGCTATCCGGCCCCATGATATTCATGGCACCTTCGATGACATGTTCCAGCTCCCGGACATTGCCGGGCCAGTGATACTGGTGGAACAGCGACATGACCTCATCTTCCACTCCCCGTACCTGACGGCCCAGGGTTTTGTTGTGTTTGTCGATGAAATGGTCCACCAGCAGGGGCAGGTCGGTCATCCGTTCCCTTAGCGGCACGATATGAATGAATACCACCCCCAGCCGGTAGAACAGGTCTGACCGGAGGCTTCCGTCGGCAATGGATACATGAGGTCCTGGTTTACAGAAGAGATGATTTTCAGATCAAATTTGATTTCCTTGAGGGCCCCCACCCGTCTGACTTTTCCATCCTGGACGATGCGCAGAATCTTACTTTGAAGCCCCACCGGCATGGAGTTGATTTCATCCAGAAAATGGTGCCCTGGCTGGTCCGCTCGAACAGGCCGGCCTTATTGATGGCGCCGGTAAACGCACCTTTGGAAGTACCGAACAGAATTCCTTCCAACAGGTTTTCCGGAATGGCTGCACAATTAACCGGAGTATATTTTTTTCATGCCTGGGACTGTGGTTGTGAATGGCTCGGGCAAACAGTTCCTTGCCCGTACCGGTTTCACCGTAAAGCATGACCGGCGACGGGGTGTTGGCTGCCATGCGGGCCGCGTTCAGCGCATCCTTAAACGCCGGGTCCTGGCCGATGATGGAATCAAAGGTGATTTCATACTGATGTATCCGGTGCTGGGTTTCAGGCGGGTGCATGACGGACAGGGTTTCGGTGAGCACATGAAAATCTCTGACAAAACAGATGCACCCCACCAGCTGATTACGATTGAAGATGGGGTGCACATTGTGGATGGTGTTGGCGAACTTGCCCATACGGGTCCGGTAATAGATGGGCTGGTCCGTGATGGGCTGACGGGTGATAAGACACTGCATAATCAGGCTGGTTTCATTATCCAGATCATACACATCGGTCACTTGATTCAAAATGACATCTTCGGGTTCCAGTTCGTCGATGCGGGACATGGCTTTGTTGTAGTAGACAATAATCCCATCCACGTTGGTGATGAGGACCCCATCACTGTATTCATCGAATATGGACAGGAAATTGGCATTGTCCAGACCGAACAGGAACTGCCGGGCATTGTGATGTGTATACCGTTTCATTTTATAATTGTCTCTTCACTTCCGGCAGAATCTCAAACAGATCGCCCAAGACCTGATAATCGCAATTGGCCATGATCGCAGCATTTTCATCCTTATTTACGGCAATGATCATTTTGGCGGTTTTCATGCCGGCAAAATGCTGGATGGATCCGGAAATCCCGCAGGCGATATACACCTGGGGGCTAACTTTTTCTCCTGTCTGTCCCACCTGGAGTGCGTAGGGGACCCAGCCTTCATCCACGGCCACCCGGGAGGCCCCGGGCACTGCGTTCAATTTTTGGCACAGTCGAAAATCAATGAAAAATTGTCCTTGTTTTTCAATCCTCGGCCTCCGGCAATAATGATATCCGCCTCGACCAGGCTCTGCCGCCCCTCTGCATCATCGTCATTCCAGGTCAGCAGGGCGATGGTTTCAGGCGCAGCCATGCTTCCGGTCATGGCAACGACCTCGGCCTTTCCGGGCCTGGGTTCTGGCGGAACCGCATTGGGCCGGATCCCGAATATCAGTATTTCTCCGGTCAGCTGAATCTGTGCCATTACCTTGCCGGAATACTGGGAAGTTTCTGCCAGGCCGTTATTCAGGTCTATATCTACACAGTCCATCACCAGGGGGACGTCCAGCAAAGCCGCCACCCGGGGAAGCAAGTCTTTTCCTTCCGGAGACGACAATCCCAGAATCCGGTCCAGACCCCGGTCCCGGGCCGCCCGGACCACTGCCGCTGCCCGGGCCGCTGGATTCAGGCGGATTGCCGGTTCTTCGGGCAGCCTTAAGTCCACGATGGTGTCGATTCCGTATTCAGCCAGCCGGTCCGTGATTTCATTGGTGATGCCGTCCATCACCAATGCGGTCAGGGAACGAGCCGTTCTGCCCGCCAGGGTGATCATGCCGAGACTGGTTTCTTTGACCCGGCCGTGTTCTATTTCAATGACAATACCTGTCTGTTTCATGACAACACCTTTGCTTCCTGTCTTAAAATCCGGATGATTTCAGCGGCCTGTTCCGAAGGAGTTCCGGTGATTTTCCGGGGGGTTCGCTTCTGCACCAGGGGGATCATGGAAACGATTTTAGCAGTTCCCGGTGCGGCCGACACGTTCAGTTCTGACAAAGAAAGGGCTTCAATCGATTTTTTCCGGGATTTCATCACATCTGGAAAGGTCGGATAGATGGGCGTGTTCAATCCCCGGCCCGCCCCGATCACACAGGGCATGGTCAGTTCAAACGTCCGGGTACGCCCCCCGGCCAGTTCACAGATTACGGTGGCTTTACCATCTGTAATGTCCAGGGAAGCCGCATTGGTGACCACGGGGAAACCGAAAAGCGCACCGATGCGGAACTGGGTCTGCATGCCTTCACTGTCAATGGATTCTTTTCCCGTAAAAATAATATCCGCGCCTCCGTCCCTGACAATGGCGGCATGCAGAGCCCGGGCCGTGGTCATACTGTCGCACATCGTATCGGTTTTCACCAGCAGGCCTCTGTCCGCACCCATGGCCAGGGCAGACCGCACGGTGTTCTCCGCCTCTTTTTTCCCCAGGCACAAGGCAGTGATCTCACTGTTCGGTATCCGGTTTTTCAATGCCACTGCTTCGGTCACGGCATGTTCATCATAAGGGTTGAGCAGAAACGGCACGGATTCGTCAATTTTCAGGTTATCCATGATATGAATGTTCGCCGCAGAATCCGGGACATGTTTTACGCATACATAAATTCGCATTGGTCTTGCACCTCAATGAAAAGAGCAGCGCCAGGGTATTCCCCGGCCCTGCCCCTGGATAAACGCACGCCATGCAGCCTCACAGCCGGACAGCTGTTGCCTATTTGTTATCCGTTTACGGAAAAACTGGAATCATAGTTGATTTTCCGTTTTCTGGAGAAAAACCCACGTTCAGGGTCCGTTCGGTGTATTTGAATTCATACTGGAACGGTTCTTTGTCATGATCAAGCCCTTTTTCACAGGAATCGATGAGTTCCGCCATCATGCGGCCCACCACCGGGGCGTTCTTGTACTGGTTGCCGGAAGTGCCGATGGCCATGTAGAAACCGGGCAGATCGGATTTGTCATAGATGGGAATCCAGTCATCGGACACATCATACAGGTCCACCACCCTTTGGCTGGTTGGGCACCGTCAGGGAGGGAATCCGTTTGCCAAGGCGGTAGCACTGGGCTTTCCACTGGGCATCGGTAAGCACGTTGTCCCGTCCGGGACCGCCTTTGCCGGCATAGAATTCATCCGGGTCTACCCATTCCTGGGGGTCACATTCCGGATCTTCGGAACCGATGAGAAACATGTTGCCCACTTCCGGTCTTTCATAGCAGCCGATATCGCCGTCAGACATGTGGTATCCGTCATTAAGGTAATCATATCCTTCCGGTGACGGGCAGTACATCACTTCGTGGCGCAGGGCTTTGGTTTTGATATTGCAGCCTTCCCACACGCCATCGGCCATCTGGTTGACCTTGAAGGAATGGGGGCCGCCCACATTCACCACGATATCCGCATCAATCTGGGTGCCATCTTTCAAGGTGATGCCTTTGACCTTGCCGTTTTCGCTTCTGATGTCCACCACTTCCGCGTTGAACATGAATTCAGCGCCTTTTGCTTCGGCGGCCCGCATGATGTTGTGGGCGGACAGGGCCGGATCGTTTACATACCCGCCTTCCGGGCAGAATATGGCGCCTTCCAGCATTTCGGTGGGCTCGTCATAGAATTTGGGGTCTTCAGGGCGGCGCACCGGCCAGAACTTGTGCATATCAATGGGGGGCACATGTTTCTTGATGAGGTCCACATCCCATTCCTCATATTTCACGCCCACGGCATCATAGTGTTTTGCACTTTGCGCCAGTCATGGCCGTCGGATTTGATCAGGATGGAACCGGTGTTCATGTATTTGGCCAGCCCTTTCTCATCCTTGACGTTGTCCAGATAATTTTCCCAGTCCAGCCAGTACTTGAACCCTTCATAGGCCAGGGCCACCCCGTCCTCGGTGGAGTAATGGGCCCGGACAATGGCGCAGGAACCTGCAGTGGAGCCTTCACCTGCATCCGGGAGCTTGTCCACGTTCAAGGTTTTGTATCCCATTTTGGTCAACTCATAGGCAATGGGGGTTCCGATCACGCCGGCGCCGATGATGATGGCATCGTATTTTTGGGTCATGTCTTTTCTCCTTGACAAACCGGCCTTCTCAGACCGGATTTTTGATTTTTCCAAAGCCCGGACCCGGGGAATGGCCCGGGCTTTACTGGCTACAAGCTGTTGATCCAGTCGGTGAGCCTTTTTTCACCGGCCGGTTTGAGGTCGAATTCCTCACCCGCATGGAGAATGGCATCCACCATATCCTTGGCATATCCTCTGGAACAAGTGAGAACCAAGCCGGATTTTTCCCCATCCCGGCTGACAGTCACAATCTGGCAGGGCACATGGGAAAACGGTCCCTGATACAGGAACGGGGTTTCCCGGTTCTTTTCCATAAAATCCAGGGCGGACAGTTTTTCACAAATGGCGAACGCAGATGGACCGATAATGGCCAGAAACACGGTGGATTCGGTTACATCCGTATATTCTGTATCCCCGGGTATCTCAATGGGTTCCGTCCCCAGATGGTAGATGGAACTCTGGATTCGGTTCATGCGGTTGATCAGAAACCTTTTTCCAGCACTGACTGGCCGGGGGTGGCGGGAATGGTGATGCCGAACGGTTTTTTGGTATCCAGGCTCCCGGTCTGCAGATCCAGGCGGGTCCGGTGGCTCAGGTCCACCAGCCAGGGCCCGTCTCCTTCGTTGTGGTATTCCAGGATCACATTCCAGTGGTCCCGGATTTCGGTTTTCAAAGGTGTTACCTTGAACTCAACCGGTGAATATCTTTTGATCTCTTTCATTGTGTATGGTTCCCTTACATTTTCATGCGTTGACCGGAAGGATCGTAGAACGGGGTTTCCACCACCGTGCCGTAGATCAGCTCGCCGTTGCACTCATCCTCGTAAAATGCCAGCCGGGTGCCGACCTGGCTCATCTCACCTTCCACCAGGGCCATACCCACGGCTTCATTGAGGGAGAAACTGTTTCTGGCGGTGCACACATGGCCCCGAACCCGGTCGTCCACGATCAGAGCCCCGTCCCTGGGGGCAAGGCCGTTGTTTTCCATCTTGAATCCCACCAGCTTGAGGCGGGTATTGTCTTTTTCCGCCTGGGCCAGGGCAGCCACGCCCACGGTCTTGTACCCGGTTTTCTTGCGGGACCACAGAAAACCCATGCCGATATCCAGCAGGTTGGTGCGCTGTTCCGACTCCTGGCCCAAAATGACGTGGCATTTTTCCATGCGCAGCACGTTCTGGGCTTCCACGCCGAAATTCTGGATCTTGAATTCCTTGCCCGCTTCCTTGAGCATCAGCCACAGGGATTTCATATAGGAAGACGGCACATGCAGCTCATAAGACAGCTCGCCCACAAAGCCCAGGCGCATGGCTTTGACCGGGATGGTGCCGGCTACCTTGAACTCCTTGTATTCACTGAACCCGAATGCCTCGTTGGACACATCGATGTCCACCACTTTTCCCAGCACTTTTCGTGCATTGGGGCCGGACAGGTTGATGACGCCCATGGCATCGGTGAGGTTCACCATGGAAAAATTCCAGTTGTCATACCGGGTGTGATAGCGGATCCATTCCACGGTCTGGCCGGCCCGGCCGGTGGAGGTGGAGAAATAGTAGTCGTTTTCCCCCAGTTTGATCACCACACCGTCATCAATGACACATCCGTCCTCATTACACATGGCCGTATACTTTACCCGGCCCTTCTTGATTTTGGACAGATCTGACACATATACCCGCTGCAGGGCATTCAACGCGTCAGGTCCATGAATCCGGAATTTTCCCAGGGTGGAGCCGTCCAGCATGCCCACATTGGACCGCACATTTTCGATCTCTTTCTTGCAGGAAAAATCCTTGGAAAAATATCTGGCCCGCTGCCATACACCGATGTTTCTGAAAATGCCGCCGTCTTTGCGCTGCAAATCATCAATGGGCGTTCTTTTCAGCATGGTATGGTTGGTGCCGGCATAGGTGGCGATCAGGGTCGGCACCAGGGGAGCCCGAACGGTGGTCGGTTTGATCTTGATGTCCGGCAGGGCCTGATATTTGGCAGTGAACAGCGGCAGGTTGTGGCCGGGAATGCCTCCCTGGCCGGGTCCAAGCCCTGCGCCGGAAAACCGCTTGATCAGCTCCGGCACGTCAAACCCTTTTTCAATGGCCTGTTTGACGTTTTTGATGCTGGTATCTTCATCAAAGCAGATAAAAGTTTTTCTGCCCTTGACCGGTGCCATGACCAGTTTGGTGCCCCGGGCCGGTCCTGCCAGGGATTCCATGGCTTTTTTGCCCTCACCCAGATCGGCGATGGAGCAATTTTCACAGTCATAAGCCGCCTTAAGACCTGCCAGATGACCGGAGGCTTCAATGGCCAGCCCGTTTTCATATCCCAGCAGACGTCCGGCCGCATGCATTTTTTGGGGTAGATCGGTGGGCAGAAAGAAATTGGTGTGGGTATCATATTTGAGTTTGGCCTGATTCATCACGAGCGGCCCGGTGAGCGGGGTGAATCCGGCGGATGCCACCAGGACGTCACAGTCAAAGGTTTTTTCCGCTGTACCGTCCAGGCTTTTGATGGTGACCTTTTTCACCTGTTTGCCACCATGGGCTTCCGTCGCCACCCAGCCCCTGAGCAGGAGGATTTTCCGGTCCGAAACTGCCTTGATCCTGGCCGGATCCTGGCCGTCTTCCCGGATATCCGCGATCACCGGAATGGCCATGCCCAGATCATGAAGGGCCACGGCAGCTTCCAGCCCCAGGTCATGACCGATGGAAAACACCCCGTTCTTGCCGGGCAGCAGTCCATACGTGTTGGCCAGCCTGAGGGCGCAACCGGCCTGCATCACGCCGGGCCGCTCATTGTTTCAAACAGCAGAGGCCGCTCGATGCATCCGGTGGCCACCACCACGCTGTTGGCCCGCAGCTCGATGTAGCGTTCGGTGAAGACGTCTTTTTCCGTGCCGGTCTGAAACGCAGTGATCAGGTTGTTGTTATAGGTCCCCACATTGGCGGTATTCGTGAATATCCTGATGTTGGCGGTTTTTCCACTTCTTTTGCCAACTGGACGGCCCGGTCGTGACAGGTCTGGCGGCTGGTATATTCGGCGGTCCGAAAATCAAAATGTCCCCCCAGCCAGGGCCGGGCTTCCATGAGAATCACGCGCAGCCCTTTTTCCGCGGCCGCCAGGGCGGCTTTCATGCCGGCAGGGCCGCCGCCGATGACACACACATCGCAGGTGGGATAGATTTCATCGTATTTGCCGGGCATGTGATGATCCGGGGACAGCTTACCGATACCGGCAGCCTTGCGGATCTGCTTCATGGCCACCGGCCAGATCTTGGCCGGTTTGTGCATGGTGTCATAGTAGAATCCGGCAGGCATGGCCCAGTCCATCTTGTCAATGAAACCCAGCATGTCGGTTTCCGCCGATCCTTTTACGTTCTGCTCCTTGATCACCATGCCGGGCTTGAGCCGCGTGGTCTCGGTGCGGACATTGGGGACCCCGTTGATCTCCATCATGGTGTTGGAACATTCCCCGTCCATGCTGTAAAGCCCTCTGGGACGGTGATATTTCAAACTTCTGGCATAAATTCTGACCCCATTGGCATACAAGGCGGTCGCAACGGTATCCCCTTTGGTGCCGTAATACTGTTTTCCCTTGTATGTGAAGGGAATTCTCTCGCTGGTATCGATTTTCAATGTGGGCAGATGATTGAATCTGTTCATCATTCTTTTGCCTCCGGTGTCTCTTTTTCTAAATTTGTCGTCGTATCCCGGAAGATGGTAAACCAAGAACCGCATCCATCCCGGTGAAACCACCATTCCTGCTGCACGCCGGCCACGCATTTGTTCATGTGGACATAATCGCACCAGCTTTCGGGGGTCAGGTCTTTTTCATCAGGTCTGGGACCTTTTTCCTCTCCGCCGTAACGGAACTCATATCCGTTTCTTTTTCCGCAGATCGGACATGTGATAGTTAACGCCATGTTATGGTCTCCTTGAATCTCGTAAATAGTGTTCGCTGATTTAATTGTCCGGGGTGTAACTGACCAGTGCAGCGGTCTCACCCATGAGTTTATGTTCCTGATACCGTTTGAGGGCAAAGGGCTTGAGTATGTCGGGACAGGTGTTGGTGGCCATGAACTTGGCCATGTAGCGGCCGGCGGCAGAGCAGGATTTGAATCCGAAATACCCCATCCGCAGTCCATGAAAAGCCTTCCACCTGTTCGTTGCCATCCATGATGGGCGCCATGTCCGGCGTCATGTCCGCCAGACCGCCCCAGATTCTCATGAACCGTAAGCCGCGCAGGGCCGGCAGAAATTCAGACAGAGCCTGGGCCTGATGCTTGATGTAGTAAGCCGTGGTCAGGGTGGTGTAATTGGGCCATTGATCCATGTGGGCGCCTGTGGCGATCTCGCCTTTCAGGGTCTGGTTGGCGTAGCAGTGGTAGGCGCCTGAAGAGACCACGTGGTCCAGAATCGGTTTCAGGGGCTGGGTCACCATGGCCTGGATGGTCAGTACGGAGATGGGGAGCTTGATGCCCAGAAATCCGTTGATCAGGGCTGCGGAATATCCGCCGGCGGAAATCAGGACTTGTTTGGTATTGATGACGCCCTTGTCGGTAATCACGGCCGTGACCTTGCCGTTTTTGGTGCTGATGCCCGTGGCTTCGGTCTGTTGATGGATCTCCACCCCCATTTTGGAAGCGCCTTTGGCCAGGCCCCAGACCACGGCATCATGCCGTACTACACCGCCGGGCGGGTGATACATGGCCCCGTGGATGGGAAAAGTGATGTCGTCGGAAATGTTCAATGCCGGTACCAGTTCTTTGGCTTCCTTGGCATCGATGAGATGGGATTCCACCCCGTGGAACTGGGCTGTGGCAATGTTCATGCGGGCCGCGTTCATGGCGGCTTCTGAATGCATGAGGTTGAGGTTGCCGCAGTTGTTGAACATCAGGTTGTAATTCAGTTCCTTGGTGAGAACCGGCCACAGGTCCAGAGCTTCCTTATACAGCGGCACGTTGTACTGGGTCCGCTGGTTGGCCCGGACAATGGCCGTATTCCGGCCGGCACCGCCGAATCCGATATAGTTCTTTTCAATGATCGCCACATCGGTGATGCCATGCTCTTTGGCCAGGTAGTACGCGGTGGCCAGGCTGTGCAGCCCGCCGCCGATCAGAACCACATCATAATTTGATTTTAGCTTGGTTTTTTTGCCCCACATGGGTTTGCTTTTAAAAAACATTGGCCTTCTCTTCAATTTAGGATTGTTATTATTTTTCTGCCATACCCAGTTCGTCAATACGCTATGAAAGAAAACATGTCAAGTGTTTTATTTAAAAATGATAGTTTTCATTTCATTGATGCTTGACAAAATAATGATTTTGGATTAAATCTCAATAAAATCAAAAAAAGTATAAAAAGATCTGTCCACGATAAAACCCTTTTGAAATAAGGCTGTTACAATGAATGATACAGCATCACACCCCGTGATCGATGATATTTCCAGCAAACTGGATTCTCTGACTCCAAAAGCCAGGCCCTGGGAAACTATATCATGCTCAATCCTACCAAGGTGGTGTTTATGACCACCAAGGAGCTGGCCGAGGCCTGCGAAGTCAGTGAAGCCACAGTGGTCCGGTTCGTGGCCACCCTCGGATATAGAGGATACTCGGACTTCCAGGACGCACTCAAGGACTTCATCAATACCGGATTGAGCCTGCCGGACCGGGCCAATCTCAAAGGAATTGACGAGCCCGGACTGGACCGGCTTCACCGGGGATTTGGAAGAACTCAACAACCTCAAGTTTCTGTATGAAAATATTGATGTGGACCGCATGAATCAGTTCATCACCCACATGGAGACCAGTCCTTTGATTTATGTCACCGGGTCCCGTCTCTCCTACACCTTTGCCTACTACCTGGGATGGTCTTTGACCAAGGTACGCAAAGGGATCCAGATTCTGAAGGGCAGCGATTCCACAGCCATGGACATGCTGGCCAATGCTCCGGACCAGAGCCTGGTGATCCTCACCGCCACCACCCGGTATCCCAACGAACTGATCAAGCTGAGCAAAATGATCCGCCGGTGCGGCCATACCCTGCTGGTCCTCACCGACTCCAGTATCTCGCCGGTGATCCCCTTTGCCCACCTGTCCCTGGTGGTACCGTCCAAATCCATCCCCTTTATCGGCAACGTGTCAGGCATGCTGGCTGTGATTCAGTACATGGTCCAGGAACTGGCCCACCGCAAGGGAGAGGCCCTGCGGACCTATCAGGAGCAGCTGGAACAGGTGTATCTGGAAAATGACCTGCTGTTCAACATCGATCCCAAATAGCCGGCATTGTGACAATGGAACTGTCGTTGATCAGTCTGGGCATTCTGTTTGTCACCGGCATATGCGCCGGTTTTGTGGATGCCATTGCCGGCGGGGGCGGGTTGATCGCTCTGCCGGCCCTGCTGGCGGTGGGCCTGCCTCCTGCCGTGGCCCTGGGCACCAATAAGCTCCAGGGCAGTTTCGGAACCCTGTCTGCGGCTGCCAATTTCATTTCCAAAGGCCTGGTGGATATCCGCCAGTGCCGGACTGGCATCATTTTTACCTTTTTCGGGGCCGTGCTCGGGGCCATGATTATTCAGCGCATGGATTCCGGATTTATCCGGCACCTGATTCCCGCCTTGCTTCTGGCGGTTTTTTCTATACGCTGCTTTCAAAAAACCTGGGGATGCAGCCGGCCACGCCTAAAATGGGGCGAAACCTGTTTTTTCTGATGTTCGGCACCGGGTTGGGGTTTTATGACGGATTTTTCGGTCCCGGCACCGGTTCATTCTGGACAGGTGCGCTGCTCATTTTTTTAGGCCTGGATATGACAGGGGCCGTGGGTACCACCCGGGTGATGAATTTTACGTCCAATATCGTGGCCCTGGCCGTTTTCATCATCGGGGGAAACGTTTTGTGGTCTGCGGGGCTGGTCATGGCCGCCGGACAGATCATCGGGGCCCGGGCCGGTTCCAGCCTGGCCATCCGGAAAGGGGCCGTGTTTATCCGGCCGTTTTTTCTGACCGTGGTGTTTTTGACCATTGTCCGGCTCATTTATGTCAATTATTGGTAAGCCAAGCCCTGCAAGCCCGGAAAGCATATTGAAGAGGAAGAAACATGTTACAGACCCAGCAAGAACTGTTCGCACTATTATCCAATATCGGCATTGAATACACCAACCATGGACACCCCCCGGTATTCACCGTGGAAGAGGCGGCCCAGCACCAGGACGGCATTGAAGGGGCCCACAGCAAAAATCTGTTTTTCAAGGACAAGAAAAAAAAACTTTTTCTGGTGGTGACCCTGGCGGACAAGCCCATCAAAATCAAAGAAGTGGCCAAGAAAATCGGCGGAAACAACATGTCGTTTGCCAAACCCGACCTGCTCATGGAAGTACTGGGCATGATCCCCGGAGCGGTTACCCCGTTTGCCGCCGTCAACATCAAAGGCCATGAAGTCAAAATCGTTCTGGATGAGGAACTCATGACCCATGATCGTCTTAATTTCCATCCCCTGGAGAACACCGCCACCACCACCGTCCGGTCCCAGGACCTGGTAAAATTTCTGGAACACTGCGGCCAGTCACCGGAAATCATCCAGTTGTAGATCCGGAAGCAGGACAATCGGGTTTCGGACTGTCTGCTTCCCTGAATCTTGAGGCCGATCACCCTGACGAAAGGAGGGGATACCGGATACTAAGGGACGTCAGAACTTTCCGGATATTCGAACAATGGCAGCTTGTACTGTGTCACATGGTGGCGATGACCACCTGGATGCCAAGCTCCTGGAGCAACTTTGTGAAATCCGGTTTGATGCCGGCATCGGTGACCAAGATGTTGATCTTTTTGATGGGGGCGGTGACAAAGTTGGAAACCACGCCCATTTTGCTGTGGTCTGCCACCACTATCACCGGTCCCTGGGTCCGCTCCATCATCATCCGGGTGACTTCCGCCTCCTGCTGGATGGGGGTGGTCAGTCCGAATTTGATGCTCAGTCCGTCCACACCGATGACGGCCTTGCTGCCGCAAACCTTTCCTAAAACTGAGTGGGCAAGAGCGCCGATCAGCGAGTTGGATTGCCGCCGGAAAACACCGCCGGTGAGGATCAGTTCGATATCCGGGTCCGTGACCTCCAGCAGAGCGTTTGCATTGCTGGTGATCACCCGCAGGGGATTGACGGACAGGTGCCTGAGCACCTGGGAGGTCGTGGAGCCTGTGTTGATGAGCAGGGTGTCCCCGGGTTCCACCAGATCATTGACTTTCCGGCCGATGGTTTCCTTTTCCATCCGAAGGATCCGGTCTTTTTCCGAATAAAGCGGTTCGGTTTTCATGCGGTGCCGCAAAATGGCCCCGCCATGAGTCCGGTCCAGAACCCCTTTTTTTTCAAGGACATCCAGATCCCGCCGGATGGTCAGTTCCGTGACATGGAACATCCGGCTCAGCTCGATCACCTTGACCACCCCTTTTTCCTGGATCAGGTTCTGGATGCGGGTCTGCCGGTCAGCGGGTATATAGTTCTGTCCCATGAGTATCCCGAAATTTATTTATTTCTGTTATCGAAAACAAGGTGCGTTTCCGGGTGCGTCTTTTTGTGAAACAGGCCCCGGGAGACATCTTTGTCCGGCCTGTTAAAGCCTGTCGGTCTCAGACCGGCATGAAGCTTTCTCCCGGGGCAAAATGCCACCCGGACAAGACATCAGCTGAGAAGATGCCGGTGTCATACAATCGTCCGGGCCGCAGATTGAAGTTATTCTTTCCAGGTCTTGATCAGTTCATCGTAATCCACGGTTTGGCCTTTGGGTTTTTCATTGGCCAGTTTCGCCTTGGGTGCGCCAGGCTGACTCAGCCAGTATGCTTCATCTTTTTCAGGGTTCATTTTGGGGCCTTTGTCACCCTGTACTCCTGATCTTTCAATCCGTTCCAGCACCTTGTCCATTTCCTGGGCCAGATTGTCCATGGCTCTGTCAACTGTTACTTCACCGCCCACAGCCTCTCCGATATTCTGCCACCACAATTGTGCCAGGCGTGGATAATCCGGAACATTGGTGCCGGTATCCGTCCATACATGTCGGGCAGGGCTGCGATAGAATTCCACCAGGCCGCCCAGTTTGGGGGCCCGTTCTGTAAAGGAAGCATGCCGGATATCACTGTCTCTGACAGGTGTCAGTCCCACATGGGCTTTTTTCAGGGAGGTGGTCTTGGCCACTGTGAACTGGGCATACAGCCAGGCCGCCTTGCGCCGGTCCGCAGGTGTGCTGTTCAGCAGCGTCCAGGACCCGCAGTCCTGGTATCCCACCTTCATGCCTTCTTCCCAGTAAGGACCGTGGGGGGAGGGGGCCATGCGCCATTTGGGAGTGCCGTCTTCATTGACCGTGGCCCCGGGGGCCACCATATCAGGGATAAATGCAGTGTACCAGAAAATTTGTTGGGCCACATTTCCTTTGGCCAGAAAAGGAAGATATTGGTAAAAATCCATGCCCAGTGCACCGGGAGGTGCATATTTACGCAGCCATTCCATGTATTTGCGCAGAGCATATTTGGCTGCCGGGCTGTTGGCAGCACCACCCCGGCTGACACTGGAGCCTACCGGTCGGTTGTTTTCATCCACACGGATTCCCCATTCATCCACAGGCAGGCCGTTGGGCAGGCCTTTGTCTCCGGCCCCGGCCATGGACAGCCAGGCATCGGTGAACCGCCATCCCAGATCCGGGGATTTCTTGCCGTAATCGTTGTGGCCGTATACCGGTTGTCCGTCGATCTCCTTGACATGTTCGGTGAAGAATTCAGCAATGTCCTCATAGGCAGACCAGTTCACAGGAACTCCCAGCTCATACCCGTAGATATCTTTGAACTGTTTTTTGAAGTCGTCCCGGCTGAACCAGTCATACCGGAACCAGTACAGGTTGGCAAATTGCTGGTCAGGCAGCTGATACAGTTTGCCGTCCGGACCCGTTCCAAACTCCTTGCCGAAAAAATCATCCACATCCAGGGTGGGCAGGGTCACATCCTTGCCTTCGCCCGCCATCCAGTCGGTAAGGTTTACGGTGTGGCCGTAACGCCAGTGGGAGCCGATTAGGTCGGCATCGTTGATCCAGGCATCATAAATGTTCTGGCCTGACTGCCACTGGGTCTGGAGCTTCTCAATAACATCCCCTTCCTGGATCAGGTCATGGGTGACCTTGATGCCGGTGATCTCTTCAAAGGCTTTGGTCAGGACCTTGGATTCATACTCATGGGTGGGAATGGTTTCAGACACCACTTTGATTTCCATACCCTTGAAAGGCTTGGCTGCTTTGATAAACCATTCCATTTCTGCAAGCTGTTCGGCTTTGGTCAAAGTGGAAGGAGTGAATTCTTCGTCGATCCATTTTTTTGCCGCATCAATCCCTGCCTGGGCCGGCAGGGAGATCAAAAGCAAACCCATGCCCAGCAGGCATGCCAGGGCAACCTTTGCCAGACGTTTTTCCAGCTAAAACGGTTTTCATAAAAATGATTCCTCCCAGGCCTTCATTGTGATGGTAAGGCGATCGCCGGTCCAGAACCGAAGGCCTTTGGTAATTGCCCTGGAACCGGTTTTTTTACGAGGGCTGCTATCCCCAGCGCATAACCACACCCATCCAGAGAACGGCAATTCCCAGCGCAAACCAGACGGTCAAATCCGTCAGGCCGATCCAGGCCAGATGAATATAGGCGGAAACCAGAAGACCGATGAAAAGCCGGTCTCCTCGGGTGGTGGCAATGGGCAGAAAGCCTTTGCGTTTGGTGGTGGGACTTTTGATTTCCCAGAAGGTCATGCCCGCCAGCATCAGGGCGATAACAGAGAAAAAGGCTGCGGTGGGCACTGTCCAGGCCATCCATTCAAGATTCATGTCGCCTCCTTTTTACACCCGTCCCAGGGCAAACCCCTTGGCCAGGTAATTTCTTACAAACCAGATGACCAGGGCACCGGGAACGATGGTCAGAAAGCCGGCGGCAGCCAAAAGCCCCCAGTCCAGGCCTGAGGAACTGACAGTACGGGTCATGGTGGCAGCAATGGGTTTGGCCGCCGTAGTGGTCAGGGTCCTGGCGAATAACAGTTCCACCCAGGAGAACATGAAACAGAAAAATGCCGCCACCCCGATGCCGGACCGGATCAAAGGGATAAACACAAAAAAGAAAAACCTGGGGAATTTATACCCGTCAATAAAGGCGGTTTCATCGATTTCTTTGGGTACCCCTGAAATGAATCCTTCCAGAATCCACACTGTCAAAGGCAGGTTGAACAGGCAGTGGGCCAGGGCCACGGCAATATGGGTGTCGATGAGGTTGAAGGTGGAGTACAGCTGAAAAACGGCAGCAGAAAACAGCGGCCGGTGCCATGCGGTTGGTGAGCAGCCAGAAAAACACATGCTTGTCACCGATAAAAGAATACCGTGAAAACGCATACGCCGCAGGCAACGCGGTAACCAGGCAGATGATCGTGTTCAAGACCACATAGATGATGGAATTGATATACCCGGAGTACCAGGCGGAATCGGTAAAGATGGTGATATAGTTGTCAAAGGTGATATCCGTGGGAATGAACACCAGTCTATCCATGATATCGGCATTGGTGCGCAGAGACATGTTGAGCATCCAGTAGATGGGCATCATGATCAGCACCAGATAGGCTGCCAGGATGATATAGCGTTTTTTCATTGTGATTCTCCTTTCCCCACATTGAGCAGCACCTGGTAGAACAGGTAGCAAAACAGCAGGACAATGAGAAAATAGATCAGGGAAAATGCCCCGGCCGGTCCCAGATCAAACTGGCCCACCGCGATTTTGACCAGGTAGATGGACAAAAAAGTGGTGGCATTGCCGGGGCCGCCGCCGGTGAGAACAAAAGGTTCCGCATAGATGAGAAAACTGTCCATAAACCGCAGAAGCAGGGCAATGGTGAGAACCCCGCGCATTTTGGGCAGCTGGATATACCGGAAGATGGCCCAGGCGGAAGCCCCGTCGATTCTGGCTGCCTGGTAATAGGCTTCCGGGATGGACCGAAGGCCGGCATAAGCCAGCAGGATCACCAGGGGGGTCCAGTGCCAGACCTCCATGAGCATGAGAGTGATCCAGGCATGGAGCCCGGATGCGGTATGGTCGAATGACCACCCCAGATTGTTGATGAACGCCCCCATCAGTCCGATATCCGGCCGGGTGAAGATGATCCAGATGGTGCCGATCACATTCCAGGGGATCAGCAGGGGCAGGGCAATCAACACCAGGCAGAGCGATGATCCCAGTCCTTTTTGGTGGGCATGGTCAAAGCGATGGCAATGCCCAGGGGCATTTCAATGAGCAGCACCAGTCCGGAAAACAGCAGCTGCCGCCACAAAGCCTCATGGAGGCGCTGGTCCGTCAATACCTCTTTATACCACTCGGTGCCTACAAAGATCCGCTGGCCCGGTCCGAATATGTCCTGGATGGAATAATTGACAACGGTCATCAAAGGGACAATGGCGCTGAAGGCAACAATGATAAAGACCGGTAAGATGAACAGCCACCCTTTGTTGTCCTGCCATTTTTTCATCTTTTGAAGGCCTCCTTGCTTTTCAGGGATGTTATTTTAAGAGATGGTCGTTTTCAAACAGCCGGATCCATTTTTCAGGAAAAGAGACCCAGGCCGTGGATCCGGGAACCGGGTCATTTTCAGCGATTCTGGCCCTGATGACCTGATCGGCGAATGCCAGGGTCACCACCCGGTAGCTGCCCTGGTCTTCCACCGACTGGACCGGTACCTGAAAACTACCGGCTGTTTCCTGAACATGGATTTTCAGATAAAGGGGCCGGATGCCCAGCTCCAAGGACCCTGTGGCCCGGCTTCCCAGAGCTGCGGTGGAGTCGTCCAGAGGAATGTGACACTCTCCCACCCTGGCTTTGCCGTTTTCCACGGCGCAGGGCAGAAAGTTCATGCCCGGGCTGCCGATGAAATACCCCACAAACTTGTGGTTGGGATATTCAAACAGTTCCTGGGGTGTGCCGAGCTGGACGATCTGTCCTTCATACATCACAATGATCTGATCGGCAAACGTCAGTGCCTCCACCTGGTCATGGGTGACATAGATCAATGTCAATTTGAGTTGTTCGTGGATCTCCTTGAGCTTGCACCGTAGCTGCCACTTGAGCTGAGGATCAATCACCGTGAGGGGTTCATCAAACAGAATGGCTGCCACATCCTCCCGCACAAGACCCCTGCCCAGAGATATTTTCTGTTTTGCATCCGCCCCCAACCCTTCCGCTTTTTGTGGAGCACGGTTTCCAGTTCCAGTATCCTGGCAACCTCTTTTACCCGGGGGGTGATATAGGCATTATCAAAGCCTCGGTTTTTCAGAGGAAAGGCCAGGTTGTTGAAGACGGTCATGGTGTCATAGAGAACCGGAAACTGGAAAACCTGGGCAATGTTGCGTTTTTCCGGTGGCAGGTCCGTGACGTCCGTTTCGTCAAACCAGACCCGCCCTTTGCTGGGTTTGAGCAGGCCCGATATGATGTTCAAGAGGGTTGTCTTTCCGCATCCTGAGGGGCCTAAAAGAGCATAGGCCCCGCCATCATTCCAGGTGTTGTGAATGCGCTTCAAGGCATAGTCTGCATCGGTTTTCGGAAACGGCAGGTAACTGTGGGCGATTTCATCCAGACATATTTGCGCCATCCAGATCTCCTTTAAGATGTTTATTTTCAACGGTCTTAGATACGCCCGGGGATATCAGCAGATCCCCGTTTTCCGCAAACATGAAAAAGTTTGCGGGGTTCATATACACCGTAATATCTGAACCGATTTTCCGGGCATCGATACCCACTTCATGGAGAACGGTTTTAAGACCGCTGTACTGAAAATGGATAAAGGTTTCCGACCCGTTTATCTCTGATATCTCCACGGTTGCATGAATTTTGACATCTCCGGGATCCTGCCGGTGCAGATACAGATGGTTGGGTCGGATCCCGATGTGATACCGGCCGGAAGAAAGGCCTGCAATGGGATCAGTCACCGCTATTGAAAGCTCATCCCCCAGGGTCAGATGCCCATCTTTCAGCTCTGCCGTAAACAGATTGATGGGGGGATCCGAAAGGAGCTGGGCGGTCCGTACCGTGGCAGGATTTCGGTAAACCTGTGAGGTGGGCCCTGTCTGGAGAATCCGGCCCTGGTCCATGACCACAATATTGCCCCCCAGTTTTAACGCTTCCGAGGGTTCGGTGGTGGTGTATACCACCACACAATCCCGTTTTTTGAATATGGCGGTCAGTTCTTCCAGCAGTTCCTCCCGCAGTTTGTAATCCAGATTGACCAGGGTTCATCCAGCAAAAGCAGCTGACTGTCTTTCATCAATGCCCTGGCAATGGCCACCCGCTGCTGCTGCCCCCCTGACAGCTCTGCGGGCATTCTGTCTAACATCTTTTCCAAATGCAGAAGCCTTGCGGTTTCCATCACCTTTTCTTCAATTCTCGTTTTGGGTGCCCCGCTGATCTGTAAGGGGGCGGCAATGTTCTGGAACACGGTAAAAGATGGATAATTGATAAACTGCTGGTACACCATGGCCACCTGCCGTTTGCGCACCGATATGCCGGTGACATCCCTGCCGTCCACTACAATCTTCCCGTTGGTGGGGCGGTCCAGGCCGGCCATGATGCGCAACAGGGAGGTCTTTCCGGCAAGGGTTCTGCCGAGGATCACATTTCTGGATCCGGATGCGAGGTCCAAGCTGATATTGGCAAGATGCATCTCGCCTTCCACATATTTATTCACCTGGTCAAGAATAAGCCCCATGCGTCTGCTGATACCTCCTGAAAAGGGGTTGAGCCTGAACAATTGGAACAAAGCAAATGATACACAATTGTTTGGAAATGAATGTTTCCATTATGTTGACTTGTTATTAGACTTCCATGGGGAAGTCAAGACAAAAAAGATAAAAAAAGATAAAAAAAGTTGAAATTGTCTGACAAAAAGATTAAAAAAAGATCATTGGCGATCAAAAACAGTTCCTATCCATGGACTGGCGGTTTTTTATCATTTGACATCAGGAGGATAGAAAAAAAATTTTTGGAAACCCAGGCATTGATCATAGGGGGGGGGACAACCGGCACAGGCATTGCCAGAGATCTTTCATTGCGGGGGATCAACTGTATTCTCATCGACAAAAAAGATATCAATTCCGGTGCTTCGGGCGCCAACCACGGGTTGCTCCATAGTGGTGCCCGGTATATTTTAAAAGACAGTGAAACCGCTGTGGAATGCCGGCAGGAAAGTGTTCTGCTCAAACGTCTGGCCCCTCAGTGTATGGAAGATACCGGCGGGTTGTTTGTGGCATTGCCTGAAGATGATGATGAATATATCGCCCGATTTCCCGAACTATGCCGCAAATGCGGAATATTCTGTCAGCCGGTTTGTGTTGCACAGGCACAGCAGATGGAACCCTGCCTGGCCCAGGATGTCAAGGCGGTGTTTGCAGTCCGGGACGCGTGGTGGATCCCTTCAGGCTCTCTTTGGACAATGCGGCAGATGCGCAGAAAACGGGCACTTATCCTTCGCAATACCCATGTGGAAGGGTTCATTTCCCATAAAGGCCATATCCAGGCGGCCAGGGTCAGGAACACTCGAACTGGCGACACCTTTCAAATCAAAGCCTGTCAGTATGTCAACGCCACCGGGGCCTGGGCCGACCAGGTGGCGGCCATGGCCGGGGTTCATATTCCCATGCTTTATTCCAAGGGGTCCCTGCTCATCACTCAGAGCCGGATCAGTCATCAGGTGATCAACCGGCTGCGTCCGGCCTCGGATGCTGACATCCTGGCTCCTGCAGGCACAGTGTCCATCATCGGGACCACTTCTCTGGAGATTGACAATCTGGATGATATCCGGCCCACTATGGAAGAAGTGGATGCCATTATCCGGCAGGGGCCGCCATGGTCCCAAAGCTTGCCACCACGAGGTATATCCGTGCCTATGCCGGTGTCCGGCCCTGGTGAAAGACGGGAAAGAAAAAGGCAGAAAAATCAGCCGCAACTACACCCTCAAAGACCATGAATCAGAGGGTTTGAAAAATTTTGTCACCATTACCGGAGGCAAACTGACCACTTACCGCCTGATGGCGGAAAAAACAGCGGATATCGTGGCCCGCCGCCTGAAAAACAATCAGCCCTGCCGGACCGCTGACCTGCCCTTGCCGTCCAGCAGTAAAGGGGCCTGGACCGACCCGGGAAAAGCCTCCCGGTCCCTGGCTGTCCGGCCTCAGCCCGGAGACTCCCTGATCTGTGAGTGTGAGATGGTGTCTGAATCCATGGTGGATCGGATTGTGGATTCGCTCAAGGCAGAGGGCCGATCCCCGATCCTGGAAGAGGTGGGGCACCGCAGCCGTATCGGAAAAGGACCCTGCCAGGGAACCTTTTGCTCCTTCCGGCTGGCTGCCTATCTGTACCGCACCGGGGATCTGTCCGGAGACCAGGGCCTGTCCCAGGTCCGGGAGTTTGTCAATGAACGCTGGAAAGGACTGATGCCCTTAGTACGGGGCCAGGAACTGGTTCGTATGGAACTGCAGGAATCTTTTTTATGCGGCCTGTTCAACATGGACGCTGACCGATGAACCAAAATCCCACGACAGCCGCCGCTATTCATACACAACTGGCAGTCATCGGATCCGGAATGGCCGGCATGGCTGCTGCAATTTTTGCCAGAAACCGGGGGATCACCACGGTCCAGGTAGGCCGGGCTTCGGAAATCGGCTTTGCCAGCGGATGCCTGGACCTGTTCAGCACCCTGCCGGGACACCCGCCCCGGGTATTTGCAGATCCCTTTGAAGGCATTTCCGTTCTGAAGAAAACCCGGCCTGACCATCCTTATTCGCACGTCACCGAAGATCAGATCCGTAAAGGATTCTGGGAGTTTACCCGTTATATGGCCTCGGCCGGCATCCGTTTTCACGGCCCGGCCCAAGAGACCAACCAGCATATTATCACCCCGGCCGGCACCCTTAAGCCCACCTGGCAGGTTCCTGGGACCATGATTGCCGGGGCCAGGGCGGTTGCAGAAAATCTGCGCATAGGCCTGGTGGATATCAAAGGCCTCAAAGGGTTTGGTGCCAGGCAGATGGCCCAGACTCTGAAAGCAAAGCTGCCCGGAATCACTAGTAATAGCATTGCGTTTCCAGGCAGAGAAACCGCCGGAGATCTGATGTGTGAACGTCTCTGCTGGGATCTGGAAACCCCGGCGGTGATGGACCGGTTTATCCAGCAACTACGTCCCCATGCCAAAGCCGTAGACGTGCTGGGACTTCCGGCTGTGTTAGGTATATACCGGTTCGAGTCCCGTCGTGAAATCCTGGAACAGGCCCTGGGCCGGCCGGTGTTCGAAATCCCCACTCTGTCTCCGTCAGTGACCGGCATGCGAATGAAAGAGGCGTTTCTGGAAAAAGCCGCCGGCACTGGACATCACCATTTTCCAGTGGCTGTGTCCGGCATCGCCCGGGACCGGAACGAGTTTGTCTTTTATATCATCCGGGGGCAGGAAACGGTTGAAATCCGGGCCCGTTTCCTGATTCTGGCCACGGGACGTTTTCTGGGCCGGGGATTGGGAGTGAATGCGGACCGGATTACAGAGATGCTGTTCGGCATTCCCGTGACTCAGCCCTCGGGGCGTTCCGGGTGGATGTGCCGGGATTTCTTCGATCCAGCGGGTCATCCGGTAAACCGGGCGGGCATTGAGACCGATGGTTTTTTCAGGCCCCTGGATGGGAATGGATCGGTATTTCATCACCGGGTGTATGCCGCCGGCAGCATTTTGGCCCATCAGGACTGGAAACGTGAAAAATCCGGATCCGGTATTGCCATTGCATCGGCATTCCAGGCGGTATCCCATATAGCCTCCTGCATGACCCTGCCGGAGATGATCCCGCCGGACCGGAAAACGACGGCATGAGTTGCCGTTCCAGGTCCTTGTTTATTTTTGTCCGGATCAGCGGTATACTTTTTATCATTTAAAAAAAATTTGCCACAAGGAGGCATTTCATGACATCCTATCTCGGCGCCGTGGACCAAGGCACCACCAGCACCCGTTTTATCATCTTTGACAAAGACGGCGGCATTGTTTCCGTCAGTCGGATGGAACATGACCAGATTTGCGAAAAACCAGGGTGGGTGGCCCATGATCCGGTGCAGATCCGGGACAATACCTTCACTGTCATTGCAAGGGCCCTGGAAAAGGCCGGTCTCACCGGCAGGGATCTGGCCGCTGTCGGGATCACCAACCAGAGAGAGACCGTGGCTGCCTGGGACAAACACACGGGAAAACCGCTCTATCATGCCATTGTCTGGCAGTGCGCCCGCAGTGATGATCTCTGCCGGAACCTGGATGCGGTGTACGGCAGGGACTGCTTCCGGCGGCAGACCGGGCTGCCCACAGCCACCTATTTTTCCGGCCCCAAAATCAAATGGATGATGGATCATGTCCCGGCCGTCAGACAGGCGGTGGCCAAAGGAACGGCCCTTTTCGGTACCATGGAAACCTGGGTGATCTGGAACCTCACCGGCGGGCCGGGAAAAGGACGGCATGTCACGGATGTGACCAATGCATCCCGGACCCTGCTAATGAACCTGAAGACCCTGGACTGGGACCCGGATATTTTGGACACATTGGCAATTCCCCGAAATTGTCTGCCGTCCATCGTGCCCTCTTCCGATCCCATTGCACTGGGCAGAACCGATGCCGCCAGCCCTTTGGGAGAGGGTGTGACGCTGGGAGGTGCTTTGGGGGATCAGCAGGCCGCGCTATTCGGCCACACGTGCTTTGACCCGGGGGAAGCCAAAAATACTTATGGCACCGGGTGTTTTCTGCTGTTCAACACCGGAAATACCATCACCTTTTCAAACCACGGACTGCTCACCACCCTGGGATACCAGATACAGGGGCAAAAACCGGTGTATGCGCTGGAAGGATCCATTGCCTATGCCGGTGCCCTGGTACAGTGGGTCCGGGACAATCTGGGACTGATCGCTTCTGCCCCGGAAATCGAGACCCTGGCCAACACCGTTTCGGACAACGGGGATGTGTACTGCGTGCCTGCGTTTTCCGGGCTGTTCGCCCCTTACTGGCGTTCCGATGCCAGGGGGTGATCACCGGGCTGACCCAGTTTGCCAACAAAGGCCACATCGCCCGGGCCGTGCTGGAGGCCACTGCGTTTCAGACAAAGGATATTGTGGAGGCCATTTCAAAGGACCTGGGCCGAAGCCAGGATCTCACCATGTTGAAAGTAGACGGGGGCATGGTGGAAAACACCACATTGATGCAATTCCAGGCCGATATTCTAGACAAGGACGTGATCCGGCCTAAGGTGACGGAAACTACGGCTCTGGGAGCGGCCTATGCGGCCGGCCTGGCCGTGGGGTTCTGGCCGGATACTGTCTCCTTGAAAAAAAATTGGCAGGCCCACACCACCTGGTATCCGGACATGGACGATGCTCAACGGACCCGGTTGTATGACCGCTGGCTGAAATCCGTGAAAGCCTCTTTTGGGTGGAGTTGACCGGGCATCAGGGGAAGGCTCAGAACCATCGTTTTTTTTGAAATAATACAGCAAAGCCCCGGCAATGACAACGAGCACTCCCCAGAAGATAAAATAGCTGTATTTATATCGGAGTTCGGGCAGGTATTCAAAATTGGTGCCGTAGATGCCCGCGATAAAGGTAAGGGGAATGAAGATCGCGGCAAAAATGGTCAACACCTTCATGATATCGTTCATCCGATTGGCCGTCGCGGAATTGTAGATGTTGAGCTGGTCCGTGAGAAGGTCCCGATAGGTATCCACGGCTTCCGAAGCATGGGCGGCCAGGTCTTCCAGATCTTTCAGGAACGGATAGGTCTTTTCATGGATCAGGCCGCTTTCCAGCCGCAGCAGCTGAAAAATCGCTTCCCTGGCCGGACGGATCGATTTTTTCAGATAATTGGTTTCCCGTTTGAGACGGTTTATTTTTTCCATGACCCCCAGGTCCCGGCCTGAAAGCACTTCCTCTTCCAGGTCTTCAATCTGTTCCCCGATGCGTTCGACGACAGAAATGTAATTTTCCACCACCGTGTCCATGAGGGCGCAGGCCAGATAGTCGGTACCAGCACTCCGAATTCGGGATTTCCGGCGACGGATTCGTTCCCTGACCGGCTCAAACACATCCCCCGGCCGCTCTTGAAACGTGAGAACAAACCGGTCCGCCACCACCATGCTCAACTGCTCGTTCACTACCATCTGTGTCTGGCCGTCAAACCGGATCATTTTCAGGACAATGAACAGATAGTCGTCATAGTCATCGATTTTAGGCCGCTGGCCCGTATTGAGGATGTCTTCGAGTACCAGGGGATGCAGATCAAACATCGTTCCGATCCGGCCGATGTTTTCTACATCGTGCAATCCGTCAATGTTGATCCAGGTCATGGATCCCGTGGTTTTCTGATTGTCCAAATCCTGGATATCTCCGATTTTTTTTCAGTGAGGTGATGCGCATCATAGTCGATGAGCCGGATGTTCACGGCATCCATTTTCTGCGTACCCACAAAAATGAGTGCGCCAGGGCTCTGTCCTTTTACCTGTTCCCTTTTTTTCAAAAACCGGGCCATGGAGTTTCCTTTCAAACAGAATCGATTTACGCAACTCTTTATTTTTTCATCAATTTTATAAAAATAAAAGCGGTTTCTTCTCCTGTCCGCAGACCGCCTCCGGCCTCCTTCCATCACTTCACAGGTATCGCCAGGATTTGCGTGCGGCGTTTAAAAAAATACTTATTATGAACATGAATTACAATCATGTACAAAGGAAGTGTTCGGCGTAAAAAAATTAAGAATTATTTTTACTTCGGGCAGCAGGGGGGGCATTTCCACTTCCAAAGATTTAGACGGGAATTTTCATCCTTTGCTTGACAAACATCTGTCGACTGTCCTAATTGTAAATTCAAACTCTGTCAAAAACACGTAATTTAAGGCCGGAACAAAAAAAGGAGCCTATGACGATCATTCATAAACGGGCTGCCGATGCCTGAAACCGCCTGGCAGATTCTGGACAGGCTCTACCCGGGCGGATACCCGGGCCGAACCGGTCGGGTGTACACGGATACCACAGATTTCATGCGCATCACCGGCGGGGACGTAGTGGTCCTGAATGATCAGCATTATCTGGTGCTGCGGGATGAAATGGAGCGAAGTTTCGGAGTCGAAGATCCTAAATATTGGGTCAAACGGTGCCGTCATCTGGAAACCGGCGAGCGGCGGATCCTCAAGCTGGTGTTTTATGAAAAGTTCTCTCTCCAGATGGGAGAAATGCAGATTCCGTGCTACCGCAGTCCGCGCAAGGAAGCCAGGATTCTGGACAAAGTGCGGAACGATCCCCGGTTCATGCAGGGATTCTCAGTTGAAGACACCGCCGGAAACAATGTCCGGGTTCTTCAAGTCGTCCTGGGAAAGCGTCTGGATCTTTGGATCGGCGATCTTGAAATGGACCACTTTGCCTATTTCCGGACTTACCTGCCAGGCATCCTGAAAAAATTCATCGTCTCCTGTCGGGCCATCAACGATCTGCACCGTATGGGAGAAAAACACGGGGATATCCGGCGGGATCATCTCTGGGTGACCTATGATACCGGGGATTATGTCTGGATCGATTTCGATTATACGTTTAATTTTCATGAAAACCCGTTCGGCCTGGATATTTTCGGACTCGGGGGACTGCTGGTGTATATTGTGGGAAAAGGATTCTATTCCCATGAAGACATTGGCCGTATGTCTGGCGGCAGCAAAAATATCCCGGATATCGGGTCGGATGACTTTCTGCTGGTGTTCAAAAACCGCCTGGCCAATCTGAAAAAAATTTTCCCCTATATCCCGGAAGCATTGAACCAGGTGCTTATGCATTTTTCATCTGGCACAAGGGTCTATTACGAAACCCTGGACGAGTTCATAACCGATCTGGCATCCTGTCTGGGACAGGTGGGATGACCATATATTTGTAAAAGGATCAAGCCATGGATATTCATAAAATCCTGATCGCTGTTGACGGATCCAAAAACGCTGAACGTGCCATTGAGTATGTGGCGGATATCACCCGGGGCGCCGGTGGATTTGTGATCAAGCTGCTATCCATCGAGCATCTGCCGGACCGGGATTTTTTTGCCGATGACGCGGCCTGGAAAGAGGCCTGTGTCAAGACCCGGGAAAAGCTGCTTGGATTTCTGGCAGAGGGCCGCGATCTTTTGATCAACAGCGGGATTTCTGACAAACAGGTGCATACCGATTATGTGGAAAGCTGCGCTTCCCCTCTGGCGGAGGCCCCGGATTACTGCAGCCGGGGAACCAGCATCGCCCTGGACATTCTGCATGTGGCAAAGACCGAAAGGTTCAAGACGGTAGTGATCGGCCGCCGGGGCATTTCCAAGGCCGAGGAATTCATGTTCGGCAGTGTGTCCAACCGGATCATCCACGCCGGCAGTGACTGCACTGTCTGGGTGGTTCAGTGACCAGCCTTGTGGATCTACCGCAGGCATGATCTCATGATGCGACGGATGCTTTTTTTTGCGGGCTGCTGTTTCTGGCCGGTATCTCGGTCTGGGCCTGGGCCGGATCGGCAGGGCCGCCCAGACCGGTTTCCTTTATCCTGCTCCATGTCAATGACACCCATTCCCAGTTCGTCCCCAGGCCCTATATCCTGAGGTTTCCCGGGATGGAAACTGCCGTGTCGGTCCCTTTAGGATCGGTGTCAAAAATGGCGGCTCTGGTGCGACAGACCCGGGATCGCCACCCCCACGTGTTGTTTCTTCATGCCGGTGACATGGTCCAGGGGTCGCTGTACTATACCCTGTTCCACGGACAGGCCGAAGCCCGGGTGTTCAACGCCATGGGCCTGGATGTCATGGCTTCCGGGAACCATGAGTTTGACCGGGGTGCCGGCGGAATCCTTCCTTTGCTGAATCATGCCGATTTTCCCGTCGTCTCGGCTAACATGGATGTGTCAGGTGATCCGGATCTGGCCGGCCGGATCGCCCCGTATGTCATCAAACAGGTGGATGGGGTGCCGGTGGCGGTGATCGGGCTTCTGACCCGGGATCTGGCCCAGATGTCCAGTCCACCGGATACGCTCAGGATGCACATGGTGATCCAGACCGCCCAGAAAACGATCGACCGGCTTACAGCCCAGGGGATCCGGATCATTATTCTGCTGACCCACATCGGATATGAACAGGATCAGCGGGTCGGGAGTTCCGTGACCGGTGCGGACATTATCGTGGGAGGCCATTCCCACACCCTGCTGGGAAATTTCAAAGACCTGGGGTTGGCGCCCCAGGGGCCTTATCCCACCGTGGTCACGGCACCGGATGGGGCTGATGTGCTGGTGGTCCATGCCTGGAAACACACCCGGCTTCTGGGAAGGCTGTCCGTGGCGTTTGATGAGACCGGCAAACTCATCTCTTATCAAGACTCCCCTTGCCTGATCGCCGGCAAGCCGTTTCTGGACAAAGAGGGACAGGCCCTGGATTCGCAGACACATGAACAGGTCTGGCTGGCCATTGGACGTGACACCCGTATCGCCATCCCGGAAGAGGATCCGGTCGTGGCCGCCATTGCCGGGACATATGCAGGAAAGGTGGCCGAACTGGGAAAAACGGTTGTGGGAAGGGCTGAACATTTCTTGCCCCATATCCGGGTCCCGGATCAGACCACGCCGGAAGGCAGCGCCATTGCCCCCCTGGTGGCCGATGCCCTTCTAAGGAAAGTCAACCGAAGCGGATTTGAGGTGGATATCGCCATCCAGAACGGCGGCGGGGTCCGGACCGGCATTCAGGCCGGGGAGATCACCGTTGAAACCATTTATACCCTGCTGCCGTTTGAAAACACCCTGGTCATTTTCGAGATGACCGGACAACAAATCATCACCTTGCTTGAAAATGCGTTAGGGGCTGTCATTGATGAACACCGTTTTTTCGGTGGATTTCCCTACCCCTCAGGCCTTCGGTTCCGGATCGATCCGGATGCCGGCAGGGGAAACCGGATATCCGGCTGCAAAGTGATGGACCGGGCAGGGGCCTGGCACTCCCTGAATATCCATACCAGATACCGGGTAGCGGTCAACAGTTTTCTTGCCGGCGGCGGTGACGGATATACTGTCTTTGAGAGTCTGGCGGGCCATGATACCGGGTTTATCGATACCCAGGCTTTTATGGAGTATGTATCCACGGAAAAAACGCTGCATGTTCCGGACCGGCAGGCATTTTTTCAAACCCCATAACCGGATAAGAACAAGGAGTGCACCGCATGAAACCCCTCAGGTTTACCGCCGGAACCGGGATCAAAACCATGGGCTGGTGTGCTGTCTGCTGCTTTTTCAGTGGCCATGATTGAAAAAAACCGCCATCTCCCTTTCCCCGGAGCCGATTTTTCCATGATATCGAGCGGCAGTATCCGGTTATCCGTCCAGGTCCGGTTTTCCGATTCAGGGAATACACTCCATTTATGATGGCTATGGCTTTGCAGATACAACTGCGGGAGGTGACCGCATACAATGCAGGTGATTCGACGCAGTGCAATGATGACCCGTGTATCAGTGCGTCCGGGGAAAATTTATGTGAGACCCTGGCCCTGGGATATCGTCGCTGCGCCGCCAATTTTGTTCCTTTAGGGACACGGCTGCAAATCGAAACTCTTGGAGAATATGTGGTGGTGGACCGGATGCACCCACGGTTCAGTGAGCGCGTGGACATTGCCATGACACTGGATGAAAAAGAGCAGGCCAAAGTATTCGGGATCCAGCGCCTCCGGGTCATGGTTCTGGGTCTGCCCCATAGGCCGCCCATCGAAGCCGGGGATTCCTTGGAATAACCCGCATGGCCTGAGAGTGCCCAAAATGATGATAGTACCGGCAGCCACATCTCCGCCAAACACTTCATATCTTAACGCAAAACGTTTCAGGCACCGGGCCTGTCATGACCCGGGGGGCTATTCTGCGGAAGGAACTGAAATGGCCGGATTTTCCTTGGAAATATCCATTCGGGGATCCAGATGCATGGCCACATCCGAGGTGGTTTCCATGATCATGAATCCACCTGCTCTTCCACCGGAACGATGCGTACGGATTCCATGCGCCGGAGCAGCAGGGTAACCACTGCATACAGGCTGCTGACGGCGATCATGAAAAAGTACAATCCATAGGGTGTGCCAGTCCGTGCCATGACCGAAGCGGCCAGGGTGGGGCCGAACATGGCGCCGATGCCGTAACAAAGCAGTAGCACCGAACTGACCTTGACCACATCCTGAGCTTCGAAGATGTCATGGGCCCGGGCCACAGCCACCGGATAGATGGAGAAGATGATCCCGCCAAAAATCGTTGTGGTACCCAGCAGAATGCCCAGAGAGTACCCGGAAGTCATTAGGATGGCCAGGGAGACGCCTGCCAGAATGATACCCAGGCCCGGCAGCACCAGAGAACGGTCGAGCCGGTCCGACACCAGCCCCACCGGCCACTGGAGCAGCAGTCCGCCCATCACCGTTAGACTCATGAACCAGGAAATCTGGGCACGCTTAAATGAATCTGGTGGGCAAACACCGGTCCCATGGTGTAAAAGGCGCTGTGAAGAAGTCCGGAACCGAAACAGCCCAGCATGCCGATGGGTGCTTTTTTCAAAATGGTTTTTATGGCCGCCTGTTCGATCTTCGGCAGCTTGGGATGGATGGAATGGGTCATGGCCACCGGGACGGTGCTCAAAGCCACAAACATCCCTGCCACCAGGAACAGGGTCTGGCTGTGGACATCGCCTGTGTTCAGCAGTTGCTGTCCCACGGTGCTGCCCATGTAGGTGACGATCATATAGATGGAAAAAATGCGGCCACGGAACCGGGGTTCGGCGCATTCATTGAGCCAGCTTTCGATGACCATGAACAGTCCCATGTTGGATATGCCCGCAATAAACCGCAACCCGGCCCACATTAGCGGAGAAGTGTAAAATCCATGGATCATCACCACGGCGGTGGTGACTGCGGTGAACGCGGCAAAGGCCCGGATATGCCCCACGCTTCGTATGATCTTGCGGCCCACAATGGTGCCGGCCACCAGCCCGACGAAATAGGCACTCAACACCAGGCCGGTCACCTGGGTGGATACGCCTTCCAGAGAAAGCCGGAACCCCAGAAACGTGTTCAGCAGCCCCTGTCCCATCATCAGCAGGGTCACTGAGGTATATAGTGCAATGAACGGTCTTATGTTGGCATACATGACTGATGTCCCCTATCAGGCACTGTTTTATTCAAGAAAAAATTAAAAAAGTAAGGCAAATTTGACGACGGGTCAAGATTAATCATGCTTATGATCTGAACCGGGAGATATCGATGTTCAGACGTCTGATGATCTTTTGAATGGACGCCCTTTCCAGGCCGCTGATGCGGGCTGTTTCCGAAATGTTTCCTCGGGTGTGTTCAAACAGGCGGGTCAGATAGGTGCGGGAAAAATATCCAGGGCGTGTTTTTTAGCGGTTTTATACGGGACTGGTTTGTCAGAGGCACAGGACTCATCAACTCCCCGTCCCGGGGGATCCACCAGGCGGATCAATGCAGTATTAATGGGTCCGCCGTTGGAAAATACCACCAGGCGCCGGATCATGTTCAGCAGTTCCCGGACATTTCCGGGCCAGGGCTGGCGCACCAGCCAGGCCATGGCGGCGGGATCGATCTCCATCGGTGCCATGTTCATCTCTTCGCAGGTTTGAATCATGAATCGTCGGACCAGCCCCGGGATATCTTCCCGCCGTTCCCTCAGGGACGGCACCTGGATCGACAGCACGTTCAGCCGGTAGAACAGGTCTTCTCGAAAGATTTTGTCCTGAATTGCGGCACCCAGATTCTGATTGGTCAAGGCGATGATCCGTACATCTGCAGTTTTGGACTGACTGGATCCCACCGGTTTGACTTCCTTGTCCTGAAGAAACTTGAGCAGTTTGGCCTGAATGGGCAGGCTGATATCCCCGATTTCATCCAGAATCAGAGTTCCTTTGTCTGCCGCCATAAAAAATCCGTCCCGGTTCCGTTCCGCCCCGGTGAACGCACCCCTGACATGGCCGAACAGTTCACTTTCCAGCAGAGGCTCCGGAATGGCCGGGCAGTTGAGGGCATGGCAGGGAAACGCGCTGCGCTTAGACAGGCGGTGGATTTCTCTGGCCACAAACTCCTTGCCGCTGCCGGATTCCCCCGTGATGAGAACGGTATAATCTGTGACCGCCATGGCCTTGATTTTTTCCTGGATCTGATTCATGGTCCTGCTTTCCCATTGCCGCTTTTCCGGAGTCAAACCGGATACCAGAAACTTGAGGCGCTGGTTTTCCCGGGCCAAGGCATAGTGCTGGATGGCCCGCTCCACGGTATGAAACAGGGCCTGGCGCTCCACCGGCTTGGTAATGAAATCCCAGGCACCGGTTTTCAGAGACTGGACCGCGTTTTCCACAGTGGCGAACCCGGTGATCATGATCACACATACATACGGGTTCAGGTCCAGGGCCTTTGTCAGGAGATCATGGCCGGACATGCCCGGCATGCGCAGGTCCGACAGAAGTACGCCGATTTCCCGGTTCTTGAATACGTCCAGGGCGTCCTCACCGGAGGTGAATCCCAAAATGTTGACCGTGTGAAACTGTTTTTTCAGATGCCGGATGATGCCCTGTAAAAATCGGCGTCATCGTCCACCACTGCAATGCTGAACGTATTCATGAAGATGTCCTGTTAAAAGGGTCTGAAACATCCAGATCCGATGCTATAACCGGAAGGAAAATATCAAACCGGGTCTGTTCCCCGGTATCGACCACAATCCGGCCGTTGAGTTCGGAAACAAATCCATACACGATGGAAAGTCCCAGCCCGGTTCCTTTTCCCACCGCTTTGGTGGTATAAAACGGGTCGAAAATTCGATCCCGGATAATATCCGAAATTCCCGGTCCGTTATCTGAAAACCGCAACACCACCTGATGTTTTTCTGCTGCATAGGTTTCAATGGTAATGGTATCCCCGCTTTCCTGAAGCGCATCCACGGCATTAAGCCAGAGATTGGTCAGGATCTGCTCCAGGACAGCCCCGTCACATTTTACCTGGGGGATGTTCTCGGTCAGATGCGTATGTACATGAATGTTTCTGGCCATTGCCTGGGCCTTGAATAGATCCAGGGCCCGGGTGATCACCTGATTCAAGTCACAGGTGCCTGCAATGGTTTTTTTGGGCCGTGACAAGGCCAGCAGATCCTGAACTACTTTCTGGGCCGCTTTGGTATGCTTCGAAATAATCTCGATATCCGATAGAATTTCCCGATCTGTTACCGCGTCCTTCACCAGATCCGTATAACACTGAATTACGCCCAGTGGATTATTGATCTCATGGGCTACACCGGCGGCCAGTTTGCCGATGGCACCCAGCGTTCGGCCTGATGCATTCGTTCCGCCATCAGCTTTTCCTGAGTGATATTTCTGGCATAAACCACAATCTGCAGCCGAGCCTGGTTCCGGCGGGGCAGCGGATATAGATCAATGTCATAATACCGGTCATCAAGGGTCTGGATCTCTTCACTCACGGGCTGACCGGTGCGGGCCACATGGATCAAAAGGCTGCATTCAGGGCTGTCGGACACATCGGTGCATAAAAATGTCCGCAGCGCCGCTTCCTGTTCTTCTTTTTTTCCAGATCCCAGAATTTCATGACCGGCCCGGTTGGAGATGATAATATGACACTCTTCGTCGATGAGCAGCAAAGGATCGCTGATGCCTTCAAACACGGATTGAAGCATGTCGTGCTGGTATCTGATGCCGGAAAACACATGGATGTTTTCGATGAGTACCGCCACCTGCTGCCCCAAAGCCAGCAGGACCTCCGCATCTAGATCCTCTGGGTGCGGATCCTTTCCCAGATCAGGCACAATATCCCCCAGTGGCTTTCCGGGGATTTCACTGGAATGAACAATTTGCGCTCCTGAAACAGGATGTCGTTCTTCCATATCAGGTTCCGGGCTTCGGAAGGAAGTTTCAGCTTCTGTGTCTCCGATTTCCAAGCATAATGGTTTTCCGATGCCACCAGGCAGTAATATACCACTTCCTGGGCCTGATAGCGGATGCCTACGCTTTCCAGCAGGGCTGCCAGCAGCTGCGGGATGGTCAAAGCCCCGCCGAAACCGGTGAGCAGATTCACAAACAACCGCACATCCCCCAAGTGTTTTTTTGCCTTAATATCCAGTTCCCGGGTGCGGTCGTCCACCATTTTTCCAGATTCACCGTATGATTTTCCAGTTTTTGATGAGCTCGGGACAAACATACCGCCAGCTCATCCACTCCTTCGATCAGGCCTTCTATCTCATCTTTCTGTTCCAGCCTCTGGATAATTCCCTGTTCGATTTCTCCGGAAAAGCGGGTCTTGAATATTCCGGACAGATCCCGGAGATTTTTCATGACCAGCCGGTCGAAAACAGGCTGATCAGGCCCACAAAAAAGAAAATACCCAGCAGGTAAAGCGTCAGATACTGCAGGGTCAACTCTTTGGCCGGGCCCTTAATCATGGCCACGGGAAATCCGGCCACCACCACACCCCCCACTTCGTTGACCGTGTGGTGGAAACCGTTTTGTCTCCATAAATATCCACCAGTTCCCGGGGCGCGTTTTCCGGCTCACCGTGACAGTTCATGCAGGATTCTGTGAATGTCACCGGGCGGGCCACCAGACGATACCGGTTTTCCTTCACCATGGAGTTGTCTTCCCAGACCCGGACATCTGGATTTCCTTGGAAAAACCGAATCAGTCCGGATTCAAAGGCATTTGGCTCGGAATCCGGGTTTCTGGCATTATTGGCTACACGCCGATAGTGGTACTGGGAAGCATCCTTTAGGTTGAGCCGGGCCATTACTTCTCTGGAGATATAGGAAGAGGACATGGCTTTGAGAACAAACCGACCTTCCGGAAGCGTAGCGAACATTTCCGGCCGTAACTGGGTTTTGACATAATCTTGAATCGCGTCCGATTGGGACAAAAGCAGCTGAGACCGCTGGGAAATTTCCGACTCCATGATGGAATTGATATGAAAATACATGATCAGGCTGATACATACCCCCAGAGCCAGGATGGCCACCACCAGGCCGGTGATGAATTTTAATCTCAAATTAAAGGTCCGGGACGACATAGACTTCTCCAGTTTTGTTCAATCTTAATAAAAATAAAGAATACCGCACAAAATTGCAAGCTGCTCAGGCTGCTTCTTCAAGGAATCAGGGGTGTAATCTTCAGTTTTCAGTTTTACGCCCAATGTTTAGACGATACTCTAAAAAAAAAATTCAACTGATTGTATTCAAAGGGTATCCTAATTTTCGTCTATTGAGGCACACCTTTTGCTGTTCACAGCGGGGCAAAGGGAATCAGTGGGTTTGCATGGAAAAAATCAATCACTGTTGACAGGGAGGAAATCAAATGGCGAATAAGTCAGAAATTGTTCAAGATGTCGGCAAATGGGAATGGTCGGAAATGTGGAAAAAAGAGGATTGGTGGGCCATATGGCTGGGATTTTTCATTCTCATCGCCGGAATGCTGGTCTATTTCCCCATGCTGGAAATCTGAAGGCCAAACTTCAGGAGGTGGAAGCAAAGTACAGCCAGGAAGCATTTCGGACGGATGTATTCAAGACGGTGGCCTGGTATCAGATGTCCGATGCCAAATCCAAGATAAAAGCCACCAGCACACCGGCCGGAAAATGGTTGAAAACCTTTTCCTCCAAAACCAAAGGCTGGGCAGCCAATCCGGTGGAGGCATTTTACATGTCACAGGAAAAAGCAGATGCCAAAAAACCATTGCCAAAGTAAAGTATGATGCGGCCAAAGCCGCGTCGGAACAGGCCTTGGTCGCCGCCATTGCAGCGGAAAAAATGGCCGAAGCCCAAAAATTTCAGAGTGCGGCCCTGAATGCAAAAGCCAAAAAAGCCATTCAGGACTGGCGGAATGCCCATCTGAAAACCAGCAAAGCCAAATCCAAGATGGATGCAGCCAAACCCTATAACCGCGTGGGCTGGCTCATGTTTCTGGGATTCAGTTTTGCCGTGTTCTTTGGGGTGGGCATGAAAATTATGGGCAATTCGTTCAAAGACTTCATGATCGCCTTTACTTTCATTTTTGGTATCAGCGTTCTGACCCATCTGGCGGCCAGCCAGGCCACCATGAAACATTACGGAATCGGTTATGCGGCCTGGGCCATCTTTTTCGGCATGCTCATTTCCAATACCGTGGGTACCCCCAAATGGGCGATGCCGGCCGTTCAGACCGAATTTTATATCAAGACCGGTCTGGTACTGCTGGGGGCCAAAATACTGTTTGAAAAGATTATCACCATCGGAACTGCCGGTATTTTTGTGGCTTGGGTCGTGACCCCCATCGTTTGGCTGGTGACCTACTGGGTCGGACAGAAAATCATCAAAATTCCTTCCAAACGCCTGAACGCCACCATCTGTTCGGACATGTCCGTATGCGGGGTGTCGGCTGCCATTGCCACGGCATCCGCATGCAAGGCCAAAAAAGAGGAGCTCACCCTGGCAGTGGGCCTGTCTCTGGTATTCACCTCCATCATGATGATAGTAATGCCGGCGGTGATCCATGCATTTTTCCCGGCGGACAAGGTGGAAATTTGGGCGGCGCCTGGATGGGCGGCACCATCGACGCCACAGGTGCCGTGGCGGCAGCAGGTGCGTTTTAGGAGAAAAAGCCCTGAACGTGGCCGCCACCATCAAAATGATTCAAAACGTGCTCATCGGTGTGATGGCATTTTGTGTGGCTGTCTATTTCACCACCAAAGTGGAAGCTGAAGAAACCGGCAACAAGGTGGGACTGATGGAAATTTGGTACCGGTTTCCCAAATTCGTTCTGGGGTTCATGGCTGCATCTGTGATTTTTTCCTGGATTTACAGCTCATTTAACGGGCAGATCAGCGGGCTGGGCAGCACCATGATCGACCAGGGCGCCATCAAAGGTATGAGCGACCTGTTCCGGGGTTGGTTTTTTACCCTGTCTTTTGTCAGCATCGGTCTGGCCACCAATTTCAGGGAACTCAAGGAACATTTTTCCGGCGGAAAGCCTCTGATATTGTATGTGTTTGGTCAAAGTTTCAATCTGTGTCTGACCCTGGCTATGGCGTATATCGTGTTCTACCTGATATTCCCGAAACTCACGGCCACCATTTAATGGCTCATTCATCATGACAATCAGGAAGGAATACCGTATGCAACCTGAAGAAACACATTCCCGCAAAAAAGGCTGGTTCATCATCGGGGTGACCTTTGTTCTCCTTTGGGGGTTTGCCGCAGTGGTCGGCCCTGGGGGGAGAAACACATTCCGGTATTCAACCAGATCGTGGAAACCATCAAAGCCAGGGACATCGACTCCGGTGCATATTTCTATACGGAGATCGAAGCGTCATACAGGGCGGAACGGGAACTCCAGGGCGGGATCAAGTTACAGACGCCTGGGGCGTATGGATTCACCCCCTCCTTTTTACTGGGTATCGCCATCAGCCTGGCCATTCTTTTTATCGGATTCAAAACGCTTCCTTCGGACTGATTTAACACGGCCCTGTGTGCGGATCTTGCCGTATACAGGGCCAAATTTTTGATATTTATTGGATTGTTGTAACACTAAGCCGCCATCATATATTCAAAATTTTAATAAATGGCTTAATTGCTTGAAATTATGTCTATGAATACATAATGATTAGTATCATATCCACCGAATGGTTCCGATATTAGCATAAGATTTGCCCGATACCGAAGGCAGATATTGAAAAATGTGCCATCCCGACAAAAAGAAAAGAACCTCCATGGGATTCAAATTCTGCCTGATGGTCATCAGCCTGATCCTGTATTTGTAACAAACGACCCGATGCCCCGGCTGCAAAGGGGGTAATAAAAGGCATCCGGGACATGATCCTTCCGGCAGGCAAAGATTTCCCCATCATTCTTAAAGGGATGCGGCCAGTTCCCGGGCCTCGGCAATGCAGTACATCAAATGCCGGGGGGATTTGGCGTCACCGATGAGATGAAACCGGGCAGATGATTTTTTTCCAGGAATTTCATCTCCCGCACCGGCTCGTATTTTTCCGTGATTACCACGGTATCGAAACCAGACAAAATATGCTTTTTCCCGCTGGAAGTAAACATTACCCCATCTGAAGTAACGGCCTGGATGGCCACCTGCTTGAACAGGGTGACTTCCTTTTTTTCAGATTTTCCCGCAGATAGTACCGGTCATTGGAAGACATTTCTTCGGCAAAGCTTTTTTTCCGGTTCAGCACCGTCACCACCTTTTCCTGGTCCGCCAGAAAATCCGCAACTATCAGGCCGGCCATGCCCCCGCCCAGGACAATCACCTTTTGTCCGGCCGTTTCCGTGCCCGCCATCACATCCACCCCGGTAACCAGGGTCATGGCGTGGTGAACAACCCCTTGATCACCGGCATCTGAGGCATCGAGCCCGTAGCCAGCACCACATGGTCCGGTGCCACTTCTGTCAGCAAGTTTTTTGTCAGCGGGGTTTGGAAACGGACCGGGATATTCAGCCGTTTCAGCTCCCGGCCAAAAAAAAGCAGGATATCTCCCAATTCGCTTCTGCCAGGGGCCTTGGCAGCCAGGCTCAGCAGCCCGCCGGGGCCTTCCCCCATGTTCACAGATGAGCACCTCATGGCCGGCCAGGGCGAATTCCCGGGCCGCGGCCAGTCCGGCCGGACCGGCCCCGGCCACCAGAACCCGAACCGGGGACAAGGGCAGGGACCGGACCGATTCTTCGGCCTTGATCAGATATTCCCGGCCCACATCCGGGTTGACCACGCATCCGCCCGGCTCCTTGGCAAGCACCGCATGAATGCATCCGAGGCAGCACCCCACACAGGGCCGGATTTCGTCCATCCTGCCGGTCCGGGCTTTTTCCGGATATCGGGGATCCGCCAGAAACGAGCGGCCCAGGGCCACGATGTCGGCCCGGCCATCGGCAATGATCTGCTCGGCATGAAGCGGATCCTTGATACGGCCCACCGTGATTACCGGGATATCCACCACCTGCTTGACCGCCTCGGCCAGGTGAACGAAACATCCCTGGGGGGTGTACATGGAGGGGATGGTCAGCTCAGTGGAGCCGTAAACGCCCGCAGATACATGCAGGTAGGCAGCACCGGCAGCTTCCAGCAGCGGGGCCAGGGTCAGTGCGTCGGTCAGTTCCCACCCGTTGGCCATGTAATCATTGCCGTTGATACGGATGCCTACGGGAAAATCGCTGCCCGCTTTGGCCTGAATGTCGGCCAGGATCTCGAACATGAACCGGGTCCGGTTTCAAAGCTGCCGCCGTATTCATCAATGCGCACATTGGCGTTAGGCGACATGAACTGGTTGATCAGGTATCCGTGGGCCCCGTGGATCTCCACAAAATCAAACCCTGCTTCTCTGCATCGCGTTGCCGCATCCCCGAAGCAGGCCACCAGATCCCGGATTTCTGTCACAGTCAGGGCGCGCACTTCACCTTTGACCACGGCCGGGGCCGGAATGGCGGACGGGGCCACCTTTTCCGGCAGGTAGGACTGACGTCCTCCGTGCATGAGCTGGACCCCGAACCGTGCCCCATGGGGTTTGACCTGATTCACCATCCGTTTCAGCGCCGGAATGCAGCCGTCCTCGTACATCTGAGGCAGGTCTGGCAATTCCTGGCCTCCGGGATGGACGCTGCCACCTCCCACCAGCATCATGCCGGCCCCGCCTTTTGCCCGTTCCACAAAATAGGCGATGAGCGGGTCGGTCACATGGCAGTGGCTGTCCACCCCGAAATTGATACTCATGGCAGACATCATCAACCGGTTTTTCACCGTGAGGTTCCCGATTTGAATCGGGCGGAACAGATGGGACAACATGGGGGGATCCCCTCCTTTCAGTCGGTTTTGTGTGAAATTTCTTCGAGCAGGGACTGAACCAGTGCGGCAAACGCCAGCGCCGCTTTTTTGTCCTTGATGCGTTTCCTGCCTTTGACCGCTTTGAAATACCTGGCGCAGACCTGGCGCCGGGCCGGGGTCAGTGTCGTGGTAAGCCCCTCTTCTGCACCGTGCCATCACTGATATCCGTGATATTTTTTCCCCCGCCGGCCATGGGGCCGATTGATGATATGGGCGTAATAAATCAGGGCTCGGTCCAGCAGTACATAGAGAAACTGGAGATTTTCATTGGGACCCACCTGGATCTGGTCCCCGCCCAGCCGGATGCCGGCCGGGCTTTTGTCTGCCACCCGCCGGCCACCCAGAAGGGCGGATCCCGCACCCAGAAGCCCGCCGATGGCCGTGAACATGCCAAAGGTCAGGCCATGGGCCGCCGTATCCGCCACCGCGCCCATGGTCCCCCCCAGAACAGCCCCGGCAGCGGCCAGCTGTGTTTTGGTCAATCCCAGGAGTTCCCAGGTTTTTTGGAGAACAGATCATGCTGGAGCACGGAATACTCGGGCAGTGACACCTCATACACCCGGTGCCTGAACAGGGAGCGGATATGATGGAACATCGATTTTTCAATGGCCTGAACCTGTTCCCGATAGGTTCCGGCTGCTTTTTCCTTCGCCAGGACCGGGTCATCATGGACATTTAGACCTTGGATCACGGAAAACCGGATGCTTTTTTCAATGGCATGGGTGATATAGGCGCTGGCCAGACGGTTGCGTTTTTCCCATTCAGCCTGAAACGCCTGGATCACCGGCCCAGAACTGGTTCCCAGTCCTGGTCGATGGATTTGAGGCTTTCCAGTATCTTGATGCGGTCGTGGAAATGGGCGGTATTGGCGTTGAAAATTCGAATGCTGTTAAAATGTTTTGCAAACTCGCTGCGCCAGCCCATTGTATAGTCAGTATCCGACTGTTTGGAATTGATCACCGCCATGCGGGGTCGGCCGGTGAGCCGCAGGATCTCCATTTCCGCCAGATCGTCTGCCCTGACAGGCCTGGACCCGTTCACCACGTAAATAATCCCCGCCCCGCGAGCCACCGGGCGGAACAGCTCCACCTCGTCGGCATAAAACGGATCGGATTCATGGGTTGCGATGAATTGATTCAAAATTTGGTGGGGTTCTCCGCGATAAGCAGTGAACCAGGCCAGGGTCTGCCGCGGCACCTGGAACCCCGGAGTGTCTACAAACCGGATGATCTCTTTTCCGTCGATTTTCACGGTATAGGTCCGGCACACTGTGGTTTCCCCGGGCACCGGGCTGACCCGCACCTGGTCGTCTTCGGTCAGGGTGGATACCACTGCGGATTTGCCTTCATTGGGATGTCCGAGTACGGCAAATTCAGGAATAGCCGTGTTCATGGCCGGATCCTTTCCACCAGAATGTCCGGGTGGTTCAGTTCCAGGATGCGGTTTGCCACACGGCTACTTCCACCTCCCGGTCATCCACACCCAGGTTGTCCTCCTCCGGAGCCCGGGTCAGCAGTATCCAGACGTTTTTCTCCTGCAGTACCCCCTGCTTGAGCTGCACCAGATAATGAAGCAGCCCCCGGATAGGCGGCTGCCAAACCTCTTGAAGGAAAATCACCGGATCGGCCCCGTCCAGCACCTCCGGTCCCAGCACACGGGAATCCGCTGCCATGTCCTGTTCCACAAAATCACCTGCCGGACATCCAGCAGAAACTGCCGGGCCAGAAGCTGCGAAATCCGATCTGCGGATGCCTGGTTCCAGGCCGGTGCCGGGGCCAGTACTAAGGCCGGAGTTCCTACGAATGACGGGCCGATTTCTGAAGGATCCGGTTCCATCATTCCGGCGTTCGGGTGCGGAGTTTCATTAACCGGGTCAGACGATTTTTTATATTCTGAAACCGCTTTTCCAGGCCTTTGCTCCGGTCCGTGGGACTGATGGATCCGCTCAGACGCCGGCGCTGCCCCTGCCGGGGGGAGGTTTTTCTTCAACCCCGATATCCATGATCGGCGATTTCATGCGGACAATCAGACGACGGAACCGGGGCTGTTGAAAATCAAACTGCTTCATGGCTGATCGGTGGGCCATGACTGCTCCCCCTATGATCAGCAGACGGGGGAAAATGGCATAACATAACATGCTCAGGCACAGAAACGGCCACCAGGACACCAGGTCTCTTGTGGCAAGGGCGGCAATTCCCTGCTTCAGGACAATCCGGGAGCCGTCTATCTGGTCCAGGGTTGGTCCGGTCAGGATGTCCGGCACCCATCCGGTCCAGGGCATCGACACCAGTGTCACCAGGTCATGGACCATCGCCGGAGTGGCTGTCAGGGTGGATTGCCATCCGAATGCCACATCGCTGAAAGTCACCCGGAACACTGTGCCTCCCAGGGCTCCTAAGGAAAAGAGAGCGCAAACAAAGATACCAGGATCACCAAAGGCCAGAAGAAAAGATCGCCATAGACCTGTTTTTTCTTACGGAGGAAAAACAGCGCCTCATCCAGGCGGGTACGCCCATTTTCTGCAGGCTTTTTTTCCGGTTTCATCCGCAGCCGTTCGAGTATGCCGGGTCCCCGCTCAAACAGCAGGCTGGACACCAGGGCGGACATTCCCCGTGAGTTTGTGCCGGATCCCCGGATATGGTGAAACAGAAAACCGATTAAGGAAAAAAGAAAAAATAACGCCGGTATCAACACAAACACGAAAAAAAACACGGCCACGTTCACCGGCCGGATTCCGTGATAGGCCAGAAACCCATATGCCAGGAATAGACCGGCTAATCCCCCGGCCAGTGCCAGACCTCGGCCCGTCCAGGTGAAAAGGTCGTTGAACAGCCGTCCCGGCAGGCGCTGATACCCTCCGGGGCCGGTCTGGGCCAGATACAGCATTTTGCGATAAGACAGCCAGACGGTTATCAGGTCGGTATCTGACAGATGATCTCCGCCCGCCTGACGATAAATGTCCCGGTCTCGGGCCGCCTTCTGCTCAGCGGATTCTGAGACGTCCGAATGCTCATCCTGCGCCAGCAGAAAATCCAGATCCATAATATCTGAGAGTCGAAATGTCATACCGGGTGTGTATCAGATCCCGAAATTTTCACAATTGTCTTTCGCATCATGCCGACCGCAAACATTGATTCATGACATATGGCGGGCCACCAGCTTTTCCATGGCCCCGTAAGGTCGTGCCCCTACCAGCCGTTCCGTTCCCATGATCAGGGTGGGCACCACGGAAATGTTCTGCTGTTCCGCCAGGCGCCAGTCCGCATCCACGGCATCAGAAAACAGCCGTTTTTCCACCACTGTTACAGCGATTTTGGGATCCAGGCCGACGGTGTCTGCCAGATCCAAGAGCACGGATTTTGATGACAGGTTCCGATCATCCACAAACGCGGCCTGAAATGCGGCCTGGTGAAATGCATGCCCTTTTCCCAGACTTTGCGCCCAGAGTCCGGCTTCATGGGCCAGGCGGGTGTTGTAAATATGGCGCCGATCCCCTATGGGAAGCCCTGAATCGGCAGCAGTTTTTTTCAATCCATTCATGACCTTCTTTATATCCACGATCAGGCCTTTTTCCCTGAACAGTTGTGTCAACGTCATTCCCAGCTCCGGAATGTCCGGATTCAATGGATATGCCCGCCAGATGACTTCCATATCAAAGTTTTGCCGCAGTTTTTCAATACGCCCGGTAATGAAATAGCACCAGGGTCAATTGTAATCGGAGAATATTTCCAATAAGGGTTTTTGATCCATTTTATTTCCTCGGTCTGTTTGTGAGTCAAGCGGTCAAAGTTTTTTTCGCTTGACACGATCTTTCGATTTTCAGGGACCATGATAACCATAAATTTTTTATTTGCAAAACATTTCAGGGGTGATAAAGAATTTGACATGAAAACCTATGGCAAAATTCTGTTGACCACCCTGCCTCTGGTCATTGTCTCGCTGTGGGTGATTGTTGAAACCACCTATTTTTTTTCCCGGACTGCGCTGGTGAACCTGGGAGAGACCTGGCTGGACACCCGGCTGTCCGAAGCCATGGTCATTGTCTCATCCCAGGAGAAAATGCTTCGGGACTATGGACTGGCAGACATTACCGCCAGTATCACCAAGGCGCAGATGGATGCCGTGACCGGTATTGGCGATATCGGCGTTGGTAAACTCGGGTACATGGTCATTGTTACCGGAAAAGGCCGGATCGTCTCTCATCCGGACCCGAACGTACTCCATACCACGGTCTACGATACCCCTTGGTTTTCTGATCTTTTAAACAGCGCCCCAAGGCTTTTAATGACCATGGGACGGGAACCTGTGCTGGCCAAATCCGTTTATTTCGAACCCTGGGAATGGCATATCCTGGCGGTGGACCCGATGCAGGAAATCTACGGGGTGGCGGATCGCATGCGGCCGCTTCTTTATGGCATGGGCGTTTTGTGGGATTCATTATTTCCATGGTCCTGATGCTTTTGACCCGGCGGCTCACCCGGCCCTTGAAGGATCTGGTTCAGGGAGCGGACAGAATCGGCAAAGGGGATCTGGATACCCGGATTCCGGTCCAGACCAAAGATGAATTCGGGCATTTGGCAACCAAATTCAATCAAATGGCGGGACAACTCAAAGAAACCCTTACAGCCCTGAAGCACAGTGAACAGCATTTCCGGGCTTTGATTGAAAATGCCAGTGATATGATCTGGGTTCTTGATGATCAGGGGTATTTCAAATATGTCAGTCCCTCAACCGGGCGGATACTGGGATATACCCCTGAATCCCTCATGGGCACCAATGTCTTGGACAATTTACACCCGGATGACCTGCAGGTGGCCGGAGACCGCTTTAAGCGGCGTGTTCAGGGTATCCTGCCGCATCCGGACCCGACTGCGGAACAGCGCTACCTTCACAGGGACGGGAATTATCTTATCCTGGAATCCATCGCCCGGAACATGCTGGACCACCCGGCTGTCCAGGGCGTGATTGTCAATGTCCGGGACATTACCCTGCGCAAACGGGCGGAACAGGCACTGAAGCAGTCCCACCAGGAGCTGGAAAACCGGGTGGCGGAACGGACCCGGAATCTGACCCTGCTGAACCAGGCTCTGAACAACGAGGTCCTGGTCAGAAAACAGAAGGAACAGGAACTCAAAAAAGCCAATCAGTCCAAAAGTGAATTTCTGGCCAACATGAGCCATGAAATCCGAACTCCGCTCAACTCCATAATCGGTTTCAGCGAGGTGCTGTCTGCCATGGCTACAGATTCCCAGCAGAAAAATTATCTTCAGGCGGTCATCACCTCCGGAAAACTTCTGCTGGGCCTGATCAACGATCTGCTGGACCTTTCCAGAATCGAGGCGGGAAAGATCGACATCCAGACCACCCCCGTATCCCTGACCACGCTATTTTACGAGATTCATCATTTGTTCAGGGTCAAACTGGCACACAAACAACTGGATTTTTCCATTCATATGGATGACCAGCTGCCGGATTTTTGATGCTGGACGACATGCGTCTGCGCCAGGTACTGACCAATCTTGTGGCAAATGCGGTCAAATTTACGGAACAAGGACAGATCCGCCTGTCAGCGACCGTCTCGGACAGGATCAAGTGCGATGCCGTGGAGCTGGTGATTCAGGTGAAGGATACCGGCATCGGCATTGCCGAAGACAAACAGCAGCTGATTTTCGAGTCTTTTGAACAGGAACACACCGACATCACACGAAAATACGGGGCACCGGTCTGGGACTGACCATCTGCAGGCAGCTGGTGGCATTGATGAAAGGCCGTATTGAGGTTGACAGCCGGCCCGGCAGTGGCAGCACTTTTACCATTATTCTGCCCGGTGTGGCCGTCAGCCGGAATGAACCACCCACCCAACAGATCTCTGAGGCCCCGGGTCCGGATGAAAACCGGTCCGCCTGCCATGCGGCGCTGTCCGAATCTCTGGTTCAGGGGGCGGTTGTCCGCCATCCCGACCTGCTGCCTCACCTTCTGGAAACCATCGAGCCGCTGATGCCCGGAGCCCAGGAAGGGGTGATCATATCCGACGCCCAGGCCATAGCCGATCATTTCATCGTACTGGGCCGCCGGTTTGACCTGCCCGCGTTTACTCAATTCGGACAGACCCTGGCCGAAGATGTCCATGCCTTTGACCTGGAAAAAATCGCGCCTTCCCTGGCCCGGTTATCCATTCTGTTCAATGGGTTGCGGGAAAAATAAGTCTTCCGGCCCATTTGAACCGTTTCCCGTGAAGAGGCCCCATGGTTTGGTCTGGTACCGGGCAGTGCATTGGCAGGTGCGCTATCCTCCGGGAAAATCAGGGATTTCAGCCATCCCGTCAGGGTATTGCCTTTGAGCGCGGTTTTTCCGATGCCTCCAGATACCGGGTCATTTCTTCCGTGTTCTGATACCGGTCCTTCCGGGTGATGAGTTTTTTTCCGGGTTCAGATGACGGAGGATTCTGGCAGGATTGCCTGCGGCAATGACATTGGGTGGAATATCACAGGTGACAACACTGCCGGCCCCCACAATGCTGTTGCGGCCAACCCGGACCCCCTTGCACACAATGGCGGAATCACCAATCCACACATTTTCTTCCAGCACCACGCTGTAGGTTTCCGTTGACGTCAGGGAGCGGTCATAGATGCCGTGCCAGTCGGAATCCGTGATATAGGCATGGCTGGCCAGCATGCAGGAATCGCTGATGGTGATGCTGTGGGCCGCACTGATCCGGACGCCCGGCGATATGAGCACATGGTCCCCGATGGTAATCCCCGGGACGTCGGTCTTGTCAGACCACACCGTCAGTCGGGTTTTTTTGTCCGAACATCCCAGCAGGGTCACATGGGAGCCGATGCGGATGGGGCCGCCGAACAATTCAATGTGCCAGGGTTTAATAATAAACGGGTGATCCCCCAGGCAGGTCAGCTGGGGCACCAGGTAATGGCGGACATACAGATGCTGAAGCCGGTACCATGTTTTTTGATATACCAAGGCCGTAAATCCCGTCTCATGTCAGATCCCTTTGAAAACCGCCCCCTGCCAGTTTTCATGGCAGAACAGGCCGGCTCCAGGGGTCAGGTTATAGAGCGCATCCGCCGCCATCAGGGCCACGGCATTGGTCCAGGAGATCTTTTCTTCAGGCCAGATCACCATGTCCGGATAGGTATATCCGCACCAGAAGGTCTTGTCCTCATAGACCCGGTCTTGGATCCAGGAAAATACGATTCGGGCTTTTTCCCGGTTGCCCATGGCGTGAAGCGTCAGTACCAGTTCACAAGTTTCCGCAATGGTCACCCAGGCTGATCCGATACGCACCGGGTTCCCTGGCCGTCAATCATGTATTTCTGCCAGTATTTATCTACTCGGGCACGGGCCTTGTCTCCCTGGATTGCCCCGCACAGGATGGGATAGAACCAGTACATGGAAAACCGGGATTTGCTCACGTTGTAGCTGTGCAGGTTCTCCCTGAGAGAGTGCCCCAGCCGGGCCCATGCCGCTTCCCAGTCCGGCCGGGATCGGCCTATAATCCGGCAGATGTTCAAGGCGCATTTCAGGCTCATGTACACGGAAGAAGATCCGGCAAGCAATGACATGGGATCGATCTTTCCTTCCGGGCTCCTTGCCCAGTGAATTTCTCCGGTGGTAGCCTGCAGGCCCAGGGCGTAGTCGACCCCCTTTTCCATGGGATCCCGGAAGTCGGCCAGCCAGGACCGGTCTCTTGTGACCAAATAGGCGTGAAACAGGCCTACAGCCAGGTAGCAGGCCATATGGGCTTCCCGGGTGCGGTCCTGGGGGATACCGTTCATATACGCGGAAAACCAGGAGCCGTCCGAATTTTGGTGCCGGACAAGCCATTCAAGGGCCCGGCGGGCCGAATTGGCGTGCCCGGCAATGTTGAGGCCCATCGCGGATTCCACCAGGTCCCACGGGTCTGTTTTGCCGCCCTCGTGCCAGGGAATCTCTCCGGATGGCTGCTGAAGCTTGAGAATTTGACCGACGACTGAAGCGATGTTCAGAATTGAAAATGCTTGAATCTTTAAGGGTATCCGGGGCATGGACAGGTCTCCATCTATTACGGAAAATTCCGATATATGAAAAAAATCAACGTTGGAGCGTAACAGAAGCCGGATGTTTTTTCAAGATCCGCCGGGTTTTTAATCATGAATGATAATTCATTCATCAGGTTTTCCCGGCATGGGGAATACACCCGGATGGCATGACCCGGAATCCATACCCTAACAATCTGAAATTGAATGTGATTATCCCGCATCGTTCCGAAAATAATTTTCCTTGACAATCCTGGCGTTTTTCTGTTACTCAAAAATGAATACTCATTCATAAATATGACGTTTGAATTACCAATAATCACCCTTTTTGCAGGAGGACATCATGGCAAGAAAAATCAGACAGGCCGCGGTCATCGGGTCCGGTATCATGGGCGGGGGCATTGCAGCCCTGCTGGCCGGTGCCGGTGTTAAGGTACTGCTTCTGGACATTGTTCCGTTTGACTTGAAAAACGAAGAAAAAAATGACCCGGCCGGCCCGGAACCGGATGGTCAAGGCCGGTCTGGATGCGGCCCTGGCATCCTCTCCCTCCTTGTTTTTCAACAAAAAAGATGCCGGGCTGATCACCATCGGCAACCTGGAGGATGACATCGACAAACTGGCCGACTGCGACTGGATCGTGGAAGTGGTGGTGGAACGGCTGGACATCAAACGCAGCCTGTTTGAAAAGGTGGCAAAAATCCGTAAATCCGGTTCCATCGTCACCACCAACACTTCCGGCATCCCCCTCAAAGACATCACCGACGGGTTTTCTGATGAATTCAAACAGCATTTCATGGGCACCCATTTTTTTAATCCGGTCCGGTACATGCATCTTCTTGAGCTGATCCCGGGGGCAGACACCTTGCCGAACGTTCTGAATTTCATGGCGAAATTCGGTGAAAAAAATCTGGGTAAGGGGATTGTCTGGGCCAAGGACACCCCGAACTTTGTGGGCAACCGCATCGGGATCCAGGGAATCAGTGCGGCCATGAAATTCATGCTGGAAGACGGTCTCACCGTGCCGGAAGTGGATGCCATTTTCGGCACGGCCATGGGACGTCCCAAAACCGCTATCTTCAAGACTACGGACCTGGTGGGCCTGGACATCATGATGCATGTGGCTAAAAATTCCTATGACCTGTGCAAGGGTGACGAACAGCGCGACATCATGCAGCTGCCGGATTTTGTGGAAAAAATGGCGGAAAAGAACCTGCTGGGCAACAAGACCAAGGCCGGATTTTATAAAACCGACCTCACCCCGGAATGGAAAAAGGTCCGCAAGGTGCTGAACCTGGACACCCTGGAATACGAAGACCTGGAACGGCCGTCCTTCCCCTGCCTGGATGCGGCAAAGAAAGCCGGCTCCCTGACGGAAAAGATCAATACCGTGCTCAGGGCCGGTGACAAGGCCGGGAAATTCGCCTGGAGGGTAACGGCCAACAGCTTTGAGTATGCGGCCAACCGGATCCCCGAAATCGCGGACACGGTGGTGGAAATCGACAATGCCATGAAATGGGGCTACAATTTTGAGATGGGGCCTTTTGAGCTTTGGGATGCCTATGGGGTGGCAGATGCAGTGGAACGTATGACCATTGAAGGGCTGGAGATTCCCGCCAATGTCAAAAAGATGCTGGATGCCGGCAACTCCAGCTTTTATAAGCTGGAAAACGGGGTCCGGTATTTTTATGACTTTGCCTCAGCCGGGTACAGACCTGTGCCCGTGCCGGAATCCCTGGTTTCCATTGCTGCGGCCAAGGGCAACCACAAGACCGTCATGGAAAACGCATCCGCCTCTCTGGTGGACATCGGAGACGGGGTGTTCTGCCTGGAATTTCACACCAAGATGAACGCCATCAATGAACAGATCGTGGATTTCATCGGTGAAAGCTTAGGCTATGTGGATGAAAGCGGTGTGGGGCTGGTCATCGGCAACGAAGCCGGAGGCATGCCGGGGGCCTTTTCCGCAGGTGCGGACTTAGGCTTTATCTCCAAACTGTGCCATGACAAAAAATACGCGGAAATCGACGCATTCCTTAAAAAAGCCCAGGACGGCATCCAAGCCTCCAGATACGCCCCGTTCCCTGTGGTGGCGGCCCCTTACGGCATGACCTTGGGCGGCGGGTGTGAACCTGCTGGGGCCGACCGCATCGTGGCCCATGCCGAACTGTATATGGGGGCTGGTGGAGATCGGGGTCGGGCTGTTGCCGGCCGGCTGCGGCACCATGAACCTGTGGCGGAAATACGTGAGCGCCCTGCCCGGAAAGACCGTCAAGGAAGTGGATCTGTCCAAGCTGTTTGTGCAGGCGTTCATGAAGATTGGCATGGCTGCCGTGTCCATGTCCGCGGCCCAGGCGGTTGGCAACGGATTTTTGGGAATGGCGGACCGCATCGTGCTCAACCGGGATACCCTGGTGGGAGAAGCCAAAAAAGAAGTGCTCAGAATGGTGGATGACGGATACGCGCCTCCCATGAAACAGCCGGTGAAAGTGATCGGCGATGCCGGGCAGGGCATGGTGAACGCGGAAATCTTCAACATGCGCAACGGTAATTTCATGAGTGATCATGACGCGTTTCTGGCCAAACGGATCGCCTATGTGATGAGCGGTGGAGACGTGAATGTGGGATCTGAAGTGAGCGAAGACACTATTCTTAAACTGGAAAGAGAGGCATTCGTGGATTTCTGCAAGGAAGAAAAACCATCGCCCGGATCGACCACATGCTCAAAACCGGCAAACCGCTCAGAAACTAGAAGGAGGGAATACCAATGAAAGACGCATATATTGTCCAATCGGTCCGGACTCCGGGCTGCAAGCAGAAAAGAGGCCAGTTCAGCCAGACCCGGCCCGAGGAATTGATCACCTTTATCATGAAATCGGCCGTGGAAAGAACCCCGAACCTGTCTCCGGATCATCTGGATGACGTGATGCTGGGCTGCGCGTTTCCAGAAGCGGAACAGGGCCTGAACCTGGGCCGGGTGGCCCTGAAAATGGCCGGATTTCCCGACAAGGTGTCCGGTGCCACGGTGAACCGGTTCTGTGCCTCTGGCCTGGAAGCCATTGCCCTTGCCTCCATGCGGGTCCAGATGGGATGGTCTGACATCACCATGGGTGCGGGCGTGGAATCCATGACCTATGTCCCCATGGGCGGCAACAATCCCCGGCCCCATCCGGAATTTTCCCGCACATCCCCGGAGATGTACGTGTCCATGGGAATCACCGCGGAAAACGTGGCGGAACGGTACGGCATCTCCCGGCAGGATCAGGATACGTTTGCCGCCGCCTCCCAGGCCAAGGCGGCCAAAGCCCGGGACAATGGCCTGTTCACAGAAATTATTCCCACACCGGCAATCAAATACGTCAAACAGGCGGACGGCACCTACAAGAAAGAGCAGTTCATTGTCAAACACGATGACGGCATCCGGGAATCCACGGTGGAGGGGCTGGCCAAACTGCGCACCGTGTTCAAGGCCAACGGCACGGTCACGGCCGGTAACTCCTCCCAGACCACGGACGGGGCCGCCGCCACCATCATCGCTTCAAAGGAAAAATGCGATGAACTGGGCCTGACCCCCCTGGCCCGGCTGGTGTCCTATGCAACCGTGGGGTGCAAATCCGATGAAATGGGCGTAGGGCCCAGGTACGCCATCCCCAAGGTCCTGGCCCAGGCGGGCATGACCATTGACGATATCGACATTTATGAGATCAATGAGGCTTTTGCCTCCCAGGCTCTGTACTGCTTAAGGGAACTGGATCTGGAAAAATACATGAACAAAATCAACATCCACGGCGGTGCCATCGCCCTGGGTCATCCTCTGGGCTGCACCGGCGCGAAGCTTACCGCCACCTGCCTGGCCAACCTGAAGGAAGTCAACGGCAAATACGGCATTGTGTCCATGTGTATCGGGGGTGGCATGGGTGCAGCCGCTATTTTTGAGAGCTTCTGATTCTGACGGTTTAAGAACATCGTTTCATCAATTACCGGCCGGGGTTCCAGGATACCGGAACCCCGGCAGTTTTTTTATGTAACCTAAAAAATACATGCCAATTCTGGAATCTATTTAAATCCCGTTGGTTACAAGCATTCAAACTCACCGGCTTTTAGATAAAAATACAACAAATACAGCAGGTTCGAATGAGCTTGCACATTTTTAACTCTGAAGCGCCGATCGGGTGATTGCCACCCATCGGCGTTTTTTCGGTTCCTTTTTTACAGGCTGAACTATGATTTCAATATTCGGTTTGGTGTTTCCCAGTGACCGGAGAAACAGGAGGAGGGCATTTTTTTATGGTGCTGGGCCTGATTCTCTGAGCAGTCCGAAAAAAAAGCAGCAAGAACATTTGTTCCGGTAGATCGATGTGCCGAGCACCATGATTGGCATGGGATAAATGACGAAAACCTTATCCAATGCTCATGGAATATTAACACCGCTGATGATAGGATATGCCCGTCTTGGCCGGATGGCACACTGGAAGGAGAGTCAGCCGGACTTCGGGTGGCCGCAAAACAGGATTTTTCCCGTTTGGGGTCTGGACCCGAGCTTTGAGAAAAGGACAACGAAACATAACAGATGAGGCTATCAAAATATGAGTCGTATCATGACGGCTTTTCCTATGACAGGCAGGGTCCGGTTGAGCCTCAAAGCGAAACTGGTGGCCGGAGGGATTTTCATGGTGATGGTACCGCTGCTGGTGGTTGGTTATTTTTCGACCGATATCGCCACAAAAGCCATGGAGATAAAGGCGAAAACTGAATCCGAACGTCTTGCAGTCGGACTGGCATCCGCGATGGAAATGGCCATTAACGAACACCTTCATATCGCCAGAGGGCTGGCTGCCAGCTACCGGAGTTTTGGCGGCATGGATATCCGGTTCTATGGCGGCATGGGCATCGATGAATTGACCGAAAAACGGTTGAATGCCAGCCTTTCGAAGACAGTGAAGCAGTTGGGCGAGGCTTGTGACGGATTGTTCCTGGGAGATGCCAGGGGCAATCTCTTTGCAGGTGTTCGACAAGATGATTCCTTTCCATATAAGGGAGACTCCATTGCAGATACGCCCTGTTTCAATCAAATGCTGAAAACTGACAGTGCGGTAATCGGCCAGGTGACCTCTTCGGGATATGGAAAAGAACGAATCATCAAGTTTCTTGCGCCGATTATGGACAAGGGGGATAATGTTGCAGGTGTGCTGGGGATGGATATTAATTTCGAAAGGTTTGGCAGCCGCATTTCCCGCACCCGAATAGGTACCACTGGATACGCGTATTTGGTGGACCGTCAGGGGCTTGTCCTTGCCCATCCAAATCAGGCGTATGTCTCAACCTTGAATCTCAAGCAAACAGCCGGAATAAAGGAAATAGCCGATGCAATGCTTTCAGAGAAAACTGGGGTTCTCCCATATACCTTTGAAGGGGTTCCCAAAATAGCCGGTTTTGCACCGGTTCCCATGAAGGGGTGGACTGTTGCGGTTGCCCAGAATGTTGAGGAGCTGATGGCAGTGGCCATCTCCATACGCAATTTCAATCTGCTTTTTGGATCGGCCTTTCTGCTTGTTGTGGTAGTTTCTGCTCTTTTATTGTCCACATCCATTATCCGCCCTGTCAATCAGGCCGTTCAGGGGTTAGAATCCAGTTCACACCAGGTTGCTTCTGCGTCAGGACAGTTTGAAGACTCGAGCAGAAACCTCTCATCAGGAGCGGTGACTCAGGCGGACTGCCTTGAGAAAATCAAGACCGCATTGGAAAACATGGCTGTCGTAACCCTTGAAAATTCAGGCAAAGCGACCCATGCCAATGACTTTATGCAATCTGTCAACGACACGGTGGCTATGGCCAGAAATGAAATGGAAGATCTCAAGACCTCCATTGAAACCATTGCGGTATCAAGCGCCGAAACCCAGATAATCGTCAGAGCCATTGATGAGATAGCTTTCCAGACCAACCTGCTGGCCTTAAATGCTGCCGTTGAGGCAGCAAGGGCAGGAAATGCCGGGGCAGGGTTCTCAGTTGTTGCGGACGAAGTCCGGTCGCTGGCCCTGAGGGCTGCGCAGGCCGCCCGGGAAACGTCCCATTTGATCGAAGATACTCAAAAAAGGATTCAGGACGGCTCAGAGGTGGTATTTAAAGCAGATAAAACCTTCAATAAGATCATGATTGCGGCTGCCGATGTTGGGGAGCTGCTCCAAGAGATAGAAACTTCCTCCAATGATCAGGCAGCCGGTGTTGAAGAAGTGAAAAATGAAGTCAGGCAGATGGATCTGATTATAAAACAGAACGCGGCTGCGGCAGTGGAGTGTTCTGTGGCAAGTGAAATGCTCATGCATCAGTCTGAGCAGATGACGTCCATGGTGAAGACCATGATCTCCATAGTGGAGGGCAAGTCCATTAATAAACATCGCCCGCAGATCTATGCCGGGAGGGTGGTTGAAACATTCCGGGGTAAGGGATCAGGGCCAAGTGGTGTGGTGGGCAGAAAAAAGGTTCTCCCGGAGATTGAACAAAAACAAATCGGTTTTCCTTTAATCTTAAAGCAATTGAATCCGCCTTCAACCCTGGCAAGGCCAAATGCCGCAACGTAGTATCCCAGTTCAGCAAAAAGTTTTTTTGTCCACTGATATCTGCTTTCAGGTTATTGCCGGAGAGGCTCACGTACACTGTGTTTTGACAGATTTTTTCTTGACATCAGGGGCATGTTTGCATAATTTGATGAGTATCATGATCAAGCATCAGAAAATACTGATCACCCGGAAATATCCGGCCGTGGGTATGGACCTGCTCAAACAGGAACGGTTCCGCCTCACCTTCTGGGAAAAGGACCGGCCCATGACACCGGACGAACTGACTGCACAGTCCAAATATCACCATGCACTGCTCTGTACCGTCACCGACCGCATCGACCAACAGTTTCTGAATCAGTGCCCGCATCTGGACATCATTTCCCAATTTGCCGTAGGATATGACAACATCGACATCCCGGAAGCCACCCGAAAAGGAATACCCGTGGGCTATACCCCGGATGCCATGAGTGAGGCCACGGCCGACATCGCCTTCGGCTGATGATTGCAACGGCCCGCAAGTTCTGTTTTTTGCACAAGACCATTCTCAACGGGCAGTGGGGATACTTCCGCCCCACGGGACATCTGGGGTTTAAGCTCAAGGGGAAAACCTTAGGTATTTTCGGGCTTGGCCGCATTGGCGCCAAAATGGCAGAGCGTTGTAGCACCGCCTATGGAATGCCGGTCATCTATCACAACCGGACCCGGAATCCTGTGGCTGAAAAACAGCTCGATGCCAGATGGGTCACCTTTGACCGGTTGCTGGCACAAAGCGATATCCTGTCGGTCCACTGCGCCCTGACCCCGGAGACCCGGCATCTGTTCAATGCCCGGGCCTTTAAAAAAATGAAGCCGTCCGCGGTTTTCATCAACACGGCCAGAGGTCCCATCCACCACGAACCCGACCTGATCAATGCCTTGAACAAAAACAGATCTGGGGGCCGGTCTGGATGTTACCGATCCGGAACCCATGGTCCCGGATAATCCCCTGCTGTCCATGGAAAATGTGTGCGTGCTTCCCCATGTGGGCTCCGGCACTATGGAGGCCCGGGATCGGATGTCGGTTATGGCGGCGGAAAATATTATTGAATTTTACAAAACCGGTAAAATTCCACACATTGTTAACTCCGAAGTGCTCACAGACTGATTCTTTAATATCATTTTTTGGGGTGACGTTGACGACGGTCGGTGCTTCAGCTCATAACGACTATCGGTGCTTAACCCCCTGCACATTGGTGGCGGCCCCGTCTCAAAGCCCCGGTTGTCCGGGAATCGATTTTGACCCGTCTTGTTCTCCATAAAAGCGGATAGCCGCCGGTCCGGGCTCAGCCGTCTGATCGCGCCCATGAGATCGGGCGGGGATGTTTTCTTGGCTTGAGTTTTTTGCCCGGCCGGGGTCTGGCTGTGACAATTTCTTTCTGGCGCTGTTTTCGGGCCGGATTTTTTTCCACAAACAGGAGGGTGCCGGTGAAGGGGTCTTGTTCAGTGCAGTACATGAGCGTGGCATAGGTGGAGGGGGTGGGGGTGAAGATCTGCACCTGCTCGGGCGAAATGTTGAGACGGTCACGGGTGAAGCCTTTCAAGGCCGTCATGTCGGTGAGGGTGCAGCCGGGGTGGGCCGCCATGAAATAATAGGTCAGAAACTGAGATTTGCCGCATCGGGCCGACAGGCGGTCAAAGGTATGTTTGAACGCCATCAGGTCATCCATGGTCTGTTTGCCCATGTGGTCAAGAACATGTGGGACACAATGTTCCGGTGCGATTTTAAGCTGGCCGGATACATGGTCTTTCACCAGTTTTTCCAGAAATGCCATCCCGTGCCGTTTGTCTTTCAGGATCAGATCGTATCGGATTCCGGAGGTGATAAATACTTTTTTGATACCGGCCAGGCCGCCCAGTCTTTTCAGCAGATCCAGGTACTGGGAATGGTTGGGGCGCAGGGCGCTGCATGGAACGGGAAACAGACACCCTTTGTCCTGGCAGGCCCCTTTGGTTATTTTTTTTGGCATTCAAATCCGTACATGTTGGCTGTGGGGCCGCCAGATCCATGATATTGCCCTTGAAGTCCGGATACGTTGTGAATTGTTTGGCCTGGCGGACAATGGAGTCCATGCTGCGGCACTGCACGGTTCTCCCCTGGTGAATCGTGATGGCACAGAACCGGCATTCGCCGTAACAACCGTAATGGGTGGGGATGGCGAACCGGATGGTGTCCAGGGCCCGCACCGGCCCCATGGCCTTATAAAAGGGGTGGACGTCGTGCTCATACGCCAGGTCATGGATCTCGTCCATGTCGGGGGTGGTGGAGGCCGGGGCCGGCGGGTTCAGGATCAGGTACCGGTCGTTGTGGGCCTGGCAAAGGCCCTGGGCAGTCAAAGGGTCTGTGTTCTGATAAAAGGTATGGAATGCCTGGACATAAGCCTTTTGGCTTTTGGTTATGGTTTCGAATGACGGCAGGGCCAGCCCTTTTTTTGTTTGGGCGATATAGGCGATACCGGCAATGTCCTCAATCGTTTTTTTGTTTTTCAATGCTTTTGCCAATAGACGGATGGGGATATGGCCCATGCCGAACACCAGAAAATCGCCTTTTGCATCAAAAAGAATGGACCGCCGGATTTTGTTTGACCAGAAATCATAATGGGCCGTGCGCCTCAGGCTGGCTTCGATCCCTCCCAGAACGATGGGGGGGTGGGTTTGCAAAACCGGCGGATCAGGTTGGCATAGGCGATCACGGCCCGATCCGGCCTGCGGTTATTCACATATCCCGGGGTGTAGTCATCGGTTTTGCGCCGTTTTTTCAGAGGCGTGTAATTGGCTACCATGGAATCCACGGCCCCGCCCGTCACTCCCCAGAAAAGTGCGGGGGTGCCCAAACGAAGGATATCCTCGGGGGTATCCAGAGCCGGCTGGGCAATGATCCCCACCCGGAACCCGTCCTTGAGAAGGATCTTGCCGATCAGGCTCACCCCCATAAAAGGGGAGTCGATATAGGTGTCGCCCGTAACCAGGACAATGTCCAGCCGGTCCCAGCCCAAAGCGGTCACTTCGGCCATGGTGGTGGGGATAAACATGAGCGACGTCAGTGTTCCGGAGGAGGTATCGGAAAAAAGGCATTCATCGGTTGGGTATGATTTCCAGCCAGTATCCGTCCGGATCACTGATGAAATAGATGCCCATCTCCTGGTTTCATAACAGATGCAGCCCATCTGTTTGTGATGGGCATGGGCCACGTCAAAATCATTAGTTTTAAAGGCGATGTGAAACTCTTCATCCCCTAAATCATAGGGGGTTGTCCGGGATTTGAGCCAGGTCAGTTCCAGTTTGTTGGTGCTGATGCCGTCTTCGAGATATACGATAATAAAACTGCCGTCGTAAGCCTTTTTGCGCCGGGCTTCTTTCAGGCCCAGAGCCTTGTCATAAAAAGCCAGGCTTTTGTCCAGGTCCAGAACATTGATATTGAAGTGATCGATGGTGAATTTCATGGGTGCTCCCTTAATCCGTCCCTGCGCGGACAGGTTATCTGTCCTTGCAGGTCTGTTTGAGTCGGTTGTAGTCAATGGCCCGTTGGATGGCGATGCCGCTTTGTTCGGCAATGGCCAGGGCAAAATTGATATCGGGATGGGAGAATTGGCGCACCTCTTCGGTGAGCAGGCGCAGAATGCCGATCACTTCCTCGTTGAACGTGACCGGCACGGCCAGAATACTGGCGATGCCTTCCAGTTCCGCTTCCTTATGGTATTTGGTATGGAGGTCGGTTTTGGCATCCAAAATGACCACCGGCTCTCCCTGTTTCAGGTAATAGGTGGCCAGTTCCCTGTCTAAAGGCCCTCTTTCCAGGTAGGTCCGGCTTAATCCATACGCCGCTTTCAGTTCAAGGCCTCCCTTGTGTTCTTCCATCAGCCGGATGGTGGCGGCCTTCAGGTTCATGACTTCAGGCAGACGGGTGACAATCATATCCAGGATCTTGTCCAGTTCATAGGTGGAATGGATCTTTTTGCTGATGGCAAGAATGGTTTCAAAATAATTCAGCTGGGTCTGCTGATCGGCGAAAATCCGTGTATTTTCAGTGGCAATGCCGCATTGTTCCCCCAGTGCGGCGACAAAATTGATTTCATCGGGCTTGAATTCATACGGTTTTTTGCACAACACCCTCAGAATTCCGACATTTTTTCCACGGATAGGAATGGGGACCACCAGAATGGATTGAATGCCTTCTTGAATCACGCTGTCCTGGTATTGAACCCGGGGATCACCGGCCGCTTTTTTAATCACAATAGGCGTGCCTTCAAGGGCCTTGAAAACCGGCTCTTCATGATCAATGGGACCCCGGTTCAGATAGGCATCACTCAAACCACTGGCACTTCGAAGTACCAGCTTTTTGTCCGCCTCATCCAGCAGCCGGATGGTGGCGGCATCCACATCCATGATTTCGGGCAGTTTGCCGGTGATCAGTTCAAAAATGTCATCCGTTTTTTCAGCGGCGGTGATTTTTTGGGTAACGTCGATAAATAAATCAAAATAGGACGACTTGCACGCTGCTATTTCCATAAAATCCTCTTTTTACGACTGTTGGTTGAATCTTCCTGCTCACCAAGTCACATAAATTATAAATATATTTCAGCAATTGACTCTGTCAATAAAAATTTCCCTGGTTTGATTTATGAAAATGTCCGTTTCTCTTTTCCGGGTTCATTGCTATACTGGACATCATGAATGGAAAAAGGAATCAAAGAGAACGTATTTTTCAGAACATTCGATCGGTCTGGCAAAAGATCCGGAAAACCGGGCGGATTTTTCAGATGACAACTTTTGCATGCCTTGTGCTCGGGGTACCCATCAATGCGGTGGGTGTTTCATTGACCACATCGAATTTTCAAACGTTTCAGAGAGAAATCGTTGACTATCAAAATCGGCTGAATCCAAAATTCAAAAAAACACCGCGGAAGAAAACGTTATACATTATCGTCCATACTTCAGAACTCGGGCTGTCCGCCACTTTGCGAGTTGTGGCCCGGGGAAAGCGCTTGACAGGGGGCCGTAGCACACCCGGGGGCCATGCCAATTACGTGATCGCGAGAAACGGGACCACCTATCGGGTGTTAGACAAGCGGTTCCGGGCCGATCATGCCGGGCTGTCCATGTGGGACGGCCGGCAGGATATCTCGTCGGTATCCATCGGGATCGAACTGGTGGGATACCATAACGCGCCGCTGACGGATGCGCAATACCGGTCTGCAGCCTTGCTTGTCAAAATTCTTCAGAAAGTCTATTCCCTGGATGATCAGGCCGTGCTCACCCACAGCCAGGTCGCCTATGGCCGTCCCAATCCCTGGTTTCTCGGAGATCATCGGGGCAGAAAGCGGTGTGCCAGAAATTTTGACCGTGCCCGGGCCAGGCTGGGGCCAACCGTGGATAAAGATCCGGATGTCAGGGCCGGGCGGCTTCTGCCGGACCCCTCTCTGGCGGATTTTTTCTATGCACCCGGACCGGCGGTGGCTGCCACGGGTCCGGTTCCCGGTCTGATTTCAAAAAGCGGACGGCCTGGGCCATTGCCGGCGAGGAATATGATTATCCGACCACTGTATATGTACTTCCCAGCGGCCGCCGTTTGACAGGTGATCGGATCGCGGAGACGGTGGGGTGGCATCTGTTGCCGGTCAATACCCGGGTGCTGCTCAATCAAAAATTTCAGAAAGCTGAAATCGCGGTTCCGGAATATCCTTTAAAATCCATTACCGATCAAATGACTGCCTGGTCTCTCGCCGGTCCGGCCTATAAATTGGATTCCACCATCTATTTTCTGCCGTCCGGTTCAGTCCAGCCAGGCTCCCGTATTTCCGACTGGGATGATCTGCCGCTGAACACACAGGTGATCGTGGGGTATCAGGGACCGTTTGTCATCACCAGAAAAAAGACGGCCTACCAAATTGCCGGCCTGAAATACAAGGAAGCGGCCACCGTCTATTATCTTCCTCCTGGACAGGTTAAAACAGGGGCTGAAATATCGGATTTTGCCAGTCTGCCGGAAGGCACACAGCTTTATTTACCCATAGACAGTCTGCCGCCTGGCTAGCAGAAACGATCAGTAGGTGTAAAACAGCTGTTGAATGTGTGGCGGAGCATACGGTATAGACAAAGCCAGCATCAGAAGGATCCGGGCTTTGGCCGGATTGAGTTCATCCGACACAATGAATCCCAGCGAATCGTCATCCAGTTCCACATTCCGGCTCACCGTGCCAGTGGACACCCGGGAGCTTCTGACAATGCCGATCCCCTGGGCCGCTTTGCGTGCGGCATTCTTTACGGTGGCCTGATTCATGTTTCCGTTGCCATCCCCGGCAATGACAATGCCTCTGGCTCCGGCGGCCAGGGAAAAATCGATCAGATCCGGCGGCATGTCAATGCAGGCATAAACGATGTCCACCCGGGGAAGTATCGGGACGGGGGGCTGACAGAACCGGCTCGAGAATTCGCTCAGATAGGTGTGCTGCCGGAAAGGAAATCGGAAATAAGCGGTTTTTCCGAAGTTGACGGTTCCCATCAGGCCGTTGACAGGGGATAAAAATGTTTCCACGGAGGTGGTGTTGGTTTTGGTCAGGGAATGGGCCCCGTGAATCCGGTCGTTCATCACCACCAAGACCCCCGTTCCAGGGCATTGGGATCAGCTGCCACGGCCACGGCATTGAACAGGTTCAGCGGGCCGTCCGCGGAAATGGCATTGGCCGGGCGCATGGCCCCGGTCAGCACTACCGGTTTGGGACTGTTCACGGTAAGGTTCAGAAAAAAAGCGGTTTCCTCCATGGTGTCGGTGCCGTGGGTGACCACAATGCCGTGAACGTCGTCATGTGTCATCAATTCGTTGATGCGGCAGGCCAGGCGGATCAGGATTTCAAAAGACATGTCCTGGGATCCGACATTGGCGATTTGTTCTCCTGAAATGTCAGCCAGGTCTTTCAAAGCCGGAACCGCGTCGATCATTTTCTGAATGTCCATTTGTCCTGCACAGTATTCGGACTGGGACGGAGCCCGGCTGATGCCGGCAATGGTACCGCCGGTGGCCAGAATCATGACATGGGATTTCATGGAACGCCTCTTCAATACAACGTGATTTTTTTGTGATACCCAACGGTTCAATTTTTTTCAAAATAGCAGACGTAAGGTTTTTTAGCCAGGTGCCGCAGCAGATTTTTTGTGAATTTGCTTGAAAAAAAAGGAGCTGTGGATAAGATACCCGAAATGAAAAAAAAAACTGGCATATACACGCTTTTCCTGTTGTTTTTGATGTCGGCAGGTGTCAGCGTTCCCCGGGGGTGGGCCCAGGATATAGCGCCCATCATCGAGCAGACGTCTGAACCACCGGTGATGGTTCAGGCGGTAATGTGCGAATTCATTGAAATTTTCTGCCGGTCACCCCGGCGGTGGTATTTTCCATTTCTCTGGGTCGGGTATTCTGTTTTACTGCGTTTGATCCAGTTTATGAAGATACCGTGGTGTTTCATCGTTGGTACCGGCAGGACCGGTTGATTTCCAATGCCAGGCTGGTGTTGCTCCCGCCCAAATGGTCTTCGTTTTCCAGTATGCAGCTTCGAAGTGCGGACAAGGGGCCTTGGCGGGTGGAAATTGTAGACAGCCGGGAAAAGGTGTTGAAAACGCTTCGCTTTGGGATTTCAGACTGATCCGTGATGGGGAGCTTCTTCGATATCGGATGGCAAAACGGGCTGGATATCGCCCTGAACACCTATATTCTTTTCCGGCTGTATGTGCTGTTCCGGGGAACCAACGTCCTCCGGGTCCTGTTGACTATGGTGGTGCTGCTAGTATTTAGACAGGTGGCGTTTTTCATGGGGCTGATCATCACCAGCTGGGTCCTGCAGGGTGTGATTGCCGTGGCGGCACTGGTGATCATTATCGTATTTCGCAATGAAATTTCATCCGCGCTCAGACCCGTGACCTGAAATATTTTTTCTGGGGGATTCCCCGTCAGAAAGTCAAGACACCCGTGGGCATCATAGTGGAGAGTGTGTATGAACTGGCCAGAAAAAAAATAGGTGCCCTGATTGTTCTGCCGTTGAGCACGGGAATGGAAAGTGTGGTTCAAGAAGGGATCCCCTGGCAGGGAAAGCTTTCCCAAGAGATGCTCATCAGTATTTTCTGGCGTGACAATCCGGTCCATGACGGGGCGATTGTGATCCGGGGGGATCGGGTTACAGAGGTCGGTGTGATTCTTCCGCTGTCCAAGCGGACCGATCTGCCTTCCCGTTTCGGAACCCGGCATCGGGCTGCGGGTGGGGCTGGCGGAACAGACCGATGCCATGGTGATCGTGGTGTCTGAGGAACGGGGAAAGATTACCCTGGTCCGAGATAAGTCGATTTATGATATCAATGATGCGGGTGTGCTTGAAAAGATGCTGACTCAGCATGCAGGCGGAGACCTGTCCGTCCAGAACGTCAAAAACAGACCCGGGAACTGGTGGTGGCGTCGATCGTTTGTCTGTTGTGTGTCACCGGGTTGTGGGTCAGTTTTTCAAAGGGGGTGGAAACTCTTCCACCCATGATGTGCCAGTCGAATTTGTCAAATCAGATCAGAAATGGAGGTCTTTTCTTCATCTGCCAGCAGTGTTCGGCTTTTGGTCAGTGGTTCCAGGCCCCTGATCCGGTCTTTAAGGCCGGACCGCATCAATGTCAAGCTGGATATTGCCAATACCTCCCCGGGTAAAAATACCCTGTCAGTCGGGCGGAATGCCATTTCAGTGCCGCCGGGTATTTCGGTGAAAAGTATCGAACCATCCATACTGGAGGTATTCGTGGACGTGCCATTGAAAAAAGAGATTCCGATTCAATCGTTCTGGGCCGGCAGGCTTTCTTTGGACCTGATCATGACCCAAGTAAAGGTTGAACCTGGAAAGGTTCTGGTTGTAGGCCCTTCTAAGGTTTTACAGGATATCGATACCCTGTTTACGGAACCGATCTCTTTGGACGGCATCACTGAATCAGGCAAAATCAGCGCCAATATCGTTTTTAGCCCCTCCACTATCCGTCCTGATGATCAGAAAAAAAGCAGTGTCCAACTGGAATATACAGTGGAGAAACGAAAAAATACCGCATCCTGAAAAATAGGTGCTTCAACGCTGTCCTCCTTAAAAAGCACAGAATTATTGGCCGCTGTCAGGCGTTTGTTCGTCTTTGCCGGTACCTGCCCTTCCGTCATCGCACGCATCCTGCGGCGATTCATTGGGTCTTGCATGTTCAGCAAACTCGGAAGCCTGGGTACACACATCCAGAGGAGTTCCTTGGTTTTCTTTTTTCTTGTCAGAGTTTTTCATCTTGGCACCTCACTGCAACGGCATTCTGTCAATGCTGTCTTTTAACTGGTTGATTTCGATTCCTAAGCTGACGCACTGTTTGCCTTCCATGCACAAACGGGCATCATCAGGTTCCAGAAACGTTTTCAATTCTTTTCTGTCTTTTTTAAGATGAACGGTCCATCGACCATTGTCTCTATCATATCCGACATCCAGATCAATACCGCATTCGCCAATATCCGGATATATGGATCGAATTTTTTCACATAATTTCTTTTTATCCATGGCTGCTCTCCTTTTTTGGGATTCGCGTCCTTTTATATTTAATTAAGCTAACTACTGATTTGTGATATTCAAGTGGTATTGATGGAAACGCCCCTGTCTGATAGGGAGGGCATTCAGCAATCGGCTTGACAGTCTCACCCAAACTCTTTAGATTGATTTGTAAACAATAATTATTCAAATGGAGAAACAGTATGCTGAAACTTGGAGAAAAAGGGGTTATTCCCCAGAATGATAATGAGACCTATGCCATTGCCCCCCATATTCCCTGTGGGGTGGTGACACCGGATCTGCTAAGAAAGATTGCCGATGTATCTGAAAAATATCAGGCCAAAGCCATTAAAATCACCGGGGCGACCCGGGTGGCCATCGTAGGACTGAAAGAATCGGATATCGATGCGGTCTGGGAAGAACTGGGGCTGGAAAAGGGCGCAGCCGTCGGTCTTTGTGTGAGAAGCATCCGGGCGTGCCCCGGCACCACGTTCTGCAAACTGGGCAAACAGGATGCATTGGGAATCGGCATGGCGCTGGACAAGAAATACCATGCTGCCGCACTGCCTGGCAAATTCAAGATGGCGGTATCCGGGTGCAAGCTCAGCTGTTCGGAATCCTGGGTCCGGGATGTCGGACTGATCGGATTTCCCGAGGGATGGACCCTGACCATCGGGGGGAATGTGGGCATGACCCCCCGGATCGGAAAAGAACTGAAGACCGGACTGGATGATGACCAGGTGATGGCTGCTGTGGAAAAAGTGATCGCCGTATATGTCGATCAGGCCAAACCGGGGGAACGTCTGGGAAAAATGATCGAACGGGTCGGGCTGGACCCTTTTAAATCAGCGATATAAACCTCGCAGCACTTCTTATATCTGACGGATCGATTTCGTCTTGACGCTGCACCGGAAAAATTAACCCCGGCCGATTAGGTGCCATCCGGTGCAGCGCTAATCGTTGATTTATCAACTATTGCCTATCTTTTGCAATTCAATTTTTATAGATAACTCCCATTTCTTACATGCCAAATCGGTCATTTTTTTTGAATTCATGATTTTTTGCTTGACAATGCAATCGAATTGTATCAAAAAAATGGCTATGAAATAGATACATTAAAGCAGCATTGCCCATGGTCATCTTATTCGCAAACAGGGGAGGGTTTTTATGTCATCAAATCAATACTTTAACTACGAAGGGCCGTGGTCGGATGCCAGCGAATCGCTGATGTGCACGGATACCGGCGATTGGCGAACCAAACGGCCGGTGGTGGACAAGGAGAAGTGTATTTTCTGCGGTTTCTGTGCCATCTACTGCCCGATTCAGGTGATGGTAATGACAGCGGACAGCTGTTTCGAACCGGATCTGGATTTTTGCAAAGGATGCGGCATCTGCGCAAAAGAATGCCCGAAAGGGGCGATCACCATGGTTTCGGAAGGGGAGTTTGTATCATGAATGCCACTGCAACATCATCACGTATCAAAGTCATTACCGGAAACGCGGCAGCTGCCATCGCCGCCAAACTGGCACGGCCCGATGTGGTGGCGGCTTACCCCATCACGCCCCAGACCGAGGTGATCGAACAGATCTCGAGCTTTCACGCTTCCGGTGAGATGGATTGCGAACTGATCACCGTGGAAGGCGAAAATTCCGCCATGAACGCGGTAATGGCGGCATCTCTGGCAGGTGCCGGGTGTTCACCGCATCCTCCTCCTGGGGACTGGTCTTTATGTATGATGCGGTCCTGGCAACAGCCGGTGCCAGAGCGCCCGTTGTCATGGTCAATGTCAACCGGGAAACCCCGGGGATCATTGCGGTGTCTTCCGGCCAGCAGGACATGATTTCCACAAGGGATGCCGGCTGGATATTTCTGATAGCTGAAAATTGCCAGGAGATTCTGGATCTGGTGCTTCAAAGTTACCGCCTGGCTGAGGATTACGATATTCAAGTGCCGGTTATGGTGCATTATGACGGGTTTTTCCTGTCCTATCTGTCTGAAGGGGTGGAGATCCCGGAACAGGAAACCGTGGATCAGTTTCTATCCGTGTTGAAATCCCAGCCCAAACGCACAGTACTTCGCCCCGGTGAAAAACTGGGAGTCGGCACTCATGGAATTCTGGGTGGATATATGGAGCTACGGCATAAACATGTGACCGCCTTGGAACGGTCAAAATTCAAATTTGATGCCATTGACCGGGAATTTGCCGATATTTTCGGCCGGTCCTATGGTGGACAGCTGGAAGAGTACCGCACCGAGGATGCGGATATGGTCCTGGTGGGATCCGGATCCATGTGCGGGACCATCAAATCGGTCATTGATGAGCGGCGGGAAAAAGGGGAACGCATTGGGCTGGTGAAGATCCGCATGTACAGGCCGTTCCCTCATCAACCTTGGTCAAGGCCCTGAGAGGTAAAAAGGCGATCGGCGTGGTGGATCGCAGTCTGGCATTCGGGTTTGACGGCGGTCCCATCTACACGGAGCTTAAATCATTTGAAACCCGGCTGGGCGGAGCGAAACTGGTCAGCTTTATCGATGGCATCGCCAATACCGATATCACCAAAACCAACGTGGAACAGATGATCCAAATGACGGCTGATCTGGCGGCCGGTAAAGATGTCCCGGAAGTGACCTGGGTGTCGTACCCGGAAGCCAATACAGATAAGGGGGAAAAATAACATGGCTGAAAAAAGAAAGGCCGGCTGACCAAGGTACTGGATTACCTCAAACATGACGACCCGTTTTCAAAAGGGGTGGCATTCTGCCCGGGGTGCGGGCTGGAACTGCTGTTACGGTTTATTCCCCGGGTTCTGGGAAATGACATCATCATTACCGGAACCCCGTCTTGTTCCGCCCCGGTGCTGCTGGGTCAGAACAAAAAATCATGGCACACTCTTTCCTATTTCGGAACCCTGATGACCGGGGCCGCCGCAAATGCCACCGGCTGGTGAGGTATTACAAAAAGGCGGGGATCGATAACACAGTGGTCTGTTTCAACGGGGACGGCACAGCCAATGATATCGGATTCGGCAACCTGTCCGGGGCAGCCGAGCGCAACGAACCCTTTATTTATATCTGCTATGACAATGAAGGGTACATGAACACCGGTATTCAGAAAAGCGGCACCACCCCGTATGGTGCGACCACCACTACCACGCCCTACGGTACCGTGCATAAAGGAAAAAACCTGCGGCGCATGAACCTGGGTTTGAAAATGGCCATGAACAAGATTCCGTATACGGCCACGGCCACCCTCAGCGATCTGGAGGATCTGGCCAAAAAATTGCTCAAGGCAAAAAAAGCCAAAGAACGCGGTTTTTGTTTTCTTCATGTGTTCGCACCCTGCCCCACCGGCTGGGGGGCGAATCCTGCAGATACCATCGAAATCTGCCGGCAGGCGGTTAAAACCAATTACTTTCCTTTGTGGGAGGCGGAAAACGGGAAAATCCGCATGACGAAAACCGTCAAAAAACCCAAACCCGTGAGCAATTACACTAAAATGATGAAAAAATTCAATCACATGACCGAAGAGGACCTGACGATTCTTCAGGATGATGTGGAATATGAATATTGCCTTTTGGGCGGACTGAGTGTGCTGGAAGCGGAATGCCAGCTACCGGTTTCTGCGGAAGATTAAGGAGAGAAATTATGATGAGTGAAGTCAGATTCCATGGCAGGGGCGGGCAAGGGGTGGTGACCACCTCCAAGATTCTGGCCAATGCATTTGCCAGAACCGGGCAGTTCGGTGCCAGTTTTCCCATGTTCGGATTTGAACGCAGAGGAGCTCCGGTGACGGCATTTGGACGGTTTTCCGACAAACCGGTGAAAGAGAAAACCCAGATTTACAATCCCAATATTCTGGTGGTGCTGGATCCGTCCCAGAAGCATTCTCAGGCCGTGTTTGACGGACTGTTGCCAGGCGGCATGCTGTTGCTCAACGATAAAAAAACCAGGACGATGTCCGCCATGAGAATCTGAAAAAGCTGGCGGTGGTGGATGCCAACGGCATTGCCCTGGAAGAGATCGGATTGCCCATTCCCAACACCGTGGTGGTGGGGGCGTTTGCCAAAATGTCCGGGTTGCTGGATATCGAGCCGGTGTTAGAGGCCCTGGCGGATTACTTTTCAGGAAAAAAGCTGGATGCCAATAAGATCTGTGCCAGAAGAGGGTTCGAAGAGGTATCAACCGTTGATCTTTAGGCTGCATGACACAGAATCCAAATCAAAAAATAATTATGAATGTATTATGAAAAAGGAGCTGCTATGCCTAGATGGGGAATGGTAATCGATGTAAAGCGGTGTATCGCCTGCTGGGGGTGCACCATCGCGTGTAAAGAAGAACATTTTCTGCAACCCGGGGTATTCTTTAACCGGGTGCTGATCGGAGAAACAGGCAAATTTCCCACTTCTTCCAAGCTGATTTATCCGATCCTGTGCAACCATTGTGAAGATGCCGCCTGTGTGGAAGCTTGCCCCACCGGTGCGACCTATGTCAGAGAAGACGGCATCGTGGCCATTGACGATACCAAATGTGTGGGATGCCGGGCCTGTATGATCGCATGTCCGTATCAGCAGCGGACCTATTATGATGAAAAAGTCAAAAACCGGGAATATTTTCCGGGCCAGGGCAAGACCGAGATGGAAATTATCGGTGAAAAGCTGTATCCATTCAAACTGGGAACCGTAATCAAGTGCAATTTCTGTTCGGAAAGAGTGGATGCGGGCACCAAAAAAGGGTTGGCTCCGGGCAAAGATGAAGAAGCGACACCGGCCTGTGTGAACATCTGTCCGGTGGGAGCCCGGGTATTCGGAGATCTGGATGATCCCAACAGCGAAATCAACCGGTTGATCATGGAAAAGAAGGGCAAACAACTCAGAAAAGAATTCGGCACAGAACCCGCCGTGTATTATATCGATTAAACAGGAGGCAAAATGACCTATAAAACAGATGAAATTTGGGAAGACAAATGGGTAAATACCACCTGTGGTGTCTGTTACTGCGGTTGCGGAGCAAAAGTGCGGGTGGTGAACGGGGTGCCGGTGAAAATAGAAGGCATCAAGGAAAGTACCATGGGCGGCACCAATGCCGGGCTGTGCGGCAAAGGTGCGGCCGGTCTCATGTATTACCATGACCCCAACCGGATCAAAAAACCGATGCTTCGGACCAACCCGGAAAAAGGGATCGGGGTGGATCCCAAATGGAAAGAGATTGAGTGGGAAGAGGCCTATGATATCATCGCCACCAAGATGAAAAAGATCATGGAGGACGATCCCAACAAAATCCTGTTCACCAACCAGACCATGCGGGCCTCTGACGGTCCCCACAACCACCCCTATTTTTATGCTCAGGCATTCGGTGTCAAAAACAACGGCAATTTTATCATTGGGGGCGGGAGCCTCCACTGCGGCAATGCCTGTCACATGCTGGGCGGGCTGATTCACGGAGCCTGGTCCATCGCACCGGACTGGCGGTACACCAAATATGTGCTCAAATGGGGCTCCAGCAAGGGCACCGGCTCCGGACATTCCGCCATGACCAATGCCCGGCTGCGGGCCGATGCGGTCCGAAGAGGCATCAAGGAGATCGTGTTCGATCCCATGGGCAATTTTGCCGGGGGCAAGGCCACGGAATGGCTGGCCATCCTCCCGGGGACGGACACGGCTGTCGGCCTGGCCATTGCCAACTATATCGTAAACATGCGCGGGGAAATGGATGAGCTGTATTTAAAGGCCAAGACCAATTTCGTCTATCTGATCAAGGATGACGGCACCTACATGCGCCATGAAAAAGTGACAAACCGGTGGTGTTTGATACCAAAGCCGGCGAGATCAAGGAATATGACGACAAATCCGCTGCCTGGGAAGACCTGGCCCTGGAAGGCGAGTATGAATACAACGGAGAAAAGGTCCGTCCCTGCTTTGTCCCGTTCAAGGAACATCTGAAACAGTATACCATAGAATGGGCATCCGAGGTGTCAACCGTGCCGGCGGCCAAGATCCTGGAAGTGGCCAAAGGCTGGGTGGACAACGCCCAGATCGGCTCCACTATCACTCTTGAAGGCAAGACCTTTCCCTACCGGCCGGTGTCATCGGTCACCTTCCGGGGGTCCCAGGGACATTCCAACGGGATACATCAAGTGGCGGCCATTGACCTGATGGCCCAGCTGGTGGGTGCTGAAGATGTTCCTGGCGGCACACTGGGATGGCCGGCCATCCGGCGGGCCTATCCGGGCGGCAATTACGAGCAGACTTGTACCGTGGGTACCGATGGCGTGATCGTGCCGTCCGTGTTTTATTCCCATGATCCTTGGCCGGTGCATGCACCCAGTTATCCCGCTACCAACATGGGATGCGTGGATGTGTGGACCCATTGCACCCTGTCCCATATCCCTTATGTGGAAGAGGTGGATTACATCCATGAAAAGCTGGGCATGAAAGCTAAACCGGAAATGATTTTCGGAATCTCCGCCAACTTTGTCATCAGTAATTCCGACTGGGATACGGCTGTGAAGAACTTCAAGGACTGTTTTGTGGTGCAAAACGATCTGTGGATCAACGAAACGGACCAGGCCATTGGCGACCTGATCCTTCCTGATGTGTCCTATCTGGAAAAAGACTGCTGGTCCTCCGAGATTGACGCGTTTTTCTTTTCCGGGTCGCCCTCTTATGAAGACTGGTTTGTGCATCTTCAGAAACCCGTGGCCAAGCCCATCGGCGAATCCCGTTTTTTCATGGATGTATACATTGAAGTGGCCCACCGGGTCGGGGTGCTGGACAAGTTCAACGCCAAACTTAATGATTATTACGGCGTCAAGGATCCGGAGCTGCAGATCAAGCCGGGTGAAAAACTGACCTGGAAAGAGATCGGAGAGCGGGTTCTGAGGTGGGTGTACGGGCCGGATAAGGAAAAAATCGAAGAACAAGGATACGCCACCTGGCACAAACCCATTGAGGATGTTTACTGGCGGTGGCAGATAGATTCCCGGTGCCCGGTATACATGGAATACTTGATCCATGACCGGCGGGCTCTGGAAAAAATCTTTGAGGAAACCGGTTTCGACTACCAGAAGCTGGAGATGGACATGAATCAGTATACCCCGCTGCCCACCTGGTTCTGGCCTGAATCCCACAAGGATCTGGATGATGAATATGACCTGCTGGCGTTCTCCTATCGGGATATCCTGCATACCAACAATACCACCTTTCAGAATCCTTACGTGGATGAAGTATCCAAAATGTGTCCCTATACCTTTACGATCACCTTGAACACCACGATGGCTAAGGAACGGGGATTCAAGGACGGGGATATCATCTGTATCGAAAACAAATACGGAGTCAAGGAAAAAGGCATTGTCAAGACCATGGAAGCCCAGAGTCCCAAAGTAATCGGTATTGCCGGACAGGGCGGATTATGGGCGGACGGAAGACCCATTGCCAAAGGCAAAGGCGCCAACTTCTGCAAGCTGCTGCCGGCCAAACTCAAATATTTTGATCCAGTGGCGGGTAATATGGAAACCGCGGTTGCCGTCAAGATTTATAAAGTGTAATTGAGGAGGGTATATTGATGAACGATAATCACCAAAATCTGGTTGAAACCATGTTTCCGTCCGATGGTTCCGGGATCAAACCCTATGAGTGGATGATCAACCCGACCCGTCAGCGGCAGTGGATCGATGACAAAGGTATTTTTCTGTGGCTGGCGTTCTTTTTTTCTGAAATCGGTGCCGGCCTGTATTTCATGTCTCTGTTTTACGGCTTCAGGCCGGGGATCGTGATCGGCTGGCTGATCACCCTGGTTTTGGGCGGGGTGATTCATATCCTGTATCTGGGTAATCCCAAAAGGGCGTGGCGGATGCTCATGAGGCCCAATACGTCCGAACTGTCCAGGGGGATATGGATCATCGGTATTTTTGCCGTTTTGGGCTTTTTTCAGATAATTACCCCGGGCGGTTTTAATATGGTTTTCAATTCCATCATGGGTATTTTGTGTCTGCTGATCATTTCTCACGGATTCGCCACCATGAACGTGATCCGGGCATTGCCGGCCTGGAGTTCCACCATTGTGCTGCCCTTGTCCGTTATTTCCGGAATCTGGGTCGGACAGCAGCTGCTTCAGTTCATATTTGCCCTGAGCGGCAATGCCACAGTGGTTTCAGGAATGGAGGTCTGGGCGGCTACGTTCTTTCTGATCTATATTCTGTGCATCGGGCTGTATGCCTGGGGAACTTGGCACATGAGTGATGTGGCCAAAGTTTCCATTCAGAAGATGCTGGAAGGGGATCTCAAACGGATCACCTATGTGGGTGTCGGGGTGCTGGCCGTTCTTGTGCCCCTGATTTTTACTTTGATCATGTGGGGCGGCAGCACCAACGGTTTTCTGGTTTTCTCCGCCTGGCATCTGTTTTCGCGGGAGATCTGGCCATCCGGTACCTCATTATGAAAACAGCGGTGTATAATCCTTTGCTGTAATTTTTTGGAGAATTGAGTGTAAACCCAGGCAGTGCGGTTCATTCTTGTCCGTGCTGCCTGGTTTTTTTTATTCGGTACAACGACGGGTAGGCGTTGAAAAAAAAGAAAAAAACAATATAAAGTTACAGCATATGAACAGAGTCGGCCCGACATCCAGAATGGGAATCATCGCGTCTGGTATGGTGATTGAAAGACAGGCAAAGAATCTTTTTCATCAGGAATGGGATATGAAATGACGGATAAAAATCAAGCGGAAAACCCCGCGGAACCCCAGGATCTCAAGCCGGCCCCCCAGGCCAGGGTCAAGTTCGAAGTGTACGGGGAGGAAATGATTGAAAAAGAGGTAAAGTCTTCAGGCAACAGTGGCAGGATCTACCTCCCCCCCAACTGGGTGGGGCATACGGTCAAAATCATCAAAGTTGAATAACAGGGAGGAAAAACGCTTTGGAAGAACCGATCATCAGAGAAATCCGCCTGGAGGATGCCCAGGCCATAGAAGATATCCGTGCGGCCATCTCCCCGCAGGATGCCGATGTTGATTTCTCAAACTGGTGAAGCAGCAAGCGTCAGACGGAAACAGCGCTACGAGTCTGGTGGCGGAATTGAAAAAAAAAGTCGTAGGATACATGATCTCCACCACCCTGTATGCTGGTTTCGGTATCCGTAAAAGTGCCTGGATCATGGCCATCGGCGTACATCCGGATTATATGGGACAGGGCATCGGACTGGCGCTTGCCAACCGGGTCTGTGATATCTACCGGGATAAAGAGGTAAAGTCGATTTATTCGTCTGTGATGTGGGATTCCATTGATGTGCTGTCCTTTTTCAAGAAGCTCGGGTTCAAGCGCAGCGAGTTTATCAACCTGAAAAAAGATCTCTAACCCTACATTCCCAGATACGCTTTTTTCACATTTTCGTTGGCCAGCAGGTTTTCTCCGGTATCTGTCATGGTGATTCGTCCGGTTTCCATGACATAGCCTCTGTGGGCTGCTTTCAGCGCCAGGTTGGCATTCTGTTCCACGATGAAAATAGTGGTCTTGCTTTCCTGGTTGATTTTTTCAATGATGGAAAAGATCTGTTTGACCACGATGGGGGCCAGGCCCAGGGACGGCTCATCCAGCAGCAGGATCTTGGGCCTGGACATGAGCGCCCGAGAGATGGCCAGCATCTGCTGTTCACCACCGCTCAATGTGCCTCCGGCCTGGTTCCGGCGGTTGGCAAGGATGGGGAACAATTCATAGACATAATCCAGGTCCTGCTTGATCTTGTCATTGTCTTTGCGAAGAAATGCGCCCATATCCAGATTTTCGGCCACAGTCAGATAAGGAAAAATGCGGCGGCCCTCCGGTACCTGGCAGATCCCTTTTTTGACAATTTCATCCGGGGGCAGATAGGTGATATCCTCTCCTTTCAGTTCGATGGTTCCTTTTTTGGCAGAGACAATGCCGCAGGTCGTCATCAATGTGGTGGATTTGCCGGCTCCGTTGGCACCGATCAGGGAGATGATCTCTCCTTCCGCCACTTCGATGTCAATGCCTTTGAGAGCATGGATATTGCCATAATAGGTATGGATATTGGTGAGTTTAAGCATCGTCGGATTCTTCTCCCAGATAGGCTTTGATGACGTCAGGGTTGGATTTGATATCCTGCGGGGTGCCCTCGGCGATCTTTTTGCCGTAATCCACCACATGGATCCAATCGGAGAGACTCATGACCAGTTTCATGTCATGTTCGATGAGCAGAATGGTCAGGTCCTCATTGTCCCGCAGCCACAGGATCAGGTCATCCAGCTCCTTTGTTTCCTGAGGGTTCATGCCGGCCGCCGGTTCATCCAGCAGCAGCAAAAAGGGTTCTGTGGCCAGAGCCCGTGCGATTTCCAGACGGCGCTGAGCCCCATAAGGCAGGTTCACGGCCATTTCATCCACATACTTGGCCAGGCCTATTTTTTCCAGAATCTCATAACTGTCATACACCGCTTTTTTTTCTTCCTCCCGTTGACTGGGGGCCTGAGCATGGCTTTGATTATTCCGGAAGACAGGCGGCAGTGCCGGCCGATCATCACGTTTTCCAGAACGGTCATGCCATGGAACAGCCGGATGTTTTGAAAGGTCCTGGCAATGCCCCGTTCTGTCACATAATTGGGCTTGAGTCCTTTGAGGCTCTGGGTGGATTTTCCGGGAGGCGTAATCTGTACTTCACCCCGGGTGGGGTCATAGATACCGGTAATACAGTTGAAAAACGTGGTTTTTCCCGCACCGTTAGGGCCGATGAGTGCAGTGATCTGCCCTTTTTCAATGGTAATGGACACATCATCCAGGCTTTGAGACCGCCGAATTTCATGGTCAGGTTTTTGACGTTAAGTATGGGTTCCATGGGCATTTTTTTCCTGCTGGGGTTCCTGTGATGATTTAAATGTGTAAATTTTTCGAACACTTTTGATCAGACCGTCCGGCTTGAACACCATGACAATAACCTGAAGCGCTCCGAACACCAGCATCCGGTATTCTGCCACGGCCCGCAGATACTCCGGCAGAAGAATCAGCACCATTGCCCCGGCAATGACACCGATGGCCGATCCCATGCCGCCGATGACCACCACGCACAAAATAGTGATGGATTCCCAGATGGTAAAGGACATGGGGTTGATATAGGAGGTTTTCGCAGCAAACACCACCCCGCCCATGGCAGCCCAGGTGGCGCCCAGGGCAAATGCCGTGAGTTTGGTTTTGAATTTGTCGATACCCATGGCCTGGCACGCAATTTCATCATCCCGCAAAGCGATCCAGGCCCGGCCGATTTTGGAATTTTCCAGGCGATTGACAAAAAAGATGGTCATGAGCACCAGGGCGATAACAATGAAATAGATGTAGATCATGGTGTTTTGTTGACCGAAATTGTGCCCGAAAAAGGTGGGAGGCGGTATGTTGGAAATACCACGGGGCCCGTTGGAAAATTCGTCCCAGTTTTCCAGAACGATCCGGATGATTTCCCCGAAACCCAGGGTCACGATGGCCAGGTAATCGCCTCTCAGCCGCAGCACCGGATATCCCAGCAACACACCGAAAAGGGTGCCCAGAAGCGCGGAAATAGGCAGCACTATCCAGAAACTGAGCCCGAAATGCAGGTTCAGCAAAGCATAGGCATAGGCCCCCACTGCATAGAACGCCACATACCCCAAATCCAGCAGCCCGGCAAGCCCCACCACTATGTTGAGCCCCAGGCCCAGCATGACATATACCAGAGCGGATATCATGATGGAGGTATGGTACATGGGAAAAACGAAGGGATACACCAGGAAAAAGGCCGCCACCAGTCCTAGAAAAGGGTACCGGAACCGATCGTTTTGCAGCAGCCGGTGGATCAGGGGGTGTCATCTTCGACCTCTGTTTTTTCCTGGATTCGGCCCGTCGCAAAAATAGTTCCATACCAGGGAGGCAAAAAAGGCGAGAACCCCTACCCATAGAAGGTTGAACCATCTGAATACAATGGTGTTTTCTATTGTGTTGACCTTGATCACCATGATGGGAAAGGTCAGGATCATGAACCAGAAGGCAATGATCAGAGATTGTTTGAACTCTCGTTTAATCGGCATAAGTCTTCACCTGAATCCAAATTACACTTTCTGAGTATCGTGGCGGCCCAGTATTCCGGAAGGCCGGAATATCAGGATCAGCACCAGGATGGAAAACGCGAACACATCTTCGTATTCGCTCCAGAAATATCCGGTAAAAAGCTTTCGGAAATACCTAAGACCAGCGATCCCAGCACCGCACCCGGAATGGAACCGATCCCGCCCAGAACAGCGGCGATAAAGGCTTTGAGACCGGCCAGAAATCCGATATAAAAGTTGATTTGACCCACATGGCAGGCGATCAGGACCCCGCCGATGGCAGCTGTGGCAGAGCCCACCACAAACGTGGCGGAGATGACATTGTTGACATTAATCCCCAGCAGGGCGGCCATGACCTTGTCCTGGGCCGTGGCCCGCATGGCCTTGCCGATTCGGGTGAATTTGATGAGAAGCCCCAGCAGGATCATGACGATCACGGTGGTAATAATGATGGTGATTTCAACGGAAGTGATGATGTGGGAAAAGGGTTCCAAAATTGAAAGTCAGGGATCAGACTCTGGAAGGGCAGAAAATCCGGAGTCTGGGCCAGCATCACATAGTTTTGCAAAAACAGGCTCATGCCAATGGCCGATATGAGTGCGGACAGCCTCGGCGCATTTCGCAGCGGTTTGTAGGCGATTTTCTCTACGGTAAAGCCGTACGCACAGGAATAGACGATGGCAAATACAAACGCAAGGATAACGATTACCGCAAAGTTCCACCCCCACATTCCCAGAACCGTGGCGACGATCAAAGCGGTCATGGCACCGATCATATAGATTTCTCCATGGGCGAAATTAATCAGCTGAATGATGCCGTATACCATGGTGTATCCCAGAGCGATCAGGGCGTAAATACTGCCTCGGGTCAAGCCGCCCAGGAACAGTTCAAAAAAATACATTGGGGACATAAGAATTTCCCTGACAGCGAAAAAACCGACGACCCCTGTCCCGGACAGGCCCAGCAATATTCTAATCCAACGCATGATGTTTTATCCTGAACGTCTGTGGGTTAAGGCAAACCAGCGGGTAAAAAACAGGAGCCCAAATCCGTTATGGACCTGACTCCTGTTTTTCTGAGGCATGAATCGTTAGTTGACCTGCTGGTATTTTCCGTCGATCACACGGTATACGGAAAAACCCGCACCGACAATATCGCCGTTTTTGTCAAAACCAATGGGTCCCATGGGAGAATCCACGGTGATTTCAAACATGGCGGCCCGCATGGCATCATAGTCCACGGCCCCGGCTTTCTCAGCGGCTGCTGCCAGGGCCTGCATGCAGGTATAACCGGTAATGAAAAAGGTGCCGGGGTCTTCTCCGTATTTTCCTGATGTTCTTTGGTCAATGCCTGGTGCAGGGGGTTGGAAGAGGTGTCATTGGGGCCGGTGGCGTAAACGCCTTCGGCAAATTCCCCGGCCAGGTTGGGCAGGTTGTCGCCATAGATGCCGTCCGCGCCCATGAAAAGGGTATCCACACGTTTCTTTCTCATCAGCTGAATGATTTTGGAAGCGTCGGAATGGTATCCACCCCACATCACGAGTTCCGCTCCGGACCGTTTGATTTTCTGGACAATGGCGGTATAATCCATGGCACCGGTGGTGACCCCTTCAAACAGAACGATTTCTACCCCGCCCATTTTTTCGAAAGCGGTTTTGGCCAGTTCCATCTGTCCTTTTCCGTAATCGCCCTTGTCATGAATCAGGGCCACTTTCTTGACCTTAAGGTCATCTTTCGCAAACGAAGTCATCAGCATGGCCTGGGCGCCGTCATTGGAAATGGTTCTGAAGAAATTGGAATGTTCGCCGGATAGGGTCAGGTCATCATTGGTGGCGGAACTGGAAATGAGGATCAGGTTGGCGTCCTTGTATATTTTGTTGGCGGCGATGGTGGCGCCGGAGCAGACATGTCCCACGATCATCTGGGCGCCGTCGGATACCAGTTTGGTGGCCACATTGACCGCCACTTCGGGTTTGCACACGTCATCTCCCAGCATCAGTTCCACCTGTTTGCCGAGAATGCCGCCGTTGGCATTGATATCTTCAACCGCCATTTCAACGCCTCTGAGAGCGGAAATGCCGTATGGCGCCAGATCGCCGGAAAGTGCACCGGCATTGGCGACTTTAATCGTGTCACTGGCAAATCCGGGTGCTGCCAGCACCATCATGGTCAATACCCCAACTGCAAGACTCTTGAAAAATGATTTCATTTTCGACTCCCTTTTTTTGAATTAATCTGGTTTAGTACTTCACGCCCACAACTTGTATTGTAATTTGAAACACTATATGAACACGGGTTATTTAGTCAAGCAAAAAGTCGTATTCCATTGTTTTGATAGACCCTTTCACTGACCTGGTCTTCCGAATGCATGAACGGCTTTTTTGAAAAAAGATTGAGAAACCCTCTTAAACCATGTATGTCATGAAAAAAAGCAATGGTGGCCGGGCAATGGGCCAAAGGCTGATGCTACCAACAAAGAACGGAAAGAGGATCTATGTTTGTGAAAACCAATGAAAAACTGGCCGCTTTGCGGCAAATGATGTCTGACCATCATGTTGCCGCACTGGTGGTGCCGTCTGCCGATCCCCACCAGAGTGAATATGTCACGGCTCACTGGCAGGCCCGGACCTGGTTGACCGGATTTACCGGCTCGGCCGGTGTGGCGGTGGTCACCCGGAACCGGGCCATGTTGTGGACGGATTTCAGATATTGGCTTCAGGCCGGCAATCAGATTCAGGGATCGGAATTCGAACTGTTCAGAACCGGGGAAACCGGTGTGCCCGAATTCCACCGCTGGATTTTTGACCACCTGTCTCCTGAAGAGACCGTGGCCATAGATGGCCGCGTCATTTCCCGAAACCAGGAGAAGACCTGGCGGCATTTGTGGGATATCCGTGAAATTCGCCTGCGCACCGATCTGGATTTGGTTGGAGAGATCTGGCAGGAAGAACGGCCTTCCATGCCGGTCACAAGAGCCTGGGAGTTTGATGTGAAGTTTGCCGGCCAGTCCAGGGCCGAAAAGTTTGAACAGATCCGGAACGTCATGGAAAAAGCCGGGGCGAACTGTTGTGTGATGACCGGGCTGGAGGATATCGCCTGGACCTTTAACCTGCGGGGATCCGATGCTCCCAACAACCCGGTGAACATCGCCTTTGCCCTGGTGGACAAAAAACTTGTCCGGCTGTTCATTCATCCGGAAAAGGTGGATTCGGATCTGTCCGCCGGTCTGTCTGCTGACGGAATCCAACTGGAAAATTACACGGACATCTATGGCGCGGTCAGGAATTTACCGGACACGGCCCATGTTCTGCTGGATCCGGACATGGTCTCCGCCGGTCTTTGGGCCGCTGTCAATCCAAACTGCCGCATCATCGATCAAACCGGGCCGGCTGTTCGGCTCAAAGCGGTCAAGAATCAGACTCAGATCGATCATCTTCGGGAAACCGCTGTCAGGGACGGGGTAGCGGTGGTGAATTTTCTTTACTGGCTGGCCCACCGGGATCCGACTGAGCAGGTGTCGGAAGTGAGCGTGGCGGAAAAACTGCTGGCGTTTCGTCGCCAACAGCCGGATTTCGTCTCCAACAGCTTTGACCCTATCATGGCCTATGACGCGCATTCCGCCATGTGTCACTATGTCGCCACCCCTGAAACAGATCGGCTGCTGGACAGACAGAAAATGTTTCTTACCGATTCCGGGGGCAATTATCTCACGGGCACCACCGACATCACCCGCGCTCTGTGCCTGGGCCAGCCGGCTCAACAGCAGATCCGGGACTACACCCTGGTGCTCAAGGGGCATATCGCCGTGGCCACGGCCTGTTTTCCCGAAGGCACCCGGGGGTTTCAGATCGACACCCTGTCCCGGCAGTTTCTGTGGGAGCAGGGCATGAATTTCGGCCACGGCACCGGCCATGGCGTGGGGTTTTTTCTGTGTGTCCATGAAGGACCGGCCCGGATCAGCCCCCATCCTGTGGATGCGGCCCTGGAAAAAGGCATGGTGTTAACCAACGAACCCGGTATCTACCGGGAAGGTGAATACGGCATCCGCCTGGAAAACATGGTGCTGGTGACCGATGCATGCCAGACGGAATTCGGCCGGTTTCTGACATTTGAAAATTTGACCTGGTGTCATTTTGAACGGGACCTGATCGATACGAATCTGCTTGCGGATGCGGAAAGATCCTGGATCGACTGGTATCATCAGCAGGTTTTTGACCGCCTGTCTCCTCGCCTGGAGGCACGGGTATCCTCCTGGCTGTACCGGCTGACCCGGCCGTTATGACGGGTTCCGGCGGCACTTTGTTCAGTGGCCTTATTCCATGATAACCCTTAGGTCATGGGCCTGGCAATGGTCGTAATCAAAAAGCCGATATAAGCGATATAGGCGGAAAACATCAGGGCACCTTTCCAGCGGTTAATCCGGCCGGTTTGGCCCTTGAACCCGTATCCCGCAAAAAATATCAACAGCGTCAGCATGCCCATGACAGGCATGTCCCGCACCAGAATGTCGGGGTCTGTGTCAAAGGGGGTGATGGCACCGGCAATGCCCACCACGGCCAGGGTGTTGAATAGGTTGGATCCAAGGACATTTCCAAGGGCCATATCATGCTGGCCTTTGCAGGCGGCGGCAATGGAAGATGCCAGCTCAGGCAGGGACGTGCCGATGGAGACAATGGTCAATCCGATGATGACGTCACTGACCCCCAGGGTCTGAGAGATTTCCACGGCCCCCCAGACCAGACTTCGGGAACTGATGAGCAGGACCGTCAGCCCGGCGACCAGCCAGAAATAAGCCAGACTCCGAGACATTGCCGGGATATCGATATTAATGCCGGTGGCTGCCGCTGGATACTGGTTGGAGACCTGCCATCCCTGGCGGATCGTCCAGCCCATGACGGCACTGAAGACAGACAGGAGCAGGAATGCATCCAGGCGGCCCAGACGGTCATCCCACAAAAGGAAAACCGAAAATACCGTGATCAGGAGCAACAGCGGCAGTTCACGTAGCAGTACACGGGAATGGACGGCAATGGGGCTGATCAAGGCGGTGGCACCCAGGATCAGTCCGATATTGGCGATGTTGGAACCGTAGGCATTGCCCAGGGCAATGCCAGGGTTCCCTTGAAAGGCAGCCAGGGCGGACACAACCATTTCAGGGCCGACGTGCCGAATCCCAGGATCACCATGCCGATCATCAAAGGGGCATGCCGAAGTGAGATGCGACAGCGGACGCTCCTGCCACAAATCGGTCCGCACTCCAGACCAGCAAAATCAAGCCTGCGATCACAGCACACAGGCGGGTAACATATGGGGAGACTCTCCTTGGTTTCAATCAGTTGCGCGGTTACCATATCATCTGGGGCATCCGAAGCAAGCAAAATTATTATTCGTGAAAGATGATGCCCCGGCGGGCCAGCAGACTGCCTTCGGCCAGAAACAGCCGGATCAGGGCAATGCGGTAGTTGATGGTGGCCCGCACTTCCGCGATCTGGCTGATCAGCAGGTCCCGCTGAGCCTGGGCCACCAGCAGGGCCGTCCCGGCCCCCACCATGAACCGCTCGATCTCTGCCTGAACGGTCTGCTCTTCTGACCGGCGGGTGATCCGGGAGGCATGAATCTGCTGCCGGGCCCGTTCCAGTTCATTGGCTGCTAGGCGGACATCCAGATCAATGGTCCGGCCGAGATTTTCAAGGGCTTTCATTGCCTGTTGACGGGTGGCAAGGGCGGCCTGATGCCGGGCCCTGGCCGGACGGTTTCCCACAAACCGGCTCAGTGACACGCCGGCAAAAAGTTCCAGATCCCCGTTGTCCAGGGTTTGAAGCGCTTCTGAAGACCGGCGGCTGAATCCGGCAATGCCTAAGTCCATGAAGAAATCCAGGCGGGGCAGCAATCCGTTATGAGTGACAATGGTTTCCAGACGATGCTGCTGGAGACGCAGCCGGGCTTCGGCCAGGTCCGGTCGCAGTTTCACGGCCAGTTCGGTACGGTCTTTGATGTCGTCGACAGGGTCTGGGTCGATGACCGGATCACTTACGGAAAGGACGTTTTGGTCCAGGTAGCCTGCCATCCCCGGATCGATCAGGTGCAGCAGGGCTAGCCGAAACGTTTCCACCTGATTGGCGGAGTCGATCAGGGCCTGTTTCCGCCGGGCCACTTCCGACTGCACGGCGGCCAGTTCATTGCGGGGCAGTGACCCCACCTCAATCTGGTGCTGTACATCGGTCTGCTGTCTTTTGGAAACGGCCAGGGACCGTTCCACGATGGCGTGCTCTTGACAGGCCAGGACATACTGCCAGTAGGCGATTTCGGTTTCCGCCACCAGGGCCTGGACATAGGCGGTCAATTCATGACTGCTGGCCCGGGTTTCCAGTTCACCTTGCCGGATGGTCACCAGCCCGCCGGCAGGTCCGGCTCCCTGGAGCAGGGCCTGGGTGACAGACAGGGTGATCCGGGCTTGTCCGTATCCGTGTCCGTGGTCCGGGAAGCACGGTCCTGCTCAAGGCCCGTCTCCAGCCCGAATGTGGTGCCCATGGGAAAGGATTTGCGGACGCGACAGTGGCGGCCAGGGCCAGATCACCGGAATCGTTTTGTTGATGGGTTCCTGGGTGACATCAATTTGAGCGAACACCTCCGGATCATACCGGCCTTTTTCCATTTGCTCAAAGGCACCGGCGATGACAGGGCCTAACTGCCGGGTTTTCAGGTCGTGATTGTGGGCCAGAGCCAGCATCACTGCCTGTTCTACAGACAGGGTCAGTGTCTGACCCGCGGGTTCAGGAACAGGAGCCGGCGGATCCTGGTGAGTGAATTCAAAGCTTTTCATGCTTTCGACCGGTGCCTCGGTCTGGACGGGTACATGGGGTTCCAGGTTCTCGGCCCCGGTCATTTGGAAACCGGCCGGCGTGCAGCCGGTGAGCAGCCAGACACAGAACAGGCAACCCAGTGCATGAACGGTAGAAACGGATAAATGGAAAAATCGGGATGTCATGGCCTCGTCTTTTTTGAGTCCGGATGAAAAAAAGAATAGATGACCGGAATGAGCAAAAGGGTGATCAGGGTGGAACCGGTAAGCCCCCTACCACGCCCGGGCCAGCGGAGCTTGGGCATCAGCCCCTTCACCGATCCCCAGGGCCAGGGGTGTCAGCCCAAGGATGGTGGTCAGGCTGGTCATGAGAATGGGCCGCAGCCGGCGACGGCCGGCTTCCATCACCGCATCTTGCACCGTCATGTCCCGGCGAGACAGCCGGCTGGACTGGTCCACCAGCAGGATGGCGTTGTTGACCACTATTCCTCCAAGCATGATGCAGCCGATATAGGATTGGACATTCAGGGTCGTGTGGGTGAGAAAAAGCGTGATCAGAACCCCAATGGCGGCAAACGGAACGGAGAACATCACCACCAGGGGATCGACCAGGGATTCATACTGGCAGGCCATGACCATGTAAACCAAAACCAGGGCCAGAATCAGGGAAATCACCAGTTCCCGAAACGCTTTTTGTTGTTCTTCAAAGTCCCCGGCCACCCCCAGATCATATCCGGTCGGCCGGGGTATTCCATCCAGAAGTCCGGAGACATCCGCTGCCACGGAGCCCATATCCCGGCCCGCGACATTGGCGGAAATCGTAATGATGCGCTGCTGGTCCTTGCGGTCAATCAGCTGCGGCCCCCATCCTGAAAAAACAGATACCAGATTAGTCAGGGCCACCTGTTGTCCGGAGGCAGTGGTCAGGGTGAGGTTCAGGATTTGATCAAGGCTTTGGTTCTCCACATCCCTGAGCTGGACAAAGATGCGGTAGGATTCCCCTTCGGTTTGGTATTCACCGGCTTTTGCACCCGCCACGGCCGTGGAAAGAACATCGGTGATATTCTGGACACTTAAACCCAGGTCCGCGGCTTTGTCCCGATCCACATGAATTTCCCTGCGGGGGGTGCCGGCCTCCCGGCTGATTTCGATATCCGTTACTCCCGGAACCGTTTCAATAAGTTCTGCCGCCCTGGAGGCCAGAGAAGCCAGAATATCCAGATCAAATCCCCGGATTTCCACATGAAGGCCGTCTTCTCCGCCCAGAATCCGTTCCATGATAAACTGGCCCTGGGGAGCCCGGGTCCGGACGAGCATCCCCGGAATCTGGCCGCTCAGGCGCTGACGCAAGTCACGGGCAATGTCGATATTTGAACGGTCCCGCTGGGAAGCGGACGTCAGGGAGATGCGGATTTCGGTTTTTGCGGTGTTGCCGGGCCGGTGTCCGGACGCACCGACACTGACCACGGAGGAGACTGCTTCCGGGACGGCCGGGGTGATGATGGATTCCATCCACTGGCTCTGGCGGTCCACCAGGTTCAGCCGCGTGCCTACCTCCATTTCTCCAGTGATCCGCACTTCCCCTTCATCACTGGGTGGAAGAAATTCCGTGCCGATTTTCGGAACCAGCATCAAGGCCCCGCCCAGAGCGGCTGCTGTGGCCATCAAGGGAATCCATCGGCGGTTCAGCGCAAGGGTTAAAATCCGGCTATACCCGTGCTGAAAAGCAAGAAAAAGGGACTCTGACAGTGAAAACAGGATCGAAAGGGCAGACCTGTTTTTGTCCCGCGGTTTGATGCCCAGAAGCCGGGAGGTAAGCATGGGAACCAGAGACAGGGCCACCAGCAGCGAGCAGGTCAGAGAAAAGATAATCACATAGGCCATCTCCGTGAACAAAATCCCGGAGATGCCCCGGACAAAGATCAGGGGTAAAAAAATGACCAGAGTGGTGATGGTGCTGGCCAGAATGGCTGGTGCCACCTCCATGGCCCCTGTTTAGATGCTGTTTCCGGGGAAGTGCCGTATTCATCCCGGTGCCGGAAGATGTTTTCCAGAACCACGATGGAATTGTCCACCATCATGCCCACCCCCAGGGCCATCCCTCCCAGGGTCATCAGGTTGAGGGTGAGATCGAAAAAAACATCAAGGCAAAGGTGGCCAGCATGGAAATGGGAATGGCCAGAGCGATCACCACGGTGCTGCGCACAGTTCTCAAAAAAACAAAAGGATCAGAACGGCCAGGCCGCCGCCGTACATCACGGACCGGGCCACATTGGCGATGGAACGCTGAATGAAGTTTCCCTGGTTGATGACCGGGATGATTCGGATCTGGGGCATGGAGTCATTGACGGCATCGATTTCTTTGAGGATGCGGTTTGACACTTCCACGGTATTGGCCTGGGACTGTTTTCGGATCGCCACCCGGATACCGGGTTCTCCATTGACCCGGATGATCCGGGTAAGTTTTCATACGTGTCGTTCACCCGGGCCACCTGCCCCAGGGTCACGGCAGCCCCGTCCTGACGAGCAACCACGGTGTTCCGGATCTGATCCAGATCAGTGAACTGGGCCGGGGCTCTTAGCTGGATCTCATAGCGCCCCTGTTCAAGCTTGCCGGCAGGCGGGTCCAGGTTGGCCTGCCTGACCGCGCGGATGATCTGATCCAGGGGCAGCCCCAGAGCCATGATCCGTTCAGGATCCAGCTCGATGCGGATTTCCCGGTGGAAGCCGCCCCATATGTCCACCTGTGCCACGCCCGGGATCCGGGAAAACCGGTACCGGATCTCGTCTTCAATGAGCCGGGTCAGGTCCACCGGATCCAGCCGGCTGGAGATACCCAGCAGCACCACCGGGAAACTGCCGACATCAAATTTGCGGATTTTGGGCCGTTCAATGTCATCGGGCAGTTCATCGAATTCATCCTCAAGGACGGACCGGATGTCCAGGGCGGCAAAATCGATATCTGTGTCCCAGGTGAACCGGACCTGCACATTGCTGTTTCCTTCAGATGAGTCGGAAGTGATCTCTTCCACGCCCGGCACCGTGGAAACGATTTCTTCAATCACCCGGGTCACCTGACGTTCCATGATTTCGGGGCTGGCGCCGTTGAATTCCGTTCGAATGCTCAGGGTGGGCATCTCGATTTCCGGAAGCATGTCGATTTTGAGCCGGCTCAAGGCAACCGCACCGATCACCAGGGTCATGAGAAAGACCATGGTGATGAACACCGGTCGGTGAACACTGAATTCCGGCAGATTCATGCTATCGGTCCTGATGAACGATCCGGATCCGAGAACCGTGATCCAGCAGCTGGTGTCCCAGGGTCACCACCAAGCCGGATACCTGCGCTCCCCGGATCTGGACCAGGTGATTCTGCCGGATCCCGGTCACCACAGGGTGCCAGGCCACTTTTGGTGATCCGGGGTAACCACGAAATCCCGGTTTCCGAATTCCGGATCACCAGCGCGGTTTCCGGGACCATCAGGGTGTCTGTCACCTGTTCCAGCACAATGGTGACCCGAACGAACATCCCGGGTTTGAGATCCAGGGACGGGTTGGGAACCTGCACTTCCACCCGGGCCTGTCGGGTCTGAGGCTTGAATACCGGCGCAATTCGGGCCAGCTGCCCCTGGAAAGACCGGTCCGGAAATGCATCCGTGGAAAGGATTGCCCGCTGGCCGATGTCGAGCCGGCCATAATCTTTTTCCGTGACAAAGAAAACCGCCATCAGCGGGTCCAGTTCCACGATGGAAACCAGCGGAGTGTTGGCCGACACGGTGTCTCCCTCGGTCACAAATTTTTCGGCCATGAAACGCGTATCGCTCCCGCCAGTCCAGTCCGCGAATACCGATGTGTATCCCAGCCTGATCCGGGCGGTTTCGAGTTGGGCCTGGGCTTTCAATACCCGTGCCTGGGCGGTTTCCACCCGGGCTTTGGCAGCCAGCCACGCTGCCCGGGCCGCATCCACCTGGGAGGCGGAAGACACCCCCCTGTTTTTCAGGGTTTCCATGCGGCTCAATTCCCGCTTTGCAATGTCCCGAGCGTTTTCCGCACCGGTGAGGTCGGCGTCTGCTACTGCAAGGTCCGCTTTTGCCTGGGCCACGGCCTGGATATATTCGTCATTATCCAGACGGGCCACTTCCTGTTTCCGAAGGACCGGATCTCCGATGTCCACAGCCATGTATTCCACCCGGCCGCTGACCTTGGGGGCCACCAGAAATTCGGCATTGGATGCCAGGGAGCCGCTGAAGGTCCGGCGCAGTTCCATGGGACCCTGGGCTATGGGAGCGGTTTCCACCGGGGCGGCCCAGATTTTTCCGCCTTGAGGCTGTTTTTTTGGGATCAAGCCACGGACCTGTCGAAAAAAAATACACGCCCAGAATGATCACCGGAATGATCAACCCTTTAAACATACGGATCATGATGTCATCATCCCGGTGGGTTCATCCAGTGCAGAAACCGGTGCATCAGGCGATTTTCCGCAACACCCTGGAAGCCCAGGCACTGTCTTTCTTCAGCTGGTTCAGGCTGGTCGCCAGACGGGACAGCTGGCGGTTGTCCGTTGCTTTTCCTTCTGCGCTGGCATAGAGCCGGGATGCCGGCTGGGAATCTGTTAGTTGAATGCAGGCGGTTTCCGCCAGAAACAGCAGGTCATCGAAATTCGAGAGTTTTTTCTGGGCTGATAACAGAATCCGGGTCAGGTAAGCGGGGTCTTTGGTCTGACCCTGAATCAGGCTGATCAGTCCGGCATAGGATGCCTGATCGGTGCATTGTGCCTCTGCCGCTTCAAACAGGGCAATGGCCTTGTCCTGATCATCCAGAAGCCTGAGATACGCGCCGCCGACAAAAGTGAGGTCGTAGGGAGTCCGGCTGTTTTGTTCAGCGGCTTCCAAAAGATTTTTTGCCCAGTCTTTGTCATTGAACTTTTGGGCAACGACCGCAGCCAGTTTCACCCGTTCGCTGTTGTCAGTCCCCTGTTTTTCAACGGTTTTGTAGATATCCTTGATCCAGGCATCGTCTTTAAGGGTGGCGGTAATGGCATCGGTCAGTTCATTATAGTAACTGAAGGTGGTACATTTTTCCAGCAGGTCGGTGAAAATTTCTTTGACCCAGGCAGTGTTTTCCAGATCTTGATGAATGCTCATCCCCAGTTTAATGAAATCGTTGAAATTTCGGGTCCGAGCCTGGGCCTGGCGGTAGATCTTGGATCCATAATAGGTGTCCCCGGTTTTTTCCACAATTTCATGGGCCAAAGCCCGCTTGGCGGCACAGGATTTGGTCTCCTGCTCCCGGTTGATGAAATCCGCATACAGGTCTTTGAACTCTTCCCGTTTTTCGAGCTGAAATGTGATGGCATCGATCCATTCCTTGTCATCAGTGACAATTTCCTGAATGGCCTTGGCGGTTTTGATAAAATCCGCGTTGCTTTTGACTGCGGCCTGGGCCTGTTTGAGAACCTTCTCCGCTGCGTCTTTGTCATTGAGGTCTTTGGCCATGGCCACAGCCAAATCCACCAGTTGGGCGCAAGCGGGGTTGGTGGCGGCGGCAATCTTGAAAATTCCGGAGGCGAACGCCGCGTCCCCGGTGACTTCAAATGCCTCTTTTCCCAGCTTCAGGTAATCGGAAAATTCCGTGTAAACCGATTCCGCTTTTTGTAGATCGATTTCACAAAATCCGGGTCATCCAGTTTTTCATTGACGGTTCGGGCAAACTTGAGCAATTCGTTGCCTGAATCCAGCGAAGACAGCGCTTTTTCATAGATCTGCCGGGCCAGCGTTTTGTCTTCCAGATCCTTGACCGCCCCGGCGGCCAGGATATCAAAATCCTCGGCCTTGGATGCCTTTTCCATGGCACTGGCATAGACGGCTTTGGCCCGGTCTTTGTCTTTGAACATGTCCAGCACCGATTTGGCGAACACCACAAAATCCTCGGTTTTGCTGCATTTTGCAAAGGCTTTTTCAACGGTTTTTTCCGCCAGTTCCGAATCGTTGAGAACGTCTGAAATACTTTTGCTCAGCTCCAGGAAATCCGAGGTTTTCACGCATTTGGTGCCGGCAGCGTTGTAGATTTCCGTAGCGACCTCTTTCTGCCCCATTTCCAGAGCTGCGGCTGCCAACCCCAGGAAATCCTCAATGGAGGTGCACAGATTTTCCCGGTATCCAGATGAGTGGCAGCGGCTTCGTCATTCTCGAGGATATCCAGGCAGGCTTTGGCGTAAGTGACGGAGTCTTCCCAGGTTTCAGCCCATTCTGCCCCTTCCTCCAGCAGTTCGGCCGCCCATTCCTTGTCATCCAGGCCTTCCACGATCTCTTTGGCGACTTCAATGTACTCTTCCGGCGCGTCACACTCCTCGGCTTTTTCTTCCAGTTCTTCCTTGAGTCCCATGGTGTGTCTCCTTTTAAGTTTACAGGTAAACGATGTTTATGTGCAGTATGTTCCTCCGTGACAGTTTTCGTCCGGTTGCAAATTTTCCGGAAGAGAGGACCTGCACAGCTGTGGTAAATTAATGAACATTGTAAATCTTTACGTATATATGGCATACTTCCCTGTGATGTCAAGAAACTCCGGAGTCAAGACATTGACGGCATTTTTCTTTTTTCCCTGCCTGGGGCGGGCGGCCGCTTGGCAGACAAGGGGCCGGACCGGCGTGTTTTCATATAATAAGGTTTGACTGGGCCCGGTGCTGTGTTATCCTGAACCAATGAGTCTTTGTCTTAGCATAAAAAGCGCCTGCCGGCATGTATTTTGTATTGTTCAAATTCCAGTCACCGGCAGGTTTTTTGTGATACACCTGAAAACTTATGAATCAAGGAGGTTGTTATGACCAGTTGGATTTGTGACCAGTGCGGATATAACCTGGAGGCGGACACGCCGCCGGAAAAATGTCCGAGCTGCAAGAAGACTGTTCGTTTGTGGACAATTCATGCTATACGCCTGATTGTGCGGGAAAACCCAATGACCCGAGAATTTCTGGAAAAGACTGAAGGCGGACAGAATGGGAAAAAAATACAGAATCCGTTCGTCCTGCCCCCGGTGCGGATGCACCGGGACCACCACGCTGACCGAAGAGAAGATCAGGGAAAAATATGGCGATGTGCCCAATATCGAGCTGGAATGTCATGAATGCCTGATGAAAATGGAAGCTGAGGTTCAGGAGGATGATGAGCCAGAACACCGCTGAGCCGGTGTCGGCGGTTCAGTACCATGGCCGCACCAGCCATGTCCGGCATCGGATAACGCCCCATTCCCTGGATTTTTCCCGCTATCCGGCGCCGTTTAAAACATATGGCTATCATGACCGGATTTCATTGAACCGGGCGTGCGGGATCCGTCAGGATCGGGGAAAGAACCGGATTCTTGATGGCCCGGAGATCACGGTCGGGCAGGTGATGGCCGATCAGGTGCCCGATGGAAAAGGGTGGATCTGGAAAGGATTTCCCGAATCCTGGGACTGGCCTATGGGGTGACTCTGGCGGACCGGACCCGGGGAATCCTGTTCCGGAGTGTGCCTTCTGCCGGGGGCCTGTATCCTTCTCAATTGTATCTGTCGGTTCTCAAATCCGGTGCTATTGAGACAGGTCTGTATTATTGTGATACGGTCCATGGATTTCTGGGAAGGATCAATCCGCGGCCCCTGGATGTGGAATCCATCTTTTTGAACCGGGGTGCGGCAGACACTTGCCTGATCATCACCGGGATTTTTTTCATTCTGCCTGGAAGTACCGGGAGCGGGCTTTCAGATATTTGCTGCTGGATGCCGGCCATTTGGCTGAGGCATTGGTGATGGCGGCCCGGGCCGTCGGGGTTCAGGCCAAAATCTGTTATGATTTCGATGACCAGGCCCTGGTAAAGGAAGTGAATTTAGACACATCCCTGGAAGTGCCATTGGCGGGGGTTTTCTTGGGCACAGGGACTGCGGTGGCACCGATGCCGGCTACCGTGCTTTCCAGGCCGTCAGTTGCCGGTTCCGGCCAGGACGCTCCGGTAAAGTATGACATATTGTCTGACGTCTATCAGGCAGGGACCCGGATCGCTGGAAAGCCTGAAAAAAATTGCAACCACCGGTTTTTGCCGGAGCACCCGGCCCGGAGGTTTCGGTGCCGGCTCAGGCACGGTTTCCAGAGGTGACATTTGAACGTGCCGTGGCTGGCCGCAGATCCCGCCGTCATTTTGTGACCCGGGAACTGCCGATTTCGGTGTGGCCCGCTTTTTTGAACCGGGTGTTTCGCAAGATGTTCACCAGTCATCATCCGGATGAAACCGGGGCCTCAGCCGAACAGTTCATCCAGGCGGCCATGATTTGTCAAAACCTTGAAGGACTGCCTGCCGGGCTGTATTCCTTTTCCCGGGATGGCGGAGTTCTGGTGGCCTACCGGCAGGCCGGGGATCTGGCCGGGGATCTGGCCCAGGTATGCCTGGATCAGGCTTGGATCAGGCGGGCTGCTGTCAATTTTCTTGTGACGACGGATCTGGCGGAAATGGAAAAGGCCCTGGGTCCAAGAGGATACCGGTATGTGATGATGCATGCCGGACGGATCGGTCAGCGGCTGTATCTGGCGGCCCAGGCCTTGGGTTTAGGGTGTTGCGGCATCGGGGCTATGTATGATTATGAAGCTGCGGACCTGCTGGGGTTGACTTCCGGCAGCCGGCTGCTTTATGCGGTTTCGGCTGGGCCTGTCAAACAAATATGAGGAGAAAGATCATGAAATGGTTGCAGTTTTTGACACCGGTGAAATCCAAAAATGTCCATGAAGCCCGAAAAATGATATCTGACCATGACCCAGGTGACATTGTCATCCTGGATGTACGTCAGCCCGGTGAATACCAGGACTCTCACATTCCGGGGGCGACGCTGATTCCTTTGCCCGAGCTGTCGGATCGGATAAAGGAATTGGATTCTGACAAGCCCACCCTGGTTTACTGAGCGATAGGCGGGCGCAGCCGGGTGGCTGCACAGATGCTGGCGGGCAAAGGATTCAAAGAAGTGTACAATGTGTCCGGCGGAATTAAGGCCTGGCAATCCAAGACCGCTGTGGGTCCTCAGAACCTGGGCATGCACCTGTTTGAAGGGGATGAATCGGCCGAAGTGTTTCTGATCACGGCCTATTCTCTGGAACAGGGGCTGCAGCAGTTCTATGGAGATATGGCGGAAAAAGCTCATGACAAGACGGTCCGGGACCTGTTCGAGAAACTGGCCGCCATTGAGAAAAAGCATATGGATCAGGTGTTTGAGCGGTATCGGGACTTGGCGGGTACAGACCTTTCAAGACCAGCGTTTGAAGACAGGATCACAACGTCGGCCCTGGAGGGCGGATTGACCCGGGACCAGTATCTGGACCAGTATGGTCCGGATCTGTCTGTGGACACTGAAGTTATCTCCATGGCCATGTCCATTGAAGCCCAGGCTCTGGACCTTTACCAGCGTGTTGCAGACCGGGTGACGGATCCGGATGCCCGGGCCGTGGTCCGGCAGATCGCCAAAGAAGAAAATCAGCATCTGGCGAAGCTGGGTGAACTGATGGACAACCTGTAACGGGTTTATCGAATTCCGGCGAGATTGAAAGGAAACAGCATGAAAAACATCTGGTGCTGGTGGGGGGAGGGCACGCCCACATGGTCACCCTGGAAAGGCTTGGGCAGTTCGTCGACAAAGGAATCCGCGTCACAGTGATCGGCCTCGGAGTTCCATTACTACTCCGGCATGGGGCCGGGCATGCTGGGAGGCACCTATTCCCCAGACCGGATCCGGTTTGCCACCCGAAAGGTGGTGGAAAACAAGGGCGGTGAATTTGTCGCCGACCGGGTGACTCGCATTTTTCCCGGAGATAGACAGGTGGAAACCGGGTCCGGCATCCGGATCGATTATGATGTCATTTCTTTTAATGCCGGCTCCTATATCCCCCTGCCCGGGGTGGAACCTGACAACAAAGGTCGCCCTGCCAACTTGTATCCGGTGAAACCCATTGAGCAGCTAATGGATGCTGCGGAAGTCCTGAAGACCCTGTTTGCTGAAAAAAGGGGGATCGTGAATGTGGTGGGCGGGGGGCCGTCTTCGGCGGAAGTGGCCGGGAATGTGTGGCAGCTGGCCCGGAACATCAATGAACACATGCCTCAGATCCGCATTCTGTGCGGTTCCCGTTTTATGGATCGATTCGGAGAAAAATCCGGTGCCGGGTGAAACAAATCCTGGAAAACGGGGGTCGAGATCCTGGAAAATGCCCGGGTCCAATCTGTAACGGAAACGCAGATCACGCTTGAATCCGGTCAGCAGTTTGGCACGAATTTTACCTTTATGGCCGCCGGTGTTATTCCTTCTCCGATTTTTGAAAATTCCGGCCTGGCAGTAGGGCCGGACAAGGGGCTGCGGGTCAATCAATATCTTCAGAGTGTTGAAGATCCAAAGATATTCGGGGGTGGTGACTGCATCCATTTTCAGCCCAGACCCCTGGACAAGGTGGGGGTGTATGCGGTCCGGCAGAATCCGGTACTCTACCACAATCTGATGGCAGCCTTTGACGGCGGACCGCTCAAGGCGTTTGACCCCGGGCCGGATTATCTGCTGGTGTTCAATCTGGGCGGGAAAAAGGGAGTGCTCAGGAAAAAAAATATCGTTTTCAGCGGCAGGCTTGCCTTTACAATCAAAGATTATATTGATACAAAATTCATGAACAAGTTTCAGGCTGCAGAAAATCGGATAGAAACCCGGGAATCCGGCCTGTGAAGAGAGAATCCGGCCCAGGCTTTCCGGGTCGGTGACGTTTTTTGCTCAACCAATATTAATTTTTCGTGGAGGGATTATGAAAGTGACGATTACTGAGCAGTGTATGGGTGACAGAAACTGCAATGAACTGTGTCCGGAAGTGTTTAAATATGATGAAGACGAACTCAAATCCACCATTCAGGTCGATCCCATCCCGGAACACCTAAAAGACAAGGTGCGGCAGGCGGCAGCAGAATGTGGCGCGGAAGCCATCATTATTGAAGAGTAAGTGGACTCATTTAAGACTGTAAGGAATTGCCATGGGAAAGTTCCGGGAAAGCCAAACCGCGATCAACCTGCACACCTCCTTTGCTGCAGAGGCTCAGGCCAGAACCCGGTACAATTTTTTTGCCAACAGGGCCCGGGATGAAGGGTTTGTTCAGATCGGCAAGTTATTTGATGAAACCGCCCAGCAGGAATTTGAACACGCGCTGCGGTTTTTCAAATTTTTCAACGGGGGTGAATTGACCATCAACTGGCATTTTCCTGCTGGCGTGATCGAAGATACCCGTTCCAACCTGCTTTCGTCAGCAAAACTGGAAAACTATGTGGGCACCGACATGTATGCGGGATTTGCGAGAATAGCACGAGAGGAAGGATTTGCCCGGGCCGCGGATACGTTTGAGGCCATTATTGTGGCCGAAAACCACCACGAAAAACTGTTTCGGCATCTGGCTGGCAATATTGCATCTGAACGGATTTTTCAGGATCAAGTACCGATCCGGTGGCGTTGTCTGGGGTGCGGATACATCCATACCGGAGAAAAGGCCCCGGATAAGTGTCCGGCCTGTGTCAGGCCCACCGGCTGGTTTGAACGGCTGTGTGAAAATTATTGATTCTCTCTCCAATTCGATACAGTTTTGTATCCGAATTGGAGAGTCAATTTTGTCTCATTTCGTTTTTCCCTGTTTGTTTATTCTCATCTTCGTATGATAACTATCTATTATTAAATCAATTTCCCTTTTTCCTTCTTTCGGTACGGGATTTGCAGATCATTTTAGCAGGGTAAGCAGAAACCATGTAAATCAATCCGGAATGTGGAGGATCTGATATGAGACTCGGGGACATAAAGAAAAATTATAACCTGTTGAATTCCGTGGACTGGGATATGACACCGGAGGAAGCCATTGCCCTGCATCTGGAGTGGGGTCCTTTAAGGTCCCAATCCTATTACAACTCTCGGGACAATAACAACGAAACCGTTTATTTCGTTATCAATACCTGGAAAAATCCACCGGTGGTCACACTGGTCCGAAGAAAAGGATTTGACTCCGAAGACCTGGCAACATTCTCGCTGCCAAAATTTTTGGAGGTTGAATTCATGCAGGGTATCGGCAAATATAAAGGGGTATATGCCGTGGAGGGAAGAGTGAGAGACTGGCTGAAAAAGGAACTTGAAGTTTAACCCATAACCGCCTCCTTTAGAGTTCCCTCGCCAGGGACCGGGTGTCTTTAGAAAGCTGATAAAAGACACCCGGTTTTTATGCTGAATTATTTACCGTTTTTGTGGTTTTCGATAAAATCCTTAACCATTAGTTCTCCCAGCTCTTTGGACCGATGGGTGGCGGATTCCACCGCATTGATCAGGGTGGTGCGAAGCCCGCCCTGTTCCAGGGTGTGGATTCCGGCGATGGCGGTGCCGCCCGGGGAGGCTACCCGGTCCTTGAGCTGGCCGGGGTGCTCCCTGGACTCCAGCAGCATCCGGGCCGAGCCCAGCACGGTCTGGGAGGAGAGAAACAGCGAGTCCTTTCGGGACAGCCCCATTTTCACGCCGGCATCAGCCAGGGCATCCACAATGGTGAAGATATAGGCTGGGCCGCTGCCGCTCAGGCCGGTGAACGCGTCCATGAGCACATTTTCGTGGATGAATACGGTTTTTCCCACGGAATTGAAAATGGCCCGGGCTTCGGCCACGTCATTTTCCAGCACATATTCACCGGCGGCAATGGCAGTGGCGCTTTCCTTGACAAATGCGCAGATATTGGGCATGGCCCGGATCAGGCGCAGTTTTTTCTGGAGTCCGATGGCTATGGCGGCCAGAGGCACGCCGGCAGCAATGGAAATAATCAGTTTGGACTCATCCAGCACCGGTGCCGTCTGTTTGAGCACCATGCCCAGAATCTGGGGTTTGACGGCATAGACAATGATGTCGGATTGTCTGACCACTTCAAGGTTGTCATGGGTGGTGACCACACCGTATTTTTTTCGATGGTTGCCAGCAGCTCCGGATCGACATCTGAACAGATGATGTTTTCCGGACGGCTGGCCTCGGAAAGAACAAGCCCAGATACCAGTGCCTCCCCCATGTTCCCGCTGCCGATGAACCCAATTTTTTTGCCCGCAGCATTTTTTTACTCCTTGATTCGACTATTTGAAAATAAATATGTTACGCTCATCTATCCGACAGAGTCAAGGTAAAAGTTTGTCAACAACCAGTGGTGCCGTCCGCAACCGTTCAGAGATCCGGCTGGTAAAGTTGCCGTCTTCCGAAAGGGGGATTGCCGGTCAAAATCTTTGGGTGCCTCAACAGTTCGGTAGCAAATTTCCTCCCTTGAAAGAGCTTCTGTCGGGCAAACCATCCCCATGCCCTGTCGACCCTGGATCAAGGCCTGAGTTGCATTTGCCGGTGAACCGGATTATAGTCGAAAGGCTGGTACCTTTGGCCCATGCTGAAACAACCAATTTCAAAGGATAAAGACCGTATAGAAACCATGGCCCGGCAGCTGAAACAAAAACTGGAACATCTGTATGATATTTACACCCGCAGGTCGTTTGTGAATCCGGATCCATTGCTGTTCCTGTACCGGTATCCCGATCTCCGGGACCGTGAGGTCGCGGCCCTGTTGGCGGCCTGCCTGGCCTATGGCCGGGTGGAGATGATCATGGGGGCCGTGGAGCAGGTGCTCGCTTTTCTTGGGCCGTCGCCGGCAGCACGGGTGGCCGGGCTGACAGCGGTGGAAATGGACCGGGGCCTGGCCGGATTCACATACCGTTTTGCCAGGCAGGCTCATGTGATGCACCTGATGACCGGAATGCAGCGGGTGATCCGGGAATACGGATCCTTGGAAGCCTGTTTCATGGCTGGCATCACCCCGGACGACAGTACCGTGCTGCCCGGGCTGACCTTTCTGTGCCGGAAACTGGACCCCCACGGGGCCAGCGGCCATCTGCTGGCGGATCCGGCCAAGAACAGCGCCTGCAAGCGCAGCCACCTTTTTTTGCGGTGGATGGTGCGGTGTGACCGGGTGGACCCGGGCGGGTGGAACCAGGTGGGGACGGACAGGTTGCTGATTCCCCTGGACCGGCACATGTTCACGGCCGGCCGGATCCTGGGATTCACTCGGCGGAAAACACCGGATCGGGCCGCCTGCCTGGAGATCACAGAGGGTTTCAGGCAAATCCAGCCAGGCGATCCTGTGAAATATGATTTTTGTCTGACCCGGTTCGGGATTCAACGGACTCTGGAGATGACGGATCTGGCCGGGATATTGGTGGATTGAGAGGTGAAACCGCGTTACAGGAAAAGCTATGGCCTCAACAGCATATAAACTTCCACCGTTGATTCCGGGATATCTGATTCGGCGGTACAAACGGTTCCTGGCGGACGTCCGGCTGGATACCGGCGAAACGGTGACCGCTCACTGCCCCAATTCCGGGTCCATGACAGGGTGTGCCTTGCCGGGCTGTCCGGTATGGCTGTCCGCGAGCAACAACCCCCGCCGCAAACTTAAATATACCTGGGAACTGATCAAAACTCCGGCATCCATGATCGGCATCAATACGCTGGTGCCCAACCGGCTGGTGAAAACCGCTGTTGAAACCGGCCAGATTCCGGAACTGGCCGGGTACGGCGCGGTCCGATCTGAAGTAACCGTCCGTAAAGGTACCCGGCTGGACCTGGCCTTGGAAGCGCCGGGCCGCCGGAACTGTTATGTGGAGATCAAGAATTGTACCCTGGTGGAAAAAGGCATGGCTCTGTTCCCGGATGCCGTGACCCAAAGAGGACAAAAACACCTGGATGAACTCAGGCACCTGGTGGCAACCGGGCACCGGGGCGTGATGTTCTATCTGATCCAGCGCATGGATGCTCGCCGGTTCGCGCCTGCGGCCGGGATCGATCCGGCCTATGCACAAAAATTTTTTCAGGCAAGGGAACAAGGTGTGGAAATCATCACCCGGGACGTGGTCATCGATCTGAATCAGATCCGTATCCACCGGTCTTTGCCGGTGCAATTATGACCGGAATCATCCCTGTTCGAACAACGCTTGACAATCTACTACTTTGTAGTATCTTAATCCCAGGCATCAAGACAGAAGGATAACCGAAAAATTTCATCTGGAGGAGAGTACAGATGTGGGATTATACAGACAAAGTCAAAGATCATTTTCTGCACCCCCGAAACGTAGGGGAACTTGAGGATGCCAATGCCATTGGAGAAACCGGCTCCCTGAACTGCGGGGATGCACTGAAACTGTTTTTGAAAGTGAATGAAAACGAGCGGATCGTGGATGCGTCTTTCATGACTTTCGGTTGTGCCAGTGCGGTGGCGTCATCTTCGGCTTTGACCGAGATTATCAAGGGAATGACCCTGGATGAGGCATCCAAGGTCACCAATGAAGACATTGCTGATTATCTGGGGGGGCTTCCCAAAGAAAAGATGCATTGTTCGGTCATGGGCAAGTCTGCATTGAAAAAAGCCATTGCCAATTACCGGGGAGTCCAGATCATGGAGAAACCCGGGGAACTGGTGTGTGAATGTTTTGAGGTGACCGACCTGGAAATCATTGATGCGGTCAAAGCCAACGGTCTGGAAACCACAGAGGATGTTACCAACTATCTTAAAGCCGGCGGTGGGTGCGGTAAGTGCCTGGAACGGATTGAAGAAGTGATCGACTCTGTCAAAGCCAAAGGATAATCCAGATGAAAGTGATCTATACGGACAACAACGCCACCACAAAAGTTGCGGATGAAGTCATTGAAGAGATGGTGCCTTATTTAGGGGAATTTTATGGGAATCCTTCTTCCATGCACACCTTTGGGGATCAGGTGGGCAAAAAGCTCAAACAGGCCCGGCAGAGGGTGGCAGACCTGATTCATGCCGATCCCGGGGAGATCGTATTTACTTCCTGTGGCACGGAAAGCGATAACAGTGCCGTTTTCTCAGCGCTCAATGCAAACCCGGATAAAAAAAGAATCATCACCTCTAATGTTGAGCATCCGGCCATATTAAACCTGTTCAAGTATCTGCAGGATAAGAAAGGGTATGATGCGGTGTTTATCACGGTGGATGAAAAAGGCCGCCTGGATTTAGACATGCTGTATGACAGTTTGTCCGATGACACTGCCATTGTCTCTTTGATGTGGGCTAACAACGAGACCGGCGTGATTTTTCCGATTCCGGAAATCGCAGAAAAAGTCACTGAAAAAGGAATTCTGTTTCACACTGATGCGGTACAGGCCGCCGGAAAAATCCCCATTGACGTGACATCGGCAAACGTGGACCTGCTCTCTTTGTCCGGCCATAAAATTCACGCACCCAAAGGCGTCGGTGTGCTGTACGTAAAAAAGGAATCAAATTTCACCCCTACCTCATCGGCGGACATCAGGAAAAGGGTCGTCGGGGCGGTACGGAAAACACGGTATCCATCATCGGTCTGGGAAAAGCCTGCGAACTGGCGGCTAAGCATCTGCCGGTCATGGACACCCAGGTGAAAGAACTGCGGAATTATCTGCAGAACCATCTGCTGGAAAAGATTCCCGGTGTTTCGGTGAACGGGGATCCGGAAAAACGGCTGCCCAATACCCTGTCCATCGGATTTGATGCAGTGGAAGGCGAATCAATTCTGCTGATGCTGGACAGGGAAGGCATCTGTGCGTCGTCCGGATCTGCCTGCACCTCCGGTTCCCTGGATCCGTCCCATGTGCTTATGGCCATGAAAGTACCGTTTAAGTCGGCTCACGGTACCATCCGGTTTTCCCTGTCTCATTTCAACACCAAAGAAGAAATGGATCATATCGTGAATACCATGGTTCCGGCCATAGAAACGCTCAGGGCCATGTCACCCTTCTGGAAAGACGGCAAAGTGGTAAAAAGATCATGACAACGGACCAGGCCCTGGTATTCGGCATCCTTTTAATGACCCTGGTGCTGTTTGTCTGGGGAAAGGTCAGATATGACCTGGTGGCGCTGACGGCGCTTCTGATGGTGTCTGTCTTCGGCCTGGTTCCCATGGATCAGGTGTTTCTGGGATTCGGGCACCCGGCGGTCATTACGGTGGCAGCGGTGCTGGTCCTGAGCCGGGGACTGTTCAACGCCGGTGCCGTGGATCTCTTGTCCCGGCATATGGCAAAAGTGGGAACCGTTCCAACCCTTCAGGTGACGGCCCTGGCCGGACTGGTGGTGATCTGCTCCAGCGTAATGAACAATGTCGGGGCTCTGGCCTTGCTGATGCCGGTGGCCATCTGGATGTCCCGCAAAAGTGGCCGATCCCCTTCGTTACTGCTCATGCCTCTGGCTTTCGGTTCCCTGCTGGGAGGACTGATTACACTGATCGGCACCCCCCCCAACATCATCATCGCGTTGTACCGGGTTGACACCGGGCTGCCTGCTTTCGGCATGTTTGATTTCGCACCGGTGGGACTCGGCGTTGCCCTGAGCGGCTTGGTGTTCATTTCCCTGTTCGGCTGGCGCCTGACCCCCAAACGGGAAGCCCAGTCATCCCCTGACGAGCTGTTTGAAATAGAAAACTATATCACTGAGGTCATCATTCCGGAGGGGTCGAAATTTGTGGGACAGACCATTTTTCATCTGACTACCGCTATGGAAAAGGAGACCGAAGCCACTGTGGTGAGCCTGACTCGAAAAGAGGTTCACAAACCGGCCCCGTCCTGGTACGAAATTCTGGAATCCGGCGATGTGCTGATGGTAGAAGCGGCACCGGATGATCTCAAATCTTTGATGGACGGACTGGGGCTGGAACTGGCCGAGTGTAAGGGAGACTGTCGGGCCATCCTGGGATCCAAGGATATCCGGCTGATGGAAGCGGTGATCACCACGGAATCCACACTGCCGGGTAAAACGTCGGCCGGGCTTTATCTTCGAAGGCTTTACGGAGTCAACCTGCTGGCCATTGCGCGACGGGGTCGGCGGATTAACCAGCCCCTGAGTCAGACCAAATTTATGACCGGGGATATCCTTTTGTTCCAGGGCACGGATGAGGCTTTGCAGACCGTGGTCAAAAAGTTTCAATGTCTGCCTCTGGCTGAACGGGAAATCCATATCGCCGGCCGAAAAAGTGGCGTTGTCCGTAGGCATCTTCGGAACCGCCATGGTCTTGTCCGCCACAGGTGTATTGCCGGTTCAGATCGCGTTTGTGACAGCGGCCGTGATCATGGTCCTGGCCGGGGTCGTGCCTCTAGGAGAAATTTACGAGCACATTGACTGGCCCGTGATCGTGCTGCTCGGGGCCATGTTTCCTTTGGGCCATGCCCTGGAAAGTTCCGGCGGTGCCGCACTGATCGCCGAAAAACTGCTACTGCTGTCCAGTTTTTTTCCAGTACCGGAACCCTGGCCGTACTGCTGGCCGGCACCATGCTGTTGTCCAATGTGGTGAACAATGCGGCAGCCGCAGTTTTGATGGCACCCATTGCCATGACGCTGGCAAGAGAGATGGGGCTTTCTTCGGATCCGTTTTTGATGGCCGTGGCCGTGGGCGCTTCATGCGCGTTTCTCACGCCGGTGGGCCACCAGTCCAATGCCCTTGTCATGGGGCCGGGCGGCTACCAGTTCGGGATTACTGCGCCTGGGACTGCCGTTGTCCATCATCGTGCTCCTGGTGGCGGTGCCGCTGATTCTGGTTTTCTGGCCACTGTCCCCGGTTCCCGGCGGGTGAATCTGACATGGATGGGCTGTACCTCCGGGGTTTTGACAAGATAAAAGAAGATGGAAGAGTGCCGCCTCCGGTGGGGAGGATCATCCGGCCGAGACGTGTTCCATATCCTCTGTCGGCAGCCCTGTCATGAATCTGTCCGCTTGGGGGTCTCACACAGGTGCTCTGGCAACGGGGCAAACGACAAGTATCACGCCTGGAACAGGGGAGTGGAGATGTAGCGTTCGCCGGTATCGCACACGATGAACACCACGGTTTTGCCCGGATGCCGGGCGGCCGTCAGTTTGGCTGCATGAAAATTGGCGCCTGAAGAGATGCCGCACAACAGGCCGTAAGCTTGTGCCAGTTCTTTTGCCCCTTTAAAGGCCTGGTCTTCGGAAACCGGGACGACTTTATCGATGATGTCCCGGTTCAGGTTGGCGGGGACAAAACCGGCCCCGATGCCCTGAATCTTGTGGGGTCCCGGGCTGCCCCCGGACAATACAGGGGAAGCCTTCGGTTCCACCGCCACGGATATCAGACGGGGATTTTTCGTCTTAATCATTTCCGACACCCCGGTAATGGTGCCCCCCGTGCCCACCCCTGCCACAAAGATGTCAATGTTCCCATCCAGGGCATCCCAAATCTCCGGGCCCGTGGTGGTGCGGTGGATCGCCGGGTTGGCCGGATTGGAGAACTGGTCCGGCATCCAGGCGTTGCCGGTTGTATTTACTATGTTCCGGGCCGCTTCGATGGCCCCTTTCATCCCTTTTTCCCCGGGCGTTAGGTGTAGCTGCGCCCCTAAGTGGGCCAGCAGCTTCCGGCGCTCGATACTCATGGTCTCGGGCATGGTCAGAATCAGTTTCAGCCCCTTGACCCGGCACACGAATGCCAGGGCGATGCCGGTGTTGCCGGAGGTGGGTTCAACGATCACCGTGTCCAGATTGATTTTTCCGGTTTCCTGGCCCTGATTGATCATGGCCAGACCGATGCGGTCCTTGACCGAGGACAGCGGATTGAAATATTCCAGTTTTCCAAAGATTTCCGCCCCACTGTCCTGGCTGGCTTTTTGTAGATAGACCAGGGGGGTGTTGCCGCAGGCTGCGGTGATATCAGGCAGTTTTTTCATTTTGAGGTTCCTTGTGTGAGGGCGGGTGTTTGTAAACCAGTTTGGGGGATTCCATGAACACTTTGGTATCCGGCGGGATGGAGGAAGTGAGCCACACGTTGCCGCCCACCACGGACCGGGCTCCGATCACGGTATCCCCGCCTAAAATCGTGGCCCCGGAATAGACAATTACGTCATCCTCAATGGTGGGATGGCGTTTGGCCCCTCTGAGTTTTTCTCCGGCATCCGGGGGAAGGGACAGGGCACCGATGGTGACGTTCTGATAAATCCGGACATTGTCGCCGATTTTTGAAGTTTCACCGATCACAATGCCGGTGCCGTGATCGATGACAAACCGCCGTCCGATGGTGGCACCGGGATGAATATCGATGCCGGTCAGACTATGGGCCTGCTCGGACATGATTCGCGGCAGCTGGGGAATATTAAGTTTGTAGAGCCGGTGAGCAATCCGGTACACCATGGTGGCATACAGGCCGGGATAGGAAAAATCACTTCATCGTGGCTTTTGGCCGCCGGATCACCGGCATAGGCCCCGTTGACATCCCCGGCCAGTTCCCGGCGCAGATCCGGGATCGCTTTGATCAGTGTCAACGCTGCTTCGTGCCCCCGGGGTTCGCATTCTGTGCAAGCCAGGTCATACCGGTGGCAGTCGTGGCGAAGCACATGAATGATCTGTTCAGATAAGATGTCGTACAGCTGGGAAATCGACTGTCCCATATGGTAGATCAGGTTGGCTGAGTCCACTTTTTCCCTGGAGAAATATCCGGGAAAGAGCACCTCCCGGAATTTTTCTATCATGTCCCTCACAGAGATGGAAAATGAATGGGTTCATCCCCGATATGGCAAAACAGGTGTCATCATCTAAGGCTTGGATGATTTCTTCAATGGCTTCCGGCAAAGATCTGCGCGGATCAGGGACATGAGTGCCGCTGATTCGGCATACTAAAGGGGTTTGCAATAGATCATTCATTGTCTATTCTTCCTTTGTCTGGTTCGAAAAACTGAATGAAAACCGGGCATTTCCGGCAGGCCTCCATTTTTCCGCCCAGGACTGATAAGGTTTTCCATTACACCGGGTGCCATTGATGAACCAGCATAAATCACCGGATTTGAATTCCCATGCCGGACAGTTTTCCAGGCGGGTGCCCGAACACTCGTTGATATCCCAGCATTTCCGGGTATCCGGATCCGGATTCAAGGACTTGTAAAGTAGAAACAGGGCCTGACGTTCCACATGATGAGGAATCTTTCGCCAGCCCTGTTCATAACTGTGAATCGCCTTGATGGATATTCCCATCAGCTGTGCCAGCTCTTTCTGGGTCTTACTCAGCCGGGTCCGCAGGTGTTTGAAATTGGCAGGATCCATGTTCATCCTTGAAATCGGTTCATAAAACCGGGTTTTTCACACCGGATAGCTTTAATATTCAAAAACATATACCACAGAGTGGTGGGTGTCAACGAAGAAATCTGTTCGGGGCTGAAAATTACACGGATCTGGTTGACGAATATATTTGTGGCATTACTTTATGATCAAAATTAGAATTAATAATGAAAGGAGCTTGAGGTAATTTATGAAACTGGATAAATTGACCATGAAATCCCAGGAACTGTTACAGTCCGCACACGAGCTGGCTCGGCGGAAAAATCATACCGCTATTGAGCCGATACATTTGTTGAACAGGCTATTGTCGGACCGGGAAGGGGTTGGGGCCGCGATTCTGAAAAAAATCGGGGCAGATATGTCCGCTGTAACGGCAGAAGTGAAAAAAGCGGTGGAAAATTTGCCCCAAGTGTCCAATCCGGCGGATATCTATTTGTCCCGGGACAGTCAGCAGGTGCTCGATACCGCATTCAAAGAAGCGGACAAGATGAAAGATCAGTATGTCAGCCTGGAGCATTTGCTGCAGGCCCTGGCCGGTGTCAAAGGAAAATCCGGGGAGATACTGACCCGTCAGGGCGTGACAAGAGATGCCATTTTGTCCGTATTGAAAGACATTCGGGGCAACCAGAGCGTGACCGACCAGAATCCGGAGGAGCAGTACCAGGCCTTGGAAAAATACGGCCGGGACCTGACCCAGCTGGCCCGCACCGGCAAACTGGATCCTGTGATCGGCAGAGATGAGGAGATCCGGAGAATCGTTCAGGTGCTGTCCCGGCGGCGCAAGAACAATCCTGTGCTCATTGGTGAGCCCGGTGTGGGAAAGACCGCCATTGTGGAAGGTTTGGCACAGCGCATCGTGGAAGGAGACGTGTCCGATTCCCTGAAGAACCGCCGGGTGGTGGCCCTGGACATGGGTGCATTGCTGGCCGGCGCTAAATTCCGGGGAGAGTTTGAGGAACGGCTCAAAGCGGTGCTCAAGGAGGTGGAAACGGCTGAAGGTGAGATCGTTCTGTTCATCGACGAATTGCACACGGTGGTCGGTGCCGGGGCATCCGAAGGGTCTGTGGATGCGTCCAACATGCTCAAGCCGGCCCTGGCCCGGGGAGCCCTGCGGTGTGTGGGAGCCACCACGTTGAACGAATACCGCAAATATATTGAAAAGGATGCTGCCCTGGAGCGGCGGTTTCAGCCGGTTATGGCCAAGGAACCCAGTGTGACGGACACCATCTCCATTCTTCGGGGACTTAAGGAAAAATATGAGGTGCATCACGGAATCCGCATCAAAGACTCCGCCCTGGTGGCGGCGGCGATTTTGTCCAACCGATATATCGCGGACCGGTTTTGCCGGACAAAGCTGTGGATTTAATCGATGAATGTTCATCCAGACTGCGTATCGAGATCGATTCCATGCCCAGGGCCATTGACGAGGTGCAGCGCAAAATCACCCAGGCACAAATTGAACGCCAGGCCCTGCTTAAGGAAAAGGATCCGGCGTCAAAAGAGCGTCTGGAAAAGCTGGAAAGGGAAATTGCCGCCATGTCCGAGGAGATTGGGCCCATGAAAATGCACTGGGACAATGAGAAAAGTCTGATTCAGCAGATTTCTGGGATCCGCGAGGAGCTGGACAGGAACCAGACCGAAGCCCAGGTGGCGGAACGCGCTGGTGATCTGGAAAAAGTCGCCCAGATCCGGTACGGCACCATGATCCAGCTGCAGCGGGACCTGGAAGATAAAAAGAAAGAACTGGGTGACCTGCAGCAGACCAGCCGGATGCTCAAGGAAGATGTGGATGAAACCGATGTGGCGGAAGTGGTGTCTGCCTGGACCGGTATCCCGGTATCCAAGATGCTGGAGGCGGAACAGGAAAAACTGGTGCACATGGAGGATTATATTAAACGCCGGGTCATCGGCCAGTCCCAGGCCATTGATGCAGTTTCCAATGCGGTGCGGCGGGCCCGGTCCGGACTGTCTCCCGAAGACCGGCCCATCGGAACGTTCATTTCATGGGGCCCACCGGGGTGGGCAAGACCGAGCTGGCCAAATCTTTGGCCGAGTTCATGTTTGACAGCCAGCAGGCCATGGTGCGTTTGGACATGTCCGAATACATGGAAAAACATTCCGTAGCCAGGCTCATCGGCGCTCCTCCCGGATATGTGGGATATGATGAAGGTGGTTTTCTGACCGAAACCGTGAGACGTAGGCCCTATTCCGTGCTGCTGTTCGACGAGATCGAGAAAGCCCATCCGGATGTGTTCAACATCCTGCTCCAGGTGCTGGATGATGGCCGAATGACTGACGGGCACGGCCGGACCGTTGATTTCAGAAATACCATTATCATCATGACCTCGAACGTGGGATCCCGGTTTCTTCAGGATGCGGGTTCAGGCGGCGGATTTTCCAAAGAGGAGCTGGACCAGGGTGTCTCCCGGGCGCTGAAAGAGGTATTCCGTCCCGAATTCCTGAACCGGATCGATGAAATCATCACGTTCCACGCATTGGACCGGGAACATATTGGACATATTGCCGGTATCCAGATGAGACATCTCAACCGGCGTTTGTCAGACCGGGGTCTGACCATTGAACTGGATGACGCTGCCATGGGCTATCTGGCGAAAAAAGGATATGATCCTAGTTTCGGAGCCCGTCCCTTGAAACGGGTCATTCAGCGGGAGATCGAGAATCCGCTGTCTCTGTCCCTGTTAAAGGGGGAGTTTGTCAAAGGAGAGACAATCCGCTTTACAGTGGATGATACCGGACAGGGACTGGTGTTCGGGCATTGACGTCTGAATTGACAGTTGGAACGGATATCGGGATCGGATGAATGAATCCTGATGCCGAACCTGATGTCAGAACCGCTCACTGAATTCCCTGGCATCCTGATTATTGTTCAAGAACCGATACAAGGTGGCCCGGCCGATTCCGAGAACCCGGGCTGCCTTGGATTTGTTTCCCCCGGTTCTGGTCAACGCCGCCTTGACCGAGGTGGTATCCAGCCTGCCTTTGACGGGTCCGGATTCGGGAACCAAATCAGGCTGATGGTCCGGGGACAAAGCGGTCAAAGGGGACAGGGGCAGACCGGATCCCCGGGTGACCTCCGGAGGCAGGTCTGAGGGCAGGATCTGTCTGCCCCGGCACCGCACTACGGAAAACTGGATCACGTTTTTTAATTCCCGGACATTGCCGGGCCAGTCGTAATCCAGCAGCCGATTCAGGGTTTCACCGGAAAGGACCGGCATGGATGCATTGTTTTCCTGTTCCGCCTGTTTGAGAAAATGGGCTGCCAGCAAAGGGATGTCGTTTTTGCGCTTCCGCAGCGGGGGCAAATGAATGGGAATGACGTTGAGCCGGTAATACAGGTCTTCTCTGAACCGGCCGGACCGGACCTCTTCTTTCAGGGATTTGTTGGCAGCGGAAATAATACGGACGTCCACGGATGCCCTTTTTCTCCGCCCACCTTTTCAAAGGTGCCTTCCTGAAGAAACCGCAGCAGCTTCACCTGGATCTTCAAGGGCAGCTCCGTGACTTCATCCAGAAACAGGGTGCCCTGGTGCGCCAGTTCAAACCGTCCTTTTCTTTCCTTGACCGCCCCTGTGAAAGCGCCTTTGACATGCCCGAACAGCTCGCTTTCCACAATGCCTTCCGGAATGGCGCCGCAGTTCACCGGCACAAATGCGCCGTTCCCATAGGCGGAGATATCATGAATCGCGTTGGCCACCCGTTCCTTGCCGGTACCGGTTTCACCGGACACATGCACGGGATAACTGTACAACGCCACATCCCGGATCTGTTGGAAAATCTCCTGCATGGTGCGGTCTTTACCGATAATGCCGTTGAAATTGGACAGGGTTTCCGCTTTCAAAGACAGGTTGATGGAATCAGTCAGATCCCGGAATGATGCAATGACGCCTTTGAACTCTCCCTGATTGTCGATAACTGGTGAAACGCTCATTTCCAGATGCCGGGTATCCCTTCGCGGGTGACAAATTGATCGGATATTCTTTGGTGTCAGAAAAAATCAGGGATATCATTGCAGAATGAACATTTGGTGCCGCAGAAAGGGGATCCGAATATCTGATGGCAGTCCTTTCCCAGCACTTCCTGTTTGGTGTATCCGGTGATTTTCTCTGCTTCTTTGTTGAATACCGTGATAATTCGTTTTGGTGTGTGGGCGATGACGCCCTGTTTGAGATTGTCCAGCACCAGATTCAGGTTGTCCCGGTCAAGCAGGCTGTGGGCAGGGTTTGTCATAACATGTCATCTTTGGCGGCAAAAAGGTTCATATGGCACACATCTGATGCCTTAAATGACACGTTTATGTATCAATCGCAATGATTTTTTGGTTTCCAGGGAAGAGCGGTTCAATCCTCTTCCCAGGCAATACAGTCCTTGGGACAGTTTTTCACGGCCTCATAAATAGCTTCATCCTCGTAGTCATCAAGCTCCCGGATCTGGACAAAGCCGGAATCATTGATTTCAAAGGCATGCGGGGCCACCTCCACACAGATTTCACACAAAATGCAGGAGCCCAGGTCAATGGCCGGTCGTTTCATGGCTGTTCATCATCCTTTACGGTATTATACCACCACCCTTTGTTGATATGCGCCTGTTTTTCTTTTAACGCCAGATCCAGAATCCGGTACCCGGAGTCCAGCAGAATGCCGTAAAGCACCCCGCATCCGGGGTCTTCATGGTGATCATATCCCAGGTGTGCCAGGTCGATCATTTCTTTGGCCAGATCAATGGTGCGGGCGATATTTTTATCACATTTTTTGTCAGTCATCCAGTCAAATCTCTTTTTCGGGTTGCTTTCAGAACCAGGTCGCAGATACGAACGGTCTTGAAATCCCATCCCGTGTACAGGTCGATTTCCGACCGGTCCGCTGACAGATTTTCCGGCAGCATGTCCGGCGCCGCCCCTCCGGCATTGGCCGATACCCGGACGGCATATCCCCGTTTTACCGGATCTGAGTCTTTCAGAAACGGAAGGATCAAAGCGGACCTGTGGGCGGTGAATTTGTCGGGTGCGGCAGCCGTATAGGTGCCGATCCCCCACAAAATGCCCTGCTGAAGATCGGGATTGTCAATAAAATTGGCTCTGGGATCCAGAAATGAAAACAAAATGGAGTCAAATTCTGCGGCCAGGCCCGGATGCCGGCTCAGAAGTTCCCCCATGGCTTCAGCCGAACCCCAGCCGATGCCGCCGGACTCATCATTGAGATTCCATAGAATCCGCCGCATCAGGTCCCGGGCCCTTTCCATGTGGGTTTGTGCCAGTCGATATCCAAGATGGCCCATGGCCGTCACGCTGCGGAACCGGATCAGCGCGTCCGGGTTGTAAAAATGGGAAAACAGATGCCCTTTCAATTGATTTTCCGGAAATTGGATCAGCCGTCCCAGTGCTGTTCCCCGGTCCGGGTGGGTTAGGATCTCTTTGACTTGGTGCCGGATTTTTTTGCCGCGGGGTCTGGTCATAATTTTCCTGCTGTCAATGAAATAAATAGTTATAAAAATTTTTGCATAAATTGTGCCAGAAATGGCGGACAGAGAGGACCTTTGTCTTAATTAACCGGCAGCACCCAGGAAAAATTGTAATCAATCGGGGGGCTAAGCGGCCGAAAGGGTCTTCTGTCGCAGAAAGTCCAGGGTGAATGAAGCCCTGCCGCCGGTATTCAACCCGGTCATCGATGATATACCGGGACCGGCCCTCTTAGCACTTTCCTGCCATATAAGGCCAAAATCAGGCAAGTGGCTTTTTAGCATGAATGGACTTGACAGGACCGGGACATTTATTCTATATAGCGAATTAAATTCTGTATATAGAATAAATATCTGGGTCAGGGGGCAGAGGGGCTGGATGGATAAAAAAACAAAATCATGTCTGACAGGCCGGTGTCACCGGCAGTGAGTCAGGCGGCCCAGCTGTTGCTGTATCTGGGCAGTCAATCGGGAACGGACACGACCCTGACCCGGATTTGTGAGGCCATCGGCATTCACAAAAGCAAAGGGTATTCCATTTTGAATTCATTAGGCGAATACGGATTTGTCACCCGGGATGAAAACAGCAAGACCTATTCACTGGGTCCTGCCGTTATCCCATTGGGAGCCAGGGCGATTGATGATATAGATATCCATGCGGCTGCCAGGACCCATCTTCAAGCCCTGGCCCGGGAAACCGCCTGCACGGTCCTGCTGGGAATCGTATCCAGCGATCGGTTTTACGTGGTCGGTAAATATGACGGCAATGCGATGGTGTCTTTGACCATTCGCCAGAATCAGTGTTTTCACATCACCCACGGGGCCCATGGCAAAGCCATTGTGGCAGCGATGGATAAAGGCATCAGAGAAAGGATACTGGCATCATCGCAGCTGCTGTTTTACGGCGAAGACGCCCGGGTGGACAGGGCGCGGCTGGAATCGGAATTTGTTCAGTGCCGGGAAAATGGATATGCTGTGGACAATGAATCCATGACGGCCGGGATACGTGCGGTGGCGGCCCCGGTGTTCGATCACCGGAATGCGGTTTTCGCGGGCGTGGTGCTGGCGGGGATGTTCGGAGAAGATGAAATACCGGCCATGGGAAAAAGGGTTGCGGCCATGGGCCGGTGGATTTCCCGGCAGGCCGGTGCATCAGAATAAACAAAGGAGGAGTTTATGAGCCTGAAAGATGGGGTTGAGATTGTCAAAACCACCACATGGTCGCCGGGACCGGGGTGTCACGGGGCTGCGGGGTCTTGGTCCATGTCAAGGACAACCGGGTCGTCAAGGTGGAAGGGGACCCGGATCATCCCTGGAACCAGGGACGGCTGTGTTCCCGTTGCCTGTCCATGACCCAGTACATGTATCATCCGGACCGCCTGAAAACCCCGTTGAAGCGGGTCGGAAGAAAAGGGGAGGGAAAATTTGAATCCATCTCCTGGGACGAGGCCTTTGACCTGATCGAAGAAAAAATGAAAAAATCCGGGAAAATTTCGGTCCTGAATCAGTGATCTTTCACCAGGGCACGGGCCGGGACATTGGGGGATGGATCTCCATGCTGGCTTACGCCTATGGCAGTCCCAACTGGATGTTCGGGCTTTCCGGAATCTCCTGCTACACGCCCCGGTTGATGATGATGTCCATCACCCAGGGGGATTTTGCCGTAGTGGACGCGTCCCAGTGGCATGAGAAACGGTATGATGATCCCGGGTACCAGATTCCGGAGACCGTGACCATCTGGGGGCAGAACCTGCCTGCCACCTGTCCGGACGGTTTTTTGGGCACTGGTATGTGGACTTGATGAAAGAGGTACCCAGCTGCTGGTGATCGATCCCCGGTGCACTTGGATCGCCTCCCGGGCTAAACTGTGGCTCCAGCTGCGGCCGGGCACTGATGCGGCCCTGGCCCTGGGATTCATCCATGTGATTCTTAAGGAAAACCTCTGGGATCAGGCGTTTGTGGAAAAATGGACCAATGCGCCGTTTCTGGTCATGGAAAGGATGAAGGCCCTTTGCTGCTGCGGGAAAGCCATATCCGGACCGGCGGATCAAATGAGAATTTCGTGGTGCATGATGCAGGTTTAGGTGAATTTGTGGTGTGGAATTCAAAAGATCAGTCATACAAGCGATCCGGCATAGTACCGTCGCTGACCGGCGAATTCAGTGTGACCCTGACGGACGGGTCCCCAGCAGCCGTCAAAACCGTCTGGACCCTGTATCAGGAGAACGCGGCCGCCTACACGCCTGAAAAGGTGTCCGACATCACCTGGGTGCCGGCGGACAAAATCGTTGAAGGGGCCAGGATGTATGCGAAAAGTGCCCCATCAGCCCTGCATTGGGGACTTCCCATCGATACCATTCCCTCAACCATTCCCACGTCCCAGGCCATCAATCATCTGTGGTGCCTGACCGGGAACCTGGATATTCCCGGTGGCAACGCCATTGCCAGATATGCCTGTGATGTGGTCACTTATCCCTACCATTCCGGCGGCGCGATTCTAAGTCTGCCCGATGAGGTGGCCAAAAAGCGGATCGGAATGAACGAGTATGGCCCAATCCGGGATTTCAGGGCCTGGGCCCAGCCGGACAAGGTGTTGGAGCAGATTTTACCGGTGATCCTTATGAAATCAAGGGCATGTGGATCCAAACCGCCAACCCTCTGGCCTGTACCGGCATGGAACCCCGCAAGTGGCGGGATGCCATCAAAAAACTGGATTTCACGGTATGCGTGGATCTGTTTATGACACCGACAGCCATGCTGTGCGATGTGATTCTGCCCGCCGCCAGTTTTCTGGAAAAAGATTCGCTCAAGGCCTGGTGGGTGCCGCTCCAGGCCATCAAAAAAACCGTGGAGGTGGCGGAATGCAAATCTGACATCGAAATCAATCTGGAACTGTGCAAGCGGTTCATGCCGGATTTCCCTATGATTCCACCCGGGATCTGTTTGACAGCCTGCTGGCATCTGCAGGCATGACTTACAAAGAACTGCAGGAGAAAACCTGGATCATGCCACCGGACGGTCACCCCAGCAAACCCTATGTCCGGTATGAAAAAGGACTGCTGCGGCCGGACGGCAATCAAGGATTCAGAACCCCTTCCGGAAAAATCGAACTGTTTTCTTCATGGCTTGAAAAATGGGGGCTTGCTCCCCTGCCGTATCATGAAGAACCCCCATACAGCCCGGTCAGCACCCCGGATCTTTTCAAGGAATATCCATTGATCCTGTGTACCGGCCGCCGAATGGGGTCCTATTTTCATTCGGAACACCGGCAGATTCCCTGGTTAAGAGAACAGCAGAAAGAGCCGGTACTGGAAATTCATCCCGATACCGCGGAAAAATTGGGCATCGGCAATGGGGAAAAAGTGTGCGTGGAAAACTGGCTGGGCAAGATCACGGTCACGGCTCTGACGACACCGATCATCCATCCGGATGTGGTCATGGCCGAACATGGCTGGTGGTTTCCGGAAAAAGAGGGGGCCGAGCCCTCTCTGTTCGGGGTATGGGATGTCAACGTCAATCAGCTCATCCCCATGTCCAATGAAGGTAAAGGCGGGCTGGGAGCACCCATCAAAAGCATGTTGTGCCGGGTATACAAGGCGAAAGGATAGGGATCATGTCAGAATATGCAATGCTCATCGATTATGAATACTGCACCGGGTGCAAAAGCTGTGAGGTGGCCTGCAAACAGGAATATCACCGACCTCGGGCCGGGTGGGCGGGGTGGAAGTCAAGGAGTTTATCCATCGGCTCCCCAATGACCAGCTGTTTATTACCTATATTCCCACGTTTACCAGAGCGTGCGTGTTTTGTGCGGGAAGGGTGAAGCAGGGCCTGGCGCCCGCGTGTGTCAAGCACTGCATGGCCAGCATCTTGACCTTTGGCAAACTCGATGATCTTCAGCAGCAAATTCCGGAGAAGCGCAAGGCAATTCTCTGGACCAAAGGTTAAGCGAAACGGAATCCGGCGCTCACCAGGCCAGGCAAACTGAATCGGGAAATATGGGTCGTTTGCACCGGACGGCCGGAAATGATGGCGTCAGCCGCAGCAATTCCACTCTGGACCGCGGCATGGATGCCTTCCCCATATCCAGGGTGGACAGGCCGGCGGCATCGCCGATGACAAATACATTGTCCGGCGTGGTACCGGCCGGGTCATGCCGCAGATAATAGGTATGCCCGGCTGGGTTCCCGGGATTCCGGTCCAGAAACCCTCTGTCCATCAGGCGGCGGACAAACCTGCGCCAGTGATCCATGATGGTGGTTCCCCGGGCGGTTAGGCGGTGCTGTTTGCCGCCGATACCGATGTTGATCCATCCGCCCTTTTTGGGCAGATACCAGGCATATCCCGGCAGGCCGTTTTCCAGATACCAGATGTGGCATTCCCGGATTCGCCGGTGGCCCGGAAATTCCATTTCCACCGCAGATATCCGGGCGTGTTCAGACCGGACCGGCAACGGGGGCACAAAGGCGCGGTGAACCGGGCAATGGGTGCCGCCGGCCCCAACCAGGCAGCGGCATTCAAACCGATCATCGATGATGTACCGGGACCGGTCCTTATGGATCTTTTCCACCTTATGGGTGTGCACCCGCACCCCGGATCTTTGGATCAGCCAATGGTCGAACTCGATACGGCGGACCGCATACTGGTGTGTTTTCACCGGCAGAGGGATTCCGAACAAGTGGAAGTGAATCCGGCGGATCCGGGTCAATGCTTGAGGATAGGACTCAAGGGGGCATTCAAGGTCGTTGAACACATCAGGTGAGATCCATCCGGCGCACAGTTTTTTCCTGGGAAATCTCTGTTTATCCAGAATGATGACATCCATTCCATTTTTTTTGAGATGGGCTGCGCAGGCAGACCCTGCCGGGCCTCCGCCCACGATGACTACATCTGAATAGGCCATGGCAGATCTCATGAAATCCGGCAGTCCGGTTTCGGCAGGCCGGGACGGGTCAGAACGATCTGCCACAGTTGCATGGACCGTGCCCGGAACCCCCGGCAGAGCTGAGCAGGTAATATTCCCACATCCGGTAAAATCTGTCTCCATACCGGTCTTTGAGCCGGGGCCATGCGGCTTTGAAATTTTTGTACCAGGCCATCAGGGTTTTGTCATAGTCTTCACCGAAATTATGCCAGTCTTCCATGACAAACAGCCCTTCCATGGCCGTTCCCAGTGCTGAAATGGACGGCAGTACAGAATTGGGAAAAATGTATTTGGCGGTCCAGGGGTTGCAGATCTTGGTGGTGACATTCCCTCCGATGGTATGCACGAACGCGATTCCGTCCTTTTTAAGCCGTTTGTGGGTCAGTTCCATATAGGTGCGGTAATTTTTAATTCCAACATGCTCCATGAGGCCGATGGATACGACCCGGTCATACGTGCCCTTGGAATTGCGGTAGTCGTCCAGCCGGATATCCACGGGCAGTCCTTTACAGTATTCTCTGCCGAACTGGGCCTGTTTGTTTGATACCGTGAATCCCGTCACCGAAGCCTGGTATTTTCCGCGGCATACCGGGCAAATCCGCCGAATCCGCATCCGAGTTCCAGAACGGTCATTCCCGGAGTCAGGGCCAGTTTCCGGCAGATCAGCTCCAGTTTGGATTCCTGGGCCTCGTCCAGGTTCCGGGAATTTTTCCAGTATCCGCAGGTATACTGCATCCGCGGATCCAGCATCGCCTGGTAAAGGTCATTGCCGATGTCATAATGATGCTGGCCCACTTTAAAGGCGCGTTTGCCGGTCTGGAGATTGAAAATTCTCGCCAGAAGGGCGTTTCGTGCGGCGATACGGTCCTGTTTGATTTTGGCGGGAAGATCAGCCCGAAGCACTTTGTTTATGAACGCATCAACAGCCGAACATTCCCACCAGCCATTCATGTAGGATTCCCCCAACCCCAGGGTCGGAGAAGCCGCCAGCCTTTGATAAAATCGATCGTCACGGATACGGATATCAAACGGCCGGTTTCCGTTTACCTGGATACCGGCATAGGTCATCATTTCAGAAAAAAAGTTTTTTGCCCGCCCCAGCGTCATTATGTTCCTCCAAATATCTCCACTTTTGGTCCGAGTCATGAGGTAGAAAGCTATTTTATAGCGAATCCGGCCGAAATTTCAAACAGTTTCTTGGAAAAATATACCTCAGAAGATAAACAAACAGACGGGAATCCTTAACGGTTCTTAAAAAAGAGCCAACCATGTTTGAAAGAATACATTCCTATGATATTTTTTTTCCAGCAGTTTGGATTCATGTGATTCACAATGCAGAGAGGAAATATGTTTATGTATTTCAAGCAGATGACAGTTGGAAAATGGAGATGCCTTTCCTCAGTCATCGGGTTCCCCGGCGCAAAAGTGGCCTGTGTGGTGGATCCGTAAAGGGATGTGCAGGGGTATATTGAGCCGGCCCGCAAAAACGTGATGGAGATCACCCGGATTTTTGAAACCCATCTTCACGCGGACCATGTCGGCGGAAACCAGGAACTCAAATCCCGCACCGGGACCCCTTGGGCCTTTTTTTGCACCCGGCCCAGGTCAAGGCCCAGATTGAAAAAAGGGTCATGGTTCTGGATACCCGGGATACAGCCGCATTCTGAAGGAGCATATTCCCGGATCCATCAATACCGGGTTTGCCAGACAGGCCGCCAACTGGATCGGCGTGGCGATCGAGCCCGAGGCCCGGCTGATTCTGATCGCCACGGATGAAGCCTCTATGAAACGATGACGGTTCACCTGCACCGCATCGGGTATCTTTACGGCGGTATGTCCGCATTGATGAACAGCGGCGGCGACGTGGTCTGATCAATGCTGTCCGCCACAGGGGCCCCGGGGCTGCCTGTGGCGGATTCAGAATCAATCAAAGGCGTTGTCTACGGTCCACACTTTCCAGACATTGCCCACCAGATCGGGTCCGGGTTCCAGAACCGCTTTGCCGGGTTTCCATCCCGAAGGCGTCGCCTTGGTGCCTTTGCCGTCCCTGACCAGCCGGAATGCCTGGACCTGGCGCAGGGTTTCATGGATATTACGTCCCACCGGCGGCGCCACCATTCATAGGCCTGCACAACACCGTCCGGATCGATTAAAAACCGGCCGCGGATGTCCACGCCGTTCTCCTCGTCATACACGCCGTAAATTTTGCCGATGTTTCCGCCGCCATCCGACAGCATGGGAAACGGGACGGTTTTGACGGTAACCATTTTGGACAGTTCCTTGTCCACCCACATTTTATGGACAAACATGCTGTCAACACTCATGGTCAGTACCTGAACGTCCAGGGCTTCAAATTCTGCATGTTTCTCGGCGACCGCCGAGATTTCAGTGGCTCAGACAAAAGTGAAGTCGCCGGGGTAAAAACACAGGACTATCCATTTTCCCAGGTAATCCGATAGTTTAACAGATATAAATTCTTTTTGAAGTAAGCCGGGGCTGTGAAATCCGGGGCTTTTTGGCCGATCTGGATCATGGGGTGGTCTCCTTGTGCCACAGGGGTTTGAGTTTGCGGGTTTCTTCAGGTTTTCTACTTTGGCCGAGGACGCTTGCATCCGACGGCGGTTGTCAGCCATAGACGATCTCCTTGATGGATGGTTTCGGCATTGAAAACCTCTATTGTCCACAGAGGAGATCAATGCCAAAATCAAGATAGGATAAGATCCTGTTTGCTGTCAATCAAAAAAGGAGTTATTCCGGTTCCCATCCGCCCCCAAACGCCTTGTATACAGCGACCAGGCTGACAGCGGACTGACCCATGGACTGGGCCAGCTGATCCTGGGATGCTGCCAGCTGGCGCTGCATGTCCAGAACGTTCTGGAAATTGACAAGACCCGTGATATACAGCGACTGGGACAATTTCACCGACTTTTGAGTGGAAGCCACCGCCTGATTCAGCGCAGCCAGAGTGGCGCCTTCATTGATATAGGCGGCCAAAGCATCTTCGCATTCCCGGAACGCGGTGAGTACCGTCTGTTCATATCGGGCCAGGGCGGCCCGGGTGGCGGCCTCTTCCATTTGAACCCGGCTTCGGGTTAGTCCGCCGTTAAAAAGGGGCCAGGTGAAAGAAGGCCCAATGCGGTGTTTCTGTGCACTAGACGAGAGAAATTCGCCGGAATCCGAGGACGTCAGGGAAAACATGCCGTCCAGGGTCAGAGCCGGGTAGAAATCCGCACTGGCGACACCGATTCTGGCGGTCTGGGCCGCCAGAAGGCGTTCTGATGCACGGATATCCGGGCGGTTCCTCACCAGTTCGGCTGGCAGCATTTCGGGCAGTGGGGATGCCATGGGAATCCATTTCGGTGTCAGAAATTGATTGAGTTCGCCGGGCAGGCGCCCGGTCAGCAGGCTCAGTGCATTCAAGGCTTCGGTCTGCTGGGTTTTAAGGGCCGGCAGCCAGGCTCGGGTGGACGACAGGTTCATTTTTGCCTGGTGCACATCCAGCTCACCGGTCAACCCGGCGTCAAACCGGTCCTGAACCAGTTGCAAGGTCTCTTTCTGGAGTGTCACATTTTTCTGTGCAAATGCATACCGCTGCTGGGCCGTGCGCAGCCGGATATAATCGGATGCTGCCTGGGCCTGGAGCATCACCATAAGATTGCGCCGGTCTTCGATGGATGCGTCCCACTCTGCCCGGGCCGCTTCCATGCTCCGGCGAATTTTGTGCCAGATATCGATTTCCCAGGACATTACAAATCCGGCCCGGTACATCCAGGTGGGATTACCGGCGACCGACTGGCTGGTGGGATTGCGGACCCGTTCGCTTTCCCGCTCCCGGCTGATGCCGCCCTGGGCATGGATCATGGGCATCAGGCCGGACCGGGCCATGCCATAGGCTGCGGCATAGCTGTCCAGGCGGGCCGTTGCCGCCGCCAGATCCTTGTTTTGTTCTTTCACATCTGACACCAGCCGGGTCAGGTCCGGATCATCGAAAACGCGCCACCATTCATCATGCAATTTCGTGGGTGCGAATGACGACAGGTTGTCTGCGGTTTCAGTAACCTGCCAGGTTTCGGGTAACCGGGGCGACGGTGACTGAAAGTCAGGGCCGACAGCCGTGTTACAGCTTGTCAAAAAAAGGGGAGGACAATTAATTGACACAGGACGGCCTGGATTTTCAGTGGAAAAGAGACGTTGTGTGGTTTCATCCAATACCCCCGTTTGATCAATGGTTTGCACGGTCGTCAAATTTTTATTCTTCGCTGCATATAGGACAGCCCATTTGTCTTTGTCAACTTAAAATGCCATTATGGCGGGTGACAGATATCAGAAAAATATTTTGCATTTAGCACGCTTTTTGTCGTATTTTGTAAAAATAATAAACCCAGATGAAGGATGGAAGGATGATGCTGGATTCAATCGCACCCGATGATATCAGAAAATTAATAGAAACCTATGTACAGGGCTATTCGGAAACACAACAGATGCCGGATTACTGGCGAAAACCCTTGGCTGCCTTTGCCGTGGCAGATGATCGGTTCAGGATTCTGCCGGAAATCGCGGCCCCGGACCATGCCCTTCCCGAAGAGCTGCTGCCGGGCGGCCGTACTGTGATCGTGTTTTTGTGCCGTTCAACAAAGCACTGGCCAAAGAAAACCATAATGGCGCCAGACCCTGCCGGAACTGGGGCCTGGCTTATCAGGCCACCAATACCCTGATCAATCGTTTGTGTGAACACCTACAGCAGTTTCTGGAGGGCCGGGGATACGCCTGTGCCCTGGTGCCGGCTACCCATAATTTCGATCACGAAAAACTGATGGCACGGTGGTCCCATAAACACCTGGGGTATATTGCCGGGCTGGGGCGGTTCGGGGTGAACGCCCAGTTCATCACCCCGTCCGGGTGTGCCGGGCGCCTGGGCAGCCTGGTCACGGCGGCGGATCTGGGTGACAGCCCACTGGTGCAGGAAAAGGAACTCTGCTTGTATAAAAACGGGCAAAATTGTCTGATGTGTGTGAAACGCTGTCCGGTGGAGGCGCTGTCCCCGGAAACCGGCATTGACCGGAAAAAGTGCTGGGAAAGGCTTAAGGAAAATCTGGCCACCCTGGCCACATTCAAAGATATGGCACCTACCACCCATGTGTGTGGCAAATGCCAGGTGCTGCTGCCCTGCAGCCTTAAAGCTCCGCCTGTGTTCAATTCAAAAGCCGGTTGCAGACCACGGTGAATTCATTCTATCCGCAACCCATCAATTTCAGGCCTTCAAGGCCATCGAAATTATTTTGACACGAAGATCGCGAAGTTAACGAAGACACTTTTCCTCCGTTAACTTCGTGGTGTTGGAAAAGTCAAATGAACGTAACTTATATCCGAATATATATCATAACCGACTGAATGAATAACATGGCTATTTTGAATATTTTTGTCCAGGGCAGCGGACGGGGTCATGAGAGGCTTCCATGATGTGTCTGATCTCCTGTATCCGTTTGCCGATATCATTTGCACTGATGATCTCAGTGACCAGACACACGGTTTTGCCCCCCGGGACACCACTTGAGCCAGGTTGTGCCGTTTGATCCCGCCGATGGCCACAAAGGGAATATCCACATGGGTTGCGACATGTTCCAGGTAGTCCAGTCCCACAGGGTCACACACATCTTCTTTGGTCCGGGTGGCAAACAGGGGTCCGACCCCGATGTAGTCGGCCCCGTCCGCTTTTGCCTGGACCGCCTGGGCTGGGGAGTGGGTGGAGCAGCCCGCCAAGAGATGGGGGGCCAGCTGTTTCACAGCCGGCATGGGCAGATCGGTTTGGCCCATATGCACTCCGTCAGCACCTGTAATCATGGCTATATCCAGAAAATCGTTGATAATAAACGGCACATGGGCGTCTGCGGTGATTTTCCTGATTTTTTCACATTCTGCCACCATCGTTTTCCGATCCTTTTTCCCGGCTTTTTCCCGGTACTGAAGGATATTGATGCCGCTGTCCACCAGCAGTTGGGCCGTGGTCACATTGGACCGGCCCAAAGAGAATGACTCGCCCAGAATGCCGTAAATGCCTGTGGGAAAATCGGTTTTTGCAGTCTCAGAACAATCCTTGCCATTTGAGCGGCGATCATGGCAATTTTGGGGGAAAGAGCGGGGCATGGGCGATATCCGTGGAAAAATCCCCCACCATATGGCAGTTGCCGATGGTCCGGACGGTAATGGTATCCATGTCATGTCCGGCAATGCCGGAGGCTGACACCACCGGTGTTCTGGATGGGGCAAGCGCTTCCACCAGCTGCTTTTTGGCAGCCGGATCATCCAGGCCTTCCACCACCACATCGCAGCCTGAGAAGATCCGTGCCATGCTGCCAGGTTTCAGCCGGAGATTCAAGGTTTCCACACGCATGGTTGGATGAATGTTCAGCAGGTTCTGTTTCAGGCAGTCCACTTTGGGACATCCCACCTGGTTGATCGAATAAAACTGGCGGTTCAGATTGCCAGGGGCCACTTCGTCAAAATCCACCAGAAACAGGTGGGGCATGCCGGCCTGGGCCAGGTGCCGGGCCACATTGGAGCCGATGCCGCCGGCTCCGGCAATACCGATTTTCATATCAGAATATCTCCCAGTCTTTGAACACGGCTGGTACCCGCTGTGTCGAATCATGGCTGCCACCTCATCCACGGAACGTGCATCGGTCACTTCAAACTGGACCGTGTTCCGGTCGGCATACACGGCATATCCCCCCACATCGGTTTTGGATCCGGCCGAGTACCTGGTGACCCCCAGAGGGATGAGACGGTCCCTGAAAGCGGCGGATTCCCGGGTGGAGATAGTGATCCCTACCCGGGGGATGAACAGCCGCCAGGCTAGAAGCGTTTGGACGAATTGTCTATCCGACAGCAGATGTCTCGGTGCGATGGCGCCTCCGGCCCGGGTCATCCGGGGCAGGGACAGGGACACTTCCACTTCGGGGCAGGTCTGTTCCAGGTACCGTGCGTGAAGTCCAGCCATAAACGCCTCGGATGCCGGGTCTCCCAGGCCGAACAAAGGACCGATGTTCACGGCCCTGAAACCGGCGGCGGCGGCCCGTTCCGGAGTGAACAGCCGAAAGGTGTAATCGGATTTGGGACCTCTGGGATGAACGGTTTGATAGATGGTTTTGTCATAGACTTCCTGGTACACGGTCAAGGAATCCGCCCCGGCCTGTTTCAGTTCCCGGTAATCGGTTTCAGCCATAGGAAACACCTCCAAGGCAATGGAGGAAAAATACCTTGTCATGATCCGGCAGGTTTCTTTCAGATAGGATAAAGGTGTCTTGCCTGGGGATTCGCCGGTGAGAATCAGGATATGACGAATCCCGGTGCCGGCAATGGCCCGGGCTTCCGTGTCGATTTCATCCAGGGTCAGCCGGGTTCGGGGAAACCGATTTTGGGCGTTGAATCCGCAGTAGGTGCAGTGGTTGCAGCAGAAGTCTGAGATGTAAACCGGTGCATACAGGCCGATGGTCCTGCCGAAGTGCTGACAGGTCAGGTCACGGGCGATTTGTGCCATGGGTTCCAAAAAATCCCGGGCCGCCGGCGACAGCAGTGTGAGCAGGTCCCGGGGTTCCAGGCCGGCTTGATGGCCGGCCCGGTCCAGGACGTTCTGGACATCACCGGGGGGAATGGAATTGAAACAGGCCTCAAAATCAAAAGATTGCCAGGCATTGGACAATGTGGAAAACGACATGGGGCCTACTCCTGCAAAAATCCGGTCAAAGGTGAGGACGCATGGGCATGAGGGCTTGGGCCGGCCATGCCGGCCAGGTATGCCATCCGTCCGGCAGTGACGGCCAGAGAAAACGCCCTGCCCGCCTGGACCGGGTCCTGGGATGTGGCAATGGCGGTATTGACCAGGACCGCGTCTGCGCCCATTTCCATGGTTTCCGCGGCCTGGGAGGGACGGCCGATCCCGGCATCCACGATCACCGGAAGCCGGCGGGTCCCAATGATCCGCTGGATCATGGGTTTCATCTCCAGCCCCCGGTTGGATCCGATGGGGGATCCCAGCGGCATGACCGCAGCGGCACCTGCATCATGAAGCTGCCGGGAAATGGTGATGTCCGGCATCACATAGGGCAGAACGATGAAATCCTCTTTGGCCAGTATTTCACAGGCCTTCAGGGTTTCGTGATTGTCCGGCAGCAGGTACTGCATGTCCGTGATCACTTCGATTTTGATGAAATCACCGCACCCGGCTTCCCTGGCGATACGGGCAATGCGGACCGCTTCTTCGGCATTTCTGGCACCGGAGGTATTGGGCAGCAGGGTTACATGTTTCGGGATATGGGCCAGGATATTGTCTTGGGCCGGGGCCTGAAGATCCACGCGTCTCAGTGCTACAGTAATGATTTCAGAGCCACTGGCCGAAAGCATGGGGCCGATCTGTTCATTGGATGAAAATTTACCCGTACCGGTAAGCAGGCGGCTTTGAAACGCTCTTTTGCCCAGTGTGAGTGTGTCCGCCATGGTCATCCCCCTCCTACAAAGGTCAGCAGTTCAACGGTATCTCCTTCCTGCAGCCGGGTTCGGGACCATGCCGCCTGCCGGACCAGAGTGTGATTATGCTCCACCACCAGGGATGACGGATCCAGGTTCCGGGCCGTAACAAGGGCCTGAATATCCGGCGCGACAATTTTCAGCATTTCGCCGTTCAATCTGATTTTCATTCAACCTCCACGGTTAATTGTCTGTTCTTCTCACAGGGGATTGACACGGGGTTGCGAAGAATTTCAGTGAAGGTCTGGATTGGGTTACACTGTCCCTACGCCGGTATTATCCGTATCAGGTTCCAAGGGTTGAAGCGGACAGCTTCTCTCAGCCGGTAACGGCACCCCCAGTGAATTTTTATAAATATAACCCCAATAAACTCCCTTGTCAAAGCAATGGATACAAAAAATTTTTATTGACACACGGTGATGTTAAGGGCTATTAATAAAAATGAGGCATCAATCAAGGCTGATTGGGTTTAATCTTATACCGGAGGCCTTATGAAAAAATCTGTTGTTTCGCTGTTTTTGATCGGTATCGGGATTATTATCGCTTTCCCTTTGTTCAGCATGACTTATTATACAATGGTGAGAACATCCACGCCGGAGTTCTGTGCGTCGTGCCATGAAATCAAACCGGCGGTGGTGGCATGGCGCTCATCTACACACAGCAATAACGCCTCAGGGGTTGTCGTCGACTGCATGGACTGTCATCTGCCAGCGCCCCAGGATATGTTCAATTTTTTCTTTGCCAAAAGCTATCACGGCCTGAAAGATGTGGCTGCTCATTTTTTGGTCGGGGAATACGACCGGGAACGTGCCAGGGAGGCTGCTTACCAGGCATTCAACAACCGCGAATGTCAGAAATGCCATCGGAATCTGCTGCATATGCCCACCCGGCGGGGGGCCATGCTGGCACACCGGTCCGTGGTGTATGCGAGATCCGGGTATGAAAAAATGCGTTGACTGCCACTATGACCTGGTGCATTCGGACAAGGGGCGGGTCATGTTTCGTCAAACCCGGCCGGGACCATACCAGGCTAAGGGGTTGCGACAGTTATGATCAATGGATGAAATCTTCAATTTTTTCAGGGGTCACTTAAACGAAAGGAGCAACGCTTATGAATCGACGAAAGGTCTATTTCCCATTGTTATTGCTGACAACAGCCTTGATGTTGACAAGTTTTGTCGCCATTGCCGCTGCCCAGCCCAATTACGCCAAAGTGAAGGAATACCGGATTGAGCGCAGCGTGCCGCCCGAAGCCCAGGCCTGTATCGAATGCCACCGGGTAACCACTCCGGGAGTATTTGCTGACTGGGCGAAAAGCCGGCATGCCAACGCCAATATCACCTGCCTCGATTGCCATCTGGTTCAACCCGGAGACCAGGATATCGCCCAGGATCATGCCAAATACTACGGCCGCTCTGACCTGCCCTGGGGCGAGGACAAATACAAAATGGATATTGCATCCATTGTCACGCCCAAAGACTGCTCCCGGTGCCATCCGGATGAGGCCATGCAGTACAGTAAATCAAAACACGCCAATACCATTGAAATCATGTGGAAAATCGATCCCTGGCTCAACGACGGAATGAACTCGGACAATGAGCGAAAGACCGGCTGCTTCAGCTGCCACGGAACCGTGATCAAAATCGATGACAACGGAAAGATCGATCCGGCCACCTGGCCCAATGCCGGTGTGGGACGTCTGAATCTGGACGGCAGTAAAGGATCCTGTACTTCCTGTCACACCCGGCATCGGTTCTCGCTGGCGGAGGCCCGCAGGCCCGAGGCCTGTGACCAGTGTCATCTGGGGCCGGACCATCCTCAGATCGAAATCTATGAAGAATCCAAACACGGCACCATCTACCATGCCTATCAGGATGAATATAATTTTGATGCAGCTGGCGGCACCTGGACCCCCGGGGTGGACTACCGGGCCCCCACCTGTGCCGGATGCCACATGAGCGGCACAGGGAAAGTGCTGACCACCCATGATGTCACCGAAAGACTGTCATGGGAAACCCAGGCCCCGCTGACGGTCCGTCCCCAGGATTTTAAACCGTTCCCATCCGGCACTGACTGGCAGACGGAGCGTGAGAAAATGAAAAACGTCTGCCGTTCCTGCCATGGTGATTCCTGGATCAATGATTTTTATGACGGGTTTGACAAAGCCGTCGAAGAGTACAATGACGTCTACTTTAAGCCGGCCAAGGCAAAACTGGATGAACTTTACGCCAAGAATTTGCTGGACAAGACGAAATTTTTTGATGAACAGCTGGAGCTTGAGTTTTATGAACTCTGGCACCATGAAGGGCGCAGAGCCCGGATGGGCGCTATGATGATGGCCCCGGACTATGCGTGGTGGCATGGTTTTTATGAATGTAAATTCCAGTTCACCAATTTTATGAAAGAAGCCAATCATTTAATTGAAACCAATGAAAAGGCCCACATTGTCAAAGATTTTCCAAACGCCACCGGAGATCCGACCAAACCTGAGAAAATTTTCAAATAAGCGCCAACTCCTTTAAAATAAAGCAGCCGTTCAATTGATTTTGAACGGCTGCTTTATTGGAGGCCTCAATCTGCGACTTCCAATGATGCCGAAATGGGGTGCAGTGTTTCTATGGTGTATGTCGAGATGTCCATATTTGTGGAGTATTATTTGAGACGTCGATTTTTGGGTCATATCTCAACTTACGGACAGTAATGTCCGGTTAGCTTTTTGCGAGTGACAGCTTGTATTGTTCTTTGAAAAGCTGGTTCTCGATTTTGTCGATTTCATCCTGGCCATTGAATTGTTCACGACAATAGATTGCCATCAGCAGGTAGGTTATCAAGCCGTCTAACATTTGAAACAGGAGGCCATACTTGCTTCTGGCAATCAGGTGATAAATCTTCAAATGTTTTTTCCACCATTGAAAAATGACTCTATCGTCCATCTGAGCTTGTACACAGTGGCTATCTGTTCTGCTGTCAGGTAATGTCTATCAGTAACCACGTAGTACTTGACCTCGGCTATCTGGTATCCAACAACGTCGGACCGACTGGCAGTCTGATTTCGGCCGGGAGTCCCGAGAAGAACCACGACATCATAGAAAATGTGACTTCCAGCCTCCACTGCATTTTCTTGAAGAACGGTTCTCGCTGTTTTGGCTTTGATACGATAGACAAAATGTTTGTCCTCTTCCTGAAGCAGATCAAAATCATGATGAGATTGAAATCCTCTGTCCATAACACACGTTTGGCCTTTTGAGAGAATCTTGCTTACAAAGGGACGTTCTCCACCGTTACCATTGATCAAAAAAAAAATTGCTGGGGATGCTACGGTTGATGTTAACGCCACGGTGTGCCTTTGCTTTTTTGGACCCTTTCCTGTAATCAACCCAGTACATTGAAGAACGGCACTGATAAGGCTTCAATCAGTGGATATCAGTTCACCCAGTTCTTGAAATTGTTTTGGAAGTGCGTTTGCAGCCTGTTTATAAAGGTTTTCAAACATGAACTCTCATTATCAGAGATTTTTATGCGACAATTTTGCCCCAGAATAGTGTGTGTGTGAAAAATGCATAATAGTCTGAAAGATTCAGAATGAAACCTGGTGAATCTGGTTGGCACAAACTCCGGAACTCTTCCAAGTCTTTGGATGACAGCTCAAGCTCTTCATCTTGCCAACGCATATTATTAATCTGGCAATTATCTACATGGCCTATTTTAAAAGGAAAGACCTTTAAATCATAGGAGATATTGCCACGAGGTAATTGGCTATTTAATTGCCGGTTTAATAATATCCCGGACAGGGTGAAGGACTGAATATTAGAATGAAAAGGAGGAGTCCATGAGCTTTGTTTATACAGAGATTTCGACCGGGGAGTAGTAAACAGGTACGTCATGAAAGAACCATTTTCAAATGATCATCTACTGGATAGTATCCTTATCTACGGAAAATTTCCGCCATGCCTGGAAACAGATGCGGTCCAATAAAAGAGCTCCTGGAATCGACGGTGTAACTGTTGATCAATTTCCAGACAGTTTCCCCGAGTTGTGGCCGCAGAGACGCTCAGATTTGTATGACTAATTATTGGCTGTCTGAGCAAGGACTGATATCTGTCAAAGAACAGTGGGTGAAAATTCATTACCCGGTCACGGCCCAGTAAATTTAATGAACCGCCCTATGCGGACCCGCTTGGCAGCCAGATGTTGTTCATTTGTGTCACTCTGGAGGGATATCTTGATCTTCAAATTCAAAGGTCTCCCATAAAAAATCGGAATTGTCAGGGGCACCGGACCGCGAAATATTCATGAGAGCTGAAAGTGAATCGTCTCCACAATCATCATCCCAATTACTCCCAATTTTTCTAAACAGAAAAACAACATTTGGATAGGCTTGAAATCTTATTGGAGTGTTGTGAGGTGGAACAATGGCCTCTGGATCAAATTCTGCAGGCAGTGGCACGCTCACTCCCTTGGATGTGTTGATTGCAGTCCAACGATCATCGATTTTGACAATGACAAATTGGTGTCCGTTGATATTCCTATGGACGTCTTGTTTTTCCAGCGCGAGGTTGTAGTCGTCTGCCTTCGATGAAATGACATAACGAAGATCCTCCGGCCTATCGATGAGGCCCAATGCCTTGACCACCGCCATGAATGCTCGCGCATAGTGTGTGCACCCAAAGGCTGCTCGAGTACCGATGATTTCGTCTGCTGAAGGGGCGAAGAATACGTCTGCCGGGTTGTCCTGCATATACTTCTGATGCCACCTCCGAAGTGTTTTCTTTTGTAGATGTGAAAGACCAATCGTCGACACAAAGCCAAGTTTCATTTTGCTCAACATGTTGTAAACCATAAACTTGCTTGGATCCATCTTGTTGATCGCGACTCCGTCATTCGGGTCTAGTAGGATTTTCGACACAAGGAGAAGCTGTTCCAAAACATCTTGGGCTTGCTTGTCGTTAAGGCGAGGCGATACAGTTGTGCTTGAGTACTCTTCAACTTTTTGAGTTGCAGCGAGAACCGATTCATCCTCTGAATAGAGGGATCTGTTCTTGTTGTTTGATGCACAACCAACTAACAAAAGCATAGCAACACAGATTGCAACGATCTTCTTCATTCCTGAACTCCTGTTCTGCCACCGTAGAGTGCACCGGCGAGCTTCAGCGAGTCCGGTGCAACGATTGGTTCAAGAAAGCCACTACGCGGCAGAATGCTTTAATTTAATAACATCCCGCAAGTTGCAAAATAAGATAGGATTCACTCATAATTTCCAGGGTCAACCAAAAACCATTTTAAAGGAGATTATGATGAAAGATTATTACAATCAATCCATGCGTGCCCTGCAACTTGCAGGAATGAGTGAACGAACCTGTGAATGCCACACAAGATCCGTGCGTCAGCTTGTTGGGTTTTATGGTCAAACCCCTGACAAACTGTCAGAGGAACAATTGCAGGATTATTTCCTGCACCGAAAAAAAACTGGTCTGCTGCCACTTTACGCATCTGCTACAGCGGTATCAAGTTCTTTTTTTGTTAATGTACTTAAACGTGGCTGGCATACCCTTTCCATGGTGCATGCCAAAAGGAAAAAATGGCTTCCGTCAGTGTTAAGCCTTGATGAAATCCGTCTTCTACTGGACAGTGCGACCACGCTACAGAACAAAGCCTATTTGATAACTTCGACCCAATGAAGCCCTGCTTCTTTAAGTGAAGGACATTGATTCGGATCGTATGTGTATCCATGTCCACCGGGGTATGGGGCCGACCTTCACTCATTTTGACCTCCTGAAAATTTAGGGTTGATATTCAGGAGATGATGGAACAACAAAAATCAAATATAATGGGTAATTATGCGGTTAGGGTTGGGCTGTTCTCCGCGAAGCGGTTTTGTTCAACTATTTGAATTCATAGATATAATGGCGGAGAGGGTGGGATTCGAACCCACGATCCCGGTTTTACCGGGATACTGCTTTTCGAGAGCAGGGCCTTCAGCCGCTCGGCCACCTCTCCGGATCAGGGCGTGAGTGGACTATATTCTATCTATTATCCCGGTTCTGTCAAGACGGTCCTGAAAGGTTTTCAAGGGCGTTTCGGCAATATCCGGCCTTTAAAGCCGGGTTGATGGAATGCGGGCCTGAAAAAAATTTGGAAAACGGATTTGAATCTTTTGGAGAAAAAGGCGATACTGATTTTTTTGGATACATGTTCAGATTGAACGGATCTGGTCAGGCAATCACAGGAGCATCTTTCATGGAGTTTTTTTCAGGCCTAAAGGCATTGCGGTGATCGGGGCAACACCCAGTCCACAAAAGGGCGGGAACATCATTGTGTCGAATCTGAAAACCGGATACTCAGGCCGGGTGTACCCGGTCAATCCCCGGTACAAAGAGATCGAAGGGTTTACCTGTTATCCGTCAGTCGTGCAGGTGCCCGATCCTGTGGATCTGGCCATCGTGTTTGTGGCGGCACACATGGTGGCACAGGTGATTAAAGACTGTGCCCAAAGACACATTCCAGGCGTCATGATCCAGTCCGCCGGGTTTGCGGAAACCGGTGACGCAGGAAAGACCTTGCAGCAGCAGATCCGGGCGATCGCCGAAAAACCGGCATCCGGCTGTGGGGACCCAACTGCATGGGGCTGGTGGATGCGCACCGGCGGTACCTGTTTTCCACAGTCACCCCGGCCATCTGGGATACCGGCCTATCATCCGGCAATGTGTCCTTAATCGCCCAGAGCGGCATGCTGGCCGGTGCGTTTCTTATCGATCTCATGTCTCACGGAACCATGGGGATCGCCAAGGTCTGTTCCATCGGCAACAAAATGGATGTGGATGAAAACGATCTGCTGGAATGGCTGATCCATGATCCGGACACGGCCGCCATCGGGCTGTATCTGGAATCGCTGACTGACTGCCGGCGGTTTATGGCCTTGTGCCGCAGTACCCCCAAACCAGTGGTGATCCTCACCGGCGGGAAACTGCTGGCGGTGCGGCAGCAGCTCAGAGTCACACCGCTAGCCTGTCTGCAGGCGGGGCCCTGGTTGCCGGTGCTATGGCTCAGGCCGGTGTTGTGACGGCGGACGGGTTCTATCAACTGGCCGACTTCTGTCGGACCCTTGGCAGGTATCCCAGCCCGCCAAACCGGGGCAGAAACAGTGTGGCTGTGCTCACCTACACCGGGGCCGCCGGGATCGTGTCAGCCGATCTCATGGACCGGCACGGCCTGGCATTGTCTCAATTCAGCGGCGCAACCCTGGAAACGCTTCAAACGGTTTTTCCAGAGTGGATGCCGCCGGCCAATCCCGTGGACATGTGGCCCGGGATCATATTGAACGGGTCTGAAAAAACCTATGATACCGCCATGGCGGCGGTGTGTGCCGATTCTGCTGTGGATGCGGTGTTTGTTCACTGTTTTGCCGGTGGATTCAGCCTGGAGGTTGATCTGAAAAAAATGGCTGACACAGCCCAAAAAGCGGGGAAACCGCTGTTCTGCTGGATATCCGGGGACCAGGACCGGGTGTACGCGTTTCAAGCATCGGCCCGGTCGCTGGGAGTGCCGGTATTCCGGGAAGTGATCCGGGCTGTGGAGTGCATGGGTGTGCTGCTGAACCGCCTTTGCCCGGAGATCGAAACAGATCTGGGGACAGAGGGTGAAGACCGGATTCGACGGTTAAGACAGGATCCCCGCCTGGGGGTCCTGACATCCAAAACTGGCGTTCTGGACGAATTTGAATCCAAACAGATGCTGAGCGCCTGCGGTATTCCGGTGGTGCCGGAAAAACAAGTGGGCTGTCTTGAGGAAGCGCGTCAGGCGGCAGTCGGTTTCGGATTTCCTCTGGTGGCCAAAGGGATGGTGCCCGGCGTATCACACAAGACCGAATCCAGCCTGGTGCACCTGGGCATTGCATCTGACCAGGATCTTAAAACTGCGGTGGCCACACTTCAACAGACCATGCCGGGCTCCGGCCGTATCCTGATTCAGAAACAGGTTCCGGGAAAAATAGAGCTGGTAGCAGGGGTTGTCCGCGATCCCCGGCTGGGCCCTTGTGTTATGTGCGGGCTGGGAGGTGTGTTTGCCGAAGCACTCAATGACACGGTGTTCGGCGTGGCGCCGCTGACTCTGGCGGATTCCCTGGCCATGATTGGCCGGCTTAAGTGCCGGGTCCTTCTGGACGGGTATCGGGGATATTCTCCGGTGGACAAAAATGTTCTGGGACGTATCCTTGTCATTCTCGGGGATCTGGCATGCGCGCATCCGGGAATTCAGGAAATCGACATCAATCCTTTGATCATAGACAAAAAGACCCCCGTGGCTGTGGATGCGCTGGTCGTTCTGGCACCAAAGGAAGCATCTGAATGGTCCTCTTGAAAAAAGAGTGTCTGCCCGGCACAAAAAAAGTGTCTTTATTTCAACAGAAGTTTTTCGTATAAGAGTAAAATAAATGACATGACTGTTGCACGACCAAAGTTTTTCCTGAAAGGAACGTCAAACATGGCAACAACCGACATGTGGAATGCACAATTTATCGAGGCCCAGTATAAAGAATGGAAAGACGATCCAGACGCCGTTCCCCGGGACTGGCAGTTTTTCTTTAAGGGATTTGATATCGGAAACAAAGGGACGGAAGGAGACGATACCGCCGTCACCCCGCACGTGGCCCTCCAGCAGTCCCGGGTGGAATCACTGATTCACCGGTACCGGGACCTGGGCCATCTCATGGCGTGCATGGACCCGCTTTCTTCCTGTCCCACGGGCCATCCATTGCTGAATCTTGAAGCATTCGGCCTGTCACCGGACCAGCTGGATACGTTTTTTTACACCCGCCGGTTTTCCGACTCGGGCCGGGCCCGGTTCAGGGATATTCTCAGCCATCTTAAGGAAACCTATTGCCGTTCCATCGGCGTGGAATACATGCACCTGCAGGATCCAGAAGAAAAGCGGTGGCTCCAGGATAAAATGGAGCCGGTCAAAAACAGTCCCGCACTTAGTGACAAAGAAAAAATAGTGGTGCTGGAAAAACTGGTCCGAACCGGGATGTTCGAGCGGTTTCTGAACAGCAAATATCCGGGCCAGACCCGGTTTTCCGTGGAAGGCGCAGAGGTGATCGTTCCCATGCTTGATGCGCTTTTCAACCGGGTGTCGGAGTATGGGTGCAAAGAAATCATCATGGGTATGACCCACCGGGGACGACTGAGCGTTCAAACCCAGGTGCTCCAAAGGCCTTATGAAGATATATTCAGGGCGTTTGAGAGCTGTTATGATCCTGCGGACCTCATCGGTTCCGGGGATGTGAAATACCATAACGGATATCTGGCGGATATCGAGACCGCCGGTGGGAAACCTTTGCGAGTGTGCCTTCTGGACAATCCCAGCCACCTGGAATCCGTGGATCCGGTGGTCCAGGGGTTTGCCAGGGCCAGGCAGGAAACGGCCGGTTCCGAAGGCATTGACCAGATTCTGCCCCTTCTGCTCCACGGCGATGCCGCGTTCGCCGGCCAGGGCATTGTGGCGGAAACCCTGAATATGTCGCAGCTTTCTGGATTTCATACCGGCGGGACCATTCACGTGATCGTCAACAACCAGATCGGGTATACCACGACGTCTGAAAATGCCCGCTCCAGCCGATATTCCACGGATGTGGCCAAGATGCTCATGGTCCCGGTTTTCCACGTTCACGGTGAAGACCCGGAAGCGGCCCTTCACGTGGTGCACCTGGCAGCGGCCTACCGGAAGCGGTTTCACAAGGATGTGGTGATCGATGTGGTCTGTTACCGCAGATTCGGCCATAATGAAGGGGATGAACCTTATTTTACCCAGCCGCAGATGTATGAGCGCATCCGCTCCCGGGTACCGCTGGACCAGGCATATGCGGACCGGCTGATCGAAAAGAAATTTATCTCTCCGGAAAAACCGGAGGAGATGGCAGCCTCGGCAAAAAAGGACATGGAAACCGCGTTTGATTCGGCCCGGGAGGACACATGTACGTTTCCAGAACCCCGGTTTTATCCGGAATGGGACAGCATTTCAAACAGCTATTCTCATGAAAAGGCAGATACCGCTGTAAAAAAATCAAAATTGACGGCCTATGCCCAAACACTGTATGACGTGCCCGAGGGGTTTGCCATCTATGACAAACTGGCACGGGTTCTGGCTAAACGGCTGGATGCGGTATTAAAGGGCAAAGACATTGACTGGGGCACGGCGGAAGCTCTGGCATTCGCCTCCCTTCTGTCCCAGGGTGTTCCCATCCGCTTGAGCGGACAGGACAGCGGCCGCGGCACCTTTTCCCAGCGGCACAGCGTGATCCGGGACATTCAAACCGGTGATCTGTGGGTGCCGTTGAACCATATAGCCAAGAACCAGTCGGCATACAGGGTCTATGACAGCTTCCTGTCTGAAGCCGGTGTTCTGGGGTTTGAATACGGGTATGCCGTGGCAAGGCCCGGCACGCTGACCTTGTGGGAAGCCCAGTTCGGGGATTTTGCAAACAATGCCCAGGCCGTGATTGATCTGTACATTGCTGCCGGTGAAGCCAAATGGCGGCGCCAGTGCGGCCTGGTTCTGCTGCTGCCCCACGGATACGAGGGCCTGGGGCCGGAGCATTCCAGCGCCCGGCCGGAACGCTTCCTCCAGTTGTGCGCCGATGACAATCTCCAGATCTGCAACCCCACCACTCCGGCCCAGTATTTCCACCTGTTGCGGCGCCAGATGGTCCGGTCATTCCGGAAACCCCTGGTTATCCTGACCCCCAAAAGCCTGCTGCGGAATCCCATGGCGGTGTCAGATATAGAGGATTTCACATCGGGCGGTTTCAACGAAATCCTGGATGATCCTGAAAAGGTCAAAAAACCCGAGCGCGTGGTGTTGTGCAGCGGAAAAATATTTTATGAACTTTTGCAGAAGCGGCCTGAATCGGCCCGGGACAAGGTGGCCATCCTCCGGATGGAACAGATCTATCCGTTTCCAAAGCAATCGCTGGAACAAGTGATTTTCCGGTACAAGGATGCCCGGCAGTGGTACTGGGTGCAGGAAGAACCCGCCAACATGGGAGGGGCCGAGTTCATCCGGCCCCGGCTGGAAAAATTGGTGGGCAAAGAGGTGCAATGCGTTACCAGACCGGCACAGGCCTCCCCGGCCACTGGCTTCTCAGGGGTTTATAAACAGGAGCAGGCAGCGATTGTCAAAGAGGCATTAACGCTTTGATCCGGTCTGTGTAGAGTCCGGCGGCATCTTTACAGCATTTTTAAGGAGTGATCATGGCAGATGACGTAAAAGTTCCAAGTGTTGGCGAATCCGTCACAGAGGCCCTTCTGATCCAGTGGTTGAAAAATGACGGGGACACCGTTCAAACGGATGAGCCTCTGTTTGTCATTGAAACCGATAAAGTCACCCTGGAGGTGGCGGCGGACACCGGTGGAATACTTAAAATCAAGGTCAAGGAAGGAGAAACCGTGTCCATCGGTGCGGTGGTGGCGGTGATTGAGACCAGCGGAGAGAGCCGGAAACACCCATCCGGCACGGCAAGGGAAAAGCAACCCGGACAAACCACCCAACAGGGTTCCCGGACTTCCGGAAAAATGGAATCCGCGGGCCGGGCGAAACAAAGCGAACCCGAAAAGAAAGACATTCCGGAAAAAGAAAAAGAGGATAATGAAGCGGAAAAGCGGCAGGATGCCGTAACTCCGGAGGACAACGTATCCCCGTCTGCCCGGCGCCTGGCAGAGGAAAAACAGGTTGATCTGTCTGATGTCACACCCAGCGGACCTGGGGCAGAATCACTAAAGGAGATGTCCTGCTCTTTCTGGAATCTTCCGGAGACCGGGGTGATGAACCGGATGCCTTTGCACCGGACGACAGGGCAGAGCCGGATGCGCCTGAGCCGGTGAAAACCGAACCAGACAAAGCGGAAACCGATAAAACGGATTCGGATATAACCGTTCCGGATGAACGCGTGACCCGGGAACCCATGACGCCGATCCGCCGTAAAATTGCGGCCCACCTGCTCAAAGCCCGGCAAAACACGGCCATGCTGACCACATTCAATGAAATCGACATGAGCCGGGCCATGGCCCTGCGCCAGGCATACAAGGAGCCGTTCAAGGAAAAGCACCAGGTGTCGCTGGGATATATGTCCTTTTTTATTAAAGCCTGTATTGAGGCATTGAAACAGTGTCCACAGGTCAATGCCTTTGTGGACGGCAACGATATCGTTTATCATCATTACTACCATGTGGGGGTGGCCATCGGATCTGGCAAAGGCCTGGTCGTGCCGGTCATCCGCCATGCGGACCGGCTGGATTTCGCCGGCATTGAAAAGGCCATTGTCGGATTTGTGAACAAAATAAAGACCAACCGCCTGGAACTGGCGGATCTTGAAGGCGGAACCTTTACTGTCAGCAACGGCGGGATCTACGGATCCCTTCTCAGCACCCCGATTCTCAACTCGCCCCAGAGCGGGATCCTGGGTATGCACAAAATTGAAAAACGGCCCGTGGTGGTGGATGATGAAGTGGTGATCCGGCCGATGATGTACGTGGCCTTAAGCTATGATCACCGCATCGTGGACGGCAGGGAAGCCGTCACCTGTCTCAAACAGATCAAAGCCTGTGTTGAAAATCCGGAACGTATGCTGTTGGAGGTATAAAAATGAGTCAGAAAAATGCCTATGATGTGGTGATCATCGGTTCGGGGCCGGGCGGTTATTCCGCAGCCCTCCGCGCCGCGCAACTGGGATTTGATACGGCTTTGGTTGAAAAGGAGAAAACCCTGGGCGGGGTCTGCCTGAATGTGGGATGTATCCCGAGCAAAGCCCTGCTGGATTCAAGCGAACGATACCATCAGGCCCGGCACAAAATGGCGGCGCACGGCATCGATATCAAGGATGTCCGGCTGGACCTGAAAACCATGATGTCGCGGAAAAACAAGGTAAAGGAAGAGCTGACCCAAAATCTTCGGGATCTTCTGGAAAGAAGCAAAATTGAGATTATCCATGGCACGGCCCGTGTGGAAGCGCCTGACCGGGTCCATGTTACCCAGGATGAAGAAAACAAAACCGGATACGGAGAACAGATTCTGCCGGCCCGGTTCATTCTGCTTGCCACAGGCAGCGAGCCTAACCGTCTGCCCGATATTGATTTTGACGGCAAATACATCATCACGTCAACCGAAGCACTGGAACTGGATGCCGTGCCGGAGCGCCTGGGCATCGTAGGAGCCGGGTATGTGGGCCTTGAATTGGGATCGGTGTGGCAGCGGCTCGGGTCTCAGGTGACTGTAATCGAGATGCTGCCCCAGGCCGCCGGCAGCGCGGACGGCCAGGTGGCACGGACCTTGATGCGGCTGCTCAAAGGCCAGGGCATGGATATCCGGCTGAAAACGACAGTCACCCAGGCGGCGGTCAAAAACAATCGGGTTGACGTATCGGTCAAAAGCAAAGACACGTCTGAAACCTTTTCTTTTGATCGTCTGCTGGTATCAGTCGGGCGGCGCCCGAGGCTGGACGGCCTGGGGCTCGATGACCTCGGGGTGGCAAAAGACCCGGAAAGCGGCCGGATTATCGTGGATGCCGCCTATCGAACTAGCGTGCCGTCAATCTATGCCATCGGTGATATCATTGCCGGCCCCATGCTGGCCCACAAGGCCTCGGCTGAAGGCGTGGCCGCCGCTGAATGCATGGCCGGCCTGCCAGGTGACGTCAATTACGACACGATTCCTTCCGTGATTTATACCTCCCCCCAAGCCGCTGGTGCCGGCATGACCCAGGAAACGGCAAAAACAGGGGCATCCCGTTTCTCACAGGCGTCTATCCGTTTTCAGGCACGGGCCGGGCACGGTGTCTCGGGGAGACGGACGGATTTGTCAAGCTTGTTGTCCATAAAATATCCGACCGTATCCTGGGTGTGCACATGATCGGTCCCAGTGCTTCGGAAATGATCGCTGAAGGTGTGGCGGCCATGGAAGCCGGGATGACATCAAAACAGCTCGCCCGCATGGTTCACAGCCATCCCACATTCAGTGAAGCGATGCAGGAAGCGGCGGCAGCGGTCCGGAATAATTAAGGAAACTTGATGCTCACCTTTTTCGCGTTGTTGTTTACCCCGTGCAACACTGACAGCGCCAGCCATTTTAATGCGGCTTCCATACGGTCTTCACCGGTTTTTATTTCCGACATTTCTTTGAGCGGGTCTGTGGTTGAAAAGCAATCACATAGCTCCTGTACTTTCAAATGCAGATTTTGTACGTCTTTCATTTTCCCATTTCTTTTCAAATAAATGGCAGATTTGCACCCTTTTCTGGGTGAACCATTACCCGGAAGTAAGAAGCATTCAAACGAATGCAACCCGGCCTGCGGTATCGGCAAAGAAAGATTTATCGTTAATGTGTCAGGCGGTTACCCTTAATTTTCCTTGAGTGATTGGAACTGATCGCTTAATATATCTGTTGTCCGTTTTTGTCGAATGTGTTTGAGAGTTATCGAAAAACAGCCCCCTGGCGGGGTATGGAAAGGAAAAATAATGGCAGCAATGGGTCATTCAAAAGCATTGGCCGCCGTGCTGACCGCAGGAACGCTGTGGTCGTTCGGTGCCCTGACTATCCGGTACATGAAGGACCCCCAGGATTACCGGTGGCAGTATCTGTTTTTCCGGGGTTTGACCGTGGCGGCCATCCTGTGCGTTTACCTGATGGCCAGGGACCGGCACCGGTTTGTGGAGAATTTTCAGAAAATCGGGCTGTCCGGGATTGTCGGCGCCTGGGCCTGGTGGGGGCGTTCATCTTTTTTATCTGGTCCATCACACTGACCACGGCGGCCAACACCTTGTTTCTGTTCTCCACTATTCCGTTCATTGCGGCGTTCCTGGGAATTGTCCTTCTTAAGGAAACCCTTCGTCCCATTACCTGGGTTTCCATGGGCATCGCGTTTGTGGGTATCGGCGTGATGGTGGTGGAAGGGCTGGAGGCGGGCAGCCTGCTGGGGATCGTCACCGGATTTGCTTCGGCCTGCGGATTTGCCACGTTTTCAATTTCGCTGCGCATGAGAAAGGAAACCCCCCAGTTTGCCACGGTGGCACTGGCCGGAATCCTGTGTGCCGTGATCACCGCTGTGATCATGCAGCTTCAAAACGATGCCATGACAATGCCTTTGCGAAACATTCTGCTGAGCATGGTGCATGGGTCCCTGGTGGGGTCCGGGTTGATCCTGTTTTCCATAGGAGCCGGATATTTTCCTGCGGCTGAACTGAACCTGCTGTCCCTGTTCGAGGTGGTGGGCGGGGTTGTCTGGGTCTATCTGCCCATCTTCGGCATCCATGAGGTACCCAGCCTGCTGACCGTGATCGGTGGCTGCATTGTTTCCGGGGCTATTGTTCTGAACAGCCTGGGGGCCAGGCATGAACCCGTGCCGGTCAAGCCGGTTTAACCGGTCATACCAGGCGGCCAAACGCTTGTTTGATGTCAGGCATGTGGTCCGTCAGAATGGTCATGAACGCATGTTCCAAGTCGATCATCTCGTGATCTTTTTTTCTGAGCCATTCCGACAGCCAGGCAAACCGCAGGGCCAGAACATATTCCGGAAAAAACTGCCACCCCATGTCTTTGATCACGTCTGTTTTGTGCAGCTGTGACAAAAAAGACATGACCATGTCCATGCCAAGGCCGTTGGGGTTTCGATGCCGGCACACCCCACATAATTGGCTGCATCAAAGAGATCCGGCTTGATGCCGGCAAACTCCCAGTCGATCACGGCCTGGATCTCATCGTTGTCCCAGATGATGTTGAGCGGGTGCAGATCCCCGTGGCAGAAAGAAAGCGGCAGACGGTCATGGGCCGGCATGAATTCAGTTTCCAGGAAATTCAGCACCGGCAGAAACCGGTCGTGAACCGACCGGTCATGAGTCTTCATGGTTTTGAACAGGTCATGGATATACTTTTTGATGGAAAACCGGGGAAAAGAGAGATGCAGCTCCATGCCGGCTGATGCTTCGGCCATCTGTTCAAGGAAACGGGCCGTGTTTTTCCCATGGCTGCCGATGCCAGATAATCGGGCCGCCGCAACGGGGTTCCTTCAATGAATCGGGACAATCGAAAACAGCTGCCACTGAAAAACGGCAGGAAGTTTCCTTGAACCGATTTCATGTATGTGATGGCTTGGGGCAGGCCGTGAAGTGACAGATACTCCACGGCCCTGGCTATCCTCTCCTGGGTTAGAAATTTTCGGTTGTCCAGTTTTTCGACCAGAAACAATCGGTCTTGACAGTCCTGAACAACTCCCCTAGAAATAGCCCGTTCCGGGCTTCCAGGGATTCTGATCTCAGAACGGACTCGATCAATGTCAATGTTCCATTGTTCTTTGACCCATAAAATAAAGGGCCTGTGCATCAAGTCGGGAAATGAAGCCATCGAACGATTCCGTCAAAGATCCGTCGGTTACAGTTTCTCGGCCAGAGCCCGGCCATACTGCTGACATGCCTTCAGCCCTTCGCCAGTTTTCATTATTTCTTCGGTGAGATTCAGGGGTCCCAGTTCCGTGACATTCATTTTGAAAACATATTCCATGGTTTCAAAAATCATGGGAGCAGATTCACCGCTGTGGGTGTGGGAACCGAAGGCCCCACCTATTTTTCCGTTTAGGTCGGCTTTTTCCGCCAAAAAAGAAACTGTTTCATTCCGCCTGTCATGTCTTTGTGGTAGGTAGGGCTGCCGAACAGATATCCTGCGTAACCGGAAATATCTTCTGGTTTTTTCAAATGGGATATTTTGGATGTTGTGACATCACAACCCGCCATCCGAGCGCCCTCTGCCAGATATTCCGCCATTTTTTCCGTGGTGCCGGTCCTACTGGTATACCCAATCAACAATTTTTTCATTTTGTGCTCCTGTTGTTGTATTTCAATGTTTGTTGTCTCGTGAAGCTGCTTTTACCCAGATCCAGGAATCGGATACAATATGTCACTATGTATACAAAATCCGTACCAAGATCGTATGATCAATCTGTTTCAGGAGTTCCTGTTGAAAACGAGTCAAAACCGGCAGTGATACATCCAGGGCTGAGACATTATTGTATCAGAAGTCCGGTGTTTTGGGATGGGTCACAAATGCTATAGGACTGAGGTTATCCGTGCAGTATACTTTGTTTCATTCTTTAAAGCTGTTCCGACAATAGGTTTCTCTGATCTGGAAAGTGGCAGCCAGGGCTATAATGGAAAACAGAATCATGGCGATGAATCCGTTCCGGTAGTCGGCTGCACTGTAAACCCGGACTCCGGCCGCCATGGTGCCGTCCCAGGTCAGGTCCGCAATGTAGCCCACCAGAGGCTGGGCCAGGGCTGTGCCCACGAAACAGCCGGTGTTGACCACGCTGACCCCCATGCCGGACAAGTTGGGATGGACAATCTCCTTGGCTGCGGCAAAGGTGATGACAAACCCGGATGCGGCAAACCCCATAAAGGCAAACAGAAGATATCCGCTGATCCCGGGGGTCCAGGCAGGTACATCAGCATGGGCCATGCCAGCAGAAACGCTGCGGCCGCAGTGATTAGAACGGTTTCGTCTGCCGATTTGTCGGAGATCCATCCCAGAACAGCGCGCCAAAGCAAAGCTGAGCAGCTGGGCCGTCATCAGGTTGGCGGAAGCCCCCCGGCTTAACTGATAGACATCCTGCAGATACCGGACACCCCACAGTCCCATAAAGGCATAGCTGCTGCCGATCATCCCCAGCTGGACCCAAAATCCGGGCCAGATCCGCAAAGTCATGGCCACACTTTTGAGATTGGTCACCCAGTGGCGGGTGTGGATGTCCAGGTGGTCGCCATAAGTGTTGGGGGGGATCAAACCCCATGTCCTGGGGTTTGTTTCGGACCAGCACAAATCCGGCCAGGCCCAGTATCAGGGAAAGGGCGCCGATCCCTGTAAACACCGTCCGCCACTGAAACACTGTCAACACCTGTGCCAGGGGGCCGGCCGCCAATACCCCGCCGAGATTGCCGAAAAACAGGGTCAGGCCGCTCATGATGCCGAACACTTTTTCATGGAACCACACGGCGTTGTTCTTCATGATGGCGATAAAGACCACAGATACGCCGAGTCCCACCAGAAATCGGCCGGCCAGAGCGATTTCAAAGCCCGGCGCCAAACCGAACAGAATTGAGCCGGTGCCGGCCACCAGATTCCCGAAGATGATGGATGTCCGGGTGCCCAGAGTATCGGCGATCACACCGGACGGAATCTGCATGACCGCATACACGGCGAAATATACGGCAGCCAGGGATCCCAGCCGGGCCCCGCTGATGCCGAAATCCGCCATAAGATATTCCGAAACCACTCCCGGAGCCATGCGGTGGAAATACACCAGGATATAGGTGAGAATGAGGATGGAAAATATGGCCCACCTGACCAGTTCGAACCGGATATCCGAGGGGCCGGGAGTGTGGGCGACGCGTTGTTTCATGAAACAGTTTCCTTATGTATTCAGACAGGTTGAACGGCTTAGATACAGGTTTCGTTCCATTCTGTCAACTCGGGTTTGGGCGGTGGACAGGACAATCTTTTTTCCGGCAGATTTGAATATAAATATAACCGGTTATCATTTATGTCGCATAAAACTGCATGGATTTGATTGTTTTATCATTAATCTGGTAATTATCAAGATGGCCTATTTTAAAAGGAAACACCTTTAAATCACAAGAGATATTACCACGAGGTAGTCGGCTATTTAATTGCCGGTTTAATAAAACCGCGAAGGTTACCAGAAAGCATTTGTTCAGTGACCTTTTTGCGCCTCTTGGTAAAAGAATTTGGTGGCCCTCAAGGCCTGAAATCGATAGAATGAAGGCTATAATCAAATCACCGTAGGTCCTTCGGTTTATTCCTGGGATCGGAGTGGATGCGGCAGATTCCGGCCGCTCTAATTTCCGGAACACCGGGTTGACAACAGAAATATTTTGATTTATCATTTGATAAAATGTTCATATGTTTAGGTGTTAAATGGATATCTGTGGCGTTAAATGCATCGATCAAGAAAAAGTGAGAAAAACACAGCAGTCGTTGCCGTCCGACGAAAAGATCAGTCAGATGGTGGATATTTTCAAAGCCCTGAGCGACCCGACCCGCCTGAAAATCGTTCTGGCCTTGCTGACCAGGGAACACTGTGTCTGTGACATCGCGGTGCTGTGCAGCCAGTCGGATTCGGCCGTGTCTCATCAGCTGAGGATTTTGCGGACCATGAAAATCGTGAAGAACCGAAGAGAAGGGAAAATCATGTATTATTCCATCAACGATGACCATGTGGTGTCATTGATCCAGATGAGCCTGGATCATGTGGCACACGGCTGATGAGGACATGACGAAAATGACCATGGTATATGATATATTGAAGGCATCGTGGCATCTGTATCTGGATGTGGCCGTGTACATGCTGTTCGGGTTTTTTATCGCCGGACTGTTGCATGTGTTTTTCAAGGCGGAGAAGATAAAGGCCTATCTGGGAAACGGCAGGATCAAACCGGTATTCCTTGCGGCGTTTTTCGGCATTCCTTTACCGTTGTGTTCCTGCGGTGTGGTACCGGTGGCCACGGGCTTGAAAAAACAGGGGGCCAACAGCGGGGCGGCCTTGTCGTTCATGATATCCACGCCTGAAACCGGTGTGGACTCGGTGGCCGTGTCCTGGGCCATGCTGGATCCGATCATGACGGTAATCCGGCCGGTGGCCGCGTTTATCACAGCCGTGTCCACAGGGATCGCTCAGAATTTTTTCGGAAAGGACAGCCCTCCGGCTGAAAAATGGATCCCGAACCACCCGGTGGGTGAGGGTGTGCCAATGACACCCGTGCCGGTGTATCCGCAAAACCTGCTTCTTTTCTCTCCCGGTTTGCCACGGGCATGAAATATGCCTTTGGCGAACTGGTGAGCGATATTTCAAAACCTTTTGCCGTCGGGATTCTCATCGCTGGCGTCATCACCTTTTTTTTCCCGGAAGATCTGACGGTCTGGGCCAATGATCACCGCTTTGTCTCCATGCTGGTCATGCTGGCCGCCGGGATCCCCATGTATGTGTGCGCCACCGCCTCAACCCCCATTGCCGCCGCCCTGATCCTCAAGGGACTTAATCCGGGAGCGGCCCTGGTGTTTCTGCTGGCCGGCCCGGCCACCAATGCCGCCACCATCAATCTGGTGAGAACCATTTTCAATACCCGGACCCTGGTGATCTATCTGTCTATGATCGCTGTCACCTCCCTGGCCATGGGAGTCTTTCTGGATGCGGTATATGAGTTGATGGGTATCCGCGCCAGCGCCGTGGCGGGGCAGGCGGCTGAAATCGTGCCGGTCTGGATTCAAATCCCCGCCGCAGCCGTGCTAACCGGCCTGATGGTCTACCATGGCTGGAAGCAGTCAACCCATGACGTATCCACGGTGTGCTTCTCAGGACGCAGCGGGTGAACACCGCGGGTGAACACCGCGGGTGAACACCGCGGGTGAGTGCCTCGGGAACGATTGGAAAGGGATCGGACGTTTTTAGTCACTGCGGCCCCGGGGATTAACGGCATAGCCGGCAAACTTTTTCTGATATTCTTTGGGTCTCAGCCCTGTTAGGCGGATGAACAGTTTCCGGAAGAAGGGAATATCCTCATACCCCACGGCATAGGTGATTTCACTGAAGGTGGCAACGCCCTCCTCCAGATACTGCCGGGCCTTTTCAACACGGAGTTTCTGAAGATACGACAAAGGGGTCATGCCGGTGGCCTGCTTGAACCGCCGTTCCAGGGATCTGCGGCTCATCCTGAAGATGTGTGCCAGTTCATCATAGTTCACTTGCCGGGCCATGTTTGTTTCAAGCCATTGCTGGGCACGGGCTATCAAAAGATCCGCATGATCGGTGGCTCCCGGAAAACGGGTAAACGGGGCCTGGCTCTCCCGGTCCATGGCAAAAATCATGGTTTTTGCCGATTGTGTGGCAGCCTGTCTGCCGCAGAATTTTTCCACCAGATAGAGTGACAGATCCATACCGGCGGTAACTCCGGCGGAGCAGTAGAGCCTGCCGTGATCGATGAAGATCCGGTCGTGTTGTAGCCGTACGTTGGGATACCGGGTTCTGAACTGGTCTGCAAATCCCCAGTGAAGTGTGGCAGATCTGCCGTCCAGAAGCCCTGTTTCTGCCAGGAGAAATGCCCCGGTGCAGATACTGGCCACATGGGCCCCCTGATCATAGTGTTGCCGGATCCAGCCGGGTAGTTCCGGATTTTGTTCAAGGATTTTATCGATATACGTGGCTGAGGCAATGATAATCAGGTTGGTATGCGAAATCTGTTCAATGCTGCAATGGGGAGTAATTTCAATCCTGTTCATGGACCGGATGGGGTTGCCGTCTGCCGAGGCAAGGGTCACGTCAAACAGCGGGGTTCGGGGGGTGCCGGCAAGACGGTTCCACAGACGTCCGGCCTGGTTGAGGATGTCCATGGGACCGAAAACAGTGGTTGCCATGGAGTTGTAAAGGCCTATAATCGTGGCATGTATCATGGGTTTGAATGTTTCCTTTTTGTCGTTATCACCTCTTTAAATGTCGTTTATACCACTTTTGTTTTGTGCCTGCGATGGCTAAAGTAAAAAACAACATAGAAACCTGTAGTCAAAAGGAGGTGCCCTATGACAACCGACACCATTAAAACCGTTATCGCCCCATGCGGCCTGTGCTGTGAAACCTGTTTCGCCCATGTTGACGGGGATATCAGAAAATTGAGCATTCGGCTCAAAGAGAAACTGGGCGATTTCCAGGTCTCTGCAAGCCGGTTTGAATCCATGCTGGAAGAGCCTGTGTTTAAAAATATTCCGAGTTTAAAAAAATGCTCGATTATTTTGCGGCAGAACACTGCCATGGCTGCCGAAATGAACAGTGCCGGGTTTTCAAAAACTGCGGTGTACGGCCCTGTCACCAGGAAATGGGGGTTGATTTTTGTTACCAGTGTGATGAGTTCCCCTGCCGTAACACCCGGTTTGATGAAAATTTTTACAACAGTTGGGTGGTGATCAATCGGATCATCCGGAAAAAGGAATCAAGACCTATTTTGAGACTGCCCGAACCCGGCCCAGATACAGTTGAAGCCGCCCGCTGATATTTTTGCGCAAAACACCGCACAGTTTTGGGGCGGCAGCGGCTTCGTCAACCATGGCAGTGGAGGTTTCAAGCACCATGACCCGATCCTCCATGTTGAAATCTGAGAAAAACTGCTTGACTGCTTTGCGGACATAGGACGTTCCTCTTTTCTGTTTTTATTTAATGCGCTTGCCGATGGATTTTTTTATGCGGTAGCTTCCTTTGCTTGAACGATTTTTGCAATTTTGTTTATGAAATGCTTCCGGTGTCATCGGGTGATTGGTCCAAAATCGCCCGAACCTTTGCTGTCATGTCCGCCATTGAAAAAGGTTTTTGGATGAATGCAACTCCAGCATCTAGCATCCCCTGATGGGCAATGACGTTAGCGGTATAGCCGGACATGAACAAAAGCCGGATGCGGGGTAAATCAGGGAAATTTGCCCGGCCAGGTCCCGGCCGTTCATTTCAGGCATGACCACATCGGTCATCAGCAGATCGATGGGACCGGAATGACTGTTCGCCTGTTTAACGGCTTCTGAGGGGTGGCTGCGGACAGCACCTGATACCCCCGATTTTCCAGCATCAGCCGGGTCATCTCGAGAATGGAGGCTCATCTTCCACCAGCAGGATAATTTCGCTGCCCCCGGCGGCCAGTTTTTCTTGGAAACGGTTCGGACAGTGTCAAAATCGCCGAAAAAGCGCGGCAGGTATATTTTAAAAGTGGATCCCTGGCCGGATTCACTATAGACGTTGATAAATCCGTTATTCTGTTTCACGATGCCATAGACGGTGGCCAGTCCCAGGCCCGTGCCTTTGCCCACCTCCTTGGTGGTGAAAAACGGCTCGAATAATTTGGCCAGGGTGCCTTTGTCCATGCCGTAGCCGCTGTCGCTGACCGCCAGCAGCACAAAATCCCCGGGGATAAATCCCGGATGTTCACGGCAGTATCCCTCATCAAAAGATGTTTTCCCGGTTTCGATGGTGAGTTTTCCCACCCCGTCAATGGCATCCCTGGCGTTGATACACAGATTCGCCAGGATCTGGTCGATCTGGGACGGGTCCATTTTCACTGGCCACAGCTGGGCGGCCGGCTGCCAGTCCAGGTCGATGTCTTCTCCGATAAGCCGGCGCAGCATGTTCAGCAGGGTTTCCACGGTATCGTTCAAATCCAGCTGTTTGGGGGAGATGGTCTGTTTTCTGGCAAAGGCCAGCAACTGTTTGGTCAGATCAGCCGATCGTTTTCCAGCCGTCTGAATCGCCTGGAGGTCTGTGCGCACATCCTGGTTTCTTTTCGCCTTGACCAGAGCAAATTCCGCATGTCCCAGAATCACCCCCAGCATGTTGTTGAAATCATGGGCCACCCCACCGGCCAGTCTGCCTATGGATTCCATTTTCTGGGCCTGGGTCAGCTGAATCTGGAGTATTTCCCTTTCCTGTTCTGCCTGCCTGGCTGGGTGATGTCACGGACAATGCCCCGAAAGCCGAATGGATCGCCTTTTGAGTTCCTGACCAGGGAAGCGTAAAATGACAGGGTCCTTCTTTCACCGTCTTTTCTGAGGATGTCCCATTCACCGTTTTGTATCGGTACCCCTGTCCGATAGGTCTGGTTATAGATGCGGAAAATGTCTTGTGCAACCGATTCATCGGCAGCATACCGGCTGAAATTCATGCCCAGCATTTCTTCACTGCTGTACCCGAAAAGGTTGAGAAAGGCTTCATTGAAAAAGGTAAAGTTGCCAGCCAGATCCACCTCGTGATATCCTTCCGACATCTCATTGAGAATCGTCCTGTAACGCTCTTCACTTTTCCGGAGCGCCTTTTCCGCATGTTTGCGCTGGGTGATGTCTTCAAGAAGTCCCTCGAAATGGTGAATCCCGCCTTTCTCATCCCTGACCGCTCTGGCCTTGATACTGGCCCATATAGGGGAACCGTCCCGTTTTTGCAGTTGCACTTCAAAATCACTGATTTCTCCTTTGGCCTCCATCGTCTGCCGGAAGGTCTCACGATCTTCAGAATTCAGGTAATGTTGTTTTCCGATATCCAGGAAATGGTCCATCAGTTCTTCCGTAAAATTGAATCCCAGAATTCTGGCCAGTGACGGATTGGCGGACAGAAACCGGCCGTCCGGTGTGGTCTGGAAAATACCTTCCATCGCATTGTCGAAAAGCAAGCGGAATTTTTCTTCACTTTCTTTTAACCCGGCAATATTCTGATTCAGACGGCTTTTGAGAAAGAGGATGACACCGGTCAGCCCGGTGAGCAGCAGAAGGCTGATCAACCCTGTCAGGATCAGATTGCGCCGGGTTGCCGGGTCCATTTTGAGTTCGACGTCCATGGCAATCCATTTTTCCGAATGGCGGTCAATTCATCCGCCGGAATCTCTTCCAGCGCCTTGCTGACGGCATTGAACAGCAACGGATATTTTCGGCTGACGCCGATACACCATGCAAACTCATAATCGGTCGTGCCTGCGACCCGCAGATTGGGAATGCCTTCCTGTTCAATATAATAGGCTGCCACGGCCAGGTTTTCCACAAATACATCAATCTGACCAAACGCAGCAAGCCGCAAACCTTCGGACACATTGGCAACCGTGACTATCTCAAAATGGTGGTGCTCTCTTTTATCACGAAGGTATGTTTCGGTAGCATATCCGGAAACCACCCCCACGCGCCGGCCCTTCAGATCCTTTAGGGAGATTTGTGCCGATGTGGTCCGGGGTGTGATAATCACCACCGGCACCGTGGCATAAGGCCTGGTGAAATACGCGTATGTTTCCCGTTCATCGGTCCGGACAATGGTTGGCGCAATGGCACATTCTCCGTTTTTCAGCGCTATCAGGTGTTCGTTCCAGTCATCCATGGGGGCTTTTTGAAAATCAATCTCCAGCAGGGATTCGATGCGGGCGATGATATCGGCCCCCATGCCTGTGAAGGTACCGGATTCGGAGATGAATTCAATGGGCGGGAATTCAGTATTGAAAAACAGGGTGAGGTTTTCCGGATGAGTCTTCAGCCAGGCACGTTCATTGGCAGTCAGAAAAGGAGCCGTGCGCTCGGAGGAGGTCTTATCGTCGTGTGCAAACGTAAAACCGGCAGTAGCAGTCATAAATAAAATGAGAGCCACATACCCGCATACGACTCCTCGGATAATCTGTATTGTGGTTGCCCTTGATCTACAAGATGGGGTCATCATGCCAGGATGTCATTTCATATGGGGAAACAGGAATGTCGATACATTTTATCCGCATTGAACATGTTTTCTGTGTCATAACAAAGTCAAAATCGCTGTATGATTACCTCCCTTTCCGGTACCCTTGGCACATTATCAGGTTTTGGGCGGTAATGATATCCCAAAACAAAAAGATGCTGCAAGTTTTCGGTCATGGATTCTTTTCAGGTTCCGGCACCCGGATGCCGGGTTAAATCCCGGTGGTTTTTTTCAGCCTGATCCTTAAATGTCTTTGTTCCGGTTTTTATGGTGAGTTTGCCCATGCCGTTGATGGCATCCCGGGGATTGATACACAGATTGGCAAGGATCTGTTCGGTCCGGAACCGTTTCATTTTCACCGGCCACAGACGGAAACTTGGCTGCCAGGCCAGGTCGATGTCTTCGCCGATGAGCTGGCCCAGCATATCGAGCAAGCTTTCCGCAGTATCCTTATGCCATCGGAGACCATTTGGCGGCGGTCCGGATTGTCGACAGCAAGACGACTAAATGGCCAGAAACTGTGTTTCCAGATCCGCTGTTTCAGATTTTCCTGAAGGGTCAGCAGCTTTTTCAGATGGGTCTGTTCCCAGTTTGACAACCACTGGTAGAGCTTTTTTCCTCCGGATCCGAGGTGGTTTCAGCCCGTTCCCCATAAAGTTTGACCGCTTTTTCTTCAAAACTGACCGCTGCAGTGATGGCAGTTGCTTCAAACCCGGCGGCGTTGATTTTGTCTGCCAGATCCTGAGTGAGAATGGCCGGCGGGGTATGCCCATTCCCGTCGGTTTCATACATACCGGCTGCAAATTTACCGCTTTGCATGATGGATTTGAACTGGGCCTCCAACAGGTTCATGTGCTGGGCTTCCTCGTTTGCCAGGTCGTCAAAAAAATGTTTGACAGCCTCCTCATCCGCTTTGTCGCGGGCTGTCTCATATAGGCTTTTGCCTTGACGCTCCATCAAAAATGCATTTTTAAGAATATTGAGTGCGTTTGATTTTTCCATGGGGGTAGATCTCCTGTTGAATTTCGCATGAATCGGTTAACGGTCGTGGCCTGTGCCTTATGACTCTTAATAACACCTTTTATCGGGCATTCAACTTCAAATGCCGGGACAATGGTCAACTCTGATTTGCCCTATTCTTTAAAAGCTGATCAAATGCCGAATACATCTGTGGAATCAGGCATACGTTCAAGAACAGCACTTAGATATGCTGGCAACATATCAATGCTGTTAGCTTTGATCCTGGCTTTGGACTTTTTGACTCTCTTCCAAAAAGGTTTTAGAGCAGCACCACCTTTTCCATCACCAACATGTAGATTCAGCCCGATTCCAAATCCAACACAATGGTCACATATTGGTGACCTTTTCCGATAGAAATATCATCTATGGCAATCCTGTCTATTCTTTTGAGAGGGATGATACGATAGCGTTTCTTTAAATGCGCTTTCTGAATTTCTTTGATTGTATCCCAGCTGATGCATAAGTGATTGGCAATATCTTTTATAGTCATTAACTTGGATAACCCCAAAATATACCTCTCAAAAGCTCGGGTATAGCTTTTCCCTTCTTTTGAAAAAGGCAACTTGATTTGCCGAACAAATTTACACATTGAACACCATACTCTCTGGATGACCGTTCTAATGGTCACTGGCCTGGAGCCAATCGGGATGGTTCTGAGATTGCGTACGATTGTTCCCTTTTTGATGACGGAGTTGAAATTACATTCAGGGCATTTGATTGCCTCTGGTCTTGGGGAAATATCAAAGATTATTCCCCACCGATAAAATGGGCGGCTTTATGAACATAGTCACGAATGCCAAAAGCATGATATATAAAACTGGTGGACATGGTTCTATTCTCCGGTTTTGTGCGGCTAACACAAAAAAATCGGAAAATGATCATGTCCACCCTTTCATTTCAAGTAAAAATTTTCTCATGCTTCAAATTATATCCATACTGAATTTTGAATGAGGTATGCGATTTTCTGATGAACCAAAAACCTATACGGGTGGATCAAAGATGGGGGTGACAATATTGCTTGACTAAAGAACTAATGTATCATACAAGTGTATGAAACAATTGGCCTGATGCTGAAAGGGTTTGGAAATGGACCATTTTATGATCAAAAACAACACTAAACGAAAGGATGAACGAAGTGAGAAGCTTAGGGGCAAACTTGTTTTGGGCAATGATAATGGTTTCTTTTTTGGGGGCCCATACGGCCATGGCTGGACAAGAGGCCGAGGCCCCGTGGGCCTTGAGCATCGGCGCCTATGCCAGCATGGCTCCCGCCTATAGCGGATCGGACGAATATGAACTCAGTCCCGGGTTCTATGCCGACGGTTATCTGGCGCTTAGTGAAGAGTTGATGATCCTCATTGACGGCACCGCTTTGGCTTTGAATTACCAGCCGTTTAAATTTATGGATATCGGTCTCCTTGGCAGTTATCGTAAGGGACGAGACAACGACGATGATGACACTCTTGATGGGATGAGCGATATTGACGATACGGTGGAGGTTGGGCCGTATATCGGCTTAGCCTTCACGGAACATGTATACTTAGAACTTTCAACACTGTTCGATGTGGGTGACGCCCACAAGGGTTGGATCGCCGAGGCCGGGTTGTCGTATATGGATACAGTTGGCGAAACGCCGTTGTCATATCAACTGGGGATTGCCGTCCGCTATGCCGGCAAAGATTTTAATGACACCTATTATGGTGTACGTGAATCCGATGCCACGCCAGCACGTGCTGCGTATGAAGGAGAGGAGGGGCTTCACTCCATTGCGGCTAACGTTTTTCTGTCGTATCAATTGCATCAGCATTGGAACTTGGTCAATTTCGTCATGTTTGAGCAGCTTTTGGATCCTGTGGCCGAAAGCTCCCTGGTTAAAGAGGAGTCGCAAATTTCAGTGGGGTTGGGCTTAGAGTACAAATTTTAACCTTTTGTTCCATGGCCCAAAAGGTGATGTCTCTTGTATTTACGGGAAAAACAGTCTAACAGGAGGGCGCCACAAAGGGGTTGATGATGCTGCTGTCCTTGGGAAGGTCTTTGGGGGAGATGCACCTTGCTGCCAGCTGAGTATAGTCAAACATATATTGATTGGGGCTTTTAAGCATCCCCCCCACAATACCCCTTAGCATATCACAACCCCGTATATGGGCACAGGAGAGGCTTTGGCCAACTGGGGAATGACCCCCCTCGGGGTGAAGGTTTTGCCCTGGTTGTCCTTGAAAAAGGAGAGGCAAAAAATCGGCTGTGGTCATCTTATCGTTGATCACATAAACGGTTTTGGTGGTTGGGTGCAGTTTGAACATCAAAGAAAGGGTGGTGGTGAAGTCAGAGGCCTTGTTTACCCCGGTGTACACAGAGAAGTTTTCTACCTTCTTTGGGGGGGGGAATTGTTCAGCTGCAGAAGACAACCGGCACCCCGGGAAAGGGCTTGTCTCGGAATGCTTTTAAAAATTTTGGGGCATCATCACTGGAGATGATGACATCAAGTGCCTTGCCATTGTATTTGGTGGTAAATAGTGCTTTGAGCAGCAAATGATAAAAATCTGAGTTGTTGACCTTGGTGTCCATATATTCGGTTTTCAGGACAATATTATTGTGCGACCTCAGGATGTCTTCCACACCCATGACCACTTTGTCGGTCCAGTCGTACCCCTTGCTGTAGGAGTTCAGGAGCAGTACATGCTGCTTTTTGTCTGTGGCAGAGGGGCGGCATCTGATCTGCCGGGACATACCAGGCAGACCATTAGGATCAAAAAAGATGTGGCGCAGGCTGATATGACAGTTTTCATTTTAGCCTACTCAGTATTTGGATTTGACAGCATGCCTTTCCCTGGGCCAGGACAGGGGCTGAAGTATTTGAACAATAACGGAACAGTAGGACAGAGCCCTTGTTTTTGTCAACCAAAATAAACCGGTGGGCATTGCCGGACACCATTACAGGGAGGCACCAGTGAAATGCCTTTGGGGGTGACACCCATCCATTTTTTTGAATTGTTTGGTCATGGGGCTTTGGTCTGATAACCTGCCTGACCCCTGTGAATAGTAAAAAAATGTAAAGCAGGATTTGTATATTTTTGCGCCCCGCTTATATTGACTTTTTATGAAAAAATGGTATTTTTATATTCTTTTTAAGACATAAAAATATCATTTGAATCTAAATAGTATTATTGACTGTACCATGACCCAGACCACCCAGGACCGCATCCTTAATCAGGCCATTAAATGCCTTGCCCAAAATTCAAATGCCGGACTGGATGAGTTTGCCAGGGCCGCAGGGGTGGGGCGGGCCACCCTGTACCGGTACTATAAATCCAGGGCAGACCTGATTACAGCCATCCAACTCAGCGCAGGGCAGCAGCTCCAGGCGGTTGTGGAACCGGTGTTGAAACAGGATATCCCGGCCAGGGAAAAGCTGATGCTCATTGTAACCCGGCTCATCCCCCTGGGGTCCAGCCTGAACGTCTCTGCCTACTTCAATCATCCTGTAAAGGATGAAGACCCCAGGGTGATGGAAAGGTATCAGCGGCATCAGAGCCAGGCCAGACAGCTGTGTCTGGAATTGAAAAACAAGGGGCTGTGGCAGCTGAGATCCCCATTGCCTGGCTGGCCTCAACCATGGATGCCTTGATTTTTGAGGCCTGGGCAAATGTGGAGAACGGGGAGATTGCACCCAAGCAGGCCCCCTGGCTGGTTCTGGGTACCTTTCTTGCCGGCCACGGCACCAAAGAGACCTGTATCTGGCTGAATGAACAAAGAGACCAATTTTAAGGATAGTGTTGATGAAAGAAAAAAAAGTAATGGGGCTGACCCTCTCTGTCGTGGTGATCTGCCTGGCCGTTGTTCTGATCTGGCAGTCCGGCATGTTTCAGCAGGATAGAGTGGCAGCAGCCATTGATCAGAACAAAACAGTACCGGTTAAAACCATGAAGGTGGTCCATCCCAGGCCAGTGACCCATGGCAGCCTGATCACCCTTCCGGGCCGGGCCAGGGCAGCCACCCAGGCCACCCTTTTTTTCAGGGTTTCTGCCCCCTGATCCAGGTGCATGCAAGGACCGGAGAGCGGGTGGAAAAGGGGGATCTCCTTCTGGAACTGGATGACCGGGATTTTAAGCACCAAGTCAGCATTGTTCAAAGCAAGCTGGCATCTGCAACGGCCACCCTGCTCAAACTGCGGACAGGGGCCCGGCCTGAGGATGTCCGGATTATCCAATCCTCTCTTGCAGCGGCCCAGGCAGACCTGGCCCTGGCCCAAAAAGAGCTTGAACGCCATGAGATCCTATATCAGAACCAGGCGGTTTCTGAGCAGGCCTATGATCGGGCCAAGACCAATGTCCTAAGCCTTGGGGCTAGAAAGGATTCCCTTGAGGAACAGCTGGCAAGGGATACGGGGGGGCCAGAAAAGAGGATATCATGGCAGCCCAAGCTGCTGTGGGGGAACTTGAGGCAAGACTGGCTGTTGCCCGGGATCAGCTCTCTGATACCCGGTTGTATGCCCCCTTTGGAGGAGTGGTGACCCAGCGGTTTATAGAGGCCCATGAAATGGCAGTCCAGGGACAACCTGTGATGACCCTGGATGATATCAGTGTTCTGGAGATTCCAGTGGATGTGCCGGAAAATCTTGTGAGTATCTTGCTAAAGGCCACCAGCCCTGAAAAATCTGACCAGTATTCAGCACGGTTTCTGACCCATGAGGATGGAACCTATCCGGCCCGTCTCACAGAATACAGCAGCCGGGCAGACCAGGCCATTGGCACCTATGAATTCGTCTTTACCCTCACCCCTGACCCCAAGGATCTGGTTTTCCCGGGAATGACCGCTGAAATCAGACTGATGTCAGGGTCTCAAACCGATTTTTTCCCAGGACTGGATGTTCCCCTTCAGAGTCTGATGGGGGTGGCGGGCAACTCTGCCCATGTCCTGCGGGTGGATCCTGAATCCGGTGAGATTTTTCGGCAGCCAGTGATCTTTGAAACTCTGTCCAGGGGCAATGCTGTGCGGGTGAAAACCGGTCTGTCGGTTTCAGACCTGGTGGTGGCTGACGGAACCGCCTTTGTCCGTCAGGGCCAGAAAGTCCGTTATGAGCTGGTTGAACCAAAAGGGGACATCAAGTAAATGAAATTTGCCCAAGGGGTGCTTAGCTCCCGGATCATCAGCATCCTTTTGTCTGCTGTCATTGCCCTGGCAGGGCTGGTCACTTACCAGAAACTGGGGCGGCTGGCCTATCCTGATTTTACCATTAAAACCGCCATGGTCCTGACCCCCTATGCCGGAGCCTCTGCCCTTGAAGTGGAAAAAGAGGTCACAGACAAAATTGAGCAGGCTGTCCAGAGCCTGGGCCAGCTGGATTATGTAAAATCCATATCCCAGGAAGGCCTCTCCATTGTCTATGCAGAAATCAAGCCTGAGTTTGGATCCGATCATATCCCGCAGATCTGGGATGAGCTGAGGCGCAAGGTGGGTGATATGTCAACCTACCTTCCCCCAGGAGCCGGCCCCCCCATTGTCAAGGATGATTTTGGGGATGTATACGGGGTCTATTTTGCCGTTACAGGGGAGGGGTTTTCCAGCCGGGAGCTGAAAACCCATGCCAAATACCTGAAAAAGGAACTCCTCCTGGTGGATGAGGTGGCCAAGATTGATATCTGGGGAGACCGGACCGAGGTGATTTACGTGGAGTTTCCCAGGGCAAAATTGTCCGGCCTGGGAATTTCTCCGGAGATGATTTTTGCCACCCTGGCTTCCCAGAATCTGGTCACCCCGGCAGGCCGGGTAAAGCACGGACCGGATTATATCCGGTTCAGCCCCACAGGTGAACTGGCAGGAGAACAGGCTATTTCTGATCTGTATATTGCCGGAAAAGGCGGCAAACTCTTTCGCCTTGGGGATATTGCCCTGGTGAGCCGGGGATATGAGGAGCCTGAACCCAGGAAAATGTTTTTTAACGGCAAACCTGCCATTGGTCTGGGAGTGTCCACGGAAAAAGGGGGAAATGTGGTGAGGATGGGAGCCGCTGTCATGGACCGCATCCAGTCCCTGTCATCCATGCAGCCACCTGGCATGGCAGTGGAGACCATCAATTTTCAGGCCTCCCGGGTTACCCAGTCCCTGGACGAGTTCATGCTGAATCTGGGCCAGGCCATTGTGATTGTCATCGGGCTGCTCCTGTTTTTTATGGGGCTTCGGGCAGGTCTTCTCATCGGCGCAGTGCTGATCCTTACCATTTTGGCCACCTTTGTGGGCATGTTTGTCTGGGACATCACCCTCCAGCTCGTCTCTTTGGGGGCTTTGGTACTGGCCCTGGGACTGCTGGTGGACAATGCCATTGTGGTCACGGATGTCTATCTCATCCGCCTTGCCCGGGGTGATGACAAGCTTGCCTCTGCCCGGATGGCCATCTCTTCAACCATCTGGCCCCTTTTGGGCGCCACCCTTGTGGCCATTCTGGCCTTTGTGCCTGTGGGGCTGAATCCCAGTGCATCAGGGGAGTTCTGCAGAAGCCTTTTTTATGTTTTGGCCATTTCCCTGGGGTTGAGCTGGATATTTGCCCTGACCATTACCCCGGTGCTGTGCATCCGGTTTTTAAACCTGCCCAAAACTCATCAGAAAGATCCCTATGACACCCGGTTTTATAACAAGTTCAGGCAGTTCCTTCATTTCTGCATCAAAAACAGGGTCAAGACCCTGGCCCTGCTCATGATCATCCTTATGGCAGCGTTGGCCGGGTTTCAGGCCGTTCCCAAGAATTTTTTCCCGGAATCCACCCGGAATCAGTTCTTTGTGGATTATTGGCGGGCCCAGGGCACCCATATCAATGAAGTGGGGGCTGATATCCAGAAGATCAGCCAGCACATCCGGTCCCTGGAAGGGGTAGACCAGGTTACTGCCTTTGTGGGGGAGGGGTCTTTGCGGTTTGTGCTCAACTATAACTACCAGCCCCCCAATACCAGTTTTGGCCAGCTTTTGATCCAGGTGGATGATTATAAAAAAGTGGCAGGTCTGTTGCCCGAGATTCGGTCTTATATCAGCAAAACCTTTCCCAACAGCGAATTCAAAGCCCAGCGGTTCAAAGAAGGCCCGCCGGTCTCCTATGCAGTGGAAGCCCGTTTCAGGGGCCGGATATCACAGCCCTTAGACAGGTGGCAGATCAGGCCAAAAATATTCTCCATGACATCCCCCTGGCAGTGAATATCAGGGATGACTGGCGCCAGCCTGTAAAGGTTTTGAGACCGGTTTTCACAGAGACCCGGGGTCGGCGGACCGGGATCACCCGATCTGATGTCAGCCAGGCCTTTAACTGGAATTTTTCAGGCCTGACAGTGGGGCTGTACCGGGAAAGTGATGAGATGATCCCCATTGTGTCCAGGCCCCTGCCAAAGGAGCGGGCATCTGTGGACCAGTTCCGCCAGATTCAGATCTTCAGCCCGGCTTTGGGACGGTATCTGCCGGTGGAGCAGGTGGTGGAAAAATTGGATATCTCAGAGGAACCGCCCCTGGTAGGACGGCGCAGCCGTATGCCAACCATAACGGTTCAATGCGATCAGGCCCGGGGTCAGGCAGAGGATCTGGAGGCCCTTGTCCGGCCCTTGTTTGAAAAATTGATCTACCGCCGGGCACCTCACTGTCATGGGGGGGGGAATCTGAGGAAAGCGCCAAAGGCCAGGTCTCCATCAAGGCCCTCTTCCCGGTCTGCCTTTTAGGCATGTTTATCCTGGTGGTCTGTCTGTTCAACGGGCTTCGGGAGGCCATTGTGATTTTTTTGTGCATTCCCTTTTCCTTTGTAGGGGTCACCCTGGGGCTTCTGGCAACCGGGCTGCCCTTTGGGTTTATGGCCATCCTGGGCTTTTTAGGGCTCACCGGCATGCTGGTGAAAAATGCCATTGTGCTTCTGGATCAGGCTGCAGAGGAGATCCGGTCAGGAAAAACTATGTACCAGGCTGTTCTGGATGCCAGTGTCTCCAGGCTTCGGCCGGTGACAATGGCTGCCGGCACCACCATTCTCGGCATGGGGCCGCTGCTCTTCCATCCCTTTTTCAATGCCATGGCCGCCACCATCATGGGCGGACTGTTTGCGGCCACTGGCCTGACCCTGATTGTGGTGCCGGTGATGTATTCGTTTTTGTTCAGAATTACCCGGTCTCAGATGAGGATATGACCCCAATGACAGAAATTTCCCATATGGTTCCTTTGGCAAATGGCGGTCAGATCCGGCTTGTCTGTGTCCCGGCTGCTGTGGTCCATTGTCATACTGCGGTTAATCCAAAATGAGGGCGGGGATCCGGATGAAAGCTGTCATTGGCATCCACCACACCCGAACGCACCTCCAGGGTGTTTTCAGTTGGAAGCTTTTTTTGAACTGGTCTGCAAGGGTGTCTGCGTGCACTGAAGGAACTGCAAAACAGATCAGAAAAGCAAGATACAGGAGCCTTTTTATCATGTTTTTTTCTTTCCGAAAAAAATCAGGTCGTTATTTTATCCGTCAGCACAACTCCGGGTTCAGACAAATTGTCCAGCAACAAAGCCAGATGACCAGGCCCATTGAAGATTATACCCCCCAAAATGGCCGGTGACATCCAGGACTTCCCCGATGAAATATAGGTCTTTGACCTGTTTTGTTTCCATGGTTTTGGAAGAGATCTCATTGCAGCCCCCCCTACCGTGACCTCTGCGGTTCTGTTGCCTTCGGTTCCCCCGGGTTTGAGCTGCCAGTCGTGAAAGGAGAAAAAAATATGAAATCTGCAAAATTCTTTTTCGTATTAATTATGCTTATTTTGCTGGCGATGGCCAACACTGTCTTCGGAGAAGAACCGCCAAGTGATTATCCAAGTTATCAGAATGGAATAATCACAATTCCACGGATGGATGTTTTCGAACAGCTTGGTATTGTTCAGGATATAAAGCTGAACCTGACCGAACAGAGAGGCCGGAGACTGGCAGAGTTCAAAGCTGTCGGAACACGAAACGTGCTAACAAGACCATTTGTGGAGACAAGGGAAAATGAGGATGAAAAATAATATCCATTACCCGGCAAAAAATAACAAAGCAGAATAATGATGGTCTCATAAAAAGTCCGATTTCAGCATTCTTTTAGCCATAACATGTTGAAATTATTAGTGAAGAATTTTTCATCTTAGGCTTTTTACAGGGGTATCAATAATGATTATGAAAGAATTTGCTATAAATTCAGTCCTGTTCAAGAAGGCCTCTTCCCATTTTAATGAGGTGTTTTGAAAATCCTTCCAATAGTTGCGATTTGATATTCCAGCAGTGCCAATAGAGTTTTACCCTGGCGGGATATCCGGGCAGAACCTCCACAAGGGTACCCTGGGCCAGGAGTTCTTTACTCTGGATATCCGGCAGCATCCCATAGGCCATGCCCGCAGTTATAAATTCCAGAAATTTTTCCGATGACGGGAGGTAGTGAATGGGAATACCCTCCGGCAGTTTTTTTATTGCCCGTTTGAGTATTTTGGCCTGCAGTTCATCTTTTTTGTTGAATACCAGCAACGGTGCTTCTTCTATGGTTTTAAATGAGACTGAAGGAGAAAACCATTTTTGTGCGAAATCCGGGGTTGCCAGCATTCTGTAGGTCATGCTTCCCAGAAAATGGCTCCTGCAGCCCTGGATTGCATCCGGATGGGCGCTGATACATCCGAAAACTTCACCATTCCTCAGCATTTCAAGGGTCTGTTCCTGATCGTCCACCCTGATATCAACGGTTACAGATTCCCTTCTTAAAAAGGGGAGCACGGCATCAAGAAACCAGGTGGCCAGGCTGTCCGCATTGATTCCCAGGGGCAACGGTTTGAACTTCTTGCCCGCAGCCGGAGAGAGTTTTTCAAAAAGCTCTTGTTCCAGCTGGCGGGCCTGCATGAAATATTTAAGGATTTTGGCACCGGCCCGGGTGGGCACCGGTGGTGTTTTTCTGATAAGCAGGATCTGCCCACTCATCTCCTCAAGATATTTGATCCGCTGGGATACTGCTGACTGGGTTATATGTAAAACCCTTGAGGCTTTTTCAAATCCGCCTTCGTTTACAACGGCCTCAAGTGCTTCCATGAATTTAAAATCTATCATGTTTTTTATTAGCAAAATTAATTGAATATTAAAATAATTAAATTTTACTTTATACCATTTCTTTTTTATCTTTTTTCCATCATTTGCCCTTGATGATCCTGATGTTTTTATCATTTTTATTCTTAGTTGCGGGTAAAACAGATAGCGTATCAAGGCTGTTCGTGACCGTTGTATGAAAAAAATAACAGGAGAAAATTTAAGGATGACATTTATATTTTTAAAGGGATTTGGCGTGGGGGCCGGGTTAATTGTGGCAATCGGTTCCCAGAATGCATTTGTTTTGAGCCAGGGGATTAAAAGGGAATACTGGATTCTTATTCCGCTGATCTGTTCTGTCTGTGATGCCGCCCTCATTAGTGTGGGGATCGCCGGAATGGGCAGTATGGTGAAAATGCATCCGGAATTACTCCGATATGCGGCATGGGGGGGCGCATTGTTTCTTTTCTGGTATGGATTTTTGTCCCTTCGTTCGGCATTTAAAAGAGGACGTCTGGATGAAAGCCGGATTAAAGTGGCCACACTCGGTGCCACTGTTTTAACGACGCTGGCCTTAACCTTGCTTAACCCCCATGTGTATCTGGATACCGTACTGCTCATCGGTACCATCGGCAGTCAGTTTGTCCATGAGCAGAAAATCGTTTTTGGTGCAGGGCCATTACCGCCTCGTTTATATGGTTTTTGTTCTCAGCCTGGGGGGAGTCTTCTGGCGCCTCTTTTCAAAAACAGATTTCATGGAAGATTTTAGATTCCCTTGTCTGCATTACCATGTGGAGCATTGGGAGTTCTCTGATTTTTTGATGCTTTTGGGAAAAAAGAATTTCTGAAAGTTTTCTGCACATTAAAGGGCAGCAGTTGCGCAAATATGAATGTGAGCTCAGAAAATCGCTTGCAACAGTTTCTGAAACACAATATTTTAGATATGCATCATGTGAGAGCCATCAGGCCGGGCTGTTCTCGTATTTTTTTATAAAAAAGTCCTTGTAAGGTTTTATAATTACAAAGATTCCATTTTTTATTGTAGCCGACAGCAATAACTATGCTCCGGTCATGCGGTTCTATGGAAAAATATTCATGATTGAATGGGCGTTACGTAAAAAGATGGATAAGGTGTTCAGCATCGCCAGAAGAACCAAAGATAAAAATTTCGATGGGAAATTTTTGGAAAAACCCCCGGTATGATAAGACAGGAGTCCGGTGAACACGGTATGGATGAAAATAATACAACGCTTTTGCTCAAATATAAGTCGCCATTCGATTTTTTACAGATTTTGTCTTTTATGCGACTGAGGAGTATGGCGGGTATCGAGATCGTTACGGATAACAGTTACAGCAGAACGTTCAGAATGGAGAATGCAAATGGTTTTTTTATGGTCAAAGATTGCCCCGGACAATCCGCGCTGGAATTAAAAATATATTGTGAAGACATCAATTGCTATATGGAGCTTTATCAGAAAGTGCGGAGAATGTTTGATCTTGATACTGATTTTGGACTTATAAATTCGTTGTTTGTGAAAGACAGGCATTTGTCTAAAGGTATGGAAAATGGACAGGTTCCTGGTTTGCCCGTTGCCTTTAATCCGTTTGAATTTGTTATTCGGGCCATACTTGGTCAGCAGATAAGCGTAAAAGCAGCTACGACTTTGGCCGGAAGAATTGCCGCAAGGGCTTTCATAAAAAGCGATGCCGTTTTTCCACCAGGGTTGGATTGTTTTTTCCCGGAACCTGCTGAACTTCTGGCGCTGGAACTTGCGGGACTGGGAATAAATAAAAGCAGACAACGCACAATTAAAACTGTAACCACTGCTATTCTTGACGGAAGGATCTCCCTTTCCCCGAGTCAGCAGTTTGAGACGTTCCGCCGGGATTTTGGAAGTCTCAAGGGAATTGGCGATTGGACGGTTAATTACGTGGCCATGAGGGGGCTGGGCATGGTGGACAGCTTTCCTGCAAGAGATCTGGGGGTGATTAAGGCGCTTACCAGGGGAGGAAAAACACCACCGTCCCGGAAAGAAATAGTGAAAACAGCGGAACAATGGCGACCATACAGAGCCTATGCAGCCTTGTGTCTGTGGAATTCTTTAACCAAGGAAGTGGATGATATCATGTATTATACACGGTTTGATTCTCCATTATGTGAGATTATACTGGTGGGTGACGGTGACGGACTTACAAATCTGCACTTAAATACGGGTGAAGGAAAGAGAAAAATTGAAAATCCCGGAGGACTGGGTGTTAAACCATGATTTTTTCGAAGATACCATAAAGCAGATCAAGGAGTACATTTGCGGCAAACGGATCCGTTTTAATGTAAAATTGAATCTCCGGGGTACAGACTTTCAGCGAAAAGTCTGGCATAAGCTGTCTGAAATACCCTATGGTGAACTTCGTACATACAAGGATGTGGCTGAGTCCATCGGAAATAAAAAAGCCGTAAGAGCGGTGGGGATGGCCAACAGTAAAAATCCGGTTCCGTTGATTATACCCTGCCACAGGGTTATCGGCAGCAATGGAAAACTTACAGGATTTGCCTCTGGGCTTTCCATTAAGGAAAGGATGATAACCCTTGAACAAAAGGGGGGCAGGGACTCCGGGCGGTAATAAAAATCCGTCGTTGGTTCCTTTTGGTCAATTTCGAGAAAGCCCTGTCTCAACTCCGGAAACTGAAGGAATATATACAGGCAGTCTGTGAAATCAGCGTTTTTGTATCTATC